>Ga0070765_100003056_pt1 | contig 10704 bp, 4 predicted proteins | sample HubBroMetageWFT5_FD_71516 | JGI IMG/M metagenome (GOLD analysis project Ga0070765, IMG submission 71516) | Warmed and freeze-thawed soil microbial communities from the Hubbard Brook experimental Forest, New Hampshire - Hubbard Brook CCASE Soil... | ecosystem: Environmental > Terrestrial > Soil... | reverse complement strand
AGGGCGTGGGTTGCGCCGGCGATGCCCTCGCCGACCAGTGCGAAGACCTGCGCGAAGAGGCGGTCCACCTCGTGCGGCTCGGGCATGGTCGTCGGCCACAACGGCTGCTCCATGGCCAGGGGCCCGCTCGGTGCCTCCGGTTCCGCCTCTTCCTCGACGAGGTCGTCGCGGTGACCGCGTTCGTGGATGCGCTTGGTACTGCCACCGAGCTTGAACGGCATCTCGGTCACGCTACCGGGTACGTAACGTGTAGGCACGGGGCGCGTTCCTTTGGCCTGTATAGGGAGTTCTCCTTATATCTGGAGGTCGCGGCCGATCCCCGATCGTGAGACACCCTCTCATTACCCTGGCCAAATGGTCATCGGTGTGCTCATTGGGCTCGCCGCCGGGGTGCTCGTCGGCGTGGTCTGGTATCTCGCGCGCGGCGCGCACGCCGCGGGCGCGGCGCACCTCGCCGAAGCCCGCCTGGCGGACGCGAAGCTGACCATCACCGAGCAGTCGGTGCAGCTCCAGGTGCTGGCCGAGTCCGCGAAGTCCGCCGAGTCGGCGCGAGACGTGGCGCGAGCCGAGCTTGAGCTGCAGCGCAGACACCAGGAGGAGGCGACGGCGCGGGCGGAGGAGGACATGGCCCGCCTCTCGGGCGCGTTCGCGACCTTGTCCCAGGAGGCCCTGGCCAAGAACAACGAACAGTTCCTCGCGCTCGCCGACACGCGATTCGGCCAGGTGCGCGCGGCGGCACAGGGTGACCTGGCACAGCGGCAGCAGGCGATCGAGGAGCTCCTGAACCCTTTGAGCGAGACCCTCACCCGCTACGAGCGGGGCATCCAGCAGATGGAGGCCGAGCGCAAGGGCGCCTACGCCACCCTGAACGAGAGGGTGGCGGCGCTGCACTACGGCCACGAGCGCCTGGAGAAGGAGACCCGCAACCTGGTCACGGCGCTGCGCTCGCCGCACACGCGGGGCCGCTGGGGCGAGATGACGTTGCGCCGCGCCGTCGAGGCAGCGGGGATGCTCGAGCACTGCGATTTCGAGGAGCAGAAGACGGTGGCCGGCGACGACGGGAACCTACGTCCTGACATGGTCGTGTACATGCCCGGCGATGGCCAGGTCGTCATCGACTCCAAGGTGCCGCTCGATGCGTTTATCCAATTCACCGACGCCGACGACGACGAGACACGCCAGGCGCTGCTCAAGAAGCACGCCGCGCAACTGCGCACCCACGTCGACCAGCTGGCCAAGAAGGAATACTGGCGTCAATTCGAACGCTCGCCGGAGTTCGTGGCGGCCTTCATCCCCGGCGACTCGCTGCTCGCGGCGGCCCTCGACGCCGACCCCACGTTGCAAGACCACGCGCTGGGCAAGCGGGTCGTGTTGGTCACGCCCAGCACGTTGGTGGCGATGCTGCGCACCATCGCGCTGTCATGGCAGCAGGAGACGCTGGCGGAGAACGCGCGCGAGGTGAAGGAGCTGGGGGCCGAGCTCTACGAGCGACTGCGGACGTGGACGGGGCATATGCAGGTGTTGCAGAAGAGCCTCAGCTCGAGTGTTGACGCCTACAACCGGGCCGTCGGTTCGCTCGAGTCGCGGGTCCTAGTGACGGCGCGCAAGTTCCCCGCCCTCGGTGTCGTGGGCAACGAACGAGCCGAGATCGCGGAGCTCTCGCCTATCGAGACCGCGCCCCGGCATCTGCAGGCGGTCGAGCCGGACGACGACGACGCCGACACCGGCGAAGTCGGCCAGCAGAACATCCTCCCGTTGTCCGACGGCGCGAGCAGCGGTCCGAGGCGCCTGCCGGGCTGACGCCGGGCGCGGAGCGCGCCGGGTGGGGCGTAGCCGTCAGGCGGATCGTCGACCCAAAAACGGCAGGCCCGAGGGGAACAGCGGCGACGTACTCTGCACGGGTGCTGCACGTCCACCGCTCCGAAAGGGCCGACGCGCTCGTGGCGGACCTGGCCGAGCTCGTTTCCGAACCGCTCGAAGACCCCATGGCGGCGGAGGTTGTCTCTGTCCCGACGCGCGGCATCGAGCGGTGGCTGACGCAGCGCCTGTCCACCCGCCTGGGCGCCCGGGACGGTGGGCTCGACGGCGTGTGCGCCAATATCGATTTCCCGTTTCCCGGCACGTTGGTCTCCAGGGCGTTGGCGCGGGCGTCCGACATCGACCCCGCAGTCGATCCCTGGCTCCCCGAGCGCGCGGTGTGGCCCCTCATGGAGGTGGTCGAGCAGAACTTCACGGAGCCCTGGCTCGCGCCGCTGGCTGAGCACATCCGCAAGTCGGGTGTGCGGCTCGACGAGGAGAACGATGGCGTGCCGGACGAGGTGCGGTTCTCGAGCGTCCGCCATGTCGCCGACCTTTTCGACCGCTACGCCGTGCATCGCCCCGACATGCTCCTGCGCTGGGCCGAGGGCACAGCCCAACTCGATGAGGCCTCCTGGCAATTCGAGTTGTGGCGCCTGCTGCGGTCGCACATCGGGCAGGCGAGCCCGGCTGAGCGGCTCCGTGACGCCTGCCGGCGGCTCAGCAAGGAGGCGGAGCTGCTCGACCAACCGCCCCGTCTCTCCCTCTTCGGTCTCACGCGGTTTCCCGCCAGCTACCTCCAGGTCCTCGAAGCAATAGGGAAGCGGTGCGACGTGCACCTCTTTCTGCTGCACCCTTCGCGCGCGCTGTGGGACCGGCTGAAGGGCCGGGTGGATGCACAGTCGCGCCATCTGCTCCGCCGAGAGGACCCGACCGCAGCCCTGCCGCACAACCCGTTGCTGGCATCGTGGGGTCGCGACGCACGCGAGATGCAGCTCGTGCTCGGTGGCGCGGTCACCGTCGAGTCGTCGTCACCGGAGCCCGCGACCGGATCGCGAACACTGTTGCAGCGCATCCAGGACGACATACGCGCCGACCGGGCGCCGGGAGCAGGTGGTGACGGCGAAGAGGCGACGGACGCCCTTCCATTGCTCGAGCCAGAAGACGACAGCATCCGCATCCACTCGTGCCATGGGCGCTCCCGGCAGGTCGAGGTCCTGCGCGACGCGGTGTTGCACCTATTGGCCGACGACCCGGATCTCGAACCGCGCGACGTAATCGTGATGTGCCCGGACATCGAGCATTTCGCACCGCTCATCGAGGCGACGTTCGGCGTCCACGACGATCGGGACGGCGGTACCGAGCAACTCCAGATCCGCCTGGCCGACCGCTCGCTCCGGCAGACCAACCCGGTGATGGGAGTGCTCTCCGAAGTGCTGGAGCTGGCGACGGCCCGGGTCACCGCTACCCAGGTGCTCGACCTGGCGGGACGAGATCCGGTCCGGCGCCGCTTCCACTTCTCGGACGACGACCTGGCCCGCTTGGAAGCCTGGACGCGCGGTGCGCACGTGAGCTGGGGCTTCGATGCACCGCACCGGGAGCCGTTCAAGCTGTCGGGCATCGAAGCCAATACGTGGCGCGCCGGCTTGGACCGGGTGCTCCTCGGCGTGGCCATGGCCGACCAAGAGGAGCGCCTGTTTGGTGCGACCCTTCCCCTCGACGACGTGGACAGTGGCGACATCGAACTGGTCGGCCGTGTCGCGGAGCTCGTGGACCGGCTGCGCGCGGCCGTGGACACGCTGGACGATCACCGGACCATCGACGGCTGGGCCGAAGCGTTGGCCGCCGTGTCCGACTCACTCACCGCGACCACACCCTCCGACGCGTGGCAACGGTCCGAGCTCACCGGTCTGCTCGAGGAGCTGGTCGAACAGGCGACGGTGGTGGAGGGGACCAGCGACATCGAACTCAGCTGCGACGACGTGCGGTCGCTCTTGGCCGAACGCCTGAAGGGTCGACCGACGAGGGCCAACTTCCGTACCGGGCATCTCACCGTCTGCACCTTGGTACCCATGCGTTCGGTGCCACACAAAGTGGTCTGCCTCCTCGGCCTCGACGACGGGAGCTTCCCGCGGCACGTCGAGCGTGATGGCGACGACATCACTGCGCAGGCGCCCCGGGTCGGCGACCGCGACCCTCGCAGCGAGGACCGCCAGCTCCTGCTCGACGCGGTCCTCGCGGCGCAAGAGCACCTGGTCGTCACGTACTCGGGCCGCGACGAGCGATCGAACCAGCATCGGCCGCCCGCGGTGCCCGTCGGGGAGTTGCTCGACGTGGCCGACCGCACAATGCGCACGCGGGAAGACCGCGTGCGCGACGCACTGCGGGTCGAGCACCCCCTGCAGCCGTTCGATAAACGCAACTACCTCCCCGGGGCTCTCGGTCACGACGGGCCGTGGAGCCATGACACGGTCTCCCTGGCGGGGGCGCAGGCGGCGGCCGGTACGGAGCACGATCGTCCGGTGTTCCTCGAGGCGCCGTTGCCGGAATGGGACCAGCCGATCCGGCTCGACAGCCTCGATCGCTTCGTCCGCCACCCGGTTCGTGCCTTCCTGCGTGAACGGCTCGGCGTGTCGCTGTGGGACCGGACGCGTGAATTCGAAGACGCCATTCCGATCGACCTGGCCGGCCTGGGGGAGTGGGACGTGGCCGACCGCATGTTGCGCGCCCGCCTGCGGGGTGCGAGCTGGGCGGACTGCCGGGCCGCCGAGGTGGCGCGGGGTGCGCTCCCGCCCGGCGCCCTGGCCGATGCGCTGCTCGCGCACATGGAGGAGGGCGTCGAGGCCCTGGTCGTGGCGGCGTCCGAGCATGGCGGGACGCCCCCGGCCTCCCTCGAACTGGCGATCGACCTGCCCGGCACCCTGGGGGTGACGGGGACAGTCGGGGGGGTGAGAGGTGACGTGGCGCACAACGTCACGTACAGCCGGATGCAGCCGTCGCTCCGGCTCGGGGCATGGGTCCGGTTGATCGCACTCAGCGCCGCGTGGCCTGAACGTCCTTTCCAGGCGGTCACCATCGGGCGGGCGGAGAAGTACTCACGACATCTCGTCACCGTGTCCCGCATGGGACCACTGGGCGCAGATGCCGCCAGTCGGAAGGAGCTGGCGGAGCAACACCTGGGCGCGCTCACCGAACTGTTCAACCTCGGGATGCGGGAGCCCCTGCCGCTGTATTGCAAGACCTCCGCTGCGTACGCCGCGGCGCGCGAAGCGGGGGCGGACGATGCGGACGACGTCGCGAAGAAGGCGTGGGAGACGACGCAGCGCGAGCGGACGAACGAGGACAAGGACGCGGAGCACGTCTTTGTCCTCGGCGAGATCTCCTACAAGGAGCTCGTCCAGCTCTCCGGCGCGGCGGACGAGGAAGGCCTCACACGCTGCGCACCCCCCGAGACGTCCCGGTTCGGCCTCTATGCCCGGCTGCTCTGGGCCGGGCTGCTCGCGCACGAGACGGTGCGCAGCGAGTGACGATCTTCGAGTTCCCTGGGCCCGCCGTTGCGCCCGAGCCCTTCAAGGTCACCGGGCCGTTGCCTCGCGGCATGACGCTGCTGGAGGCCAGCGCCGGCACCGGCAAGACGTTCACCATCGCGGCCCTCACGGCCCGATACATAGCCGAAGCGAAGAAGCCGATCGACCGGCTCCTCGTCATCACGTTCACGCGCATGGCCACCGGCGAGCTCCGGGAGCGGGTACGTGAGCGGCTCGTGAGCGCGCACGACGGGCTGAACGCGGTTCTGAACCATGAGAAACCACCCCAAAACGACCAGATCGTCCGACTGCTGGCGGAAGTGGATGACGACGAGAAGAGCGCTCGGCGCGACCGCCTGGCCAAGGCCATCGCGGACTTCGACGCTGCCACGATCGAGACCACCCATGGCTTCTGCCTCCAGGTCCTCTACGGGTTGGGCACGGCCGGCGACATCGACCGTGACGTCACGCTGGTCGAGGACGTGCGCGACCTCATGGAGGAGGTGGTCGACGACCTCTACCTGCGCAAATTCGCGCACCGCGGGGTCGACCCCGACTTCTCGCGCAAGGACGCACTCGAGATCGCCGGCAAAGTGCTCGACCACCCTGCGGCCCTGTTGTTTCCGCCGCGGTCTGACGCAGCGGACCTCTCCGCCGTGCGGCGGCGCTTCGCCGACGCCGTGCAACGAGAACTCGACCGCCGCAAGCGCGCCCAGAAGATCCTGACCTACGACGATGTCCTGATGCGTCTACGCGACACACTCCAGGATCCCGAGCGCGGCGCGCAGGCGCGTTTCGTCCTGCGGAACCGGTACGACGTCGTCCTGGTGGACGAGTTCCAGGACACGGACCCCGTGCAGTGGGAGATCATGCGCGACGCCTTCGGAGGCCGGGGTTCGACGCTCGTGCTGATCGGCGACCCCAAACAGGCGATCTATGCGTTCCGAGGCGCGGACGTGGACGCGTACCTCGACGCCAGTCGCGTCGTCGAAGAGCGGTGGACGCTCGACGAGAACTGGCGCAGCGACGAGCAGCTCCTCCGGGCCTATGACGCGCTGTTCGCGAACGCGCGTTTGGGCCATCCGGACATCGCGTACCGCCACATCAAGGCGGCCCCTCCGAACGTGACCCCGCGGCTCGTCGGGGCACCCGTAAGTGACCCGCTCCGCGTGCGGATCGTGCACAGGAGCGACGGCCTCGTCGACACCGGTGCGCAGGGGCTTTTGGTGACCGGGAACGCGCGAGACGTGATTGCGGCGGACCTGGCCGCGCAGACGGTGGAGTTGTTGCGGGCCAAGCCGACGATCGTCAAACGCCACCGAGATGGCAGCGAGGCAGGAACGGAGGAGTTGGGCGCCGGCCACATCGCCGTGCTCGTCCGATCCAACAAGGAGGCGTTCATCGTGCGCAACGCGCTGCACGAGGTCGGGGTGCCGGCGGTCATCGGTGGTGCGGGCTCCGTGTTCCTCGCCGAGCCGGCACGGGAGTGGCTGCGTCTCTTCGAGGCGCTCGAACGACCGACGTCGCGCGACCGCGCGTCGCTGGCCGCGCTGACGCATTTCGTCGGCTGGTCGGCCGTCCAGTTGGCGAGCGCGACCGAGGACGAATGGGAGGACCTGCACTGGGACCTCCACCGGTGGGCCGCAGTGCTCCGCGACAAGGGCGTGGCCACGTTGTACGAGACCGTGTGCAGCGAACGGGGCGTTCCGGCACGGGTCCTGGCCCGGGAGAACGGCGACCGGTTCATGACAGATCTGCGGCACGTCGCCCAACTGCTGCACGAGGCAGCGGTCAGCGAGGGCGTCGGCGCGACGGCCATGGCCAATTGGATGGGGCGCCGCATCAACGAGTCCGAGCGGGCCACAGAGAGCGAGGACCGGACCCGACGGCTCGAATCGGACTCGGCCGCCGTGCAGGTCATCACGATCCACCGGAGTAAGGGCCTGGAGTTCCCCGTCGTCTTGTGTCCCTACGCGTGGGACGGCTACATCCACCCCGTCGATGTTCCCGTGTACCACGATCCCGACCAAGGGAACAAGCGCACGATTGATGTGGGCAGCAGCGACCGGGAACTGAAGCAGCACAAGCAGTGGGAGGAGTACGAGGGGCAGGGCGAGGACCTCCGGCTGCTGTATGTCGCACTGACCAGGGCCCGACACCAAGCGGTGCTGTGGTGGGCCTCCGCCTGGTTCACCGCCAACTCCCCGCTGTCGCGCCTTCTGTTCGACCGCGACGCCGCCGGCACCGTGGCCCCGAAAGGCCGCAAGAAGTCCCGATCGGACGCCGAGGTCGAGGCGGCCTTCGCCGCGCTGGGCCCGGAGGTGTCGGTCGAGCGCGTCACTCGGCCTCCCGGGACCCGCTGGCAAGGTGAGGGGGTTCCCGTCACCAACCTGGAGGCAGCGCGCTTCGCCCGTTCGCTCGACGCCGGCTGGCGACGGCTGTCCTACTCGAGCATCACGAGCCAGGTGCACGAGCAGCAGGCGATCGCGAGCGAGCCCGAGCAGCCGCTCATCGCGGACGAGGATCCGATTCCGCCGGTGTGGAGCGCCGCCGCCGGGCCGTCGGACGACGCGCTACGAAACGTCGCCCTCGAGCTGGGTGCCATGCCAGGAGGCACCCTGGTCGGGACGGTGCTGCACAGCGTGCTGGAGGACATCGAGTTCGATGCGCCTGACCTCGAGGAAGAGGTTCGCGGCGCCCTCGCCACAGAGCTCACGTGGCGGAAGGTCGACCTCGGGGACACGGAAGCGGTGGTGGCGGGTCTGTGCACGGCTATCGGTTTGCCACTCGGCCCCGACGTCGGCGGTGTCAGGCTCCGCGACGTGCCGCGCCGGCATCGCCTCGACGAAATGGGATTCGAGCTCCCGCTCCTCGGCGGCGACCGGCCGTCGGGAGACCTGGAGGTCTCGGACATCGCCACCCTCCTCGAGGAACACCTGCCGTCCGACGACCCCGTGCGGGCCTACGCCGCGCGGTTGCGCGACGGGACCGTGAGCCGCGAGCTGCGCGGCTACCTCAACGGCAGTCTCGACCTTGTCTTCCGCCTCGACGACGGCCGTTATGTGCTGGCCGACTACAAGACGAACAGGCTGGGACCGCCAGACGAGGTGTTAACTGCGTGGCACTACCGGCCGGAGGCGGTGCAGGCCGAAATGCTGCAGGCGCATTACCCCCTGCAAGCACTGCTGTACTCCGTGGCGTTGCACCGCTACCTCCGCTGGCGCGTGCCGGGCTACCTCGCGGCGGAAAACCTCGGCGGCGTCCTCTACCTCTTCCTGCGTGGCATGAGCGCAGCCGAGCCCGCGCTGGTGGGTGACCGTCCCTGCGGCGTGTGGTCGTGGTGTCCGCCGTCACGGCTCGTCGAAGAGCTCAGCGACCTCTTCGCCCGAGGCGTGCGGCCGTGACCGTCGAGAGTCGCTTCGACGTGTCGGCGGCGATGGGACTGGACGGACCGCTCGGCCTGTTCAACGCGGCCGGCTTGCTCGCCCCGTCCGACGTCCACGTGGCCGTGCGTCTGAGCGACCTGGCCGGCGTGGAGGACGACGCCCTTCGCCTCGGGGTCGCCTTCGCCGTACGAGCGCCCCGACTCGGCCACGTGTGCGTCGACCTCGAGTCGGTGCGCGGCACCGCGAGCAGTGAGACAGATGCCGAAGCAGACATGGATGCCCTGCCGTGGCCCGATGGGGCAGCATGGGTACGGGCGATGGCTGACAGCCCGGTCGTCGGCGATGACAGGCCCCTCCACCTGTCTGGCGCGCAGCTCTACCTGAACCGGCTTTGGGTCGACCAGTGCCTCGTTGCGTCCGACCTGCTCGCTCGGGCAGGTCGGCCCGTGGGGGACGTGCGGGACGATGTGCTGGCAGAAGGCATCGCGCGCCTGTTCGGCAGCGACGCGGATCCTGACCACCTCCAGCCGATCGCGGCGGCGGCGGCCGTGCGCTCAGCGGTGTCGGTGATCGCGGGCGGGCCCGGAACGGGCAAGACGACCACGGTTGCCCGTGTCCTGGCCCTGCTCGACGAACAGGCTCGTGCCGCCGGACTGCCGCCCCCCCGCTGTGTGCTCGCAGCGCCGACGGGCAAGGCGGGGGCGCGCCTCGAAGAGGCCGTCCGCGGCGAGGCGGCTGACCTCGCGATCGGGGATGCGACACGTCAGATGTTGAACGGCCTCCGCGGCACGACGATCCACCGCCTGTTGGGATTCAATCCAGGCAACCGAACCCGGTTCCGTCACAACGGTGAGAACCACCTGCCGCAGAACGTGATCGTGGTGGACGAGACATCCATGGTCGCGCTCTCGCTGATGGCCCGGTTGCTCGAGGCGATCCGGCCCGGTGCCCGCATCGTGCTGGTGGGTGACCCTGAACAGCTGGCATCCGTCGAAGCGGGCGCGGTCCTCGGCGACATCGTCGGGCCGGCCTCGAATGCGCTCTGCCTGTCCGAGGCGATGCGGACGCACATCGCAACGGACACCCGGTTCGAAGTCCCCGCTGCGACGCCGGCGGTTCCGCGCTCGGTCATCGGTGACGGCATCGTCGTCCTGCGCTACGTCCACCGGCACGGCGGGGCGATCGCTGAGCTGGCTCGTGCCATCCAGCGCGGCGACGCGGACGCGGCGGTCGAGGTTCTGGGGCAGGAAGATTCGAACGTCGAATGGATCGATCGGGTGGCTGGTGACGGTCGGACGGGGACCGAGGGGTGGCGCGCGATCGAGGCCGGCGCTGTGGAGAGCGGACGAGCAGTAATCGAGGCCGCCAGGGCGGGCCAAGCGGACGTCGCGCTCGCAGCGTTGAACGGGTTCCGAGTCCTCTGCGCGCACCGCCACGGCGTCGAGGGCGTCGAGGGCTGGACTCGTCAGATAGAGAGCTGGCTCATGAAGGAAGTCGAGGGGTTCTCGATCGGGCCGGGGTGGTACGTCGGCCAGCCGCTGATCGTCACCGAGAACGACTACTCGTTGGGGCTCTACAACGGTGACATCGGCGTCGTGGTCAACGACGGCCAAAACCGGATGGTCGCGGCGTTCGAACGCGGCGGCGAAGTTGTGACCCTGAGCCCGACACGTCTGGCCGCCGTCGACACCGTTTACGCCATGACCGTGCACAAGAGCCAGGGCTCGCAGTTCCACACGGTGGCCTTCGTCGTGCCGGCGGCGGGCTCACGCCTGCTGACCAGGGAGCTCCTCTACACCGCGGTGACCCGGGCCCAGGAGCGGCTGATCGTGGTCGGCGCGGAGGAACCGATCCGTGCCGCCGTCGCCCGCCCGATCTCCCGGGCCTCGGGGTTGCGGGACGCCCTCTGGGGCGCCGGAAGCTGAGGAGCATCCTCAACCGGGATTGGCGCGTCTTTTATGCTTCGCAGCAATCAAAAGCCCTGGTCTCACGCC
>Ga0070765_100003054_pt1 | contig 10708 bp, 9 predicted proteins | sample HubBroMetageWFT5_FD_71516 | JGI IMG/M metagenome (GOLD analysis project Ga0070765, IMG submission 71516) | Warmed and freeze-thawed soil microbial communities from the Hubbard Brook experimental Forest, New Hampshire - Hubbard Brook CCASE Soil... | ecosystem: Environmental > Terrestrial > Soil... | reverse complement strand
CATGCGACAGCCGAAGGCAGTTGCTCTTGGTATGAATTCGCCCGGGAAATCTTCACGATTACGGACACCCCGGTCAGTTTGAAAGCTGCAGGCCCGAACGAATTTCCGGCCAAGGTGCCTCGGCCGAAATACTCTGTGCTCGAAAATCGAGCTTTGAAGAGTCGCGGCTTGAATGTGTTCAAACCGTGGCAGGATGCACTTCATAAGTACCTAGGGAATCGAATCAAGGCGGCTTCACCGCAAATTGCCTCCTAGCGGCCATGAAGAGGAGTGAGCCAACTTCCGTTTGTATCGTCGTCGAAAATCTGCCAGTGCCGCTTGACCGCCGTGTATGGTGCGAGGCACGCGCACTCCGCGACGCGGGCTACGTTGTTTCGGTGATCTGCCCTAAGGGGAAGAATTCCTGCACAGCGAGTTACGAGATTCTTGACGGAATCCAGATTTATCGTCATCGAGTGTGGGAAGCATCAGGCGCAGTTGGGTATTTGCTCGAATATTCGGTAGCGCTGATTGCAGAGTTCTATCTGGTCCTGAAAGTATTCAGCCGTTCGAGATTTCGCATTCTGCAAGGCTGCAATCCGCCGGATACGATTTTCCTGATCGGGTTAGTGCTGAAGCCCTTTGGCGTTCGTTACATTTTCGATCATCACGATTTGAGCCCCGAAGTGTTTGAGGCCAAGTTCGGCGGGGCGCGCGGGCTGTTCTATAGGTTGGCGCTGCTGGCCGAGAAGTGGTCTTTCCGGGTCGCTGACGTTTCCATCGCCACGAACGAATCTTTCAAAGAGGTTGCGGTAGAGCGGGGCGGAAAGCGTCCTGAGGAAGTTTTCGTTGTACGGAATTGCCCAGACCTGACGGCATTCCGCCGCGGGCCGGTTCTGCCCGGGATCAAGCATAACAAGCCGCTGCTGGTGGCATATGTGGGCTTCATGGGGCAGCAGGACGGCTTGGACCTGTTACTGGAATCGATCGAGCACCTTGTCAAACAGCAAAATCGGCAAGACACGCATTTTCTGCTCATCGGAAAAGGTTCCATGCTACCGGCATTGCAGGAAACGGCGGCCAAAAAAGGCCTGGATGGTTTCGTGACGTTTACGGGCCAGGTTCCTCACGATGAAGTCGTCAATTATTTGTCCAACGCCGACATTGGAGTCGCGCCGGACCCCAAGACGCCGATGAACGATAACTCGACGATGATCAAAATTTTTGAGTACATGGCTCTAGGATTGCCAGTAGTGCTTTTCGATTTGAAAGAGGGGCGCCGTACGGCAGGGTCCGGAGCTTTGTACGCTAAACCAAATGATCCCGTTGATTTCGCAAACCAGGTAAGCAGGTTGCTTGATTCACCCGAACTCCGTCGCCAACTGGGCGCGTGCGGCCGTAAACGCATCGAAGAAAGTATGAACTGGGATACCGAGAAAATTACCTTGCTGCAGGCTTACAGCGCAGCCTTGCAAGCAAACTAAGTTGCACGGGATCACGACAGGGAATGTTTCGGAGTAAAGGCGACAGTCGGGCGAAATGACGCGATACGTAATCATCACACCGGTGCGAGACGAGGAGAAACACATCGAGGCTACCATCGATTGTGTCCTTCGCCAGACAGTACTGCCTGTGGAATGGATCATCGTCGATGATGGTTCCACCGACCAGACCGGCGCCGTGCTCGACCGCTATGCGGCTAAGTATCCATGGATTCGAGTCGTCCACCGGGAGAACCGGGGCTTCCGGAAATCCGGCGGCGGCGTGATGGAAGCGTTTTACGACGGCTACAATTCACGCAGGTGTGATGATTGGGAATTCCTGGCGAAGTTCGATGGAGACCTGACCTTCGCGCCGGATTATTTTGAAAACTGCTTCGAGCATTTCGCAAAGGAACCCCGACTCGGTATCGGCGGCGGAGACATCTATCACGAGTTGAATGGAAAACTGAAAGTGGAGGCCGTGCCGAAGTTCCATGTTCGAGGAGCTACGAAGATTTATCGGAGGGCTTGCTGGGAAGCAATCGGGGGTTTATTCAGGGGCCCCGGATGGGACACCATCGATGAAGTGAAGGCGAACCAGTTGGGATGGGAAACGCATAGCTTCAAAGAACTGCAGCTTGTGCATCACCGCCTTACGGGAGCGGCCGACGGGTTTCTGCGTGACCGCGTAAAGTATGGTTCGATTTGTTTCATCTGCGGATATCATCCGCTTTATATTCTGGCTCGCTGTGTATACCGGCTGGTTAGTAAGCCCTACATTCTCGGGTCAATCGCGATTCTTTTCGGTTTCCTCAAGAGCTATTTTAGTCACACGCCTAAGGTGGAGGACGAGCAGCTGATTCGTTATTTGAGGAATCAACAGTTGCGGCGGCTGTTTGGGATGCAGACTATCTGGAGGTGACCCTCCAGTTTGAAACTGTTAGGCTCAACCTATGTGTGGAATCTGCGGAAAATTGATGTTCGGCAGTGATGCTAACGTGTCTCCGGCGCTGGTGAAGGCCATGGCGGACAGCATTTACCATCGAGGGCCGGACGATGAGGGGTACTACTTCTCGGGTCCGATCGGACTGGGTTTTCGCCGGTTGTCGATCATCGACCTGCAAAGTGGCCATCAGCCAGTCTCGAATGAGGATGGAACAGTCCAGATAATTTTCAACGGGGAAATCTACAACTATCAGGAACTTCGCGCGTTTCTCTTAGGCAAGGGGCACATCTTTAAGACCCAGAGCGATACGGAAGTCATCGTTCATCTTTACGAGGAGTTCGGACCCCGCTGCGTGGAAAAATTGCGCGGAATGTTTGCTTTTGCGATATGGCAAGAGAACATCAAGACTTTATTTCTGGCCAGGGACCGGGTCGGCATAAAGCCTCTTTACTATTGCCTGACGGACACTTCGTTAGTTTTTGGTTCGGAGATTAAAGCGATCCTGGCGGACCCTTCGATCGCCCGAGAGATTGCTCCGGAGATGATCGACCGATTTCTGACCTTCCTTTATGTTCCCGGTCAGGAAACTCTGCTCAAAGGAATTCGCAAGCTAGCGCCAGGGCACTACCTCTTGGTCAAGGACGGCAAGGTAGCCATAGAGCAGTACTGGGATTTGCGATTTGCGGAGACGGCCCGGAACCAAAGCCTTAGGGACGCGGAAGCCGATCTGACGAGCCTGCTGGCCGAGGCAGTCAATCTGCACATGATCGCCGACGTGCCGGTAGGCGTGCTGCTGAGCGGCGGAGTCGATTCGACCGGCGTGCTTAGCCTTGCTGTAGATGGAACCGACAAGAAGATCAGCAGCTACACAGTTGGCTTCTCTGAGGATGGAGTTACCGACGAGAGGCCATACGCCAGATTGGCGGCGGAAAAGTTTGGCACACAGCATCATGAAATGACCATTTCGGCCAAGGATTTTGCGGCCTTTCTGCCCCAATATGTGTGGCACATGGAAGAGCCGGTGTGCGAGCCACCTGCCGTCGCGTTGTACTACGTCTCGAAGCTGGCGAGAAACTATGTAAAGGTGCTGCTGTCGGGAGAAGGCGGAGACGAAGCCTTTGCGGGGTACAGTAATTATCGCAATCTCGTTTGGCTCGAGCGCGTGAAACGCGGGCTTGCTCCGCTGAATGGTGCCGCCGCTCGGGGACTTTCTTTTGCCGACTCGCTTTTGCACATGCCTGGGATGGCCAAGTATGTGACGCTGATGAACGACCGTTTCCCTGACTACTACTATAGCCGGACCTCGAACCCGCATCGCAACACCGGGAACGGATTGGGAAACTTGTACTCGGCTGATTTTGGGCAATCGATTGACCGCGAGCACTCGCTTGCACCGGTGCGCGAGCTACAGGCACATGTCCGAGGCCAAAACACGCTCGACGCGATGCTCTATATCGATACGAAGACCTGGCTGCCAGACGACCTGCTGATCAAAGCCGACAAAATGACGATGGCCAACTCTGTGGAGCTCCGTGTGCCCCTGCTGGATCACCGGGTGCTGGAATTCGCGGCCTCGCTGCCGCCTAGTTTCAAGCTGAAGGGTTTCAATCTAAAATATATTTTGAAGTCCGTCCTATCGAAGAAGATTCCCAAAGAGATTGTTAACCGAAAGAAGACTGGTTTCCCGGTTCCCTATGAATCGTGGCTTCGCAATGATCTAAAGAGCGTTGTGTGGGACGTGTTGATGGACCGCAGAACGCTCGAGCGCGGCTATTTCCGTAAGGACGCCGTCGAAGGATTGCTCCGCGCCAATTCGAACGGAAGCAATCATTCCAAAGAGATATTTTCGCTGCTGAGCCTGGAGCTGTGGCAGCGAACTTTTCTGGAGAGTGAACAAGTTGCCTTACAGTAGATTCCGGCAGACTGCGGTCGATCTGGCTGCGGGAACACTCTGGCGGATGCCAGGCAGTTTCGAGATTGCCCGTCTTTTCGGAGCGTCGTATTCACTGCGCTGCGTAGTCTTTCATAATATTTCTGCCACCCAGTCGCCCTTTACCACCGGAATGAATGTGAGTACCACCCCCGGTGATTTGGAAGGCGCGCTTAGATTTCTAACCGCCCACTATACTCCGGTGCGCTTAGAGGACGTTTTGGCGGATGCGGATGGCCACAGTCTGCCGGCACGCCCGGTACTCGTGACCTTCGACGACGCCTATGCGTCGGTTGTGGAAGTGGCAGCGCCGCTGTGCAAGAAGTTTGGCGTGCCGGCAATTTATTTCGTGAACGCCGCCTTCATCAATAACCAGCGGCTGGCAGCGGATAACCTCCTGTGCTATGTCGCGAACACACGGGGAATGAAGACCATTAACGCGGCGGCTCGCGCTTTACGGCGCGCGGAAGTACCCCAAGTCAATACGTTGTCGGAGGTTTTCGGAAGCTTGTTGCCGTCCCTGACGCTGGCCGAGAGGGAAGAATTTCTCGAGGCGGTGCGGAGCTTATCGGGGATCAGTGAGCGTCGTATTGCAGAAGAATCGGCTCTGTACTTGACCACCGAACAGCTTTGCGCACTTGCGTCTTTCGATTTCGAGATTGGGAACCATACCTACAGTCATGCGCATTGCCGGGCGATGTTGCCGAAGGAATTCGGTCAAGAGATCGACCGGAATAAAGCGGAGTTAGAGACGCTTTCGGGCACGAAGGTGCGGTCATTCAGCCAGCCTTACGGTTCCTCGAAAGATCTCACGAGCGAGTTGGCAGATCATCTGGAACGCTCCGGCCACCGGGCGGTATTCTTGAGCGAGAGCGTCGCCAACCCGCGAGGCGCCGATCTTTTTCATTTGGATCGAGTCAATCCGCGTGTCGATGGCGATGATTCTTTTTTCCTCGATCTCGAGGTCCTGCCCAGGCTGCGTGCGGTAAGGAACAAGTTTTTGCGCGGTGGCGAATCCGTTCGTGCCGACCGGAACGTGCCGCATGTTGCGCTGACGACTGCGAAAGCGAAAAATTATGTAGAAAGCGTACACAGGAGATAGCGGAGTGGATCAGGAACGGAAATCAATGACCCGTGAGGAATTTTTGTTACAGATGGATGAGATTCTGGGTCTGCGCCCTGGAACGCTGAAAGGGCACGAAAAACTGGAAGACCTGAAGAACTGGGATTCGACGGCGCTTATTAGCCTGATTGTAATGGCCGAGGACAACAACAGCGTTCCCATCGCTCCGGACCAGGTCGTGGGCTGCTCGACAGTTGCCGACCTTCTGCGCCTGGCGCAGGTGGACGGCAGTGCATCGTAACCGTACGCCGGCGCCGCGGCGATCCTGTAGCGGAGGAATGTAGTGGCGTCAGAGACCAATACATTGCAATCAGGAGTCTCGAAGGCATTGCGCTTGCCCACGAGTGCTGCCGATCTGATGCGTCAGCGGCAATCGCTCAAGACGGAACTGCTGAAGCAAACAAATCTGATTCCCGCGCGGATTGCGATCCTTGGTGGTTCCACCACGACGGAAGTAAAAGGAATGCTGGAGCTTTTCCTGCTGGCACAGGGTATCCAGCCGTCGTTTTACGAATCGGGATACAACCGTTATTCCGAGGATGTACTGTTCGGGAATCCAGATCTGTGGAATTTCAAACCGGATGTGGTTTTTGTTCACACGACCTGGCGTAACGTTTCGCACTTCCCTGAATTAATGCAATCGGAAGCCGAGGTGGAAGAGGCTGTCCGCAACGAAATGGCCCGGTTCGAGGCGTTTTGGGAGAAAATTCACGCCGAACTTGGCTCGGTCATTATCCAGAACAACTTCGACCTTCCGCACCTGCGGCCGCTTGGAAACCTGGAGGCTTCCCAATCATTCAGCCGCGTGAACTTCTTACAAAGATTGAATACGGAGTTCGCAAAGTACGCACGCAGCCACTCGCGATTCCTGATCAATGACATCCACTATCTTTGCGCGCAGGTGGGGCTCAACGCGTGGTACGGCCGCACCTACTGGTATAGCTTTCACATGGCTTTGAGCCCGGCAGCGACGGTGCCGCTGGCGCAAAACGTTGCCGCGATTGTGAAGTCCGTTTACGGAAAATCCAAGAAGTGCCTGGTTCTGGATTTGGACAACACTCTTTGGGGCGGGGTAATTGGCGACGATGGCGTGCAGAATCTTATTCTGGGCAGCGATCATCCGGTGGGAGAAGCGTTCCTGGACTTTCAGCGATATGTAAAAGACTTGCAGCGGCGCGGCGTGATTCTCGCCGTATGTTCGAAGAACGACATCGAGAATGCGAAGGAAGGCTTTTCGCACCCGGATAGCATATTAAAGCTGGAGGATTTCAGCGCATTCAAAGCGACCTGGAATCCCAAGCCCGACAGCATGCGCGAGATTGCCGCAGAGCTGAACATCGGTCTGGATAGCCTGGTATTCGTCGACGATAACCCGGCTGAGCGTGCTCTGGTCGCCGACCAACTTCCCGAAGTAGCAGTGCCGGAAGTCGGAACCGACGTTTCGCGTTTTGCCGAAGTACTCGAACACGGGCATTACTTCGAGGTGGACAAAATAGTTCAGGACGATCTGAACCGCTCGGCGTATTACAACTCCAACGCGCAACGGAGCAGTTATCAATCTGGATTCCGTGATTATGGCGAGTTCCTGGCTTCCCTCGAAATGACCGCCGAGATCGGTCCGTTTTCTCCGGTGTACCTCGAGCGAATCACGCAGTTGATCAACAAAACGAACCAGTTCAATCTGACGACAAAGAGGTACACGAGCGCGGAAGTGGAGAGTATCTCCAGGGATCCCGGTTTTATCACTCTTTACGGACGGCTGGCCGACAGATTTGGGGACAATGGCCTGGTCTCGGTCCTGATTGGACGCGTTTCCAATGATAGCGTCGAGTTGGATCTCTGGCTGATGAGTTGCCGCGTGCTGAACCGTGAAATGGAATTCGCCATGTTCGATGCGTTGGTGGAGCAGTGTCAGGCTCGCGGCATTCGCAAGATCGTCGGCGTCTATATACCTTCGAAGAAGAACAACATGGTCGCTGCGCACTACGCCGGCCTTGATTTCACTGGGTTGAGTGAAACCTCGGGCGATCGCCAAGTGTGGCAGTACGACATTCCGCAAACTTACTCGATGAGAACGCGGTTCATCCGCAGGGCAGCGCAGACGGTCCCAACGGTAGCGAATGATTGATGAATCTATGACCGCACAGACGACAGCCGTTCAGCTCGCAGGCCGCGAGGAAGAACCAGCGTTCATGGGGAATCCTGGCTGGCAGGTGGAAGTGGACCACGCGACTCCCGCGGAGTGGTCGAAAATGCTCGACCTGTTCGACGATGCGAACATCTATCAGACCTTCGCCTATGGCGGAGTTCGCTGGGGAGCGAAAAATCTAAGTCACCTGGTCTTAAGGGCAGACGGCAAGGTTGTGGGAATCGCCCAACTCAGGATCGTTCGTCCGACGCCGCTCAAGTTTGGCATGGCGTACCTGCGCTGGGGCCCGCTTTGCGAGCGGCGTGGCAAACCGCTGAATCCCGAGATTTTTAAGATCATGGCGCGCGCGCTGGTAGACGAGTATGTGAGCAAACGGAAGCTCTTCTTGCGTGTTCTGCCCAATGCGTTTGCCGGATCAGAGCGCGCGGAGGCAATGCAGTCCGCGTTTGCCAGCTTCACTCGCGAAAAGCTCACCGTCGAAAACACGTATCGGACACTAGTCCTCGATCTCAGCCCTGCAGTACCCGAATTGCGAAAAAACCTGGACGCAAAATGGCGGAATAAGCTCTCGGGCGCGGAAAAGAACGACCTAAAAGTGATCGCCGGAAATGGCCTCGCGGAATACCAGACCTTCTGCCAGCTGTACCAGGAAATGAAGAAGCGGAAAGCGTTCGAAACGACGGTGGACGTCGAGGAATTCCAGCGGATACAAGAAGAGTTGGCGGAACTACATCGTATGCGGATCTTGATTTGTGAAGACAAGGGGATCCCGGTGGCAGGGCTGGTTGTCTCAGCGATGGGCGATTCGGCAATTTACCTGCTTGGTGCCACCAGTGACGCTGGATTGAATGCGAAAGGCGCTTACCTGTTGCAGTGGACCATGATTCAATGGCTGAAAGAGAATGGCATCCGGTGGTACGACTTGGGAGGGATTAATCCCGAAGCGAACCCAGGCGTATATACCTTCAAGAAGGGAATGTCCGGCGTAGACGTTTGCCAGATCAACCCACTGGTGGAGTCCGGCAGTATACTCTCCACGGCAATCGTCAAAGCCGGTATGGCGATGCAAAACAAGCTCCGCGGTTCCCAACAGCGGTCAACAAAAAACTGAGCTCAGGTATGACGACTCCATCGACATCTCCAGAGATCTCCGTTGTCATCGTTGGCTGGAACGCCAAACACTATCTGGAATTGTGTCTGGAAAGCCTGCGCAAAGATCCGCCGAAGCGAAGTATGGAAGTGCTGGTATCCGACAATGCGTCCACGGATGGTTCCGTGGAAATGATCGAAGCAAAATTTCCATGGGTGAAATTGATCAAGAACACCGAAAATCTTGGTTTTTCCAAGGGAAACAATGTGGCCATCCGGAAATGCAAGGGACGCTACATCGCGCTCGTGAATCCGGACGTGATTGTGTTCCCGGGCTGCCTGGACGCGCTGGCGGATTTCCTGGATCAGAACCCAAAAGTCGGCAATGTCGGACCGAAGGTGCTGAACCCGGACATGTCGATGCAGAGCACCTGCCGGCGATTCCCAACTCTATGGAACAACTTTTGTTCGGCAAGCGGTCTCTCCACGCGTTTCAAGAATTCTCGGTTCTTCGCCGGCGAGCATATGTTCTATTTTCCGCATGACCGGACGCTTCCCGTAGATGTGATCGTTGGGTGCTTTTCGATGATTCGCCGCGAAGCGATGGATACCGTGGGCCTGCTCGATGAAGACCTGTTCATGTATGGAGATGACGTGGATTGGTGCCGGCGCGCGCGGAATGCCGGATGGCAGGTGGTGTTCTATCCTGGCGGGCAAGCGATACATGACCGGGGCAAGATTACGGCGCCCTATCCGGTGCGCTTTGCCGTCGCGCAGCAAAAATCAGTTCTGCATTACTGGAAGAAGCACCACAGCTTTTTGGGTGTGCTGGGCATCCGGACGATCATGTTCCTCCATCACTTGATGCGCTATACGGTTGCCGCACTTTCCAGCTTGTCACGTTCAGAGAAAGGTGCGAAAAGCGAAGTGCGAAAGCAGGTGAGCGGCGCATGCTTGCGGGCGCTTGTATCCGGCAGCGCACCGACGGAAGCCTGACGAGAATCTCGCAGCTCTCGATATGTCAATTTCCAATTCCATTTCGCGCTTAACGGCTTACTACAAACTCCACGGTTTTCGGTCGACGATTCAGCGCGCAGGCGTAGCCGTAAAGCGGGCAGTCTTTGCGAGCCGCATGCTGGTCTTTTACTGTGATTTGTCCAATCTGACGGTGCGTCCCGTGAACATCCCCAGCTCGATGAGAGTCGACCGGTTGCGGAGTGAGGCGGAACTTAGCCAAACCGATTTGCAGGAGATTACTAGTTTCTGGAATCCCAAGCAGGCTCGCCGAAATATCGAGGAGCGGTTTACAAAGGGATGCTCGCTGTGGCTGATCAAGTCGGATGACAAAATAGCCGGATACGGTTGGACCCTGCAGGGGCGAACGATTGCGGAGTATTACTTTCCGATGGGGCCGAAAGATGTCCAGTTGTTCGACTTTTACGTCTTTCCCAAATTCCGCGGCCGGGCATTACATTGGCTGCTGACCGCCTACATCCTGCAGACGCTGGCAGCGGAGGGCGCGGCGAGAGCGTTTGCTGACACGGGGGAGTGGAACCAGGCGCAAATTTCATCGTTTCGAATGACCCCGTTTCGTCGCTTGGGTCTCGTGCGGTCGTTTACTATCTTCGGTCGGACCTATGTGTTCTGGGCGGGCCAGGAAGCTGCGGAGCAACTCGAGTCAGCGAGCCGGCTTAAGGAAAGAACGCTGACCGTGGCGAGACCGCATGAATAGCGAGACTATTACTGGCGAGCTCTGCCCACCGGCACAAAAATTTGTGCCTCTGACGGGCAACAAGACAGATTACTTTACGTCGGGAAGCGTGCAACTTGCCGTACTCGTCTTCCTGTCCGGCATACTCGTGTTGCCGATCTGGCTGGTGAAATATCCTCCACTGGTCGACTATCCGAATCACCTAGCGCGCGCTTTCGTGCTGCATCATTTGCGTGATCCGCATTACGATTTTGCGCGATGGTATGCGCCGGATTGGGGGCCTAATCCCTACCTTTTGGC
>Ga0070765_100003051_pt1 | contig 10711 bp, 11 predicted proteins | sample HubBroMetageWFT5_FD_71516 | JGI IMG/M metagenome (GOLD analysis project Ga0070765, IMG submission 71516) | Warmed and freeze-thawed soil microbial communities from the Hubbard Brook experimental Forest, New Hampshire - Hubbard Brook CCASE Soil... | ecosystem: Environmental > Terrestrial > Soil... | reverse complement strand
ACGCGGAGGCACCGCCCTCTACGATGCCGTGGTTGCCTCGGCTGAGCATCTGAAGCGGAATGCGCGGCTGGAGAAAAAAGTGCTGCTCATTGTCACCGATGGCGAGGATAACGCCAGCAACGAAACTTTGGAACAAGCCGTGAAGCAGCTTCAGGAGGAAAACGGCCCGTCGGTGTATGCCATCGGAATTTTGGGGGATGAGGAACATCCCAAGCGGGCCAAGCGTGCGCTCGAGATCATCGCGCAGCGCACCGGTGGGATCGCATTCTTCCCGAAGACGCTGGATGAGGTGGACGAGATCAGCCGGACGGTGGCGCGTGACATCCGGAATCAGTACACGATTGGCTACAAGCCGACCAATCCCAGAGGTAACGGCGGCTTTCGGCAAGTCCGGGTCGATGCCAAGGCTAAAGGGCACAGCAAATTAATAGTGCGCACTAAGAGCGGGTATTACGCGGGCGTGCAGCCATCGGCGGGCGGGAGCAAGTAAGGCGGCAACGTTGGTCGCTGGATGGTTGCGGAAATCAAGCCTGGCAGTCGAGTTTGAGAAGGAGTTTAAAGGTGATGTTTGTGCGCCGCGATAAACCGGCATTAGAGCGAAGACCCCGCTATTACTCAGGGTCGGTCGGGTCGTTAAAGAGCACGGTCAACTTAATGCTGCCGTGACCGAATTGAGGGAAGCCGGCCTTTGTCGGATCGCCCGGGTCGAGGCTCGACGCCGTGTCGTCCGGCGGGAACAGGATCAGCGAGTTGAGGAACGTCTGCAATGCGATCTGTTGATTGCTCTTCAAGTCTGCATACTTGTCCCGCGAAGCCTGCGCTTCCCCACCGTGGTGCAAAATGACATCGTTCAGCGTGATGCTGCGGCCGTCGTGTCCGTACGGCCCGGTCGAGCCAACGCCCCATAGGGGCCGCGTCAGGAACTGCGTCTGCATCCCACCGTCCCAGTTCCGCTCGTAGAAATTCGACCCCAGGTCGGGGGATTTTTGCGATCACGTCGTTCACCTCTGGGTGTCCCATTTGAATGCAACTTCAAGTGGACTTTCGTCGGACGCGGAGGTTGACGTGGAGTTCGATCGGCGAGCCGCCCAGAAAGGCGTGATCGAATCGCCGGTCAGCACGACTCGCGGCGCCACTCTCCTTTGGAGTTCAAGCTCGGCGTGATGCCGTGCGAACCGGTCGTAGGCATCCATTTCGAGTTTCAGCACGGGAATCAGAGCCGTGTTGATATCGGTCATGGAGCGCAACGCTCGGCGCGGCATGTCGCCCATTAACTTGGCGGGTGTAGGTTCGATGGCTTCCGCCATGATTCGTCTGACCGACCGTATCCGGACGCAACGCTTTGCCGTGCTGCGGAAGCCGGGGTCACTAGAAGATTGCCGTGTTGAGCGCGCCGTTCTTATATAAAGATGGAGTTGATATCGAGATACGTGACGTTTGGGTTCTCGCCGTAGTAGGCGGCGAGGTATGCATTGACCGCCTGATCACGCTGCGTGTTATCGGCCAAGCACTCCATGCGCTTCCTTTACTACGGTGCGATTCGATCTAGCAACTAGCAGATTCCTCGCCACCGTCAGGAGGACACTGTTGTTGAGGCGTCGCAACATTCTGCAAGTCTCAGTCGTAAGCTAATTCTGCGGGAGCTCCAAATAGTGGGTCGTCTGAACCATTGCCGGCGAGGCGAGAGCTTCCAGGCTGTCAATGTCGAAGTCCTTGTATAGATCGAGACAAAAAAGTTCGGGGGCCTGATCGAACCCCACCGGCATGTCTAGCACGTAACTTAGGCTGTGTAGGCCATCGCGCACCACAATGTCGGAGAACAGATCTGGCTCAAGGGACGCAGCGACGAGGGCAACGGCCTGGTTGCGCATGCCGCCCACTTCGAGCCGGACCTTGGAAACCTCGGCTCGCTCCTCAGCCCAGCGCGCGATTCTGACGAGCTGAGCCGCCTCCATTCCGATCGGGCGGTCGCCCAGGCCATCCAGCATTTGAGCAAATAGAAATGGATGCTCGTCTTTCCATGCCGCACCCATAAACATCAAGTCCAAAGCCACGACTTGTTCACCCTGGCTGAAACGTTGGAAAACAGCGTCGGCTCCAGCCTCTTTGCCTCCGTCGTTGAGTACGATCGTGACGGGCGCGGTATCGGAGCTTTGGAAAATGGAGCGCAACCAGATGCCACTCGCACTTAGCCCGTTGTTCATCTGGAACAGATACGACGTGGATTGCAGACCGCGGTGCTTGGTCATCGCTACGGACCAAGTTTGCTGAATCTCGACTGGTTTGTAACGGACGATGTCTTTGAGCTGGCTTCGCGCGGAACTGGCCCATGCCGCCTTAGCGGAAGGGTCTGCAGGAATGGGAATGCGCGTGATTTCCTTGCCGAGCTTGCGCGCCAGCTCGAGCACGGTCAGATTATCTTTGGGTAGGGGGGTAACCAGTTCGCTATAGGTCTTGACTTGGGCAGCAACACCGTCCTCGTTCTCGATCGCCGGGAGCCCAAACTGCTGGGTGAAGAAGCGGTAATCCGCAAGCCGGTTATCCAGTTGGTAGTTGTGGTTGCCAGGGTCGCTATTTTCATGCCAAGACAAGGAGTCGGATTTTCCGAAAAGCTTGAAAAAGGGCTGGATGGCGTCATAAACGCGCGGCCTTACTAAATTCGCCCTGAAACAGCAGTCGTCCTCGCTGTTGTAGGTCAACAGCGCCGGTCGCGGCGCCAGCAACGCTACCAAATAGGGATAGTCGGACCCTTGCAGGAAGTCAGTGGCCGATTGCTCCGGGTCGCCCATGTCACCGTATTCTTTCGCCTCAACCCGAGATCGCAGCGACGAAAACCCAGCCACCGGGTTGGCCGCCCGGACGCGCTCATCCAAGGAACTCAGAACAATGGTTTGCCACCCGCCTCCCGAGAGACCGGTAACCCCGATGCGGTTCCGATCCACGGTCGGACTGTTGTACAGATAATCGAGTCCGCGGCGCATTTCCAAGTAAAAAAGCCCGATTTCATTGGCTCCCACCAGGTCAAGGTGCGGGGCGAAAAAATGGTCGTTCCACTTCTTGGCAAGCTCCCCGAAGCCAATCCACTCCAAGTTCAGCGCGAAAATCCCATGCCTCGCGTAGCTGATACAGCGCTTCTGCTTGAATTCGTACCCGTACCCTAACGGGCCATCATGTCCGGCTAGATTTAAGACGGCGGGCGCTTTGCCATGGAGATGGTCGGGTTCGTAAAGAAGGGCGGAAGATTCAAATCCCGGAACAACATCATAACGAAATTTGTGGATGCGATAGCCGTCTCCGGTTTCGATAACGCCCGCTTCCTCAAACTTGGGCGCGGAGACCACCCATTCCTTCGGCCAACCGTGGTAAACCACGTTGTCGAGCAGATGATGGCGCAGGCGAGCCGCGGCGGAGGTCCATTCTTGAGGCGTCGCCGGAACTTTGGGGAGTGGCGCGGTTCCGGCGATCAAGTATTGGCGAATCTGAAACTCGGCCACTGCGGGAGGGAGGATTTGCTCCCTCAGAAGCGCTCGGACATCCTCGGCCTCCCCTTGCGCAAAAGCCAAACTAGCCCACGAAGCGATGAGTAGGACTAGGAGATACAGTTTCCAATTGGAACTTCGCTCTGCGCAAAGCAATTCGTGCTCTCCCTTTCTGCCAGATTTTGGACGGACACGCTGACTTTTGAATCGCAGATGTGCGCGCCCCTGAGGAGAATACAGGGCTCAGCTCTTGTTCAGAACCTGAGCCAAGACTTACCCGCAGGGAAGTATAACCTTCAGGTGGCTCGAGACTGGCCACGAGAGACACGGCAACCGGACACTTACAAGAAAAATCTGCTATCGTTCGTGGACTTTGGCACCGGCAGCAGCATCGAAGAGCAGCCGGCCCGAGCAAGCTGAGCGCAGCAAGTTCGCGTCCTTTGGCCACAGACGGTCAGTCGTGAAGGTGAAGCGGCCGGTTGGGCTGGGTGCGTGCGTGGCGCTGATGGAACACGATCGGCTCGGTGTCATGGGTGCAACTACTACGGAGGAATGCTCGATATCGATTCCGACCTCACCTAGCAGTACGCTTACTTCGGAGGTCACATCGAAATTCTCGAGGTGGAGAAATTGGCGGCCTCGCGGCGAAAGGTGGGAGAAGCGAAACGGCGCAGCCGGCCTAGCAGCTGTGGGCAAACAAGCCGAACCAGCTGCAAGAGGCGTTAGGATCAATGGAGATTGGTCCTAATCCTCTGCTAGTGCTGTTCCGGATTGCCGTTTTGCCCTTCCGGCGGCCCCGGTGCATTGTGGGAAGTTTGTCCGGTTTCTAACTGGTTGACAATTTGTGTTTCTTTCCGCGCCCGTTCGCGTTCTCCCAAGCGGGCATAAATACGCGCGAGCGCGATGTGCGCCGACATTTCCTTCGGATTGAGACTCACCAGGTGTTCGAAAAGTGGCCGGGCTCCGGCAAAGTCCCCACTTTGCATAAGAACCGTGGCCGTCACATATAGCACATGGGGGTCATGGGGCTTTAGGGCTCGCGCCCGCCGGCAAGCGGCAGCGGCCTCCGGCAGATCCTCACTTCCCAGGTGCGTCAGCATTTGGGCCAACGTCGCCCAATAGGTTGCGTTTGTAGGATGGTCCTTTACCAGCTTGCGAAAGATATCAGCCGCCTGCGCATAGTCTCCCTGCGTGGCAATACAGGCGGCCAGCAGGAACTGCGCCCGATCCAGACTGTGTGCCAGACGAACTGCTTCCTGAAACTCCGGTTTAGCCTCTTTTATCTTGTTCTCGCTGTAGTAGGCGAGGCCGAGATCGTAGTGGAACTCAGGGTAGGTGCCAAACTTGTCCTCGACAGCGTGGAGGAAGTCCACGGCGACGCCGAAATGCTCCCATCCGATGAGCGCCTCGGACAGCAACAAACTGTTTTCACGCGAGTTGGGATTGATCTGCACCGCCAGGCCCAATTCCTGGACAGCGTCTTCGTATCGTTGCCGTTTGAAAAGCACCCGGCCGAGTGCCGCATGCACGGCTTCAGAATTGGGGTTGGCCTCTGTCGCCGTACGCAAAACCGTCTCCGCCTGTCTGAGTTTGCCCGCATGCACCAGGGCGGCGGCTTTGTCGAGGGCTGTCTGTTCGCTGGCCTGTGCTGAGGAGAGCCCGAGAGCGAAGCCCAGCAGAATGTACAGCGCTGCAAACTTTGCCATTGTGCCCATTCTACAGCCCGAACCAGACTGCCCCTCAGCGCGAGCCTTCTGCAAGTGCAGCCAGGGACTGGAAAGAAACCGGCGCTATGGAGCCGCCGAAAGCCGCGAGTCGGACTATTTGGAAACGGTGCTTGGTCCTTCGGTGACTGTCATATAGCGATTCATTTCTGGCTTGTTGATGCGGTCCACTTGCTGGCTGGGGCGTGGCCACTTGATTTCTATCCAGTCAATCTGGTTCTTGCCGGCGCCGAGAATCAGTCGCGGGTCGTGGCTCGACAAAAAGCTCCCACCGGCCGTCTTCAGCCGTGAAAATGTCCTGCCGCCGACGCTCCAGCGGATGATTGCCCCCGTGGCCTCCGGATTGGTTGTCTTGGCCCGAAGAATCAGGGCAAGCCAGTTGTTTCCGCTGGCAGCAGTGTTCATCAGCACGTGAACCGGTCCGCCGTTCTCCGCGAAAACTACGTCGGGATAACCATCGTTGTTCAGATCGCCGACGGCCAGGCCGCGGGAAGAGTATTTCTTGGTGAAGGCAGGTCCTGCTTCGCTACTCACGTTTTCCATCTTTGCTCCGGCCACGTTGTGCATCAGCAGAAGCGGCTGACGGTAACCGATACCGGCATTTCGGGTTTCGACTGCGTCGTCAGGGTGCCCGTTCGACAGGATCAAATCCGGCCAGCCATCGTTGTCGTAATCGATAAAGCGTAATCCCCAGCCGCTCATCATGCGTGTGGCCTGGCTGACCCCCGTCTTTAAATTGACATCATCAAACATTTCCTCGCCGACATTGCGGTAAAGTGATGTCGTCTGGGTGTCAATGTTGGCGACAATCAAATCCTGGCGACCATCCTGATCGAAGTCATCCGCATCCACTCCCATCCCGGAACGCGGTGCGCCCTCGATACTGTAACCAACCCCGGCCTCCACTCCCACCTCTTCGAACTTCTTGCCGCCGAGGTTCACCCAAAGATAGTTCGGCACAATGTCGTTGGCTACGAACAGGTCGAGAAACCCGTCGTTATTGATGTCGGTGGCGACGACTCCCCACGCCTTCCCCGGCCGCGAACCGATTCCCATGCTTGCGCTGACATTGGCAAACCTGCCATTTCCCAGGTTGCGGTAGAGTTCGCTTGGCATGGGCTTGAACAGTTTGGGTGTGCAATAGAATGCCGACTGGCTGCCGCCTGACTCGCCTCCGTAAGACTCGCTGGCCGAGCAGACTCGTAAGCTTGAATAATCCGCAAACTCTCCCACGAACAAATCCAGTTTGCCGTCATTGTCATAGTCAAACCACACTGCACTGCTGCCCCACTGGGTTGGAGCGATGCCGCTGGCGGCGGTCACGTCGGTGAACGTGCCATTGCCATTGTTGTGGTAAAGCACACATTTGCCGTAGCCGCTGATGAAAACATCTTCGTATCCGTCTCCGTCATAGTCTGCCACCGCAACGCCTTGACCGTATAGATCGGCCGAGAGCCCGGCTTCTTTCGAGACATCGGTGAACTTGCCATTGCCATCGTTGCGGTAGAGCACCGGATGCAGCGGAGCATCAGGCTTGTAAAAAGCGCTGGTTCCCGAATCGACCAGCAGGATGTCCATCCACCCGTCGTTGTTGTAGTCGAAGATGGCGACCCCGGGTCCGGTCGATTCCGGCAGGTAATGCTGTGGCGAAAAACCGTTGTGGTGAATCCATGTGATTCCGCTTTCACGGGGAGGAACTTCGCGAAAGATCGGACCAGGGGAGACGGCAGCAAGAGCAACGCCTGCGAACAGAAGGGTTATGTAACTTGGCCCGCCCCACGACCTTCTCATAGTCGGAGATTTTACAAGAAATGCCGGCTCGACTTGCTACGGCGTCCGCGCTCATCAAGCAGACCTCCCCGCGGGACCTACGAATTGAAAACAACTCTGTTACCGGTCGTCGGGGCTATCCAAGTTGACAGCGGTATCACGAATTGCCTCCGGCTTGAAGGTCACACACGAATCCCGGTCGATCGGGAACATGAGCGAGTCCGTCGCGAACTTCAAACTGCTGTTCCAGAACAGAATCCAGCCAATCAAAGGATTCGATGGCAATGGTGTGGGGCTGCGAAGCGGCCAGGTGCATTCAATGGTACACAGACGAACCAGCTTAATGTATTTCATGCCGCCATGTTTAATTTGATCCGCGAGGCTTCAAACTTCCGCGCCGCGCTGCCGGAGATGAACGGTCCCGAGTCGGTCTGCGAGCGTTATAGCAATCACGTAGGCGCTCATCTGCTAGGACTTCTGGCCATGGCGCGTTTCCTCGATGATGGCCGCAAATTCAATGCGGTCCTGTGTGGCACAGACCGCTCCATTCCTTTGGCGATTTCGTGGACGGATTGGTTCAACCATGCGGTTTACGGCGAAGCCGATAAGCCCATCGGATGTCACAAGAGTGGGAACGCCGTAGTGATCCCCATCTTCAATTCCGGATATAGGGCCGGCAGGCTGTTCATTTCGTCTGCGGGTGCGCCTTTCAGGTAGACGTCAAAGAAGGTATGCACGCAGGCGCTGGTGATCGCCAGTCCGCGTCGGTTCTCGAGCGATCCCATCACTCCGGCCCTGCGAAGAAAGAACATCAGAATAGGACTCTTGGTGAACATCTGGTCGCTGAAGGTGAAATGATTTGCGCCCGCAATGGTCATTCCCCAGCGTTTCCCTTCAGGAACGTGGTCATAGATCGATTCAATGTTCCTTTCAACTGTTTGGGGCTCCAATCCTGACTCCTTGCTGTGATCGCTCATGAGGAAGAAAAAAGGTTGATGGAGCCCCTCCTGAATGACATTTCCAAAGGGCATGCCATCGATATCGATTCCTGCTGTGCACCGCGGATCGTCGTGACAGAATTGCGCGGCGGTTGCGCCGCCCAGAGAGTGCCCGGCGATCCCCACCTTCTGCATGTCGAACTTGCCTTTGAACCGTCCGGTCCGATCATTTGCGTTCAGTTCCTGCAGTTGGTCGAGCACAAATTTAAAATCCGCAATCCATGCGCTCATCAGTTGGGTTACAAGATGCTGTGTGGCGGAGGAGGGCATCCTATCGAAATCCCCTCCTGCCGCTCGAAGCGCAACGCGCCCATCGGGGAAGGCCGTGATCACCGTCCGATATGGTGCGTCGAAGCTGACGACAATGTACCCGTGACTCGCCAGGTCCTCCGCAAGCGTCGTGTAGTCAGAGCTCAAGGCTCCGCCGCCAGCTCGCAGAATGACCACTGGATACATTGCCTGTTCACTGGAGACTTCGGCGTCGCTCCAACTGTGAACTTCAACGCGGGTGAGATCCCGACTGAGCAGTCTGCCGAGGATGAAGCCCTCATGGCGCACCAGGGCCCGACTCCAGTACTCAGGAAGATATTCCGATTTTCGAGGGGAGGTCGTCGGGGCGGCCGGGTACCAGATCCAGACAGCAAGGTCCTGCTTGGTGGCGGCAACGGGGGCGTAGGGATTGACCCGCGTCTCATCTCTCCAAACATAAGTGGTACGGCCGACTTTGTAGGAGCCGCTGAGGTCCGGCAGCGGTGTCGACCTCCCGTAGTCCACCCATAGTGCAGCGAGCAGCACCGTCAATCCTGCCACAGCAATCAGGGCGAGCACGCCAACGGCCTTCACAAGGCGCATCCCAATGCGGTTGACCATTCTCGCCATTTTTAGCGCTCCAGACTTTCCGGTCCGTTACACCAGTTGCGGAAGTGGAATCAGGAAAACTTCGTTCGCGCAATTTGAGTACGCCAAAGAAGATACGGCAGCACCACAAGCGAGAGAATGACCAGTGCATGAACCAGGCCGTCGTGCCCGTTCTGGGCCCAGCGCCAAAGGACAAAGTCCATGCGGATATGCCCCAGTCCGTCGGGAATCCCCGTCCGGCTTGCTCGGATCCGTGCCGTGGCTCCCATCCATGCCACTAGAACGAAGCCGGTCAAGGGCCAAACCGCTTTCGCTCTTTGACGGACCGCTACGACTGCAACCACCCAGCCCACAAGAATGGGCGCACAGCCGTAGAAATACTTGCCAAATTGAAAATAGAGATTTGCCAACCCGTGCTGCGGTCCGCCGCCAAAAGGCGTATCGCTTCCCGGCAGAAACATTGTCCAACCTATCCACAGAATCAAACAGGCCGCAATGTAACACCCGGCAAGAAGACTCAAGGGAGCGAGACTGAAGATGGCCCACGGCGCTCCCGCGCAGAGGGAATGGAACCGACCCGGGACTGTGTCCCGATTCGGCGTGAGTCCTCGGATGGGGAAAATGCGCTCGCGGAGTCCCGACCAGGCGACGTTCGCTACCATGCGAACACCACCCCGGCCGGTTTCAAGAAGTTCTTCGAACTCCGCTCCGTAGCGCTCTCTCCACGAAACTGGATATATGCGGGTGAGCAGTCTGGCGAGCCTTGGATTCACAGCAGTTCCAATCGTTTCAATCCGGATTTGGCGAACCGTTGCAGCGTCGTTAGTTTCGCTCGAAGAACACTCATACCTTCAGCAGTGATGCGATAAGGTTGACGTCTTTCCTCTACTGGGAGTGGTTCAATCCAGCCCTGCTGCTCCAGGCGCCCGATCGCGCCATAAAGGGTTCCCGGTCCGAGCCGCGTTCCGCATAGGCGTTCAATGTCTTCGATCATCGAGTGCCCATGCTTCGGCCCGCTGGCGAGGCTCGCCAGAACCAGAAGTGGTGGGTCGGAATAACGTCCCATTTTTTCGGGGGTGTTCGTCGATACTACGCGTTGCGTACTTCGCATGACGTAGTTGTAGCACACACTTGCCCGCAACTACAAGGCATCAGAGGCACTTACTGCCTCAAACGGAAGGAGCCTGCTCCCGACTAATGGGTCCCCAAATGCAATCGCTCTGGAGAATCTTCAGGGGCCAATAACTGAGAGGTATCTGCGTTGACTATGCCCGGACAGATTCGTGTCGATAATGTCGACAAGGGTCTACCGATCTTCCTGGGCAACAAAATCAACCGACGATATCAACCGTCACTAGTTGACTGCCGCAACCGGCGATCGGCGAAGGCCTGATCTTTGCTGGAGTAGCTGATGAAGCGGGAGTAGAACTCCATGGGATTCGACGTGAGAGAATTCGTGAACGTGATGAAGTCCTCGGGGACGTCAGCGCCACGCAAGAACGCTTCGGGGATCTTGCCTCTTGAACACTAGATTGTGTCAATGATCGGAATTAGTCCGGATAAGTTTGCGTCCCTCTAAGCTTGCGTCCTTCTTTCGACCCCCGTCGGCCCGGGGTCACCTCATATAAGCGTCCACGAAATGATCGTGCTGCTGCGGGGTGAGGCAAACCGGTATTCGATCTCGATGCTCATGGAACTAGCGCCCGATCTTCCCAAAATCTCCGCAGCGCGAGTTCAGCTCCGGCAGGTGTTGATGAACCCATGACCACCGCTATTGAGGCCATGAAGGAAACAGGTGGGGGTCCTTGCGGTCAATAGGCAGCTGGTTGAGGATGGTCAACTGCTGATCTCAGTGAGCGACGCTGGCGTGCGCCTGCCCAAT
>Ga0070765_100003050_pt1 | contig 10717 bp, 9 predicted proteins | sample HubBroMetageWFT5_FD_71516 | JGI IMG/M metagenome (GOLD analysis project Ga0070765, IMG submission 71516) | Warmed and freeze-thawed soil microbial communities from the Hubbard Brook experimental Forest, New Hampshire - Hubbard Brook CCASE Soil... | ecosystem: Environmental > Terrestrial > Soil... | reverse complement strand
TTGTATTTGACGGTGCTCGATCCGGCAACAGCCGATTTCAAGAATTCGGCGCGGGAGTTTCTCGATCGCGCCGATGCGGTCCTCGTGCACCAGACCGGCGAGTCGGCGTGGCAGGCCGTGTCACTGAAGCCGGTCGCAGACCGTCCGATATTACGGATCAAGCCGCCGGAGTACGTCACGAAAGAAGTGATCGAGTTCGTCCGCTCCCGCCTCATGGCGCGGAGTGGAAGCGAACCAAAGCTTAGAGCTAGGAGCTAGAAGCTGGAAGCTGAACCTGCTTTTGTTATCCTTTCCGGTGCGGCAAATTCACTCCAGCGCCTGGTTGCTCGTCGCGTTGTCGGCGATTCTTCAGATACTGATTTTTCCCCTTCCCGGCGTGTACGCCCTTTCCTGGTTCGCCATTGCACCGCTGATTCTCGCCCTTCTGCGCACGCGTCCGGCCGGCGAACTTGAAGTTGCGGGTTCGGTGCGGCTGCAACCGGCCTCGCCCGCACAGGCGTTCCTGCTGGCGTATGCGTGCGGCATCCTGTGGTATGCCGGGACGTGCTACTGGATCTACGACACGATGCGCCAATACGGCGGCCTGAGCGCTCCGGCCGCGGGGCTCGCGCTCTTTCTGTTTTGCTGCTACCTCGGGCTGTATCACGGTTTATTCGGGCTGCTGCTGAGCCTGCTGACGAGCGGATCGCGCGACTACCGGCGCGCTCTGGTGGCTGCGCCGTTTCTATGGGTCGCGGTGGAGTTGGCGCGCTTTCACATCACCGGATTTCCCTGGAATCTGCTGGGCACGGCGCAGGTCGACAACACCGCACTGTGCCGTATCACGGCGTGGACGGGAGTCTACGGAATCTCATTCGAGATCGTGCTGGTGAACGTGGCGCTGGCCGCGGCGTTCCTGGTCCCTCGCGAAAAACGCGGAGCGATGCTGGCGGCGGCCTTGGCGGCGGCCGCTGTCCTGCAGGCTGGACAACTGATCGATGCTCCGGCTATGCACGCGGACCGTGCCGCGCTGCTGGTGCAGCAGAATATTCCCGTATCGTTCGACTGGACTCGGCCAGTAACTCTGCAACAAACGCTGGCGGATCTGACCGCACTGAGCGAGAAGTCGGCGACAGCTCCCGCTGGAGGAAAGATCGACTTGATCGTATGGCCCGAATCGCCGTCACCGTTTTTCACTAACGATCCGCGTTTTCGCGACGCGCTCAGCGCGATGGCGCGCCAGACCGGGGCGTGGATTGTAGCCGGTTCGATCGGAACCGCGCCGGCATCCGCGGGAGCGACGACCGCACAGGTCTTTAACTCCGCCGCATTGGTCAGCCCCACCGGCGAATGGACTGCACGCTACGACAAAGTTCACCTCGTACCCTTCGGCGAGTACCTGCCCTTTCCGAGTCTGTTCGCGTTTGCCGCAGGTTTGACCAAAGAAGTCGGCGAATTCCAGCACGGTACTTCTCGCGAGCCGCTCAACGCAGGAGACAAGCGCATCGGTGTCTTCATCTGTTACGAATCCGTTTTTCCCGGCGAGGTGCGCGAGTTTGCCAATGAGGGCGCGCAGGTTTTTGTGAACATCTCCAATGACGGCTGGTACGGTGACAGCGGCGCCTATGCGCAGCATTTGAATCAGACCCGCATGCGCGCCATCGAAAACAATCGCTGGCTGCTCAGCGCGACCGATACCGGCGTGACGGCATCCATCGATCCGCTGGGCCGTGTGGTGGCGAGGATTCCACGCAAAGAACGAGCCGCGCTGGTTGCGCCCTACGCCCTCACTTCGGTAACAACGTTCTACACCCGCAACGGCGACTGGTTCGCCTACGTGTGTGCGATAATTTCAATCGGAGCGCTGTTGCTGCGCTTCACATCTTCCAAAGAAGGCAAGAGCAAAGACCGCAAGAAAGCTGACGCGTCCTCATGAATCAAGAGCTTTGGCAGGAATACGAAAAGTTGAGCAAGAAAGTCCACGAACTCCGGGAGTATCTTTGACGCGGAGAAAGTCCGTCCGCAGCTAGCGGAAATCGAGAAGCAATCCGCCGACCCCAATCTGTGGTCGAATCCGCAGCGATCGCAACAAGTGATGCGGGAAAAGAAGCGCCTGGAGCATGTGCTCTCCACCGATGCCGATCTGGCGCGCCGCACCGGCGACATCACCGCCTACTTCGATCTCTCCAAAGAGGGCGAGAACGTCGACGCCGACCTGCAGCGCGAGATCGCCTCGCTGCGCGAACTGCTCGACAAGTTAGAAACCGAAACGCTCCTCTCGGGCGAAAACGACGCACGCAACGCGATCGTGACCATCCATCCCGGCGCAGGAGGCACCGAGTCGCAGGATTGGGCCGACATGCTGCTGCGCATGTATCTGCGCTGGGCGGAGCAGCAGCGATTCGAGACCGTGCTCTACGACTACCAGCCCGGCGAAGAGGCCGGTTTGAAGTCTGCGACTTTCGCGGTGAACGGCGAGTATGCCTACGGATTGCTAGTCAGCGAAATCGGCGTGCACCGCCTGGTGCGAATTTCGCCCTTCGATCAGGCCAAGCGGCGGCACACCTCATTTGCGAGCGTGTATGTCTCTCCGGAAATCGACGACAACATTGAAATCGTGATCAAGCCGGAGGATATCCGCATCGATACTTACCGCTCCAGCGGCAAGGGCGGACAGCACGTGAACACCACCGATTCTGCCGTGCGCATCACCCACATCGCGACCGGCCTGGTTGCCAATTGCCAGAACGAGCGCTCGCAGCACAAAAATAAAGAGCGAGCCATGAGCATGCTGCGCTCGAAACTTTACGAGTTCGAGATGGAGAAAAAGCGCGCCGCCACGAAGAAAATCGAAGACTCGAAGCTCGACATCGAATTCGGATCGCAGATTCGCTCCTATGTACTGCAACCGTACCGCATGATCAAAGATCACCGCACCAAGCTGGAGGTTGGCGACGTCGATCGCGTGCTCGATGGCGGATTGCAGCCGTTCATACGCGCTTATCTGCTGGCGCGGCGTGGAGAGAAGCAGTGACGGCCGCTGAAAAAGTTTTAAGTCGCAAGAGACGTCCCTCGGCTTTGGACAGGGCAGGCTCCGGATCACGATCACGAAAGAAATCCGCTGCCTCTCGAACTGGCGTAAAACTTGGCCCACGATTCCGGCGCGCGTTTCATTTCGCAGCCGAAAAGCACGCGGGGCAGACTCGCAAGGCTTCGACCATCCCTTACATCGCCCATCTGATGGGCGTTGCCTCGCTCGTGCTCGAAGCCGGAGGCGACGAAGACCTGGCCATCGCCGGCCTTCTCCACGATGTTGTTGAGGATTGCGGGGGAGCGCCGATGCTGAAGGAAGTCCGCCGCCGTTTTGGCGCGCGCGTCGCGAAGGTAGTCGATGGCTGCACCGATGCCGATACCAACCCCAAGCCGCCCTGGCACGAGCGAAAAGAGACGTACATTCGTCACTTGCGCCATGCGGACGCAGATACCAGACTGGTTTCAGCCGCCGACAAGCTCAATAACGTGCGCTCGATCGTGGCCGATTACCGCGCGATTGGCGAGTTCGTGTGGGCGCGCTTCAACGGCGGACGCGAGGGCACTCTCTGGTACTATCGAACTTTGCGGGACGAGTTTTTGCGTCACAAACCGAATCGCATAACGAGCGAACTGCAACGGGTTGTGAACGAACTCGAGGTGCTTGCCGGGGCAAATCCGAATTTCGGCGGCGGAAGCTCACCGCCCACCGAAGCATGACGCTATGCCGAGCATGATCGATCAAATCCGCGCTTCGAAGTTGCCCTCGAACATGATGCAGTTCGCCGCCCGCGGCGCGCTGCAGGTTCCAGCCGCCGAGAATATCGAAATCCTGGTGTACCTCGCTCGCCACAACAAAGTATTTGGCGAGACCGCGCGCATGACGCTTGCCGGATGGGACGAAAAGTCCAGCCTGGCGGCCGCTTCCGACCCGAATACTTCGCGCGAGGTGCTGGCCTATTTTATTTCTCCCGACAATTTGCGGCCGGTTTTGTTGCCGGTTCTGCTGGAGAATCCGTCCGTTGCCGAAGGCGAGGTCGTGAAACTCGCGAGGTCTGCGATGCGCGAAACCGTGGAGGCGATGCTGAAGAGCCCGCGCATTCAGTCTTTGAGAGCAGCCGTGGACGCGCTTAGAGCCAGCCCCTACATAAAAAAGGAAGAAGTCGAGCAGTTGCGCCAGGCGACGGCCGCACCGGAGATTTTGGTTGCATCCTCGATCGCGGAAAACGCGCCGGGCGTGACGGATGCAGTCGCCGCCGAGGGCGCCAGCGAAGTGGTCGAGCCTGAAGAGGTCGCAGCAGCCGATGGCGCGGACGAAGAGGTTGTAGTCGGTTACCTGAAGGAACATGCCGACGATATTGCCGCCGAGGGCGAGAAACCGTTCCAGCCCATGGGCGGAATCGTCGAACTCTTAGGGCAAGATTATTTTCCGGTGACGCAGACTGCCGAGGCTCCGGCTGCCGAGGTTCCCATCGCTGTTCCGGCCCCTGCTTCCGCACCCAAAGCCGCTATACCCGTGAAACCCGTCGCGCCGCCCAAGCGCGAGAATGCGTTGCAGAAAATCAGCCACCTCGACGTGAAAGGCCGCATCCAGCTCGCGCTCAAGGGCAACAAGGAGGAGCGTTCGCTGCTGATTCGAGACGGCACAAAAGTTGTCGCGCTGGCCGTGCTCGAAGCTCCCAAGCTCTCCGACGGGGAGGTAGAAAAATTTGCCAGCCAGAAAAATGTGCTGGAGGCCGTGCTGCGTCAGATCCCGCTCAAGCGCCGTTTCATGAAGAATTACATCGTGGTCCGGAATCTGGTGGCCAATCCGCGCACTCCCCTCGACCTCGGTCTCGGCCTGATGAAATATATTTTGCCGACCGATCTCAAGAATATTTCCGGCAACAAAGATGTTTCGGAAACGATTCGCAAGCTCGCGTTGAAAATGTACAAGCAGAAACTGGACGCGGCCGCAAAAAAGTAAAGCGCAGAGAGCAGCGAAAAAACCGGAAGAAATAAAAATTGCAGAAACACCAGGGAGGCCCCGTGGCTTCATTGCCCAAATCGGACGCCATCGGCGAACTGTTGAAGAACTCTAAGAGCATCGCGGTTGTCGGCTTGTCCAACAATCCGCTGCGCCCCAGCCACGGTGTGTCGGCATACATGCAGAGTCACGGCTACAGGATTATTCCGATCAATCCACGGATTGCAGAGTGCCTGGGCGAGAAGGCGTATGCATCTCTGATCGATGTTCCGGCCAAGATCGATATCGTGAATATTTTCCGGCGGCCGGAGTTCGTCGAAGAAATTGTCGATCAGGCCATCCAGTTGAAAGTTCCCGCCATCTGGATGCAGGAAGAAGTGATCCACGAGCGCGGCGCCGAGAAGGCACGAAAATCGGGAATCTTCGTCGTGATGGATCTCTGCATTCTGAAAGAGCACCAGATCCGTACGCGATAAACTAGCCTGTGACCGTGACGAACACGGCCGTGGCATCGTCGCGCACGCCCGAACCGTTGGCGTAGGATCGCACTTCGTCAATGATGCTCACCGCGGAAGCCCCCGGTTTGACCGCATGTTCGGCGAGCCGGCTCAGTCCGTACTCTTCCTGCTCCGCGTTCTCGGCCTCGGTGATGCCGTCGCTGTAGAAGACCAGCTTCGATCCCCTGGTCAGCGTGACTTGCGTTTCCGAATAATCTCCGCAACCCAGACCGAGCGGTAGTCCGCGTTCCGTGTCGAGGAAGCGTTCGCCCTTGTCATCAATGAACAATGGGAGCAAGTGCCCCGCATTGGCGAAGGTCACCGCGCGAGTTGCAGGGTCGAGCACGGCATACACCAGGGTCACGAATTTTCCTGGAGGAAAATCGTCCACCAGCAACTGGTTCAGCTTGGTCAAAACCTCGCTCGGACTGCAGCACATCTCAGCCAGCGAGCGGAATGCGCCTCGCGTCGCCGACATTAGCAACGCTGCGGCTGTTCCTTTGCCCGAAACGTCAGCCAGAACAATTCCCCAGCGGCCGTCGGGAAAAGGAATGAAATCGTACCAGTCGCCGCCCACCGCACGGGCCGGAACGCTGTGGCCAGAAACCGCGAAGCCCGGAATGTAAGGAGAACTCTTGGGCAGCAGCGCCTGCTGAATGGCGCGCGCCTCCTGCGCCTCGCGGTCGAGGTCAGCGCGCTCCGCGCGCTCGGTCTGAAGCCGGCGCGCATTGTAAACCGCGACCGCGACGTGGTCGCACAGCGCCTGCAGAATTCTGATCTGGTGGCGCGGAAACGCATCGAGCTCCGGATGCGAAGCTGTAAACACGCCGACCAGCCGGTCGCCCACGCGCAGGGGAATGACGACTTCAGAGAGCGCCGGTTTGTCGCATCCGATGTAATACTGATCCTCGCGCACATCGGGCGCATAGCGCATCTCGCCGGTCGCGGCGACGTATCCCACCATGCCTTCGCGACCAATCTTCAGGCGATGTCCCTTGTGATGGACTGTGCATCCGCGCACGCATGCCATCACCATTTCTCCGTGCTCTTCGTCGTGAAGATACAGACCGGCTTCCACACATCCGTACAGGTCGGCCACTTCGTCGACAACGCTGTCGATGAGTTGATCGAGATCGAGAATCGAGGTGATTCGCTGCGCGGCCTTCTGCACGCGCTGCAAGTCGGCTACGAGGTCGACGGGCAGGGGACGCACCGGGAGCTCGTTGCCGGCGAAATTAGGGAGTGCTGCCATGCTGAACCTGCCTGATGAAAATTGAACTGTGCCCGACTAAGCAAACGCCCTACTCTGTATTAATCGGATGCCGCAGGCAAAAGTTACGATTCTTTCTTTGTCGGCGGAGGGTCTTTTTCAACGATTTGAGAACGTTGCCGACGAATCTCTTCCAGACGCTCACGAATGCGCTTCTCAATGCCCTCGCTCGTCGGACGGTAGTAGACGCGATCCTGCAAATTGTCGGGGAGACACTGCATGTCAGCGACTTTGTTTTCCACATCGTGGGCGTATTGATATCCCCGCCCATAGCCAAGGCCCTTCATCAATGACGTTGAAGCGTTGCGCAGGTGCAGCGGCACCGGATCGGCTGCGGTCAGCTCAACGTCCTGCAGAACATCGCTGTAAGCGGTGTAAAGAGCATTCGACTTGGGAGCGACCGAGAGATACACGACGGCCTGTGCGAGCGCCAGGTTTCCTTCCGGCATGCCGATGAAGTCGACCGCATCGCGAGCGGCCATGCACAGAGCGAGAGCGTTGGGATCGGCCAACCCAATATCTTCCACCGCCATGCGCACCACGCGTCGCGCGATGTAAAGCGGATCTTCCCCCGCTTCGAGCATGCGCCCCAGCCAATACAGCGCGGCGTCAGGATCGCTGTTGCGCACCGATTTGTGCAGCGCCGAAATCAGGTTGTAATGTTCTTCACCCGTTTTGTCATAGAGCAGAATGCGTTTCTGCAAAGCGTCGCGAACGATGTCGTCGGTGATTAGCGCAGCAGCCGGTGACCCACCCGCAGTGACTTCTGGAGGGTGACCGGGTGCCCCACCTAAGCCCGATTTTGGCTTGAGTGGGGATTTCGCCAGCCCTGCCGTCGCCAATCCTGCCGCCACTTCTAAAACGTTGTAAGCGCTGCGCGCGTCGCCGCTGGTGTAACTGGCAATTTTTCTCAGCACATCGTCAGAGGCGCTGAGATTCATTTCTCCCAACCCGCGTTCGCGATCACTAAGCGCGCGCCGCAACAACAGCACGATTTGGTCTTCCGTGAGCGGCTTCAGAACGTAGACGCGGCAGCGCGAGAGCAGCGCCGAGTTGATTTCGAACGACGGATTTTCGGTCGTCGCGCCGATCAGGCGAATGTTTCCCTTCTCCACGTGCGGCAAAAATGCATCCTGCTGGGCTTTGTTGAAGCGATGAATTTCGTCAATGAACACGATGGTCCGCGTACCGTACTGGCGGGCGCGCTCGGCGTCGGCCATGACCTGCTTGATCTCTTTGATCCCGGCCAGCACAGCGGAAAATTCGATGTACTCGGCCTTCGTCATCTTCGCGATGATCTTCGCGAGCGTAGTTTTGCCGGTGCCGGGAGGTCCCCAGAAAATCAACGAGCCAGTGTCGTCTCGCTCGATCTGCGTGCGAAGCGGCTTTCCCGGGCCGATCAAGTGCTCCTGGCCCGCGTACTCCTCAAGCGTGCGTGGACGCATGCGGTCGGCCAGCGGCCGCGTCGTGTCGGCGGCGGCGCCTGCATTCGGGATGGGTTGAAACAGGCTCACGGAAGTCTCGGGTCACCAGACACGTTTTTCCACAGCGCGATTTCTACAGCGCAACTTCCTTGGTTGCGTCCACGAACTGTAGCTCCGGCGCCGCCGGCAAGGCGCCGATCTCGGCCGCGTGACGATAGAACAACTGCAATCCCTCCACGCAGCCCGGATCAAGCTGGTAGTGAATGTTTTCGGTGAGGTATGAGCGCACTCCATCTTCGCTCAGGCCAACGCGCGGAGCCCATTCGCGGGCAATTTGGTTCAGATTCTCGGGTTCGAGCCCATGATCGCGGGAGTCTTTGAAAATGGCCGCGAGATCGAGCGACGGATCGGCTTCCGCCAGCGCTGCGCTGCGCACGGCCCAGAACGCGAAGACGAACGGCATGCCGGTGTGGCGAATCCACTCTTCGGCAAGATCGAGCGTGTGATAACGCGAACGATCGACCTTCAGCGCCGGATCGCCGATGAGCAGACCAGCGTCATGCTCGGCCAACATTTTGTCGAGATCAGGCGCCATCGGAGTGAAAATTCGTCCACCGCCCAGCCACTTCTCAATCAGAACTTTGGTCAGCGCCACCGATGTCATCGAAGACGTATCGAGCGCGATGCTGCGAGCCTCTGCGATCGGCATGCGGCTGACCAGGAGAATCGACCGCACCGCGCGCCGCGAAGCAATCGCGACTTCGGGCAGAATTTGCAGACCGGGAATTTCGGCGTATGCGGCCGCGGGAATGATCCCGATGTCAGCCGTTCCTTCCGCGAGCGAGCGGGCGCAAGCCGACGGCAAAGTATAGGAGACATCGAAGTGGCTGCCGGCATCGCCGTGCTCAAAATCCCACATCAGCGGGGCGGTGTTGAGATAGGAAATGGCGGAAATACGCAGTCTTCGCATGCTTTTCCTCAATTTTAACAGACCAGTTGTGACGGATGACCTTGACTCTGTGTTGCACTAGTGGTGCAGTTTGACGCGGGAAGGCGGAGACACGAATCACGAAGGCCGCGAGAGACATGAAGAACAACATGCGAAAGGGTCTCCTTCGTGTGATTTCGTGTCTTTAGTGCTTAAGTTGTTGGGTTCCGCGTGCCTTCCCAGACTGGAGTCTGAGTGCCGATTGCCGTCGCATCAAGCGCCGCTACTTATCTCACGGAGTGGTTAGCCCTGTCACTCACGCAGGGCCTCGGGCCCACGAAATCCCGAAAACTGGTTGAGCATTTCGGAACCCCCGAAGCCGTCTTGCGTGCCTCGCTGACCGAACTCGAAAGCACGGGAATTCAAGCTGTCTCCGCGCAATCGCTGGCCACCGGCAAGTCGGCGGAACTGGCGCGAGAAGAGATCGCACGCGCCTCAGCCGCCGGCGTGGCCCTGATTTCCATGCACGATCCGTCGTACCCTCAGCGCCTCAAAGAAATCTATGATCCTCCGCTCGTCCTCTATGTTCGCGGCAATCCTGAAACCCTGACCCGGCCCGGCATCGCCATGGTCGGAACGCGGCATCCCACGCCCTACGGCATGGGCATGGCTGAGCGGCTTGCCTGCGATCTCGCAGCGCAAGGGCTGGTAATCATCAGCGGCATGGCCCGTGGCGTCGACACCGCAAGCCATCGCGGAGCGATCTCGACAAAAGGCAGAACACTCGCCGTCTTTGGCACGGGTGTCGATGTAATTTATCCGAAGGAAAATTCGCGCCTCTCCGAGCAAATTCTCGCTCTCGACGGCGCACTGATCTCTGAATTTCCTCTGGGCACTCACCCCGCGCCCCAGAATTTTCCCATCCGCAACCGGATTCTCAGTGGCATGTCGCTCGGCGTCCTCGTCGTCGAGGCCGCCGAATATTCCGGCACGCGCATTACCGCGCGCTGCGCGCTCGAGCAGAATCGTGACGTTTTCGCCGTCCCCGGCAACGTCACCAACAAAAATTCCTGGGGACCGAACACACTCATCAAACAGGGCGCCAAGCTGGTTGCGACCTGGGAAGACGTGTGGGAAGATCTCCCGGCAGAAGTACGACTTGCGCTGACCCCGTCCTCCTCGCCTGAATCCCCGGGCGCCGCCTCCGCATCTCTATTCCCGGACCAGGTGCTTCCTCCTCACGAAAAACGAATCCTGGGTCTGCTGAAAGCCGACGAGACCACGCACATCGATGAATTGGTCGATCGCCTGGAGACAGAAATGTCTTCCTCAGAAATTTTTGCGGCCCTGTTCGAACTGGAGCTAACCGGCAAAGTCCGGCAAATGCCGGGCAAGAATTTTGTGAAGAGCATGTAAAGCAGCTTCTAGCTCCCAGCTTCTAGCAAAACGTGGAGGAGGCACCGGTGGAAGACTTCAAGAAATTAGTTGTTTGGACCAAGGCTCACGAGCTCACTCTGGCCGTTTACCTACGGACTCGCCGTTTCCCGAAGGAAGAGATGTACGGTCTGACGAGCCAGGTGAGACGAGCCTCCGCTTCCATCGGTGCGAATATCGCAGAGGGTT
>Ga0070765_100003049_pt1 | contig 10718 bp, 11 predicted proteins | sample HubBroMetageWFT5_FD_71516 | JGI IMG/M metagenome (GOLD analysis project Ga0070765, IMG submission 71516) | Warmed and freeze-thawed soil microbial communities from the Hubbard Brook experimental Forest, New Hampshire - Hubbard Brook CCASE Soil... | ecosystem: Environmental > Terrestrial > Soil... | reverse complement strand
ATTCCCGTTGACGTGCAAGGAGAGAGTAACATTCAAGAAGGTATGTATATGCTGGAACCATATGTAGTTGACTGATGGTTTGGCGGACCGAAATTTAGACTATGACAATTGATTCTCTTACGAAGGAAAACGATGTCCCGATGGATTTTCTCTTAAACGAGATGGACTCTGCTCCTCCATCGGCGACGATCAAAGAAGTCGACACAGCCGCAGCGGGCCAGGACGATTCCGTTTTGCTTGATGCATATTCGCGCACCGTGGTGAGTGCAGTCGCGCGTGTCGCCCCGGCCGTAGTGAACATCGACGTCAAACAACGCATCAACGTCCAGCGCGGAACCCGCGAACTGAGCGGCAATGGGTCCGGTTTCATCATCACGCCTGACGGATTCATTCTGACGAACAGCCACGTCGTTCATGCGGCGAATTCTGTCACCGTCAATCTGCCCGATGGACGCGAATATCCGGCGCAAGTGACGGGCGACGATCCGGACACCGATCTCGCTGTGATTCGAATCGATGCGCCCCAACTCACTCATGTGCGCCTAGCCGACTCGGAGAATTTGCACGTAGGTCAACTCGTGATCGCGATTGGAAATCCGCTTGGCTTCCAGGCGAGCGTCACTGCTGGCGTGATCAGCGCGCTGGGCCGCTCGATGCACGCGCAATCGGGCCGTTTGATTGACAATATTATTCAGACCGACGCTGCGTTGAATCCGGGCAACTCCGGTGGACCGCTGGTTAATTCAGCCGGCGAGGTCGTAGGCGTAAACACGGCAATGATTCGACCAGCGCAAGGCATCTGTTTCGCGATCGCAAGTAACACAGCCAAGTTGGTTGCTGGATGGCTCATTCGCGACGGACGAATCCGGCGCGGTTACATCGGTGTAGCTGGGCAAAACGTGCCAATTCACCGGCGGATCGTCCGATTTTACGGTTTGCCTCTTGAGACGGGTGTCCTCGCTGTTTCAGTTGAGAAAAACAGCCCGGCGCAACGCGCTGGATTGCGAGAGGGGGATGTGATTATTGCGTTCAATGATCAGCCCATCGGGAGCGTGCACCATCTGCACAAGGTCCTGGTTGGCGAACAAATTGGCGTGAGCGCGAAGCTCACAGTCGTCCGACACACAGAAAGGTTGGAGTTGCCGATTCTGCCTGGCGAGTCGCTATCGAGGTCGTAACTCAGAGCCGTAGCGGCAGGCGTACCGCCTGCGATTTCGAATGCGTTGCAGCCGACACGGCTATCTCTAAAGTCAGACGAATTTGCGATGAAGATTCTGGTCATTGGCGGCGGCGGGCGTGAACACGCACTGGCGTGGAAACTGAGTCAATCCCCGCATGCGGAGCGTATTTTCTGTGCGCCAGGAAACGCGGGCACCGCGGAGATTGCTGAGAATATCGCGATTTCAGCCAGTGATCTGGAAACGCTCGTTCGTTTCGCTAAAGAAAATCGCATCGATTTGACCGTGGTCGGTCCGGACGACCCTCTTGCCTCAGGGATTGTCGATCTTTTTGCTGCTGAAAAATTGCGCGCGTTTGGTCCGACGAAATCGGCGGCACGCATTGAGGCGTCCAAGATTTTCGCAAAACAGCTGATGCGCTCTCAGAAAATCCCTACAGCCGAGGCGAGGACGTTCTCCGACAGCAGCGCAGCGCTACATTACTGTGAACAACTGAAATTTCCCGTCGTGATCAAAGCAGACGGCCTCGCTCTCGGAAAAGGAGTAATCATTGCCACTGATCCTGTCGCGGCGAGATCCGCCATCGACGAGATGATGAATCTTGGCCGCTTTGGCGACGCCGGTCGACGGATCGTGATCGAGGATTTCTTGCGCGGGACAGAATGTTCGCTGCACGCCCTGGTGGACGGAAGCAGTTATCGTCTGCTGGAATCGGCGCGCGATCACAAGCGCGCGCTGGACGGCGATCAGGGCCCGAACACTGGCGGGATGGGCGCGTTCAGCCCTGCGAATAATTGGACTAAGAAGCTACAATCGAAATTCGAGACGGAAATTATGCAACCGCTGCTGCGCGCTCTCCTGAAAGAGGGAATAACATTTCATGGACTGCTCTATCCGGGCTTGATAATTACAAGCGAGGGCGTGCGTGTATTGGAGTTCAACTGCCGTTTCGGCGACCCAGAGACACAGGCGCTTTTGCCTCGGATGAAATCCGATCTGCTACCCCTGTTGGAAGCAACGATTGATGGAAATCTCAGCAAGTGCACGATTGAATGGGACACGCGTGCTGCCGTCACGGTCGTAGTCGCCTCTGGTGGTTACCCTGGCAATTATGAAACTGGGAAAACGATTTCAGGTCTCGACGACGCGGCAAAGGTCGAAGATGTTCAGATTTTTCAGGCCGGAACCAAGCGCGCCCACGGTGAAGTTAAGACTGCTGCCGGTCGCGTTCTAGCGGTCACAGCGCTAGGATCAACGCTCGAAGCCGCACGCGCACGCGCATACAAGGCTGTCTCCCGCATTCATTTCGAGAACTGCCACTACCGGCGCGACATTGGCTTGGGTGTGACCAATTGAGAGAACGCCAAATTCGATATTCGGATTTCGAATTTTCGCGCAATTAGAAAATGCGGTATAGGTCGGCATCCGATTGAAATGTCTCAATTCACCTCGTTGTCCTTCCTTAGCTTCTTCATGGCGATAACTGCGCTGGCGCAAACTTCGCCGCCGACCGTAATATCGCCAAGCAGGCCCCCCGCCCCGGCAAGACCATCCGCGGTCTCATCGACTTCGCCTTCGTCCAGCCCGACAACAGACGATCTGGTCAATTCATTAGGCCCGGCTGACCTGCAGGCAGTCGTCACCCTATTAAAAGCTAATTTCACAGATCCGGATGCAATTACCGATACCGAGTTGAACCGGGCGACTGTTGAGGGCCTCATAATGCGGCTGCCCCGCGGCGTAATGCTCTTGCCCGCTAAGGAGAACGCGCCGGCGGAAGCGCCTAGTGTCTTTTACAGTGAGGTTATCGGAGGGCACATCGGGTACGTGCGCCTCGGTTCATTAAACACAGCTAACCTTCAGGCGTTGGACAAGAGCCTGAGCAACTTCGCCGCGAAAAACGTAAACGAGATCATTGTGGACCTTCGCGCCAGCCAGGTAATCGCTGATTTGTCCCTGGCCACCGAATTTACAAAGCGGTTTTGCCCCAAAGGCAAAACGCTTTTTACCTTGCGCAAGCCGACGGGACGTCAAGACCGGGTCTTCAGTTCGGATCGCGATCCGGCGTTTCGCGGCCTGGTCATGGTACTCACCGACGGCGATACGGTTGGTGCGGCTGAGGCGATCGCTGCTGCGCTGAGATTTTACAACAAGGCCCTGGTCATCGGGCAAACGACTGCCGGTCGCGCAGCCGAATATTCCGATTTGTTACTGCCGAGCGGCAAAATTCTACGCGTGGCCGTCGCCGAAATGATTTCTCCCGACGGTCGTCCACTGTTTCCGGAGGGGATAAAACCAGATTTGCCTGTTGAAATGTTGACGGCAGACAAACGGCAGATTTTCCAACTGAGTGGCGAAAAAGGAATGGGACCGTTTGTTTACGAAGGCGGCCGGCCTCACATCAACGAGGCGGCGCTGCTGGCTGGGACCAATCCCGAGGTTGAAGCAGCGGAGGCGGCGCAGCAACGCCGCGGCCGCGCGCCGGAGAAACCGCCAGCGTACGATCCAGTGTTACAACGCGCACTCGATGTGGTCACTTCGCTCGAGGTTTATCAAAAACGATAGCCGACTGCGCCTTCGACGACTCGGTTGTCCGTTAGCTTCTTGTTATGACTGCCGAGCGGTATCCTCGCCCAGGCGAACCGCACTTGTTATACTTAGTTGAGAGATTCTTCGACTTCGCTCAGAATGACAAAAAAGTGACACCGCTCGAAGAACGCATCGGCTACAAATTTCGCAATTCACTTTTGCTGGCGGAGGCACTTACTCACCCGAGCCTTGGCCATGAGGCGCAACGTTATCATTTTGATTATCAGCGTTTGGAATTTCTGGGCGACGCTGTTCTCCAGCTTGTTATCACCGAGTATCTGTTTAGCCATTTTCGAGTCGAAGCCGAAGGTCAACTAACGAAACTACGTTCGCGGCTGGTCTCTCGTGAAGCGTTGCGGACGCATGCTGCTACGCTCGACTTGGGACGTTACATCTTGATGGGGCGCGGTGAAGAAAGCAGTGGCGGCCGGGGACGCACCTCCACATTGGCCGACGCGTTTGAAGCGCTCATCGGTGCCATTTACCTCGACGGCGGTCTCGAGGCAGCGAAAAAGTTTATTTTAACGCAGACTCGCACCGATCTCGAACAACTGGCGGAAACACCAGTGGACATCAATCCCAAGGGACAGCTTCAGGAGCTGTTGCAGGGCATTTCGCCGCGAAGTCCGATCTATGAATTAGTTTCGCAAAGCGGGCCCGAGCATGAGAAGACGTTTGTCTCACAGGTTGTTTGGGAGGGAATCGTCCTTGGCCAGGGCAGCGGACGCAGCAAGAAGCAGGCGGAAACTGTGGCTGCACTCGAAGCGATGGAGTTAAAGCGTTGGGAGAAGAAGCATGAAGAGGGTACATGAGGTGACATTGTGAGAATCCGTGCACCGAGCCATTGGTGATCCGTTGTGGCGCGTCCGGCGGTCGCGCCCTACCGTTCATATCGAATGATTAAGCGCGTGGAGGCGGTCCCATTCGAACCGTTTTCGAATCGCTTCGGTCACGAATTTCTTGGCCTGTGTAATCGCCTCTTCGAGAGACAGGCCTTTTGCAAGGCCGGCCGTGATCGCTGCCGAATATGTGCAGCCGGTGCCATGAGTCGCGACGCCGCGAACGAACGGCGCTGAAAACTCGAGAATTTTCCCATTGGCGAACAGAAGATCGATAGCGCGGTCACCCGCCAGATGACCGCCTTTGAGAAGGATCGCAGTTCCGAATCTTTTCTCCAACTCTTTCCCGGAACGATGCATCGATTGGCGATCTTTAATTTTCGTTCCAAGTAACTCCTCTGCTTCACCGAAATTTGGTGTAATTAAGCTCGCGAGCGGGAATAATTCCTTCTTGTAAGTCTCAATGGCCGCCTGTTCGAGAAGGTGATCACCGCTCGTAGCGACGATGATCGGATCAATGACGAGCGGGATTTGTGTCTCGAACATTCGCGCTTTGTCCCTGAATGTCTTTGCGACAGCCGAAACAATCTCCGCAGAGCAAAGCAGACCAGTCTTGATCGCGGCGATCTGGAAACTTTCCGCGAGCACTTCGATTTGCTCGCGAACCATTTTCGCGCTGACCGGCTCAATCCGCGAAACTTTGCCGGGAATTTCCGCGACAATGCAAGTAACGGCGGTCAACCCGTAAACACCCAATGCGGAAAAAGTCTTGAGGTCAGCCTGAATCCCAGCGCCCGAGCTGCTGTCGGAACCAGCGATGCTCAGCGCGACCGGAACTGTTTGAATCCGGCGATGGATGTCTTTCTTCGAAGTGGCGCGTTTGCGGCGCGCCCGGGTCCGAGCCCGACTGGCCTTCTCGCGCCCTACCATTTACGCGCCGTCGTTCCCGATCGCTTCGACCGGACAACCTTCCATCGCTTCTTTGCAAAGTCCTTCTTCTTCCGGTGTCTCCGGTTGTTTATAGACGTAGGAATGACCGCCGTCATCGTTCCGCTTGAAATTGGCAGGCGCGGTTTCGCGGCACAAATCGCAATCGATGCATTGATCATCGACATAGAATTTGCCCGGTACGTTTTCGGCGTATTTGTTCGCGACATCGGCCATGGCTTTTTCCTTAAAAAAGTGAAGTGGAACGTTAGGAAGAAACGCTCCGAGTGCAAAACAATTTGCCCCTAGACGCGATCGCACGCAACCACCCGATGCCGCTGACACGTTAAGAGGTAACAAATCAACACTTTCTGATGAAAAGAGAAACCGCCAAAACGGTGCGCGCTTTTGTAATTGAGCTGGCAATCTATGCGGTTCTTGTCATCACGTATTTTTTTCTAGTGCTGAATTTGCTCGGACAATGGCTATACGAGCTCGAAATTCATCGCCGCTACACTTATGCAGCGCTCGCGATCCTGCTGATCATCGGGCAAGCCGTTCTCCTTGAAAGTGTCACCACGTTTTTGATCCGCCTCATTCGAGGGCGCTCTGAGTAAAGCCATGTTTTTTCCAATCTCAGGAGCGCATATCAGTCCCATCTATCTGGCGATAGTTGGATTTATTATCGGTGTTCTCGGCGGATTCTTCGGAGTGGGCGGAAGCTTCATCGCGGGTCCGGCCCTGCGCCTCGCCGGTTTGGACTGGAATTTCGCAGTCGGCACCGATCTAGCGCACATCGTCGGAAAATCAGTGGTGGCCGTGAGACGGCACCGCGCCATGGGAAACGTCGATCTTCGTCTCGGATTGATCATGGCCGTGGGAACGATCGCCGGCGCGGAACTCGGCGCGCAGGCCATCCAAATGTTGAAGCGCGCGGGCAACGTTAATCTTGTTGTAAGCATCGTCTCGATCGTCGTCTACATAAGCATTTCGTCTTTCATGATCTGGGAAAGTCGAAAGACGTTGTCGCAGCGCGGCGCCATAAAAGGAGCTAAGTCAAAAAAAGACCATTCCGCGTTTGGTCCTGTCACGCGGGCGATTCAACGCCTGAAGATTTGGCCAATGATTTCACTGCCGGCGTCGGGGATACGAGCGATTTCGCTCTGGATGATTCTTTCGGTGGCATTCGTAGGCGGATTATTCAGCGGCTTTCTCGGCGGCGGGGCAGGTTACATTCGGATGCCGTCCATGGTTTACGTGCTTGGAGTTCCGACTCATCTCGCAGTGGGCACTGATCTTTTCGAGATCATCATCTCCGCCAGCTACGGCACATTCAGCCACGCAGTAAAAGGCAACGTCGACATCCTGATCGCGCTGGTTATGCACACTGGCGCTGCCATCGGCGCGCAGATCGGCGCCATCTCTACGCAATATTTTGCCGGCCCGAAAATTCGGCTCGCTTTCGTTCCGTTGCCGCTGATCGGCGCAGCAATTGTCATTTATACCATGATCAGCGGCCACAAATTGTAAGTGCAATGAACATTTTGATTTGCAGCGATGGAATGCCGGCGTCTGAAAATGCAATTGAACTGGCAGCATTATTAGCTGGCCCGTTGATAGCTGAAATCACTCTCCTCGGCATTGTTGAAAGGTCGAGCGATGAGCGCCCGCTGCGTGAAGCGCTCGAAAAACAAGCGCTATCCCTCGGGACACAAAATGCGCAACCGGATATCGTTGTGCGAGCAGGCGAACCGGTACGTCAGATTCTCGATCAAACATCAGACGCCAGTTACGATCTCGTTCTTGTCGGCGCGCGATGGACTGGAGCAACCGGGCATTACTGGCGCTCGGAAAGAACATATGAAGTGATCAAAGCGATTCAGCCGCCAGTGCTGGTGGCAATCGGTGAACGCAAACAGTTGAAACGCTTTCTTGTTTGCACAGGCGGAAAAGAATTCATCGAGCAGGCGGTGCAATTCACAGGCGAGATCGCGGCCGCTCTGGGTGCATCGGTCACGCTTCTGCATGTAATGGCCGAGCCACCTGCTATCTACGTCAATCTAGTACAGTTAGAGGAGAACGTTGATCAGTTGCTGGAATCCAAATCGGAGCTCGGGACAAATTTGCTCCGGGAAAAAAGAGAGCTCGAACGCCTTGCTGTCCCAGCCGAAGTGCGCCTTCGGCATGGCATCGTAATCGACCAAGTTTTCGAAGAAGTACGCGGAGGCGATTACGATGTGATCGTGACCGGCACATCCCAGGCGCGCGGCCTGCTTGGTCATTACATCATGGGTGATCTGACCCGCAGCATTTTGAACCTTGCTAATTGCCCAGTACTAGTTGCCCGCGCGGGCAAACCAAAAGCAACCAGAACTCTCTGGAACGCTATCAAGGGATTATTTAGCGCGCGCTAAGGACGACCAAACAACGTCGCCTTGTTCGCCGTCTGGTCGTATTCTTAATCATACTCAGGCTCCTGCTCATGCTCGAGGGCCTCCACAGAATAGAAAGAGTAACAGCCTGAGCGAGAGCATGGATACGCCAGAACAACCAACTCTGCGCACCAGGCGAGTTCGGCGTTGGCTTGGACGCCTTTGGCGTGAATGGACAATCGAAAGTTGGCGCCCCGTCGCTTCCGCTTTCGCCAAACCCGAGCCTTTGAAGTGGAACGACGCTCAAGTAAAGGCGGCCTGGATCGGTCATGCCACGGTGCTCATCAATTTCTTCGGCATCAAAATTCTCACCGACCCGGTGCTCTTTCCGCGTATCGGGATTCGGCTACCAGGGTTTACCATTGGCCCGAAACGGTTGACCGCGCCTGCGCTACAATTTCACGAACTGCCGGGGATTGACCTTATTCTTTTATCCCACGCGCACTTCGATCATTTCGATTTGCGAACTCTCCACCGCTTTAATAAAGACACCAGCGTAATCACTGCTCCGAACACGGCCGACTTGCTAAGATGGACACGTCTCCGAGGCATCACGGAGCTTCGCTGGGGTGAAATGAAAGTCCTCAACATCGCCAGCCAAACGAAAGGCACCATCGCGATCAGCGCCTTTCAAGTGAAACACTGGGGCGCGCGAACGCAGCGTGACACTCATCGCGGTTACAATGGCTATTTAATCGAACGAAATGGACGGCGCATCTTGTTCGCCGGGGACACCGCGCTGACGGACACTTTTGCCGAGCTTCACAAGTACGGGCCAATCGATCTCGCGATCATGTCGATCGCAGCTTACAACCCATGGATCCGGAACCATTGCACGCCGGAGGAGGCGATCGAGATGGCCAATGCCGCCGGCGCGCAATTCATCATGCCGGTGCATCATCAAACATTCCGGCTCAGTTTCGAACCGTTGCGGGAACCCATAGAGCGTTTCGAAGCCGTCCTTAGCGAGACTCCTGAACGCATCGCGCTCCGCGAAATTGGCGAGACCTTCGTGCTGCCGCTGTAGCCGCGCCTCTGCGAGACGCGTGGCGCGCTTGTATCCAGCGTCGGTGGATGCAATGTTTCCACCGCTCGTGCCGACGTAGCTCAGCTGGTAGAGCAGCGGTTTTGTAATTCAAGACTAACGAATTGCACACCTTTTCACTGTGTTGCACAGCATTGCAATCATAGGTAATCCTAACGAATGGGGTTTGCAGCGTGTTGCGCAGAATCGCGCAGTTTTGCAGTCGAAATTTGTCAGACCGTAGAAGAGACCGTGAAAAGACTTAGTCGTCTCTCTCTCGCGCGCATGGGATGAGTCGCGGAGGGAAGCCTTACAGCCAGTGGGGAACGGGCGCGCGGATTTTGCTTGTGGCGCGGGAGCGGACTACAAATCAGCTGCACGGCAAGTTTCTTTAAAGACCAGCGACGAAGCGCCAACATAGATACCAGAATAGGCTCGTTCAGTCGCGAGTGTTGAGATAGTAAGAAATCTTATGCCGTCTGGGAATTCCTCCGACGTAAAATTCGAAATCGGGCACGTCTTGTTCATCGACATTGTCGGCTACTCGAAATTGCTCATCAATGAGCAGAGCGAACAGCTCGAGACGTTGAAAAAAATTGTGCGTGGTACCGAGCAATTCCGCTTGGCCGAAGCGGAAGGCAAATTGCTGCGCTTACCAACGGGTGACGGCGGCGCACTGGTCTTTCGCACAAGTCCTGAAGCGCCGGTTTTGTGCGCGCTGGAAATTAGTGAAGAGCTCAAGAAACATCCCGAACTTCACGTCCGCATGGGGATTCATAGCGGCCCGGTGAACGCAATCACCGATCTAAACGAGCAAGCGAACATCGCTGGGGCGGGCATCAATACCGCAGAGCGCGTGATGAATTGCGGCGACGCCGGGCATATTCTCATTTCCAAACACGTTGCTGAAGACTTGGAACATTATCCCCGCTGGCGCGCACATCTTCATGAACTGGGCGAATGCGAGGTGAAACACGGTGTGCGAGTCGGAGTCGTCAATTTCTACCGCAACGGGGTGGGAAATCCGCAGGTTCCAAAGAAACTCCGGGTTCTAAACAAAAAGCGCGCTCGAGTGCGCTGGATGTCGAGCGCAGCTGCGGTGCTCCTGATCGTGGCAATTGCCGTCGCTTTTGTTTTTGGTTCGAAGAAATCGGCAAGGCTTTTCCCAGATGGCTACACTGCGGGGAGCAAAACGACAGCGACTTCGCTTAACCAGATTCCGAATCAATCCATCGCCGTCCTGCCGTTCGATAATCTTAGTCGCGATCCGGAGAACGCTTACTTTAGTGAAGGCATTCAGGACGAGATTCTGACGCAGCTGGCTAAGATCGCGGAGCTCAAGGTGGTTTCGCGGACTTCGACGCAGAAATACAAAAGCGCGCCAGATAACTTGCGCGACATCGCGCAACGGCTTGGGGTCGCGAATATTCTCGAAGGCAGCGTGCAAAAAGCGGGCGATCAGGTCCGCGTCACGGTCCAGTTAATCAACGCGCTCAGCGATACGCATCTTTGGGCCGATACCTACGATCGAAAACTCACCGACATCTTCAGCGTCGAAAGCGAAATTGCGCGGACTGTAGCCGAAACACTGCAAGCCAAGCTCACCGGTTCAGTCAAACAAGCTCTTGCTTCAAAGCCAACCGAAAATCCGGAAGCTCACGAGCTTTACCTCAAGGGCCGGTATTTCTGGAACCGACGCACCGAGGAAAACCTGAAGAAGGCGCTGGGC
>Ga0070765_100003048_pt1 | contig 10720 bp, 10 predicted proteins | sample HubBroMetageWFT5_FD_71516 | JGI IMG/M metagenome (GOLD analysis project Ga0070765, IMG submission 71516) | Warmed and freeze-thawed soil microbial communities from the Hubbard Brook experimental Forest, New Hampshire - Hubbard Brook CCASE Soil... | ecosystem: Environmental > Terrestrial > Soil... | reverse complement strand
CGATGGACATATACGGGCGATCCCGTTCTAAACTTTGTATGCTCCGAGTGCAAAACTGCATTTCATTACGACTATCCGAACATGGAACCTGCGGGATGGACCGACGCACCACGTCAAATTTCAGATTTCCACGTAATGAGCGTTCAAAGCGGATGCGATGGTAGCAACTGCATAGACCACGTATTACTAGTCGCAGTACGGAGCCGCGATACCAGCGCCGAATCCATCCAGCGAGAGAAAGAATCGTGGAAGGTCTCTGGGATAACCTGCAAGCGCAGGTATTCGGCGCTGCCGATTGGGTCACCGAAACCCTAGGATCGCTATGCCATGTCATTTAAGCCAGTACCCCCGCCTTTTCCTGCACCCGCGCGCTCTCTGTGTTTATGATGGCTGTATGCGCAGCAGCGTACGTTTTCTGTGGAAAGCCACGCGAGGCCACCGGCTGGCGCCGTGGCGCAGTCCGTATCTGCTGTGGCGGATCGAGACCTACACCGGCGTGAAGATGAAGCAGATCGGATTTCTGGAATTCTGGGAGTTCGTCTGGCGAGAGCGCCGGGAGTTGTGGCGCTTCCTCAAATGGACGGGAGAGATGGAACGCTACGTCCATCCCAAGCCGAAAAGTGCTTAGGGCAGAGTTTCTAGTTTCTGGTTTCACGCGGCCGGTAATTTAGACAGCAACCAGAACAGGAAACTAGAAACAGGAAACTAGAAACAAAGTCCCTACGCGCCTTTGCCGGCCGCCGCTCCGCCGCCGAGCTGGATGCTGACTTCGCTCCCTTTGGATGCGCCTGTGATCTGGGCTGCGGCTGCGCGGTTGGCCACGACCTCGAGATAACCCATACTGCCGAGAATGCCGAAAACCTCTCCGGGGCCGCCCTCGGCATAAGTCGAATGGATTTCGGTAATCTCGCGGCTTCCCACCACGATCTTGAACTCCGGCGGTTTTTCGGCAAACAGCGCGGGAATGTCAGCCGGGGTCACATTGGTGACGAGGTTGCCGAAGCGATCGACCTTCAGCACCACGGCGCGAATGCGGTTTTCGCCCGCGGCTTTCGGCCGGGGCGCGGCGAACTTCACGTAGTCCTCAATCTCATCGCCGAACTTGTGCGAGTCCACAGATTTGCCCAGGTACCCCGCCACCGGGCCGAAAATGTCACGGGCATGGAAGGTGTTGCTGATGGGCTGGCGGAAGTAGTGCTCGGCGGTGATGTGGCGCACGTGGATGCGCTCTTCGCGCGCGTAGACCATGGAAAGCACGCCATTGTCGGGAGCGACGAAGTGGTAGCCGTCGCTCGAAGCCAGGATCGGACGCCGCGGCGTACCCACACCAGGGTCGACCACAACTACATGGATAGTTCCCGTTGGAAAATAAGAGTAGGCCTGAGAAATGGCCAGGGCGCCATCCAGAACGTCAAACGGCTGCACGGCGTGCGAGATATCGACGATCGCAGCCTCGGGCACGATGTCGAGAATCACGCCCTTCATCGCGCCTACAAAATGGTCGTTGAGCCCAAAATCAGTGGTCAGAGTAATAATCGGACGATGCGGCACCGTGCCCTCGCTGGAAGACAAAAAAACCCGTACAGCGAAATTAATGGTCAGGGAAGGGGTGCGTCAAGACACGGAGGTAATGGGCGGGCGCCGAACTGCTCTGGCGCTGAGCGTCCGGAAGCGAACAGTGATTCACAAAATCGGACAGCCGAATTCCAGAGCCTCGATGCGCGGCCTCCGGATTTCAATTCCTTAGAATCACTTGAGAACTTTGGGCGCTGAAGGATTCTGGCAGCCGAATTGCGCTTGGGTTCGCTGGACAATAACGCCCGGAGGCTTACGATGGCTCACTTCGAACGGATTCGCGATGTTATTTCCGGCCCCTTCAGTCCCGAGATCATGCGGCAGCGCACTGCGGCGGGATGGCAACTGGTATCGATCGAATGGCGGCGGGAGCTGCCCGAGTCGGAAGCGCCGAGCAGCGGCGCCTTCAGCGAGGACATCCCCTATGGAATGCGCATTTCGGAGGATTGCCAGCGCCTGGAGATCGATCCCCTCGAAAATCGGACGCTGATGCTGATGATGGAGTTGCTGGTGCAGGACTTCCCCTATTCGAGCGTCGTCAGCGACCTCAACGAGAAGGGCCTGCGCATGCGGGATGGCAGGCCGTGGACCCGGGTCGCGGTCTTCAACATGACACCGCGCCTGATCGAGGTCGGGCCGCGCCTGTTTCCCACCGAAGAGTGGCAGAAGCTGCGGCAGCGGTTTTCGTCAGCAAAGCCAGGAGTGCTGTAGGGCGCTCATCGGGAAACGGCCCTCGGGGAAACTGGCGTCGAGAAATAGTTGGGAACCGCCTCGCCTCGTCTCACTTCGACGACGGCTGTCTCGCGCTTACCGGTGCGCGATCGAAGGCAGAAAACTGACTCGAAAGCAGATCACTTGAAGCAGCGCCATCGCCAAGAACAGGCCTGCCGCCTTCAACGGTGAAAGAAAAGACTTGAATCGGATGAAGCTTGCAATCCCAATCGCGGATGCGACTCCAACGATAATGGTCATGGCGATCTCAGTCGACGAGAAGTTCCCGCTCAAGAGCTGTGAGATGCCGAGCAGGTAAGCCCAGATCAGGCTCATCAGGAACAGCCAGAACGCAAACAGCGGAAGGCCGACCCAGGAGACGTAGCGGGAGCGGCGCAGCCCCAGCACAACGCCCGCCCAGAGTGGCGCTGTCTGGACGAGATGGCGCACAACCAGGTTGCTTGCCAGCCCCACTCCAAGCACCAGAGCCAGGATAATCGCCAGGCAGCAGGCTCCCATTGCCAAGGTCGCGTTCCCAGGCGCTGCGACCGACAGCGCGCGCGCGTCGGCAACTTGCGACAAGTGCTCACGGGTCATTTTTCTGTCCCTCCTCGCGTACGGCTCCCGAGAAGAAACGACAAATCTTGAAAAAGGTTCCGGGAAAATTTAGAAATTCGAGGGACGAGGCTGCCTACTCGTAGCGCAGCGCTTCAATCGGATTCAACCGCGAAGCCTTCAGGGCAGGGAAGAAGCCGGAGACGATTCCCACCAGCGACAGGATGATGAACGAAATGATCATCACGCTCATCGAGGCGTGCAGGAAGATTGCGCCCTCATGGTCCGCAGTCTTGTAGAACTCGTCGTAGAGCGGCATGGGCGGGATCGCCCAGGTCAGCACTTCAGCAAACGCCATCCCGATCAGCCCGCCCACGAACGTCAATACCAGCGCTTCCAGCAAAAATTGCACCAGTATGTGGCGAGGGCGTGCGCCGATGGCCTTGCGCAGGCCGATTTCGCGGGTGCGTTCAGTCACCGATACCAGCATGATGTTCATCACGCCGATGCCTCCGACCGCGAGCGTAATGATGCCAATTACTCCCAGCACCGCCTGCAGGCCGAGGGAAAATCCGTTGATCATGGCGCGGTCTTCAATCGTGTCCCAGACTGGAGTGGCTTTGTCGTCTTTGGGGTCGAAGTGATGGCGGCGCGCGACTACCTCGCGCACTGCGGCCAGCGCCTTCTTATTGAGTTCGGGTGCGGTGGGCTGGATGATGATTTCGTCGGGATCGCGAATGTTTTTCAGGTCGCGCATCAGCGCGAAGGGAATGAATCCGTTCTCGTTGTCCGGGCCCTGGTACATCGAATCCTGAATTTTGTTGCGCAGGCTGCCGATGACTTCGAAATCCAGCCCGCCGATTTCGACGTGCTGCCCGGGCGCAGGCGCTCCCTGAAATACTTTCTTGGCGGCGTTATAGCCGAGGATCACGACCCGGTGATGGTCGGAGAAATCGCTCTCATTGAAATAGCGGCCATCGGCCAGGTCGAGCTTGCGCATCTGCCCGTAGGGGAGATCGACTCCGCGCACCTGCAGCGAGACCACGCGCGTGCCTATCTTGAATGCGAGGTCGCGGTCGATCTCGCCGCTGACTGCGCGCACGATTGGAACTTCGTCGCGAATCGCCTCCACGTCTTCGAGTTCATACCGCACGGCTTTGCCTGCGCGCTCGCCGCCGGCCTGCATGCTGGTCTGGCCCGGCCACAGGACCATCACGTTGTTGCCCATGTTCAGGAAGGCATGTAGCACGCAGCCGCCGAGTCCCTGGCCATAGGCGAGCAGAAGGACGACCGACGCCAGTCCCCACACAATGCCCAGCATGGTCAGCGTCGACCGCATGCGGTCGCGCATGAGCGACTGCCAGCCCTGCGAGATGAGTTCCCTGATAAACATGAATTTGCTGCTCGCCGTTTTTATTTACCACGGAGGCACGGAGCCACTGAGAAAACAATAAAAAGAACTTCTCCGTGTCTCTGTGCCTCCGTGGTCGACATACGGGCTCAATCGATCTGGATATCTCCCGAGCCGGTTCGCACCGAGAGCAACGGCCCTCCGCCGCGAACCTTGCCGTGAATCTGCTTGCGCGTTTCCTGCACGCGTCCCTGCACCGTCATTTCAATCGGCGAATTGACGTCGATGGTGCCGGAGTTGGTATTAATGTCGGCATCGAAGGCTGCGTTCGCGGGCAGATGCGCCCGCACGTTGCCCGAGCCGGTCCGAATCTCCCACGCCCCGGTCTGCGTGCCCTCAACCGTAATGTCGCCGCTTCCGGTCTCCCCGTGGAATGCGCCGTTAATTCCGCGCACGCCAATGTTTCCCGAGCCGGTGTGCATATCGATATCGCCCGATCCGGTCTCTGCGATCTCAATGTCCCCACTTCCCGTCCCGCCTTTGAGCGGACCGGAAATCTCGTGCGCGCGAAGATTGCCGGAGCCAGTCTGCAAGTGAATTTCACCGGTGAGATTGTTGAGTTTCACATCGCCGGAGCCGGTCCCAACGTCCACATTCCCGTGCGTGCCTTCAATGAGCTGATCTCCCGAACCGGTGTGAGAGTGCACGGCAGTATTGGCGGGCACGGTGATCTCGTAATCCACCGATATGTTGTGGGTCTCGGCGATGTAGTCGATGTGCACGCTGTTGCCATCCTGGCGAATCGGAGGATTCTGTGCGATCTGGCTAACCTCGGCCTGGTGGTCGCTTCCGAACCAGCGGTTGCTGACGAAGATTTTGCCGTGGATCTGCACCGATCCGGACGAACCGGCGCGAATGGTGACGTCGCCGGAGTGAGTGAGCACGTCGAGATCGACGGGGCCGCTCACCGTGAGCGTCCTGTCGAAGGTGCCTTGCGGCGTGGAGCCGAACGCCGCGGCGGAAGCGAGCACGACCAGCGCAATCGTCAGGGAGGCGAAAATCGAAGCTCCCGGAAACGGCCGGCTGGACACGGTAGTTGGACGATGAAGAGTTGAGCTGCAAACATCTGAGCGGAGAGTGCGATGGTTATTCATAGCGTAGTGACTCCACGGGTGTCATGTCCGCGGCGCGCTGGGCGGGATACATGCCTGCGGTCACGGTAATCAGCGAAAGCGTGAGAATCGAAGCAACAATCGAAATCGGAGAAATCACCGGATGCGGAACAAAATCAGGTAGAGGCAACGCCTGCAGCGCGATGCACGTGCCCATGCCAAACGCGAGGCCGAGGGCTCCGCTGACGACCGTCAGCATGGCGGATTCGGCGAAGAACTGTCGCAGGATGTCGCGCTTGGTCGCGCCGATCGCCTTGCGCGTGCCGATTTCGCGGGTGCGTTCGGTGACCGAGACCAGCATGATATTCATCACGCCGATGCCGCCCAGGCAGAGCGTGACGATCGCAACGCAGCCGAAGAAGAGCGTAATCACGCCGAAAATCTTCTCGACCAGCTTGGCGCCTTCCATCGTGTCCCAGATAAAGAGCGCGTCTTTGTCGAGCGGATCGAAATGGCGCATGCGGCCCAGAGTTCGCCGCACCTGCAACACGGCGTCTTCATGCTGTTCGGCATCCCCCACTTCAAAAACGATATCGTCGAGGTAGCCGCGCGTGATGCCGGCCCCGGGCTTGGTTGGCGGTGGGAAATCGCGCGAGATAGCCGAGTACGGCGCGAATAAATAATCGTTGTCCGGGCCGTTGTAGTTCGAATTCTGATTCTTCTCTTTCAGGATTCCAACCACAAGATAAGGAACGCTCTGCACCAGCACGGTCGCGCCGAGCGCGGGCTGGCCCGGAAAAAGCTGCCGGTAGGCTTTTGAGCCGAGCACCAGCACGCGGCGGCCATCGCGTTCGTCGTCTTCGGTGATCAGCCGGCCTTCGGAAATGATCAGCGAGCGGAATTCCTGGTAGGAGGGCCACATTCCCACTACCCCGCGATTCGCTAAATTAAACTGGCTGACTTCCGGGACCGTTCTCCGCAGCTCCGGGCTGACGTTTTTAACCAGGTAACACTCATCGCGAATCAGGTAAGCGTCGTCAACGCTGAGATGAATCTCACGTCCCGCAGCGCGCCCGCCGACCTGCGAACTGGTGCGTCCGCCCCACACGATGACCAGGTCTTTGCCGAGGGTCTCCATGTGCTTTTTCTGGTCGACGCCGAAGCCCAGCCCCAGCCCTACGAGCAAGATCACCGACGCGATCCCCCATACGATGCCGAACATCGTGAGGAAAGTCCGCATCTTGTGAGCCCGGAATGTGCCGAACGCCTGGCGCAGGATCTCGGAGAGAGTCATGGGAACCGGCTTTCGGGCTTCGGCTTTCGGGCTTCGGTTCGTTCAAGTGACACAATCGGGCTCCAATTCCCCGGCGATCGCCGAATCCGGTGGCGGGAAAGGTAAAAGCTGAAGCCCAGCGGCCGAAGCCTGAAGCCCGCCTTACTGCAGTACGACCTGATCGCCTTCCTTCAGGCCGCTCAGCACTTCGGTCTTGGCGCCGTTGGAGATTCCGATGTTGACGGCGACTTTGTCTTTGCCGTCCTTGCCCTTGGGATCGGGAATCTCGACCGAGGCTTTCTTGTCTTTGTCGTACAGGATTGCGCCTTCAGGAATCTGCAGCACGTTCTTGTGTTCTTCGAGAATGATCTCCGCGTTGGCGGTCATCTCGGCCTTGAGTTCGCCGCCGGGGTTCTGGATCGACACGCGCACTTCGAATGTGGTCACGTTATCTTTCTCCACTCCCATGGGAGAAATCTTCGTCACCTTGCCGTCGAAGGTCTTGTCTTTGAAGGACTCGACCTTGATCCGCGCGCGCTGTCCGAGGTAGACCTTGCCGATATCGCTTTCGTCAACTTTGCCTTTTACGTAAACTTCGCTGGTATCGCCCAACGTCATCACCAGTGTGGCCGACGAACCCAGCACCAGGATCGAGCTGACCGCGTCGCCCATCTCGACATCACGCGAAAGCACAATGCCGTCGATCGGCGAGACGATGTCGGTATAGCTGAGCTGCTCATCGAGTTGCTTCAGGTTGGCCTGATCCTGCGCCACCTGCGCTCCCGACTGGGCGATCTTTGCCTTGAGCACGGTTACTTGCGCCTTGGAGACATTCTGCTTGTTCAGCGCCATGACGTAATTCTTTTCGGCATCGTCGAGGGCGGAAGCCGAAACGACCCCGTCCTTGGCCATGCCGATGGCGCGGTCGTAAGCTCGCTTCAGCGGCGGAACATCGGGGCCTTCCGCATCTACTTTTGCGCGCTCATAGTCCGCCTGAGAACTTGCCAGGTTCGCCTGCGCCGCTTCCAGCGCCGCCTGCGACTGGGCGACCTGTGCCTCAATCTCGACCTTGTCGAGTTGGGCCAGCAACTGGCCCTTCTTCACGCGGTCGCCGTAGTCGACCAGAAGGTTTTTCACGATGCCGCTGGCCTTCGACTTCACCTCGACCTTGGTGATGGGAGTAACTTTGCCTGTGGCTACCACGCTCTTGGCCAGGTCGCCTTTCTCTACCTTTGCCAGCTTCGAGGGATCAATCTTGGTGCCGCCGCGGGTCGCTGCAAAGACTCCGACCACAATCACCAGCACGATCACGGTCACGATCGAGCCCCAAATGATCAGTCTGCGCCGCTTCTTCTTAGTATGTCCGTTGCCGTTCACAAAGCCTCCTCGGGGGGGTGCAAGGTAGAGATTGGGAGCCAAGATCCGCCCTCAATCTGTAGTACGCGGCCAGGGCCGCATTTGTTCCTGATGGTTTTTGAAAAATTATGATTTCCGACTGGCGCGACCCAAAAGTGCGGCGGGTGGACAAGTCCTATGCCGCCTGCCAGTTAGACAGATCACCTGTTAAAAGGATAGCGCATCGCCACTGCGAATTTTATGACCGGGCGCACGCCACCCAGTAGAAATTCCAGGCCGCCCTGTGGCGATTCTCATATGGGGACAGCCGGGGGCGGCTGTCCCCACCTGTGTACCTGCAGCTGCCTGCCAAATGGTTTCAAATGTTAGAATTACCGTTCCATGATCGCCTTTGTGCTGCTCCGGGTCTTTCTGATCCTTCTCCTGGTGGCAGCCAATGCGTTCTTCGCAGCCGCCGAGTTCGCCCTGGTGAGCGTCCGCGATACCCGCATCCAGCAGCTCATTGAGGCCGGGCGCATCGGCGCGCGCATCGTGCAGCGCCTGCACTCGCACCTCGACGAAGTCGTCAACGGCGTTCAGCTTGGCATCACCATGGTCAGCCTCACGCTGGGCTGGATCGGCGAGCCCATGGCCGCCCGGCTGGTGGAAAACTCTCAGTTTGTTCATCGCGTTCCGCACGCCGCGATTTACGCCCACACCATTGCCATCGCGATCGCATTCAGCCTGATCACCTACATGCACGTGATCCTGGGCGAACTGGTGCCGAAGACCCTAGCGCTGCAGCGCGCCGAGCAGATCGCGCTCGCCGTCGCCGCGCCCATGGAAGCCTTTCTGACAATTACGCGTCCGATCCTGTTTTTTATGCGCCGCTCGGGGGGGCTGGTACTGCGGATGTTTGGCGCGCAGGCCACGCGGCGCGGCGGCGGTGCGGTCCACTCCCCGGACGAACTTAAGCTCATTGTGACCGCGAGCCGCCAGTTCGGGCAGATTCCTGAGTTTCAGGAAGAGATGATCCACAGCGCCATTGAACTCGACAGCATCACCGTCCGCGAGGTGATGGTGGCGCGTCCTGATATTTTTTCGCTGGCCTCAGACCTCATGCTCGACGACGCGCTGGCCCGCGTGGTCGAAGGCCAGCATTCGCGCATTCCTATTTTCGACCCGCAACGCGGCCCCGAGCACATCGTCGGCGTGCTTTATTACAAAGACCTGATGCGCTGGATGCGCCTGCGCCTCAGCAATCTGGGGCAATCCACCGCGGTTCGCATTTCCAAAATGCAGATCAGCCAGATCATGCACGACGTGCTGGTCGTGCCGGAAACCAAAGTTCTCGCTGAGTTGCTGTCTGAGTTCAAGGAACGCCGCCGCCATCTTGCCGTGGTGGTCGACGAGTTCGGCTCGACGGCCGGCGTTATTACCGTGGAAGACATTCTCGAACAGCTGGTCGGCAACATCGAAGACGAATTCGACGTTTCCCCCAGCGAGCCCGCGCTGGAAGATGCGTCTGTTCTGGTGCTGGAGGGTTCGGTTAATATCCGCGACCTCGAAACCGACTATGGATTGATCTTGCCGCGCGACGCCGGGTTCGAAACCCTCGCGGGATTCATTCTGGCCCGGCTGCAGAGAATTCCCACCCTGCGCGAGTGCTTCGAATACGAAGGCCGCCGCTACACGGTAGAAGAGCTGGACGGTCACCGCATCGCCAAAGTCAGAATCGAAAGGACCGCGAAAGTTGAGGGCGAAGCTGAGGCCGCGAAAGGGGTCGGAGATTGAGCTCATTTTGGAGGGTTGAATGCAAACGCCAGTAGAAGCCCTTCGTTCCTTGTTGGAAACTGTGCCGGCAGAACTGGCGGAGTTGTCAGACATCACCGCTGCGGTCAAGCCTTCTCCCGACAAATGGTCGCCGAAAGAAGAATTGGGCCATCTGCTCGATTCCGCCGCCAACAATCATCAGCGGATCGTGCGAACATTGCTCGAAGACAAACCGGCCATGCCGGGTTACGAGCAGGGGCGATGGGTACGGACTCACGCCTACCAGCAGCGCAATTGGCGCGAGCTAATCGAAACGTGGGCGGCACTTAATCGGCAACTTCTACTTGCAGCCTCTGGGGTGACTGATTCCGACTGGACGCGGACCTGCACCATCGCCGGCTCCGGTCCTGTGACTCTCGAGTATGTGCTTACGGATTACGTCGCACACATGGCTCACCACCTCGACCACATCAAAGAATCAAGTCCAGGCAGGCAGCTATCGCACGACTGACGACCAGTGTCCAAAGCCCTCCTCCAACGCGTGCTCTACACCCTGCCCGTAATCTGGCTGGTGGTGAGCCTCGTATTTTTGTTGATCCATCTCGTCCCCGGAGACCCGATCCAGCAGATGCTCGGCGAAGGCGCGCCGCCCGCCGACATCGCCGCCACACGCCACGCCTACGAACTCGACCTCCCGCTCCGTGTGCAATATATCCACTACTGGAAAGGCGTGCTGCACGGCGATCTCGGACGCTCCATTCGCTACAACCAGACCGTCACCAAGCTGCTTGCTCAGCGCTATCCGTACACGCTGCGCCTCACGCTGGCCTCTTTATTGGTGGCGATCCTGCTCTCGATTCCCGCCGGAGTCCGCTCCGCCCGTCGCCGCAACCGGTGGGACGACCGCTTGCTCTCCGTCGTCAGCCTCTTCGGCCTCTCGTTCCCCAACTTCGCGCTCGGTCCCATCCTGATCCTGCTGTTTGCGATCAAGCTTGGATGGCTCCCCGTCTCGGGCGCCGGCTCATTTGCGAATCT
>Ga0070765_100003047_pt1 | contig 10721 bp, 8 predicted proteins | sample HubBroMetageWFT5_FD_71516 | JGI IMG/M metagenome (GOLD analysis project Ga0070765, IMG submission 71516) | Warmed and freeze-thawed soil microbial communities from the Hubbard Brook experimental Forest, New Hampshire - Hubbard Brook CCASE Soil... | ecosystem: Environmental > Terrestrial > Soil... | reverse complement strand
GCCGGGGAAGGTTCCAGTCTTGATCACTTGATTCACAAAACCAGCCAAGCCTTGCGCCTCGGCATTCGACGGCGTAGCACCGGTATAAACTTGCAGTTCGAGCTGTCCCAGCGAGGAGAGCGAACCCGAAGGAAAGTTGTCGAAAGCGCGATTCACTGGAATGCCGTCGAACTCGTAGCCGACTTCGTACGAATCCCCGCCCCGAACGTGAACCGCTTGTAGGTACCCGTTTTGATTAGCGGGCACGAATGCGCCCGGTACCGAAGCGATCGCGGAGTAGGCGCTGTTAAGCGCCCCGCCCCCGCCCAGCACCGCGGTACGTTCCTGTTGCGCCGCATTAACCGAATAAAGATCGGCGGTCGTTCCAGGCCGCACCAGGCTAGAAGTGCTGCGCGACGTGACGCTTGCGATCGTCTTGAGCGCGAGGTGCATCGAAAGCGATAGCGTCTGCTGCGCGTCGGCAAAGACCGCGACGCCGGCGTACGCCACCGGCGCGTAGCCCTCTTTATCCAGGTTGATGGTGTACTCGTCGGGCGCGAGGGAGACGAAGGCGAAATGGCCTCGAGCGTCGGTGATGGTGCTCGCGCTTTGCGACGGGCTTTTCAGCGAGACGGTGACGCCCGCAAGCGGCGTCGACGTTCCCGCCTGCGAAACCACGCCGCTAATTCCGCCAGTCGTCCCGGCGCGAGCGAAAACCGTCGTCGCAACGAATGCAAGTGCTAACACCAACGTCATCTTGAGGGTCATGAGCACGCCTTTTGTTTCGGATCGGGAGGTAAGTGATGCTCGTTCAAAAAACTCCGATAGGCCGCCATCGCGGCTTCGAACTGAGCGCGAATCGCCGTCGCTTCCCGCTCGTGCGGCGGTAACGGCGGACCTTGCGAGAGCGCGATGGCGCCCTGCAGAATCGTCAGGCGCTCGCGCAAACGGTCGGGCTCGAGCAAGTCGTCCTCGGAGTTCACGACGCCCGAGGTGAACATCGAATAGATGGCGGTGTCGCGGTAGGGTAGCGAATCCATTCGGTTAAGAGCGGTATCGATCGCCGAGAGTTCGTCATTGAGTCCGGTGACGAAGTCGTGTCGCTCGACGTATTGCCCTTGGGTCCATGCGGCCCGCGGATCAGGACGAACCTCGAGCGGTTGCTCGAGGTTCGTCTCTCCCGCATGCAGACGGACGATATAGTGTCCCGGGACCACGGTCGCGCCCGCGCCACCTCGATTCCATTCACGCGCATGCCGCCACTCGACCGGCGGCGTTTCGGTTAGGTCCCAGACGGAGCGTTGCACGCCCGCATCGCCGGCGAGGTCGAAGCAGCGGACGCCACGCCCTTGCGCATCGAAGATCTCGGCCGACGCGTTCGTTGCCGACGGCAAGTAGTAGGTAATGTCTGCGCCCTCCGGCGGGTTCGCGCCTGCATACGCACCGGCGGAGAGACAACATTCGTTTGGATGCGTGCCGTAGTAGTCGCTCCACCAGCGATACCACGTGTATGCGCTGCGAATCGGAAAAAGCGCGGGAGCGCTCGCCGCGACGGCCTTGCTCAAGCCGCTAAGCGCGGCGATATCGTCGAGAATCCAAAAACCGCGTCCGTGCGTCGCGAGCATAAGATCGTGGCGCTCCGGTTGAATGCGCATGTCGTGCACCGCTACCGACGGCATGTTTAATTGCAGGCTCTGCCAACGTGCGCCGCGGTCGAGCGTGAACCAAACCCCCTGCTCCGATCCGGCGTAGAGCACGTCCGGATTGGCCGGGTCTTCGCGCACGACGTGCACGTACTGATCCGACGGAAGTCCGTTCACGATCGTCCGCCATGACGCTCCGGAATCATCGGTCACGAGAACGTAGGGCCGCGGATCGCCCATCACGTGCCGATCGATCGCAACATACGCGCGGCGCGCGTCGGCGCTCGAGGCTTCGACCGTATCGATTCGTCCCCAGGGCTGGATGTCCGGCGGCGTTACGTCGCGCCAGTGGGCCCCTCGATCGAGCGTGAGCTGCACTAAGCCATCGTCGGTTCCCACCCAAAGCCGTCCGGGCTGAAGCGGCGAAGGCGCGATATCGAAGATGGTGTCGTAGAACTCGGCACCCGAGACGTCCGTGTTGATCGGACCGCCCGCGACCCGCTGTTTGCTGGGATCGTTGCGTGTAAGGTCGGGGCTAACGATCGACCAGGTGCGCCCACGATCCTTCGTCGCAAAGAGCACGTTTGCGCCATAGAAAGCGACGTTGTTCGAAAAGGCGATCGGAGCTTCCCAGTTGGAGCGATACGGCAAACCCGCGAGCGCGCGCCCGTTGGTATCCATAACGTCCGGCGAAATGTCGTAGTTCTGCCGCGAATGAAGGTCAAAGATTCCGAGCTGGCCGTTGAGCTCGTTCACGCCGACGTTCCAGATCGATTCGGGATCGCCGGGCTGCGGCCACGCCCACGAGCCGTCGCCGTCGTTGCCGACCGCGCGCCAATCGGAGTTCTCGATCCCGAACTGGCTGAGTGAGTCCGACGGTCCACAATAGGAATCGTTATCCTGAATCCCGCCGCAGAGATGATATGGGTTCTGCTGGTCGTAGCCCAGGCGGTAGATCTGGGCGAGGACGACGTTGAATCGCCAGTCCCAGGTTTTGCCGGCGTCGGCGGATATCGGGGCGCCGCCGTCATTTGCTTCGATCATGCGCCGGCCGTCGCGTGAGATCCACAATCCATGGTGATCCTGGTGAATCGCGCCCTCAACGTCGGTGTACGTTTTGCCACCGTCGCGCGTCTCGATGAGATCTTCTGAGGAGAAGAAGACGTGGTCGGCGTTCGACGGATCGACCGCGAGCCGGCTCATATAAAACGGCCGCTGGTTGACGAGCGTGTCGCGCGTCATCAAGCGCCAATTGGTTCCTGCGTCATCGGAGCGCCAGAGCACGCCCTCCTTCGACTGAATTAGCGCATAGACGCGGTCGCCTGCGACGCCGATGCCGATGCGGCCCATTGCTCCGCCAGGTAATCCGTGGCCGCGTAGTTGTTTCCAATTAACTCCGCCGTCAGTGGATTTGAAGATGCCGTCGAACGGGCCGCCGCTGCTGAAACTCCAGGGCAGCCGGCGGAACTGCCAGATGCCGGCAAAGACGATGTTGGAATCGCGGGGGTCGATCGCGACGTCCGACGCGCCGCTCGCCGGTCCAAGATAGAGCGTGCGTTGCCACGTGCGGCCGCCGTCGTCGGTGCGATAGATGCCGCGAGCCGCAGTGTCGCGGTATGGGTTGCCGACCGCTGCGACCCACACGCGGCGTGGAGTGACTGGATCGACGACGATCTGCGCGATTGCCCAGGTCTCCCGCAAGCCGGCGTTTCGCCAGTGCGCGCCCCCGTCGTGCGTCACCCAGACACCGTCGCCGTACGAAATATCATTGCGCAGGTTGGGCTCGCCGGTTCCGACCCAGACCGTATTGCGGTCGCGCGGATCAATAGCGATTGCGCCGATCGCTCCCACGGCGTCGCGCGGCCACACATTCTGCCAGGTGAGGCCGCCGTTCGTCGTTTTCCAGACGCCGCCGTCGGCGCCGCCGAAGTAGTAGAGATTTGGATCGGCGTTGGTTCCAGCCACGCCCGAGGTGCGGCCGCCCGAAACCGCGGGACCGACGTTCCGCCACGAAAAAGCCGGCATCAATGGCAACGTCAAGCTCGCGGCGAGCAGCACTGCCAGCGTCGTCCTACGCTCCCATGACGCGCATGTAATGGCGGTCGAACGCACTGAGTAATCCCTCGGCGTTCGAATAGGGACCGGGTGCATATGCGCGCGAGCGCAGTCCGAGCTGCGTTTGCTCGTTAACGCGCCAGTCTTGGCGGTTCGTGAGATCCCAAAAATCAACGACGTCGCTTGGATCGAAATCCGGTTGCGCGATCGTCTCCGGATCGAAGAGCCAGGCACAAACGACTTCGGTCCGGTCTGCCGCGAGCGGCCGTAGATAGTGGACCATCACGTAATCTGGGTGCAGGCTCAAGAGCAGCGACGGAAAGATCGTGTAGTAATAGACTCTATCGAGGTCAACTCCACCGACGCTTCCGATCGGCGGACGCGAACTGCGGCCGGTCATCGTAAGACTCGTGCCGTGCTCGCGCAGCTCCGAGTAGCCGCCAAGAAACGGTCCCTCGGGGAGATCGTTGTGGCCGCTGTCCGATGGTGAGAGTTTATCGAGCTGCGGATGCACCAGAGGACAGTGATAGCATTCGGAGTAGTTGAGAAAGATGAGCTTCCAGTTGCAGGCAAGCTCGTACGTTAGGCTGCGCGTCGTTTCCAGCCCACCAACATTCCAGCGCGTAAAACGTCCGATCAAGGGCGCGAACGCCTCTTCGAACGTTGATGCGCGCTCCAGGTTAACAAAAATAAATCCTTCCCAAAGCGCCAGAGCCGCTTCTTTGAGCGGATACTCGGTACGATCGAATCCCGGCACCTCAGCCATGTTGCGCGCCACCTTCAGCGTACCGTCGAGTCCGTAGGTCCAAGCGTGGTACGGGCACTGGATCGAGCCCCCGAAGTGTCCCGATGCAACGCTGCAGAGCCGCGTGCCGCGATGCCGGCAGACGTTAAAGAACGCGTGAATGCAGCCGCCGGCGTCGCGCGTGATGATGAGGCTCTCGCCCGCGCGCTCCACCGTGAAGAAATCCCCGCTTTGCGGGATCGCGTCTTCTCGTCCGACGCACAACCACTCGCGCGCAAAAATGCGCTCTTGTTCGGCCGCGAAAACGTCCGGCGAAATGTACCAGGAAGAGGCCAGCGTCTTCGCGCCGGCCGCATTGGGCTTCACGAACGTTGCCATCTGCCTCCCCCAATTCAAAACTTCATTACCGGCTGCGCCCTTCGACAGGCTAAGGGTGAACGTCGCGCAGTCTGCAGCGGGTCGAAAGGGGATTCTAGCTCGTTTGACGGAATCCGCTTATCACCAGCGGTTTGTTTGGCTTTTTGGTAAATCTAGCAGTGAAACCTTCGGAAAATATCGCACTTCAGCCATCACTTCCTCGTGAGGCCTACTGGGACGGCGAATTCTACGCCCGCGAGCAAGAAGCGATCTTCTGGGATCAATGGTTTTTGGCCGGACGGGCGGATCGCCTCGAGGGTGCCGGTGCATATTGCGTGCTCGATGTGGCGGGAGAGAGCGTCATCCTGATTCGTGGTCAGGACGGTCTCCACGCGCACCTCAACTTTTGCCGTCACCGCGGTTCTCGATTGCTTTGTGGTGAGGGCAACGTGCGCGGAACCATTCGCTGCCCGTACCACGCCTGGGCCTACGCGCTCGACGGCCGCCTTGTCGCATCGCCCTTCGTTGCGGCGGCGGACGTACCGCCGGAGGCTCACCGTCTGCACCGGGTAGCGGTCGATGAATGGGGCGGATTCGTTTTCCTGCACTGTTCCCCGGCGCACGCAGAAGAGCGCGGTGCGACGCTGGCCAAGCAACTCGGAGCGATTCCGCAGCGTCTCGCGCGCTATCCGCTCGCCGATCTCAAGATCGTTCAATCGCTGCGTTACACGGTCGCGGCCAACTGGAAGGTGGTACTTGAGAATTACAACGAGTGCTACCACTGCGCCGGCGTTCATCCCGAGCTCTGCCGGGTCGTCCCGGCCTTCAAACGTCACGGCGGCGCCAAACTCGACTGGGAACGTGGCATTCCGCATCGGGACGGAGCCTGGACGTTCACCGCGAACGGAACCAGCGATCGCGCTCCGTTTCCGGGGCTCAGCGATGACGAAAAGACGCGCCATAAGGGCGAGCTGATCTATCCAAACTTCATGCTGAGCCTCGCCGCCGACCACGTCGCGGCCTTTTCGCTTTGGCCCGAGAGTCCGTCATCAACGACGATTCACTGCGACTTTCTCTTTCATCCCGACGAGATAGCCCAACCCGGTTTCGATCCTGGTGACGTCGTCGATTTTTGGGACGTGGTGAACCGGCAGGATTGGAGTATTTGCGAGAACGTACAGGCCGGCATGCGGTCGCATGTCTTTCGTCACGGCTACTATGCGCCGATGGAGGACGCCAGCCTCGACATCCGCCGGTATCTGGCATCGAGGGGATTGTAGAAAGGTCGTGCGACGCGAATACGATGTCATCGTCGTAGGGCTTGGCGCCCTCGGCAGTGGCGCGGCGTACTGGCTTGCTAAACGCGGCGCGCGAGTACTGGGGCTCGAGCAGTTCGCGCTCGGCCACGACCGCGGCAGCTCGCACGATTGGTCGAGGATCATTCGGCTCTCGTACTTCACGCCGGCGTACGTCCGGCTCGCGAAAGAAGCGTACGCCGCGTGGGATGCGCTCGAAAGCGATGCCGGCGAGCGCGTCGTTTTCAAGACCGGGGGCCTCGATATCGGTCCGCGCGACGGCGCGATTCCGCTATCGAACTATGCGGACTCAATGCGCGTCTGCGGTGTGCCTTTCGAAGAGCTCGATGCGAGCGAAATCCGCCGCCGCTGGCCCGCCTGGCGCGTTGGCGATGCAATCCACGGGCTCTTTCAAGCCGATAGCGGCATCGTTGCGGCCGAACGCGCCACGGCGACGCTGCGCCGCACGGCGCAAGCCTACGGCGCGACATTGTGCGAGCACGCGCCCGCAACGGCGTTACGCGCGAGCGATGGCGAGGTGATTGTTGAGGCCGGCGGCCAGCGTTACCACGCCGCGAAGCTCGTCGTTGCAGCTGCAGCGTGGACGCCGCGCGTGCTCGCGCACTTCGGCGTTCGCCTGCCGTTCGAAGTGACGAAGGAGCAGGTGCTCTACTTCAAAGCGCGCGAGTTGCCGAGCTTCGCGTTCGGGCGGTTTCCAATCTGGATTTGGATGGACGATCCGTCCTTTTACGGCTTTCCGGTTTTTGGTGCGGCGGATGCCGTGAAGGTCACCCAAGACGCGGGCGGGAGACCGGTCGATCCGGATACTCGAGGATTCGAAGAAGACCCCGAGATCACGGCGCGAGTGAGCAGATTTCTCGCACGTTACCTTCCCGGTGCGCTCGGTCCGCTCGTGCGGCTGAAGACCTGTCTCTACGCGCTAACACCGGATCGCGACTTCATCGTTGATACGCTCCCCGAACATCCCAACGTCAGCGTCGCGGTCGGCGGCGGTCACGGCTTTAAATTCGCTTCGGTTATCGGGCGTATTCTCAGCGATCTCGCCCTGGAGGGTGCGACCGAGTCGGGCATCGATGCCTTCAAGATCGATCGCTCGATCCTTCAAATGGCCGACCCGCCGAAGACCTACATGTTGTAAACGTTGCTGACCGCCACGCCGAACGGATGCCGTAAGCCGCTGAATCGCTTTATTGGATGTCCGCCCGTCGGGTAGCTATAGAAGAGCACGCTCGGTAGGGTATGCTCGCAGATGCTCGACGCGACTAGCGTAGGACCGTCGATAAAAAACTGAGCGACGTGGCAAGCACCCAGCAGCGATGTGATACCGGTGATCGTTCCACCCGAGAAGCGATAGATGATGGTTTTACCTTGGTCTTCGCCGATCGCTAACTTGCCGTCCGCGAACTGCAGACCCCCGGGCGACTTGATCCGCACGCCGACCAACGCGATGCCCACAAACTTTTTTCGGCGATGCCGGAGCTCGGCAAATACGAATGGCGGCCTTGCATACGGCACTCCCGCCACGAAAATGTTGGAGTGACTATCGTAGCTGACCGAAATCATCTGGAAGATGCTCGGATCGAAGTACGTTCGCGGCTTTCCTTGCGCGCCGGTAAAGACGGAGAGGCCGCCGGGATCGTCGCTGCCGCGCCGGATGTTTGCGACCGCGAGGTCGCCGTTTTTAGGATTGACCGAACAGGTCCAAGGATGCTCGTCCTTGGGATCCGAGAGCGTCGCAATCGGTTGGGTTCCGCCGTGCGCGTACTCGTAAAGCGTCGAGGCGAGGCTATCCACGACCCACACGTCACCCGCGCGATCGACGCAGAGCCCCTCAACCCGCCGGAAGCCGGTCAACGTTCCTTTGCGTTGAGCTTCCGGATAGGAATACACGTTGACGGCGTCGGCGCCACGATCCGCTACGTAGAGGAGCGCGGTGCTCTTGGCGCTGCGATCCATCCATGAGCCTGCGCCGCCGAGGCGTTGCGGGGCAAGCGCCGGCGATCCGAAACAGCCGGCGAGCGACGCCGCGACGGTGCCGGCAACAAGTCGCGCAGGCCAAAATTTCACGGCTTCTCGGCCGAGTCCATCGCCTGCGCGCATTCGCGAGCGATCTGATCGCTCGAAGCCTGGAGTCTCGCAATCACTCGTGACCGGTCCGCCTTCGTCCGATTCTGGCTGAGTTTTGCCTTGGCGTAGATTCGCTCGGTGCAAAGCTCGAAGGCCACGATGCCTCGTAACTGGTTCGCGCGGTACTCGGCGCTGAGGCGCTGCGGATCCCACCCAGCGACTCCTTCCATCTTCGCGCTGAGCAGCGTTACCGCGCGCCAGGCGTCATACTCGCGCAGCAACCCCACGATCTGCACCGCCGTATAGTTCCACGTCGGCACCGTCTCATACGGCTCTTCATACCATGAGGCCGAAACGTAGGCGTGCGGCCCCTGAAACACGATCGTCGCGCGCGCTCCCGCCAGAATCGATTGCACGTGGGGATTCCCGCGCGCAACGTGGCCGATTACCTCGAGCCGGTCCTCAACTTCGCGGCAAATCAGCGGTAAATGCGAGACCCGCGGATACTCGGCATCTCCCGTGACGAGCAATCCGAACGGATGCCGTTCGATCAGGTCAACAACCCATGCGCGATCGTCGACCTCAAAGTACGGCGGCAAATACATGCGCTATGCTCCGTCTTGAACGAACTCCAACCCTGCCTTGAGGCTATACTCAGCACGGGCTAGCTCTTTTCCGAGATACGCAGCGTGATCGAGCTTGGTAACCCAATCGTTTGCAATCAGCGTCCAGCAAATGGTGCGTGCGTCGCATCCCTCGATCGACCGAAGAAGCCGTTCTTGGTAATCGTAGTGCTCGACGATGATCTGGTCGCATCCGGCGTGGATGACGAAATAGCCCGCTTGGTCGAGCTTGATGCGATCCGGCGGCGGCGCGCTGGCGACGAGTAAGGGAGTGGCCGCCGGTTCCACCCGCGGCAGCCCGCGCGCGGGTGGACGAACGCTTGGCGCGCGCGCTGCGAGGGTGCGCACTGTTGTTGCGATCGCGGCAACGTCGACGCAGCCGATCATATCGACCGGCTCGACCTGCGAGCGAAAGGCCGCGACCTGGGCGTCGGTCGTGTTTCGAAGAATCGGCCGTCGGCCCGGCGAGCCCACGATACGGCCGGCGGAATCGACGCCGTTTTCGAAAAGCGCTAACAGGGTCGCGCCCGAGCGATGGCGCGGCGGCTCTTCCCCGGCGCAAACCAAGAAGCGGATCGCGGGATTGGCGACGACGTTCTGCACGATCTTCTCGATCCCGATGTTTTCGGTTTCGACTTTCCCGACGATGCATAGCCCACGCGGCGAAGCATTGGCGAGCGCGCGGGGCAGCGCAACGCTTCCAAGCGTCGTCACCGCGACCGGCGCTTGCGGGTCGACGACGACATACTTGCCGGGGATATGCGGCCACCGCGGGGCCGCCGCTCGAGAACGAAAACGCGGAATGATGCGGCCGGTACGCGCTGCGTACTCGCGAAAGGCATCGCCGAAGGCGCGCGAAAGGAAGCGTTCCTCTTCGGAGGCCCTAACCGTGACGAATAGCGCTGCAACCAGCAACATGATGAGGCTTACGATCCAGTTGTGCAGCACCGGAACCAACGCGATCGCGCTCAAAAGCAGCGCCGCGTACATCGGATGGCGCAGGCGCGAATAGATCCCGCCGGTCACCAACGAGTGGCCTTCGCGCAGCTGGATGTTGATCGACCAATTCAAGCCGAGGTCGGCATGAGCTTGCCAAAAAAGGCAGATGACGAGGCCTAAGAGGGCGGCGCCTGCCCAAAACGCGGATGGCGGCGACGCGAACTCCCCGACACGCAAGAACGGTGTGACGAAGCCGACGATCGGAAGGATCAGCATTGCGGCAAACGCCGACCATGCCAGAGCCGCATCGTGCCACGATTCGTTCTTGATTGCGACGCGCGCATTACGGGCCTTCCAGCGAAAGTAGAGCCGAACCCCGAACGCGAGCGCGGAAAAGGCCGCGTAGGCGACGATCGACGCCACTACAGCCTACCGTGCAGCAGCGCGCCATTAAGCAGAAGGTGAGCGGCCACGAGCACGACGATCCCGAGCATGACGCCGAAATGGAACCGCGTCAGCTTGCCTCGCGCGCCTCGCGTCGCTGCCAAAGCCTGCCCGAGTCCCACCTGAACGGTAATGAGCATCAGCGCTGCCATCGCGGCGTTGATGCCGATGACGCTCGTTCGCGACATCGTCTTGGCATACATCGCCGTGAGCGAATGCGTCCAGGCGAGAACCAAGATAGCGTAACCGATGAGATAATGGGGGCGCAGTGGGATCCCGCGACGACGCATATAGTAGGGTAAAGCGATCGTAACGGCGATCAGAAAGACCGCCAAATAACCGCTGGCGCCCAAGAGAGAAAACGTCGGCATAGCACTCACCTTTTCAAGCGTTTCAAAGACCGGTCGATCCATCCAAGCTCGGCGTCGACCGCGGCGAGCATGTGGTCGGCCGAAATCTGGGCGAACGGGCCGCGGTTGCAGAAATCGGCGAACTCTTTTTCGAGCATCGCTCGGCGAGCGCGCACCACTCGTTCGCGCTCGCGCAAGAGCGC
>Ga0070765_100003046_pt1 | contig 10724 bp, 6 predicted proteins | sample HubBroMetageWFT5_FD_71516 | JGI IMG/M metagenome (GOLD analysis project Ga0070765, IMG submission 71516) | Warmed and freeze-thawed soil microbial communities from the Hubbard Brook experimental Forest, New Hampshire - Hubbard Brook CCASE Soil... | ecosystem: Environmental > Terrestrial > Soil... | reverse complement strand
GGGCACCGTATAGCGCGGGCGGGCGCCGTACGGCGAGCGGAGCCCGGACCTCAGCCCTGCGGAAAGGCCTCAGCCCTCGAGGAGGGAGAGGGTCATCTCCTCTACGGCGAGGAGCGGGGCGACGTTCAATCCAAGCCGCTCGCGGCAGTGCACGATGGCCTGCAGGCGGCGCAGGGTGGACTCCGGAGACGAAGCGGCGGCAACCTGCCGCAGGTCGGCGGAACGGTCGCCGTTGGCCAGCTCGACCTCGGCCCCGAGCTGGACCATGAGCACGTCCCGGTAGAACACCGCCAGATCCAGCAGGGCCTGGTCGAGCGTGTCGCGCTTCACCCGGGTGGCGCGTGACTTCTGCCGGTCCTCGAGATCCTTCATCGCCCCGGCCATGCCGCGCATCGCCTTGGCCACGCCCTTGCCAGTCGACCCCTCGCCGAACGCCCGGCGCAGCGCCCCTCGTTCCGGCTCGTCGAGTTCCTCGGTGACCGCCTTGGCCTCGTCCTCCGCGGTCCGTACCAGAGAGGCAGCGGCGCTGAGCGCCGGCCCCAAAGACACAGCCTGCAGCGGCACGCGCAGCACGTCGGCCCGGCGCGAGGCGGCCGAGGCATCCAGAGCCAGGCGCCGGGCGCGGCCCACGTGTCCCTGCGCCGCGCGGGCCGCGGCCAGCGCGGCAGCGGGCTCGATGCCGTCCCGCGTCACAAGTACCTTAGCCACCGCGGACGAGGCCGGCACGACAAGCGTGACAACCCGGCACCGCGATCTGATCGTGGGCACCAGATCCTCGGCCGACGGCGCGCACAGCAGCCAGACCGTCCGCGGCGCGGGCTCCTCGATCGCCTTCAGCAGCGCGTTGGCCGCCTGCTCGGTGCACCGGTCGGCGTCCTCGAACAGCACGACCTGCCAGCGGCCCCCCGCGGGCGCGCCCGCCGCGCGAAGCACCAGGTCCCTGGTCTGCTTCACGCCGTAGGACAGGCCTTCTGGGCGGATCAGCATGAGGTCCGCGTGCGTCCCGGCCTGCACCTGGCGGCAAGACGCGCACTGCCCGCATCCACCCGACGGGCACAGCAGCGCGGCCGCGAACGCGCGCGCCGCCACCGAACGCCCCGACCCCGGCGGCCCGGTGAACAGCCACGCGTGCGTCATCGCACCGGGTTCCGGAGCCTCCCCAGAAAGCAGCGCAGAGGCTGCCGCCGCAGCCCGCGAGAGCTGCGCCACCACCGCGTCCTGCCCGGCTAGTTCATCGAACAGGCCGGTCACCCAGGACCTCTTCCTTGATCGCCGGGAAGTCACCGGTCGAAGCCTCGGACACGGAGGGCACCGGGTCGGGCAGCATGCCGCGGATCCGATCCTGAATGGTCCGGGTGATCTCCTCCTGCGGCCGGTCCGCGTCGAGCACGAGGTACCGCGAAGGATTGGCGTGCGCCAGCGCGAGGAAGCCGGCCCGGACCCGCTGGTGGAACTCGGCGGGCTCAGCCTCCAGCCGGTCCGCCGACCGCGTGCGCCGCTGCAGGCCGGCGATGGGGTCCATGTCCAGCAGGATGGTCAGGTCGGGGACCCGCCCGCCGGTGGCCCACCAGTTGAACCTGGCGATCTCCTCGACCGGCAGCCTCCGTCCCGCACCCTGGTAGGCCAGGGAGGAGTCCACGTACCGGTCGGTGATGACGATCGCGCCCCGGTCGAGCGCGGGCGCGATGACGGACGCGACGTGCTCGGCCCGGTCGGCGGCGTACATGAGCGCCTCGGCCTGCGGCGACATGCCGGTGTGCGCGGTGTCGAGCAGCAGCGCGCGCAGCCGCATCCCGACCTTGGTCGCGCCGGGCTCGTGCGTGGTCTCCACGTCGTAGCCGAGCTCGCGCAGCCAGATCGAGATCAGCCTGGCCTGCGTGGTCTTGCCCGAGCCCTCCCCGCCCTCGAAGGCGATCAGCAGCCCGGGAGGCGGAGGCGGGGGCGTGTTCCCGTTCACGTGCACGGCGTCGACCAGCGGGGAGAGCGGCTCGCTGCGGACGGCCGCCAGCAGATCCTCGCGCAGCGGCGCCCCTTTCCGGTCGTCCATCTGCCGGTAGGCCCGTATGCCGAGCAGGAACGCCACCACGGCCGCCAGCAGGATAACCACGTTCTGCCCGGCCGAGGCGTAGGTGACGTTGCCGATCTTGACGTTACCGGTCCCGTTCAGCGACGCGATCACCCTGGTCAGGCCGGCCGAGAGGGACAGCGCGAGGATGATGACGGTGAACAGGATGACCTGGATGGTGGACTGGAAGAAGGCGAAGACCCGGCCGCGGGTATCGTCGTCCACCTCGAGCCCGACGATGGTGAAGCCGGTCGAGTACGCGATCCCGGACAGCGCGCCGAGCAGCACCACGAACAGGACGACCGCGCCCAGGACCGGCACCAGGCCGATGAGCGCGAGCGGTATCGCGGCCGCCGCGATGGTGAGCCCGAACAGCCGGCGGCGGCTGAAGTTTCCGAGCACCTTGGTGCCGAGGACCATGCCGAGCGCCATGCCGACGAAGATCGCGGCGAAGACCAGCCCCCAGCCGGCGCTGCCGCCGTGCAGCGTGTAGGTGATGTAGGTGAAGCCAAGGCCGACCACCACGCCGGCCCCGGCGAACGCGCCCACCATCCCCACCACCAGGCCGCGCACCACCGGGGTCTTCCCGATGAACCGCCAGCCCTCCCAGATGGACCTGGCCGTCGAAGGCACGGAGATCTTCCCGCTGGCGTGCCGCTTGGGGATCTCCCTGATGAAGTAGACGGTCAGCGCGGAGACGAAGTACGAGGCGGCGTTGAAGTACAGGGCCAGGTCCACGTTGCTGGCGTGGAACAGCGGCGTGACCCGGCTGATCCCCTCGCTGACCAGCGCCAGCACGCTGAACAGGCCGGCCGCGAGCGGCGCGGTGCCGTACGTGGTGAGCAGGCTGAGCTGGTTGGCCCGCTCCAGCTTGTCCTTGGGCACCAGGTTCGGGATGGACGCGGAGGTGGCCGGGCTCCAGAACTGGGTGGCCACGCCGGCCAGGAACTTGGCGATGTAGATCCACGTCAGGTGCGGGAAGAGCGGGATGGACAGGAACAGCAGGCCGCGGATGACGTCGCCCACGATCATCGTCATCCGGCGGTCCAGCCGGTCCGCCACCGCCCCGGCCAGCGGCCCGAACAGCAGCGCGGGCAGCAGCGTGGCCAGCCACACGCCGCCGACGGCCGAGCCCTTGGCCGGCAGGCCGCCGGACGTGAGCGAGGGCGCCAGCGCGGTGAGGGCGACGATGCTCAGCCAGTCGCCGAGGCTGGACAGGGACAGCGCGATCCACAGCCGTCGGAACGGCTTGATGGACAGCACTCCCGGCTCGCGGGCATGGTGCCGCCGCGCGGCGCCGCGCCCGAGCTGCCCCCGGTCGGCCCCGCGCTGACTTGCCCCGGCGCGGAAGTTCACGGCGTAAAGCGTATCGGCACTGCAGGCCGCATAACTGGTTAGTCCTTGATCGTGATTTTAAGCCCCGGCCCTTAGGTGCGACTAGTTCCGGTTTGAAGGTCAAGATCTCTTTGATACTGAACGGGCAGTGGTGCTCGCCTTCTTCCGTGTCGTGCTCGCCCGGCCGGTGCTGGCCCGGCGACGCGGCGCCGGCGCCGCGGCCCGCCGGTCGGCCAGGAGCTCGGCGGCGCGCTCGATCGTCACCGTCGCGACGTCGTCGCCCTTGCGGAGCGAGGCGTTGGTTTCCCCGTCTGTGACGTACGGGCCGAACCTGCCGTCCTTGATCACCATCGGCTTGCCGGTCGCGGGGTCGTCGCCGAGTTCGCGCAGCGGCGGGGCCGCGGCGCGGGCGCCGCGACCGCGCGTCTTCGGCTGGGCGAACAGCTCCTTGGCCTCGGCCAGGGTCAGCGTGAACAGCTGGTCCTCGGACTCCAGCGACCGGCTGTCCGAGCCCTTTTTCGCGTAGGGCCCGTACCGGCCGTTCTGCACGGTGACGGTCTCGCCGTCGAGCTCGCCGAGGGTCCGGGGCAGGCTCAGCAGCCGCACCGCGTCATCGAGTGTGACCGAGTCCAGCGACATGGACTTCAGCAGCGACGAGGACCTGGGCTTGGCCGACGCCGGCCCAGATGAAGCTGGCAGAGCCTCGCCGAGCTGCTCGGTCACGTACGGACCGAACCGCCCGGCCTTGGCCACCAGCACGCGGCCGGTGCCGGGGTCGGTACCGAGCACGACGTCGCCGTTCGGCTGGCTGAGCAGCTCTTCGGCCTTCTCGATGGTCAGTTCGTCGGGCGCGAGGTCCTCGGGGACGTTCACGCGCTGCCCGTCGCGTTCCAGGTAGGGGCCATACCGGCCGACCCGGACCACGATGTCCGTGCCGGCCAGCGGGAACGAGCTGACGTCCCGCGCGTCGATGTCGCCGATGTCACTGACCAGCGACTTCAGGCCCCGGTCACCGTTGGCGCCGAAGTAGAACCGGCGCAGCCACGGGACCCGCTCGGCCTCGCCGCGGGCGATCGCGTCCAGGACGTCTTCCATCCGCGCGGTGAACTCGTAGTCGACGAGCTGGCCGAAGTGCCGCTCGAGCAGCGTCACGACCGCGAAGGCCAGGAACGAGGGGACCAGCGCGGTGCCCTTCTTGAACACGTAGCCGCGGTCCAGGATGGTGCCGATGATGCTGGCGTAGGTGGACGGCCGCCCGATCTCGCGGTCTTCGAGCTCCTTGACCAGCGACGCCTCGGTGTAACGGGCTGGCGGCCGGGTGGAGTGCTCGGCCGGGGCCAGCCGGAGCACGGTGAGCGGGTCGTTCTCCACGACCTGCGGCAGCCTGCGCTCCCGGTCGTCAAGGTCGGCGGTCGGGTCGTCGGCGCCCTCGACGTAGGCCTTGAGGAACCCGTAGAAGCTGATGACCTTCCCGGTCGCGCCGAACTCGGCTCGCTCGCCCGCGCTGGACGTGCCCGCCACCCGGACCGACACCGACTCGCCGGTGGCGTCCTTCATCTGGGAGGCGACGGTGCGCTGCCAGATCAGCTCGTACAGCCGCCGCTCGTCGGAGGACAGCCGGTCCCTGGCGACCTGGGCGGGGGTACGGAAACTGTCCCCGGCCGGACGGATGGCCTCGTGGGCCTCCTGCGCGTTCTTGACCTTGCTGGCGTAGGTGCGCGGCGCGTCGGGCACGTAGGAGGCGCCGTAGAGCTCGGCCGCCTGCCTGCGCGCCGCGCTGATCGCGGTCTGGGACAGCGTGACCGAGTCGGTTCGCATGTAGGTGATGTAGCCGTTCTCGTACAGCCGCTGCGCGACCGACATCGTGTGCTTGGCCGAGAAGCCGAGCTTGCGGGACGCCTCCTGCTGCAGCGTCGTGGTCCGGAACGGCGCGTACGGCGAGCGCCGGTACGGCTTGCGCTCCACGCTGGCGACCGAGAAGCTCGCCCCGTCGAGCCGCTCGGCCAGAGCGGCCGCGGCCGCGGCGTCAAGGTGCAGGACATCGGTGCTGCGCAGCTCGCCGGAGGAGGTGAAATCCCGTCCCTGCGCCACCCGGCGGCCGTCCACGGTGACGAGGTTCGCGGTGAACGAGGTGGGCTCGCCGTCCTCGCGCCGACCATGCTCGGCCGTCGCGAACTCGGCCTCGAGGTCGGCGTAGCTGGCCGCGCGGAAGGCGATCCGCTCGCGCTCGCGGTCGACGACCATCCTGGTGGCGACCGACTGCACGCGCCCGGCCGACAGCTTGGGCATGACCTTCTTCCACAGCACGGGCGAGACCTCGTACCCGTACAGCCGGTCCAGCACGCGGCGCGCCTGGTAGGCGTCCACCAGGCCCTGGTCGACGTCGCGCGGGCTGGCGATGGCGCGGGCGATCGCCTCCGGCGTGATCTCGTGGAAGACCATCCGGTGGGTGGGCACCTTGGGCTTGAGCTCCTGGACCAGATGCCAGGCGATGGCCTCGCCCTCGCGGTCTTCATCGGTGGCGAGCAGCAGTTCGTCGGCGTCCTTCAGCAGGGCCTTGAGCTTGGACACCTGCGGCCGCTTGTCGCTGTGCACGACGTAGAGAGCCTCGAAGTTATCGTCGACGTTGACGCCGAGCCGGGCCCACGGCTCACCGCGGTACCTGGCCGGGATCTCGGCGGCGCGGTCGGGCATGTCGCGGATGTGGCCGACGCTGGACTCGACCACGTAGCCCCGGCCGAGGTACCCGGCGATCGTCCGGGCCTTGGACGGCGATTCGACGATAACCAGCTTCGTGCCGCGGCCGTCGCCGTTGCCGGCCTTCACCTTCGAGCCCCCGCCGCTCCTGTTATCTGAGGCGTTTCCCGCCTTCACCCTTGCTGGCACGCTCTTCCCGTCCTCGCATCCGCGCCGTGACCGTCCTACGGTACCTGCGGTCACGCGCCGCCCTTCAGCTGTAACCGCCGGCCCGGTTCGGTGTGTTCCCTCGGGTTCACCGGGACAAGCCGGTGATTTTGCCACCGCAGGTTGAATCGCCGGTGAACTCAAGCACAATAGGACCGATGGCCGAGTACGCCTACCTCGTCGTATACCTGCCGCGCGGAACGTCCCGAGACGCTCGTGACACCGCTCGGCGAATCCTCGCCGACCACGCAGAATACGGGGACTGGGAACTGTCCAGGCTCCGGCTCAACGCCGACGGCAGCAGGAAGGCTACCCTCCGAAGGCGAATCATACGCCCAGTCCGCACAATGTGAGCTCATCCCGCGACTTGGCGGATGCGCCGCGCCCGCTTGGCCCGGATATGACTGTGTGCGGCTCCCCACCCGGGGAGCCGCACACAGTACTTCTTGCGCCAGGACCGTCTACCGGGCCTCGCCGTTGCGGCGACGGCGGACGATCACCATGGCGCCGAGGCCGAGGCCGAGGCAGCCGAGCGCGGCTACCGCCATGCCGAGGATGTCGGCGCCGGTGATCGGCAGCGACGTCGACCCGGGCAGCGACGTGGTGGTCACGCCGGTACCGGTTGGCACCGTGCCGGTCGGCGGCGTGCCCGTGGACGGCGTGGAAGGAGTCGACGGCGTAGACGGAGTCGATGGCGTGGACGGCGTGGAAGGAGTGGACGGCGTGGACGGCGTCGAAGGCGTCGACGGCGTGGCGGGCGGGGTGGTGCACTGGCAGGTCGGCGGCGGGGTGGTCAGGCACGGCGTCGGGGTGGGCTGCGGGTTGACGGTCGACTTGGAACCGCCCTTGCAGCCCGAGTCCGCGAAGCCAGCGACGGCCAGCGAGATGCCGCACAGGTTCACCGGCGCGCTGATCGGCGCGGTCACGTTGTTACCCGCCAGCGCCGAGATCTGGCCCGCGTCGCCGTTGCCGCCCCCCGACTGCGGGTCGGCGATGATGGTGGTGCTGCTGGCGCCGCCCACGCAGCCGGCGTCGGAGAAGCCGAGGATGGCCACGGCGATGCCGCAGACGTTCACCGGGATGCTCACCGGGGCGGTCACGTTGTTGCCCGACAGGGCCGAGATCTGGCCCGCGTCGCCGTTACCGCCGCCCGAACCGTCTGAGTTGATGATCGTGGTGCTCTTGGACCCGCCCTTGCAGCCCGAGTCCGCGAAACCGCCGACGGCCCCCGAGACGCCGCAGATGTTCGCCGGCACGCTCACCGGGATGGTGACCGTGTTGCCCGATCCAATCGAGGCCACGCCCGCGTCGCCATTGCCGCCCCCGGACTGCGGGTCGTTGATGACGGTGGTCGAGCTGGCCCCGCCCGCGCAGCCGGCGTCGGCCCCGCCCAGCAGGGTCACCGCCACGCCGCAGACGTTCACCGGGATGCTCACCGGGGCGGTCACGTTGTTGCCCGACAGGACAGAAAACACTCCGCTGTCGCCGTTCCCGCCCCCGTCGGCGTAAGCCGCGCCCACGCCCGGCAGCGTGAACGCCGCGGCGAGCACCGCAGTGCCTGCCGCAGCCGAAACCCATCGTGCCTTGTTCATATCGTTGCTCCAATTCCGGCTTTGCGGTCGCGTGCGCGACGGCTGGCTATCTTCAGTGCGGCTGCGCCGGCGAGCAGAGCTCCGATGGCGAGGGCCGCGAAGGAATCACTGCTCATGCCGGAGGCGTCCGCCGCACTGAGCGCACTGCCCGGCATGAGCATGCTGCCTCCCGTGGCGCCGCCGGGGGCGGGCAGGTTCGCCAGCCCGGCCGAGGACACCAGGTCGGCCAGGCCCGGCAGGGCGCCGAGGCCGACCAGCTGGGAAACAGCGGGACTATCCGTGGTACCCGCGCCCGAGCCGGGCGCGTTGAGCGTGTCACCGAAGGCTTGAGCACCGGATCCCTGCGCCGACTGGATGCCGTCACCGGTGACACCGGACAAGGACGTCAGGCCAGATACGGGCCGCAGGCCCGCCAGCGGCCCCGCGCTGTCCCGCGAGAACCCCGGCCACGCCGTCGCGCCGCCGCGCGGCGCGGCGCGGCCGCCGCCGCCGCCCGGACCGCCGGCGTTCGCGCCGTTGGCATTCGTCCCGGAAGAGCTCGCCCCGCCAACACAGCCAGCGGCCGAGGCGCCGAGCACCGCGACCGCGTTACCGCAGACATCGACGGGAACGGTGACCGGGGCATGAACCTGGTTACCGCTCCCGACCGACGCCCCCCCGCTCGCCCCGCTGCCCGTGCTGTCGCCCGCGGCAGGCAGCGTGACGATGGATGCGGCACCGCTCTGGCAGCCCGCGTTCGCGATGCCCAGCAGCGCGGCGGCGTTACCGCAGATGTCGACCGGAAGGCTCAGCGGCGCGAGCAGGCCGTTACCGCTGAGCACAGATACAGTTCCTGAGCCATTGCCGCCGTCGGTTCCGGCCAGAGCTACGCCGGACAGACCACCACTGGCGGCCGCGAGGCCGACTGCGACCACAGCCGTCCTCGCCGTCCAGTGTGCCCACGGGCGCATGGGTACTCCTTGGTTTGCTTGATGAGAGGTTCCTGCACGCGGGAAGCCGTCAGCGACGGCCGTCGAGTACAGGGAGTCACCATAGCATCACAACGAGTGCCCACCGCATGAAGATCGCGGAATTAAATGCCAAACGGTCAATGCCCCGTTTGCGATCCAGGGGCTGACCTCAGGTTAGGCGCTAACAGTAGTCCAAAAAGCGGTCCAGGACACGGGCTCCGAAGCGGAGGCCCTCGACCGGGACCCTTTCATCGATACCGTGGAACATTCCCGAAAAGTCCAGATCCGGCGGCAGCCGGAGCGGCGTGAAGCCGAAGCAGCGCAGCCCCAGGCGGCTGAACGACTTGGCGTCCGTGCCGGCGGACAGGCAGTAGGGGATCACCCGGCCATCGGGGTCTTCCTCGACAAGCGCCCTGGTCATCGCCGTGTACAGGTCACCATCAGGGGTCGTCTCCAGGGCAATGTCGGAATGGATGACCTCGCGCGTCACGCCCGGCCCGAGCACCCGGTCCAGTTCGGCGAAGAACTCCTCCTCATATCCGGGGAGGAACCGCCCGTCGATTTCCGCGGTAGCGGTCTGCGGTACGACATTGACTTTATACCCGGCCCGCAGAACTGTCGGATTTACCGTATTCTTGAGAGTTGCGCCTATGACACGCGAAACTGTCCCGATTTTGCTGAGCACGAGCCCAGGATCGTTCGGCATAAATTCGATGCCGAGGGCCTCAGATGCTCCTTCCAGGAACGCCCGGACGGACGGGATGAGGCGGGTGGGCCACTCGTGCCGCCCCAGCCTCCCGATCGCCTCGGCCAGCTCGGTCACCGCGTTGTCCGGCTGGATCATCGAGCCGTGCCCGGCCGTGCCCCGCGCGGTCAGCCGCATCCAGGCCATCCCCTTCTCCGCGGTCTGCAGCAGGTAGAGCCGTTGGCGGCCCAGCATCATGCTGAACCCGCCGACCTCGCCGACCGCCTCGGTGACGCCCTCGAACAGGTCCGGATGGTTGTCCACCAGCCAGCGGGCGCCCCAGGTTCCCCCGGCCTCCTCGTCCGCGGTGAAGGCGAGCACGACGTCGCGCGCGGGCGGCCTCCCCTCGCGCAGCCGCTGCCGGACCACCGCGAGCATCATCGCGTCCATGTCCTTCATGTCGATAGCGCCGCGTCCCCACACGCAGCCGTCCGCGATTTCGCCCGAGAACGGATCGTGCCGCCAGTCCGGCGCGTTGGCCGGCACCACGTCCAGGTGCCCGTGCACCAGCAACCCCGGCCGCGAGCCGTCCTGGCTGCCGATGCGCGCCACCACGCTGGTGCGCTTCGGATGCGACTCCAGCACCACCGGCTCGATCCCGGCCCCGGCCAGGAACCCGGCGACATATTCCGCGGCCGCGCGCTCACCGGGACCCGAGTGGTCCCCCGGGTTCGACGTATCGATCCTGACCAGGTCGCGGCATATGTGCACGACCTCGTCCTGCGCGGTCACCTGGTGGGCTGTCACCGGACTATCGTCGCACCCTGGGTTCTGGCGGTCCGGACGTACCCCGAGGCGTCCACATTCGCCCTCTTGCGCACTTCGCTTGACGCCCCTCGGTTTGCTAAGGTAAGCCAGCCGACGCGTAGCACGCGTCGCGGGTCCGGGTGGCGGAATAGGCAGACGCGCTAGCTTGAGGTGCTAGTGCCCGTAAAGGGCATGGGGGTTCAAGTCCCCCCTCGGACACTTTTGTGGTCTTCACGTTTCGGTGGGGACCATTTTCACGTTTGGATCTGACATTCCGGGCGTTTGTTTGGGCTGGCTGGGGTCGCGGACTGTTTCGGATGCGGTGTGTTCCTGCCTGGTTGCTTTCTGCGTGGCCTTGCCAGTTCCGGGCGTGCTGCCGCTGTCTG
>Ga0070765_100003045_pt1 | contig 10726 bp, 11 predicted proteins | sample HubBroMetageWFT5_FD_71516 | JGI IMG/M metagenome (GOLD analysis project Ga0070765, IMG submission 71516) | Warmed and freeze-thawed soil microbial communities from the Hubbard Brook experimental Forest, New Hampshire - Hubbard Brook CCASE Soil... | ecosystem: Environmental > Terrestrial > Soil... | reverse complement strand
TGTCAACCCCGGAGTCTTTCGCAGGAGGTTCTGACACGTCATTCGGTTCGGCGAGGATTTAGAACTCGAAGTAAGCTCCAGCGCGTGCAGGATGCGTGTCGCCGGTTCCAGTCGCTGGAAGCAATCCTTCTTCAATGCCGTGAAGACTTTCCCATGCGGCCTCGGTCAGCGCCGGGTCGGCTCCGACAATGTCGCGGATCATCTGCCATGCGGCGAGGTTGAGCGCGCCTTCCGGTGCCGGACCCATCGCCAGTGAAACCGAGCACTGCGGGCAGAAACAGATGCGCTGCGCCGATGATTTCTGTCGCGGCCTGACTCCCACGGTCTGCGCAAACAAGTACACGCCGACCGATTTTTGTCCGGCCTCGAGCTCCCGGCTGCAGCGCAGGCAATACAAGTTATCCAAAGGTCCCGTCCCCCAATTATTGCCAAGATCTGTTCACGCTACTGTCTCCAACCGGCCGCCGCTGGCACAAGTATGTAGAAGGATTCCCGCAAGTTCGCTCGCCTTATCCACAGCACTGAACCAACCTTTGCTCTAGCCAGAAGCCGATGGCAGCGTGCACTCTAAGTGCCATGGGAGTTGGGTCATCGGCAAAGGCTTTGCAAAGGTCGCGACTTTCGAAGCGACGCCAACAGGTCGCCGCCGTTTGTTATCGCATCGGCACGGACGGTATCGAGTTCCTGTTGGTCCAGACCCGCAGCGGGCGCTGGATATTCCCCAAAGGGGGCGTTGAGCCCGGCCTTACCCGCGCGCAGTCCGCCGCGCTTGAGGCTTTTGAAGAGGCGGGCGTTCATGGCCGGATCGAAGAAATTCCCTTCACGCGATATTTTCGGCGCACACCCGACCATGCCGCTTCGAGATCAGCGCAGCCGGCCGTCGACATTGATGTTGATGTTGCCGTTGCTGCCCACCTTTGCGAAGTGGTTCGTTTGGAAAAGCCCCAGGAATCGAACCGGCGGCCGACATGGTTTTCCGCGGAAAAGGCCCGGCAGCGTCTGATCAAGGACCGGACGCCGGAGTTCGGGGCCGAACTCGCCCGCGTCATCGACCGTGCCGTGGTGAGGATTGACCGTCTGCGAGGTGCACCCGATCGCAGGCGGAAAGACAGTCTGCAGGTTGTCTACTTCGACCTTCTTGAAAACCGGCACCCTCTTGACGAGCTTCGGGCGGTCGCGCTACAGGCCCACTTGCGAAGGGCACACCATCTCGACACCCGTCGCAGCCTCCGCCCTCCGGTCCTGAGGCTGGGAAGCGGCAGGAACTCCTCCGCAGAAACAACTCACAACGTCACCGCTATCGACACCGGACTCGGAACGGGACCCTCGAAGCGAAACGGCTCTTCGAACATTAACTCTTCGAGCAAACGATAAGCAGGCGAACTCTGAGCGGGCAAACTCTAGACAGGCTTTCCCGATTCGCGATACCCTCCTCGCCATGGATACGGACCGTCGAACTTTTCTTGTAAGCGCGGCCGCCGCGGCCGCAGTTCTGTCAAACCCACGTCTCTCCTGCGCGGATGCGGCGGGCGCAGGTCAGTCCGGTGCAAGTCAAGCCGACCTTCAACCCATTTGGAAGGAGATCGAGAAGCGTCATGACGAATCCGTGCAACGGCTGCAAACCTGGATTCGCCAGCCTTCCATCGCTGCCGAAAATCGCGGTGTGAACGAAGGCTGCGACCTGACGATGCAGATGTTGCGCGACGCCGGATTCCAATCGGTGACAAAAGTCCCGACGGATGGACAGCCCGGCATTTTCGCGACGCTCGATGCCGGAGCTCCGCGCACGCTCGGCGTTTACTTCATGTACGACGTGAAGCAGGTCAACCCGGCCGAGTGGTCTTCGCCGCCGTTTGAAGCGGCGCTGGTCGACAAGCCGGGACTGGGCAAGATTGTCGTCGGCCGCGGCGCGGTCAATCAGAAAGGCCCTGAAGCTACGTTTCTAGCGGCGTTGCACGCGATTCGCGGCGCGGGGCGCAAGCTGCCGGTAAATCTTGTGCTGGTGGCCGAGGGCGAAGAAGAGATTGGCTCTCCGCATTTTGCGCAAATCGTGCACCGGCCCGAAGTGGTTGCGGCATTGAAGAAGTCCGAGGGTATCTTTCTACCCGACGCGGCGCAGGATCTCGATGGCAGCGTTACCGTCGAACTCGGGGCTAAAGGCGTCGTCGAACTTGAGTTGGTTTCGAGCGGTGAGCGCTGGGGACGCGGTCCTGACCACGACGTTCACTCCAGTGAGAAGGCGCGCGTTGATAGTCCGGCATGGCATTTGATTCATGCGCTCAACACGCTCGTTTCCGCCGATGGCAACGAGCCGACGATTCCTGGATTCGCCGACAAGGCGCGACCGCTTTCGGCGGCTGAGAAGCAGATGATTCAGGTCGCCGCGAAGCGCATGGATGAAAATCTCGCGAAGAAAGCTTTTGGCGTGAAGCGCTGGATGCGCGACGTGGGCTGGGAGGAATCGCTCGAACTATTGATGTCTCGTCCGACGGTCAATATCGAAGGACTGGTGGGCGGCTACACCGGACCGGGCGGCAAGACCATTCTTCCGCATCGCGCGGTGGCGAAGATCGACTTGCGGCTGGTGCCTGACATGACGGCGGCTGGAGCTTTGGCCGCTTTGAAAGCGCGTCTCGCCGACCAGGGGTTCGGCGACATCGAGGTCAATATGACGGGCGGCTACGATCCCAACAGCACCTCCGCCGACGCCGGCATCATCAAGACCGAGCTGAAGGTATATCGAAATGCCGGCATCGATCCGATCGTTCTACCGCGCAGCCCGGGATCGTGGCCGGGTTACGTTTTCACCGGCGATCCTCTACGACTGCCCGCTGGCGGGTTCGGCTTGGGACATGGCGACGGGGCGCACGCTCCAAATGAATATTTCCTGATCGAGTCGGCGAATCCGAAAGTGCAGAGCATGGACGGAGCCGTCCGCTCCTATGCGGAATTCCTGTACGCGATGGCGGCGTGATTCGCGAGACTCATGCTTGAAGTAAACGGCCTCACCAAGAGCTACGGAAAGCTGATTGCGGTCACCGGCGTCACTTTTCGCGCGGATCGCGGAGAGACCATCGGCCTGCTCGGTCCGAACGGCGCCGGCAAGACCACCACCGTCTCCATCATTGCGGGATTGCTGAGCCCGGACTCCGGCGAAGTCCTGATCGAAGGCAAGCAGGTCAAGAGTGACACCGACCCGGTCAAGTTGAAGATCGGGCTTGTCCCGCAGGATATGGCGCTCTACGATCAGCTCACTGCCCGCGACAACCTGACTTTTTTTGCGGCGCTGTACTCGCTCGCCGGTGCGCAAGCAAAGCAGGCTATCGACGATGCGCTGAATCTGGTGGCACTCTCGGATCGCGCCGGCGACAAAGTGGGAACCTTCAGCGGCGGCATGAAACGGCGTCTGAATCTGGCCGCTGCCCTACTTCACGATCCGCAGATTCTGCTGCTGGATGAACCAACCGTAGGGGTCGATCCGCAAAGCCGGAACGCCATCTTCGACAATCTCGAAACCCTCAAGAAGCGCGGCAAAACCCTCCTCTACACCACCCACTATATGGAAGAGGCCGAGCGCCTCTGCGACCGCATCGTGATCATCGATCATGGCAGGGTGATTGCCAACGATACCTTGCAGGGCTTGCACAAACTGTTGCCGGTCACCAACGTAATTGCCATCGAACTCGACCACGTCGACGGCTTCAATCCGCAGCAAATGTTGGCGCTGCCGGAGGTAAAGTCGGCTGCACTGGAACATGACACGCTTCGGGTTGGGGTTCACGATCTTTCCCGCGGCGCTCCCGGTGTTCTGCGCTGGCTGGCGGAGAATGGCCATTCTTATCATCATGTGTCGAGCGAGCAGCCTGATCTTGAGACCGTCTTTCTTACTCTCACGGGAAGGAGCCTTCGAGACTCCAAATGATTCCGTTCCTGGCCCTGGTGCGAAAAGACTTGAGACTGTTCTTCAGCGACCGCAAAGCGGTGGTCGTCGGGCTGCTGGTTCCTATCGTGTTGGCCTCGTTCTTCGGCTACCTGTTTGGCGGGCAAAAGGGCAATGCCGAGACCAGCAAAGTGTCGGTGCTGGTGATTGATCAGGACGGCAGTGATATCTCTCGCAGCCTCATCACTCAGCTCGCCGGCGATAAGAGCCTTGACGTGAGGCCATCCACTTTGGAGGCTGCTCGCGACGAGGTGCGCAAGGGAAAGGCCACCGCTGCAATCGTTATCCCCAAAGATTTCGGCAGAGACGCCGGGCGTGCGCTCTTTACCGGTACCGGCGAGAACGGCGCGGGCAAACCGGAGCTTAGCCTGCTCTATGACCCTTCCCACAATGTGGAACTCGGCATGGTCAAGGGCATTTTGAGCGGAGCCGTAATGCAGTCCGTCAGCAAGGAGATGTTCAACGGCAGCAGCGGGCGCGAGATGGTGAACGAATCCCTGGCGCGAGTGGAGAACAATCCGCGGATATCGGCGGATGACCGGAAAGCTCTGCGCGATCTGCTTGGCGGGGTCAGAGAGTTAAACGAACGGCAATCCCGCGAAGGAGCAACCGGGCAACTCTCCGGCGGTCTGAACATGCCCTACGAAACGCGCGAGCAAGCGATCACCTCCGGGCAAGGCGTCGAGTACAACGGCTACGCGCACGCATTCGGAGGTATGGGCGTTCAGTTCATCCTCTTCATGGGACTCGATGTCGGAATCACCCTGCTCATGCTTCGTCAGACCGGGCTATGGCAGCGGCTGCGGGCTGCGCCACTCTCCCGGACCATGCTGCTCGGCAGTCGGACGGTGAGCGCATCGCTGATAGCGGGATTCATTCTGCTGGTGCTGTTCAGCTTTGCCCGGATCGTGTTTGGTGTCCGCATTTTGGGCAGCTTCGCGGGCTTCGTGGGAGTTTGTGCGGCATTCTCATTGATGACCGCCGCTTTCGGCCTGATGATCGCCGCGCTAGGGGAGACAGTCGAAGCCACACGCGGCTACTCCGTTATGGCAACGCTCATTCTGGTGATGCTGGGCGGCGCCTGGGTACCGACTTTCATCTTTCCGAAGTGGCTGCAACGGCTGACCATTGTCATCCCTACCCGCTGGGCAATGGACGGGTTGGATGGGATGACCTGGCGCGGCCTCGGATTCTCCTCGGCGCTCGCGCCCATCGGCGTGTTGCTGTTCTTCACGCTATTGTTCGGTGTGGTTGCGGTCATGCGATTCCGTTGGGGAACGGACTGATGGAAGCATTGACGCGTTGAATCAATGAATCAAAACCACATCACTCAATGACCCCAAGCCCCATTCCGCGATACCATCTCAGGTGATGCTTCGCGAAGCCACCGTCGCACCTCGGCACGAAACCCGGCACGAACCTCGCCAGGAAATCCTGCGCACCGCCGCGCGCCTTTTTCAACAGCGCGGATACGATGCCACTTCCATGAACGATGTCGCCGCCGCGCTCAAACTCTCCAAAGGCGGCCTCTATCACCACTTTCAATCCAAAGACGAAATCCTGTTCCACATCATGTCGCATGCCATGGAGATCACCGAGGAACGAGTCATCAACGTGGTGCGTCGCATCGACGGAGCCGGCGTTGCCGGAGCCCGCGTTGACGTATCGGAAGAGCGACTACGGACGCTGATCCGGTTGCACATCCAGGTCGTGCTCAGTCCCGAAGATCGTGAAATCACCGTCATGCTGCACGAGAACCACCCGTTGCCGCCGGCCTTCCGCCGCAAGATCAATGCGCGCAAGAAGGACTACGTGCATTTCGTCGAAAACCTCATCGCCGACGTACAGCGCAATGCCCAGCGCAAGCGTAATTCCCCATCTCAGGTCACGCCGCGCGCCGCCGCTTTTGCCCTGGTCGGCATGATCAACTGGATCTATCAGTGGTATAAACCCGACGGTTCATTGACCGGAGAAGCGCTGGTGCAGCAGTACACGGATATTTTCTTCCAAGGAGTTGTCGGGTAGAAACGCGACTTGCCGCAACTTTTCGCGAACCCACAAACTTTATGGCGTGCAGCTTCCACATTGATGAACTTTCTCGCCAGCGCGCGGGAAAAAATAAGCTCTATCTCGAATTCCTGCGCGTCCCAGCCATGAGCGCCGGCGTTTACGTTCTGCCGAAAGGTGGCACCGATCCCCAGAAGCCGCACCACGAAGATGAGATGTACTATGTCGTCCGGGGACGTGCCCGCGTGCAAACCGGCTCCGACCATGCCGAGGTGCTCGCCGGATCGGTCATTTTTGTCGAGGCGGAACTGGAACATCGCTTCTACGATATTCAGGAAGAACTCGAAGTCCTGGTTTTCTTCGCCCCCGCTGAAAAAGAATGAAATCCGAGGACGGCCCCGACCCGCGCCTGGCAGCGACACTTTTTTACCTCCCGTTGACAACGACGACAGGGTAAACTGCTAGGCTGCTAGCTCGCAGGACGCAACTTCCGGTGCCCCTGGCCGCATGGCGGGGCAGGATGGACAAAAAACATGATCAATAAACAAGTGACCCGTACTGCATCCTTTCGTCTAATGGTTGCCATACTCTTTATGGCTGCATGTGCCGCCATGCTGACGACTCGTTCGTCCGCTCAAGGTGCTTGGCTGACGCACTCGCATGACGAGCAACACACCGCGCTTTCAACCGTCGAATCGCAACCGCTCGACGCCATTCGTTGGCACACGCCTGTGGACTTGTTTCCGCCCGAGGGAGAAATCTACATCCACTACGGCTCGCCATTGGTCACCGCGGCAAACACCGTTATCGTTCCCGTAAAAACCGGCACAAACAGTTTTCGCGTCGAGGCGATCAACGGCGCGACCGGCAAGCGAGTCTGGACAACGAAAACCGGCTGGCAAGCCCCGCAGGCAGACTTCATCCCCGGTCTTGGGCCTACCATTTCGGGCAACCAGCTTTTTGTTCCCGATATCGCCGGACGTGTGATGGCGCGGCAGGACCCCGATCTGAAGAAAGGCACGATCACTCGTCTGTACTTCTATGGCATAAAGAATTACAAGAAAAGTCCGACCACTTACCAGCAGAACGTGCAGATCAACACACCACTCACCACCGACGCCTCCGGCAATCTTTACTTCGGATTCCTTGCCCTCGGCGCCACTCCGCTGAACCTGCAAAGCGGGATAGCGCGCGTTGCGCCGGATGGAACCGGAACCTGGGTCTCGGCAGCAACCGTCAGTGGCGACCCCAGCATCATCGAGGTCTCCATGAGTTGCGCCCCCGCCCTGTCGCTCGACGGCAGCGTTTTGTACGTTGCGGTTGACGACGGGAACTATGGATATTTGCTGGCTCTGAACAGCTCGACACTCGCACTCGTGAATCGCGTTCGTTTGCTCGATCCCTCCTCTGGGGATGATGCGCAGATCTTCAATGCCAGTTCCGCCACGCCTACCGTCGGACCCGATGGCGATGTCTACTTCGGTGTGCTCGAAAATCCTTTCCCCAACCACAACGACCGTGGCTGGCTGCTGCACTACAACAGCACTCTGACGCAGACCAAGATTCCTGGCAGCTTTGGCTGGGACGACACCGCCTCCGTCGTGCCCGCCTCGCTGGTTCCGAGTTATACCGGCACCTCGACCTATCTGCTCATGACCAAGTACAACAACTATTGCGGCGCGGGCACGGGCAATGGACACAACGAAATCGCTGTCCTCGACCCGAACGCTACCGAGCACGATCCAATCATCCCGACAACCCTGGTGATGAAGGAGGTCATTACGATCTTGGGGGTAACTCCCGACCCAGATTGTCCCGGAGGGGTTAAAGAGTGGTGCATCAACACCGCGGCGGTCGATCCCGTCACCAAGTCGATTCTCGCCAACAGCGAAGATGGCATCCTCTATCGCTGGGATCTAACCACCAACTCGTTTACGCAGAAAATCCAGCTTTCCAGCGGCATCGGCGAAGCCTACACGCCCACCGTGATTGGCAGCGACGGAACGGACTACGCCATCAACGACGCAATACTGGATGCCGTCGGACCGCCGAAAGGTCACTGAAATTCGGGTTCCAGGTGTCAGGACTTAGCCGACCCAGACCGAAACGCCTTTCCTGACACCTGCGACCTGACGCCTCACCTGAAGTCTTGATTACCCCTGCTGATTTTTTCACTTGACAGTGTACTAGTATAATAGTACATTGATTGCGTAATGGACTCCCGTCGGCCTCTTCACCGCTTTCAACTCGACTTGCAGAGTGGGGTGCCGGTTTATCGCCAGATCATAGATCAGGTGCGTGGTGGCATTGCCTCCGCGGCGCTCTGCGTCGGCGATCAGTTGCCCACCGTGCGTCAACTTGCGGTCGACTTATCCATCAATCCCAATACTGTGGTTCGGGCGTATCGCGAGCTCGAACTCGGAGGATTGTTGGAGACCCATCAAGGAACCGGTACTTTCATCAGCGCACAGAAGCTGCGGGGTGGAGAGGCGGAACGCGAGCGGCAATTGGCCCAGATCGTGGGAGATTGTGTGGCTCGCGCCGGAGGGGCGGGTTTCACCGTTGAAGATTTGATCGAACAGTTACGCGGATTGGTCGCAGAACCAGCGCGCAGGAGATGAACATGATTAGGAAAATCGATTTCACACAAATGAACGGCGTGGCGGTTACCGCATTCGTGGTCTGCCTCGGTATCGGAGCGTTGCTTGGCGCAGCCATTCGTCAGCCTGCGCCGATCATCATAGGTGCCGCGCTGGGTCTTTACCTGCTGTTTGCCATCAAAGTCGTGCGGCAATGGGAGAAGGTCGCGCTCTTGCGCCTCGGCCGTTACGTCGGTCTTCGCGGACCGGGAATCTTCCACATCATTCCTGTCATTGAAACGCTGAGCCCGTTCGTGGATCAACGTGTTCGTGTGGCCAATGTGACGGCCGAATCCACACTGACTCGCGACACGGTTCCGGTGAACGTCGATGCCATTGTCTTCTGGCTGGTGTGGAACGCGGAAAAGGCGATCCTCGAAGTGGAAAATTTTCTCGAAGCTATCAATATGAGTGCGCAGACTGCGCTCCGCGAATCGATCGGCCGTCATGAGTTGGCGCAAATGATCACTGAACGCGAAACGCTGGGGCGCGAACTACAGCGGATTCTTGACGAGAAAACAAATCCTTGGGGGATAACCGTGCAGTCGGTGGAAGTCAGAGACGTGAGAATCCCGCAGGGCCTGGAAGATGCGATGTCGCGGCAAGCCCAGGCGGAACGTGAGCGACAGGCGCGAATCATTCTCGGCCAGGCGGAAACCGAAATTTCCAACAGCTTCGTGCAAGCAGCAGCGGCCTACGCGGAGAACCCAGTAGCGTTGCATTTGCGCGCCATGAACATGCTTTACGAAGCCATCAAGGAAAAAGGCGCGATGGTAATTGTGCCGTCGTCAGCGGTGGAGACGATGGGGCTCGGAGGGACCCTGGCAACCGCGTCCCTCGGCGGAGCAAAACCCTAACAAATTCAACTGAAAATGTCGAAAGGAGCTAGACGTATGCGTTATCTTCTCGAAGTGTGTCTTGTCGCAATCCTGGCTGCTGGGATCAGGCCCACGGCCGTCGCGCAAACTGGAAGCATCGCGACTCCGGCGATGGAAAAGGGAATCCACGTGGAGTTGCCAGCAACGAGCAATGCCGTGTCGCTGCCCGACGCGGACCGGCAGGACGCGCTGATCGTCACCATTACGAAAGACGGCAGCGTGTACCTCGGAGTTAATCGGGTTAACGATCCGTATAACTCTGGTGCCTTGGCGGAAGCGGTGAAGGGCGTTTTGTCGAATCGGCCCGCGAAGAAGCTTTACATCAAGGCGGACGCTCGGACTCCGTATGCCAACGTGGTGAAGGTTATTGACACTGTGCGCCTGGCGGGAGTCGAGGAACTCAGCCTGCTGACTGCCCAGCAGGAATCGCCCCAACCTGGGACTATAGTGCGTCCGAAGGGCATACAAGTCTGGTCGGTCGGCGATTGCTCAAGGGCGCAGAGATGAGTCTCGGCCCCAGGCTCAACTCAGTAGCGTTGCGCTTCTTGAGACCTGACATCTGAAAAAGAGAACAGCCCGCAAGCTTTTCAGCCTGCGGGCTGCCCGGTGGACTGTTTGGGATTAACTGAGGTGGTCACTCTCGTGGCCCCTCGCTCGTTCCGGTACCGGTCACAACTTGTGCCCGGCGGATCAGACTTTATCTTTAATCAATCAGCCCATACTCACGGATTGTTTGCGAGAGAATGTTCCCGATTCCCCCGACCAAAGGTTCTTCGAGAACTCCGCTTAGAGCAACCGCCCTAAGACTCAGCCACCTCACCTGGTCTGGTACTGTGACTACATAAATCAGAACTTGTCATCCGACCACCTCCTTTCCGGTGTAAGCGCAGAGTACAAAAAAAGACGAGCCGGAGTCAACGGCACGGAGGTGGAGTGCCGGAAGAAGCAATAGTCACAAATAAGTTCTCAGTTCTCAGTCGTCAGTTTTCAGTAAAGGCGCAGGAGTGGTCACTGAGAACCGGAAACTATTCTTCGAAGTGTTCTTCGCGGTTACACTTATTTCGGATTCGGGCCAAATGGATGGAGCATCTTCCGATGGATTCTATGCAACAGCGCGCTGAGGAAGCAGAAGAGGCGCTGGATTTGGGAACCGCGTTGGCGTTATGGAAGGAACTGGCAGAAAAGAACCAGGAATCGTTCTTTTTTCTTCGCTATGGAAGTGTGGCGAGAAAGCTGGAGAGGTGGGAAGAGGCAGAAATCGC
>Ga0070765_100003044_pt1 | contig 10727 bp, 6 predicted proteins | sample HubBroMetageWFT5_FD_71516 | JGI IMG/M metagenome (GOLD analysis project Ga0070765, IMG submission 71516) | Warmed and freeze-thawed soil microbial communities from the Hubbard Brook experimental Forest, New Hampshire - Hubbard Brook CCASE Soil... | ecosystem: Environmental > Terrestrial > Soil... | reverse complement strand
TAGTTGGCGACGCGAATTGCCGTAATGAACCAGTTCTGTGGCCACCGTGGATACCTGACCTCGACCGGCGCTTTCGGCGGCTTTCGGAGCATTTCCTCGAGCTCGCCGATCGTAGTCGCTTCTGAGAACTTCACTTCGCTCAAATCCACCTGATAACGTTCTTCGAGTGCGCTCATAAGCTCAACGCGGTCCAGCGAACTCATATCCAATCTTTCGTCGAGCGCGGCGGAATTCGAGAGAGGTTTTGCAGCCAATCCCGCGATCCGTGCCACAAAGTGAGCCAGAGAATCTCTGTCCGGCAACTCGTTCCCGCCTCCAAACCTTGCGTCCACGAGCGCGCGGATGCGAGTCAAAATCGGTTTCTGCGTTGGTGTGCGCGGGAAATCCGGATCCGGCCAAACAACCCAGCGCCGAATCCGCTGAAAATCCGCCAGATTGTTGTTGGCTGCCGCAACGACGGGAGCCGGATCACTCGCCGGGTCCTCCAGTAGAAGGACCGCGCACGGCTCGGCATTTCCGTCACGTTCCAGCCCCAGAACCACACAATCCCTCACGCCCTGCTGTCCCCTCAGTGCGCGTTCGAGATCATCAGGGTAGATGTTCATGCCCGCCGGCGTGACGATGATGTTTTTCTGCCGACCCCTAAAGTAAAGGCGCCCTTCTTCGCCCACCTCCGCCAGATCGCCGGTGTGGAACCAGCCGTCCTCTTCCACGACAGGCTCCAGTCGTTGTCCGCTCCAGTAGCCACTTGCGATATTCTCGCCGCGGACCAGGATTTCCCCCTGGGGGCTGACCTTCATTTCAAGGCCCGGGAACAGCTTACCGATCGAACCTTTTCCCAACCGGAAGGGATGATTCAGGCTGATGAGCGCCGTTGTTTCAGTCATTCCATAACCTTGAATCACCGCATACCCCAGACGATTCCAGAAAGTCTCGACCGCTCCCGGCAGCGCCGCGCCACCCGAGATGAATGCCCAAAATTTCCATCCCAGCCGGCGATGGATTTCGTGGAATCGCCACCACCGCTTGAGAAAGTGCTGGCCATCGGCGGCTTCAAAATCCCTCTTGAACAGTTCGAGCCTGCCTTCTCGCTCTAAGCCGCGCTCGACTTCCCTTTGCAGCGACTCTATCAATCGCGGAACAGCCACGAGCACGGATACCCGTTCTTTTCGAATGGTCTCGAGCAAATCCGCGGGATTGAAAGATTCCATAAAGATCGTCGTTGCTCCCAGGATCGGCGGAATGAATATCGCCAGCATTTGGCCGAAAACATGGCTTAACGGGAGCAGATTGAGAAATCGCACGGGATGGAAGAGACGTTCGTACCGCAGATACTTCCGGATTTCAGTTTCTATGGGCTCGATATTCGCGAGGACATTCCCGTGGGAGATTACAACCCCGCGAGGTTCCGCAGTCGTTCCGGACGTGAAGACAATCTCCAGAGCGTCCTTGCGAGAGAGCGGCGGTGAAGCATAAGGGGCCGCGGAGTGCTGCGCGATCGTTTCGGAAAGAGACTCGATTGCCAGGGTCGGTGTGGAGACACCCCCAGCCAGAACCACGCGAGAACAAACCAGGAGCTTGGCATTGACCTGCTTCGCCACGCGCGAAGCAAACTCCGCTGTCGAGATCTGGTCGATGGGAACCACCACCGCACCGCGCAACAGGCAGCCCCAGAACACGGCGAGCCATGCAGGAGAGTTCTCGGACCAGAGCAGAACGGCGTCGCCCCGACCAACATTGCGTGTTTCCAGCTCCCGCGCAAACCTGCAAGCTTCTTCGCTAATTCGCCCGTAGGTCCAACGTTCGGTGCGGTAGCCGCGGAAAAACGCGACGGCAGGTTCATTTTGCCGGTCGGCGTACTGGGAGAAATACCCGATCAGGGACTGGCGCGCCATTGTCGTTTGAGAGTTTGCCCTAGTCCAATGGAAATTAGAAAGAGTTTGAGCTCTCACACGAGATTCGAGTCGCCTAGCTACGAACGGAATCGGTGGCTTCCATCGGACATGATGTTTTTTAGTCTCGCGATGATTCTCTCTCACGATCCATTTCGCAAAGAGCACTCGCCGGTCCCACCAAAAGAACCGCGGGAGCTGCCATGCGAGGTGCAAGCGAGAACTTTCCGACTTCCGTGGCATGACGAGACTCGTCGCGTCGTGTCGCATGTGAGACTAGAAGGCAGCGAGTCTTTGGGCCAATGCCGCTATCCAGCAACTGCTCCTGGAGCCGGGCATAATCGTGCCCGGGCATGTAAATGGCCAGAGTGCATCCGGAAGAAATCTCCGTTCCGAAGTCAACCAAGGCATCTCCCTTACAGCTATGAGCCGTGAGAAAAATAACTCTTGATGCAAAGCGTCTGTCAGTCAAAGGGAATTTGGCGGAGGCAGCTGCAGCGAAGGCAGCGGTCACTCCCGGCACGACTTCGAAATCAATTCCAGCGCTGCTCAGGGCGTCCATCTCCTCGCCAGCGCGTCCAAAAAGCAGCGGATCCCCGCTCTTCAGCCGGACGACCGCCTTCCCTTCGAGAGCGGCGTCAATCATCAGCGCGTGAATCTGCTCCTGCGTGATCCGCTTTCGGCCGCAGCGCTTCCCAACGTTGTGTACCAGTGCGCACGGACCGATGAGCTGCAAGATCTCCAGTGAGACCAGATCGTCATGCAGCACCACGTCGGCGCACTTCAGCATACGCAGCGCCTTCCGGGTCAGCAGGTCGGGATCGCCGGGTCCGGCGCCGACTAGATATACCTTTGCGCTCATCTTCCTCCGGGCAATCGAACTTCTCCAGCCACGCCTAACAGCACCTTTCGACGACGCGCAGGCTCCATGGAAGAACAGAACAGCCGCTCTCGTATCGCGCCGAGTTCGTTGATCTTGTCCGCATACTCCGGTCCGAATTGTCGCTCGAACCGCTTGCGCAAACGTTGCGCAAGCGCAGGACTCTTTCCATTTGTGGAGATAGCAATCTGCAAGTCACCACGGCGGACCACGGCGGCGTAAAAGAAGTCGCAATGCGGGGGATCATCGACCGAGTTGCACAATACCTTCCTGCTTCGAGCTTCTTCGAAGACGAGCGCGTTCACTTTGGGCGAAGATGTTGCGGCAACCACGAGAAATTTCCCATCGAGATCGTCTGGTATGAACTTTCGCCGCTGCCACCTGATCGTGCCTGTCGAAGCCCACTCCTGGACGCGCGTGGTCGCCTGCGGCGCGACGACGCACACCGTAGCGCCCGCCTCGAGCAAGCTGCCTATCTTGCCTTCGCCGATCTCGCAGGCGCCAACGACGAGGCACGAACGACCGTCGAGCTTAACGAACATCGGAAAAAGAGGCATGTGCGCTACTCCTTTGCGTGCAGGCCGCACTCAGTCTTCTGGAATCCGGCCCAGCGACCCGCGCGAGGGTCTTCTCCGGGTTGAACGGGGCGGGTGCAGTGCGTGCAGCCCACACTCGGGTAGTTTCGGGTGTGCAGAGCGTTGTAGGGCAAATTGTGCGCCCGGACGTAATCCCAGATTTGCGCCGACGTCCAATCCACTAGTGGGTTCAGTTTGACCAGGCCAAAGTGAGCATCCCACTCGAGTTTTTTTGCCTGGGCACGAGCGGGCGTTTGATCGCGGCGGATGCCCGACACCCACGCGTCCAGTTCTGCAACCTTGGCTTTTAGCGGATCGACTTTTCGGATCTGGCAGCACAGGTTGGGTTCCCGACCCCAGAGAGCTTCGCCGTGGCGAGCGGCCTGCTCTTCCGGGGAGAGCGATGGACGGGTGCGTTCGACTTGAATGCCGTATTTGTACTCGACTCGTTCAATCAGTTCGTAGGTCTCCGGAAAAAGAAAGCCAGTATCCAGGGTGAACACACGCAAGTTCTTGACGCTCCGCGCCGCGATATCGATAAGCACGACGGCGTCTCCGCCGAAACTGGACGCTATCGCCATGCGAGAACAGAACCGGTCGCTTGCCCAACGGAGCAATTCTTCCGCTGTGGAGCGTTCCGCTTCATCCTGCTGAACTTCGATTTCCTGCAGCAAGTCAGTCATCGCAGCCTCCTTGTAATTCGCGTCTTCTTCCCTTCTCTTCGAGTTGCGCAATCGGTGGTTCAAAAACAAAAAAGGCCCACGACGGATGGCGTCGCGGGCCTTAGGAGTTTGGATCGAGTGGTTTGCTACATCGATCTGCTCGTTCGGACGCGGGACGCCGCAGGACAACAACACGAGCAGCAACATAGGCAGTGCAGGTAGGCGGATTTGCACAGCGAAGTCAGTGAGCTTGGAAAAGTATCTGTCATTGGCGCCTCCCGGGAGGCTTGGCGACTTGGTTCATCGTTCAGTCTTCCGCTCCGCGAGGCAGGGGTCCGGAGGCGACATCGCGGGCCACCGCTTCCGCTTCTTGCCCCGCGAGAAAAGCGCGTAGCGTCTCGTCAGAATGGCGCGAAAAGAACTGGCGAAGATTTTCCTCGCTCTGTCGAAGGTCCATATAAGAACGTAATAGCCGCTCGATGGCCGCTGGGACATCCGTTGCCGGGCAGCGGTAGCCGATCGGGCGGGCGATCGATGCAAATTGTCCGACCGCACCACCCACGCAGAAATAATAGGCATCGACCATTTCTCCATCCACGCGCTGTTTCTTGCCTTCGATGCCGATATCGGCGATCCAATGTTGGCCGCAACTGTTCGGGCAACCGGTAACGTGCAGCTTCAAATGTTGGTCGAAACCGGGAATTCGTTCTTCCAACTCTTCCACCAGCCAACGCGAGAACGCTTTCGTCTCGGTGATAGCGAGTTTGCAAAATTCTGTGCCGGTGCAAGCGACAGCACCGCGCCGAAACGACGAAGCGTCCACGGGCAACCCAACGGAGGTGAGTTCATCGGCAAGCAAGCTGGCTTTCTGCTTCGGGACGTTGACGATCAGAAGATTCTGCGTGGTGGTGGTGCGCAATTCGCTGGACCCGAAGCGTTCCGCTAAATCCGCGGCTGCGCGCATCTGCTGCGGCTCGATGCGGCCTCGCAGCACGGTAGCCCCCACGTAGCAATAATCATCCTGCTTTTGCGGATGGATGCCCGTGTGATCGCGGTAGAGGTCAGCCGGCGGATCTTCCGGCTCGGCCGGATCCAAGCTGAATCCGATGCGGCGCTCGATCTCTTCCTGAAATTGTTCCGCCGTCCAACCGCGCTCAAGAAATAAGAACTTCAATCGCGCAAGCTCGCGACTCTCGCGCAGAACGTCTGCGCTGCGGAAAATTTCCGCGACACTCTGGATTACCGGAAGCACCTGACCCCATCGGATAAACACGTTTAAACGGACCGCCAGATGAGGCTTGGTCGAGAGCCCGCCGCCTAAGCGAATTGAGAAGCCAGTTTCTGAACCCGTGATGCGTTTGCGCACGACTGCCGTAAGACCCACATCGTTGATCTCAGGGTAGGTGCACCAGAGGCGGCAGCCGGTGATGGAGATTTTGAACTTGCGCGGAAGATTGTAGAACTCGGGATTGCCCGCGAGCAGACCGGTAGCCTGTTCCACGAGCGGAGAAGCATCGCAGACCTCGTCGGCATGCACGCCGGCCAACGGGCAGCCGGTTATGTTGCGCGCGACATCGCCGCAAGCGGCGAGTGAAGACAAGCCGCAGCGCTCAAGACCGTCGAGCACCTCGGGCAAGTCCTGAATAGTAACCCAGTGAAGCTGGATGTTTTGGCGCACGGTGAGGTCTGCCACGCCGAAGCCATACTGGTCGGCGAGGTCCGCAATCGTTCGAAGCTGGTTTGAATTGAGCAACCCATTCGGAATGCGAATGCGCACCATGAAAAACGGAACGGCCCTACCTTCCCCGCCGCTGCCGCCCACAGCTCCGGCGCCGTCTCCCTGGGGATAGACACCCCACCATCGAAAATACGTCCCAAGCCATTCCGGCGGAATCGCGCCGTACCCTTCACGCGCGAAACGGCGGACTTCCTCGAGACATTGCCAGGGATTCAGCGACCGTTTCAGCCGCTCAACTTTCTGCGCTTTGGTTTCTTTGGTGTCCATAAGGTCCCAAAAACAAAAAACCCACCTACCAGCTTGTCGTCTGGCGGTGGGCTTGAACTCAGCGTTTAGAATTTAGATGCTTTTCTAGCTGGCCCCCGGCGCGGACGACAGGCGTAGGTAAGAATTGCAACAACACGCCATGCAAACTGTCATCCGGCTGAGATTCATCATTGCCCCACTAGATTGCAAGAGGTGCGCCCGGAAGTCAATAAATTATATTTCATGGCGAGGCTGTTGATCCGTAGAACCTACTGTTGCCAACCTCCGCCAAGTGTTCGGTAAAGTTGCACCAGACTTTGGTACTCACTCCCTCGTGCCTGTGCCAACGTAAGTTCGGCAGAAAAGAGCGACCGCTGGCCGTCCAATACTTCCAGATAAGTGGTCGTGCCTCCTCGATAGCGCATTACGGAAAGCCGGACTGATTCTTCCAGATCTGCTACCAACACCTGCTGCTGCACTCGAACTTCATGAAGTTTTTGGTATCCGATCAATGCGTCAGATACATCCCCGAATGCATGCTGAATAGACTGCTTGTAAGCAAGCAACGCCTGTTGGTATTCCGATTCGGCCAGATGGAGATTCCCGCGAAGGGCGCCGCCGGTGAAAATCGGTTGGGCGACGCTAGCGCCATAGGACCAAATTGCGTTTTGCGAGCCCATCAAACTGGTGAAAGCGCTGCTGCGTCCAAAGGCTCCTCCTCCTGCGCCGGTGAGCGAAATCTGAGGGAAAAATGCTGCTTTTGCGACACCGATTTGGGCATTCGCAGCAACTAGATTTTGCTCCGCTTGGCGAATATCCGGCCGCCGATTCAGCAGCGAGGACGGCAGGCCTGCTGGCACTTCCGGCGGAATAAACTCCTCCGGCAATTTCAAACCACGCGTCACCGAACTGGGGTAATTGCCGACCAGAATGCTGATCGCGTCTTCTGCTTGGCCGATCTGTCTCTCGAGGTCTGGGATCTGCGCATTTGCACTGTCGAGCACTTGCTGCGCCTGAAGCACATCTAGCTTTGTGGCGACACCGTGAACAAGTCTGAACGAAGTCAGTTTGACGGAGTCTTGCTGAGTCTTCACCGTGTCTTTGGTAATTTGAAGTTCAAGATCGAGTTGCAGCAGCGCGAAGTATGCGCTCGCCACGTCGCTCACCAGCGTTAGCGTAACGGTGTGTTGCCCCTCATCGGACGCCAGGAGTCTGGCACGCGCCGCCTCGGTCGCACGTCTCAGTTGCCCGAAGAAATCGAGCTGAAATGATGCGTCTGCCGCCAACTCCAACAAATTTGCCGTCAGTGGAAAAAATTGATCTTTTCCACCCGTGAAATTGGCCCCTCCTTGCACTTGCGGGAAAAGGCTCGAGCGCGTTATCGCCAGCTGAGCGCGTGCGGCATTGATGCGCTCGGTCGCGAGCAGCAAGTCGTAGTTTTGCTTAAGTGCCGTGCGGATCAGGTCTTGCAGCTGCGGATCCTGGAACACCTGCCACCAGGGCAGATCGGCGAACGACGCCGCCTGAGCTTGCACCGGCGCGTTCGCATTCAAATCGTGATACGCGCTGGGTATCTGCACTGTGGGGCGATGATAGTTCGGACCGACCTTGCACCCACCGACCAGGCTTGAAGTTAGAACTGACACCAAGGTTAAAGATATCCATGGTCGCAGTTTTTTCATGATTCGCTCCGCTGCGTCTTGCGCGGGTTTCAATCGCTGGCTCATCTCAGTCTCCCGGAACCGGGGCAGGCGTGGTTTGAACTCCGCCAGCCGCGGGCTCCTTGCCAGCGCCTGACCATTTCTCAACGAGATAGAAGATTGCAGGGACTAGAAAGATGGCAATGAAACTGGCCGCCAGCATCCCTCCGATCACCGTCGTTCCGATGATCTGGCGCGCCACCGAACCCGCCCCGGTGGCCACCCACAAAGGCAAGCTCCCGAGGATGAACGCGAAGGAGGTCATTAAGATGGGTCGAAGCCGGATCCGGGCGCCTGCCAACGCAGCGTCTACCAGCGGTTTGCCTTGCTCGTACTCATCCTTGGCGAACTCTACGATAAGGATCGCATTTTTCGCCGAAAGACCGATCAGCATCACAAGCCCAATTTGTGAATACACATCACTTTCGATTTGCACCATGTAAGGCGGATAAAACCATCCGGCGATCATGCGCCTTAACCACAGCGTTAGGAATGCGCCGAACACCGCCACTGGCGTGCTAAGCAGCACGCTGAATGGCAGTGACCAGCTTTCATAAAGCGCCGCCAGAATCAGAAACACAAATAAGAGAGAGAACGCAAAAACGACCGTGGGGGAAACTCCCTGCTGCGCCAGTTTTTCCTGAAACGACATGTCCTTGTAGTCGTAACCCATCTCCCGGGGCATGGTCTGAGCGAATACTTCTTCGAGCGCTTTCATCGCCTGTGCCGAACTGTAGCCCGGTGCGGCGCTCCCGAAGATTTGAGCGCCGCGATATTCATTGAATCGCATGGTGAATTCTGGTCCGGTTTGGGGCTGGAATTTTGTCAGCGCGGAAAGTGGTACATCGTCTCCCCTATTGTTTCGAACGTAGAACTGACCGACGTTTTCCGCCCTCGTTCGGTATTCGCCTTCTGCCTCGATGTACACCTGCCATTGCCGGCCGAACCTGTTGAAATAATTAATAAAATATCCGCCCATAAATGCCTGAAGGGTCTTATAGACATCGGTGATGCTCACCCCCTGCTTGATCACCTTGTCGCGATCCACCGTGACAAACTGCTGCGGCACGCTGGACAGATAAGTGGTGCCCAGCAAGCCGATCTCGGGACGTTTACGCACCGCCGCCATGAACGTGTTCAGATTCTGCGTAAGAAACTCCACCTCCTTCCCGGCCCGGTCCTCGAGAACAAATGTAAATCCTCCAGAAGTTCCCACTCCCGGAATCGCCGGTGGTGAAAAATCAAACGCGATTGCTTCCGGCATCTGGCTCAATTTCTGGTTCAGCCGCGTCTTGATCTCCTGGAATTGTTCCGCCCTCGATTTCCGCGCGTCCCAGTCATCCAGTGTGACGAAGAAAAACGCGTTGTAGCTGGTTCGCACAAAGCTCAATAGGCTGAAGCCGATTACGCTCGACGTGTACTTTACTCCGGGGGTCGCTGCCAGGATCTTCTCGACCTGTCGGGCAGCTTCATCTGTACGTTGCATGGAGGCTGCGTTGGGGAGTTGCAGGTTGACAAAAAGATAGCCTTGATCTTCATCGGGCAGGAAGCTGGATGGCACGCGTGAACCGAAAAATGCCGCCCCCCCAGCGAACACCACGAGTAGAACGAGTGCGATCAGACTCTTGCGAATCAACGCGCCGGACACCCGTACATAACCGTTTGTCGCGCTCTCGAACGACCTGTTGAACCAAGCAAAAAACCTTGCCAGCGGTCCCTTGGCCTCTTTCTTAGGCCGAAGCAAAAGAGCCGATAGAGCCGGACTTAGAGTCAGCGCGTTGAAAGCGGAAAGGATCACGGAAATGGCGATGGTGACCGCAAATTGTTGATAAAGACGACCCGTAATTCCCGGAATAAACGCGGTGGGAACGAACACGGCGGAGAGTACCAACGCGATTCCGACCACTGGCCCAGTCAGTTCGTCCATGGCCTTAAGGGCCGCTTCTTTTGGCGAGAGCCCTTCCTCGATATGCCGCCCGACGCCCTCCACCACCACGATTGCGTCATCCACCACCAATCCAATGGCCAGCACTAGCCCCAGCAGAGAAAGTGTGTTGACCGAAAAACCGAACAGCGGGAAAAAGACGAATGTTCCGATTAAGGCCACCGGCACTGCCAACATGGGAATCAGTGTCGCGCGCCAGCTTTGCAGGAAGATGTATACCACTAAGATCACCAGTACGATCGCGATCAGCAACGTTTCGACAATCTCCTTGATGCCGGAGGTCACTGACTTCGTGGTATCCAGAGAAATCACATAATCCATGTCCTGCGGAAATGTCTGCTTTATTCCGGCGATCAGCTTCTTCACGCCGTTTGCCGCGTCCACGGCGTTCGAGCCCGGCAATTGGTAGACCGCGATGATCGCTCCCGGCTTGCCGTTCAGCCGGCCCATTACCGAGTAATCCTGCGACCCCAGTTCCACCCGAGCCACATCCTTCACGCGGACTACTCCCCCATCCGGCGTCTCGCGAACCACTATCTGTCCGAAATCCTCGGCGGAAATCAATCGGCCTTGCGCCCGAACAGCGTAGGTGTACTCCTGCCCCTTGGGCACCGGCTCGCCACCCACTTGTCCCGCGGGGTTCACGGTGTTCTGCGCTTGGATCGCGTTGATGATGTCGGTAACGGTGATGCCCAGCTTCCCCAATTGGTCAGGCTTCACCCACAATCTCATTGCATATTGCCCGGCGCCGAAGATCTGCACGTTCCCAATACCCTTCGAACGCGTCAACGGATCGTGAATATTGATGTAGGCATAGTTGGCGAGGAAGTCTGCGTTGTAGGTTCCGTTAGGCGAGTACAGCGTGATTAGCATCAGTGGTGATGTCACCGATTTCTGGACCGTAATTCCGTAGTTCGTGACATCGGCCGGAAGTTGCGAAGCCGCCTGCGTCTCTCTCGCTTGTGCGAGAATTTGATCCGTGTTTGGATCCGTCTTCACATCGAAATCCACGATCATGGTCATGCCGCCATTGGCCGTGGCGTTCAACGAATACATGTAGTTCATGTTGTCCACGCCGCTCATTTGCTG
>Ga0070765_100003043_pt1 | contig 10727 bp, 12 predicted proteins | sample HubBroMetageWFT5_FD_71516 | JGI IMG/M metagenome (GOLD analysis project Ga0070765, IMG submission 71516) | Warmed and freeze-thawed soil microbial communities from the Hubbard Brook experimental Forest, New Hampshire - Hubbard Brook CCASE Soil... | ecosystem: Environmental > Terrestrial > Soil... | reverse complement strand
GTCCGTTCTCATACGGGGTCCGGGACGAAGTTCCACAACTCGACCGCTGGTGCGTTCCCCTCCCAGCCCAGCACGCACACGGCGCCGACGCTGAGGAGGAACAATCGGCCGGCGACGGGGGGTAGCCCCAGCCACCTGGCCGTGAGGACACGCAGCACGTGTCCGTGGGCCACGCAGAGCGCGTCGCCCGCCTGGCGCCTCGTGCGCTCGATCACCCGGTCAACGCGCCGTCCGACCTCCGCCGGCCGCTCCCCTTCGGGCACCCCGTGCTCCCAGAGGTTCCAGTCGGCGCGATCCTCGCGGATCTCCCGGGACGCGATTCCCTCATACGCGCCGTAGTCCCACTCCATGAGGTCGGGGTCTGTCTCGCCGACGAACCCGGTCAGCCTGCACGTATCCGCGGCCCGCCGCAGCGGGCTCGTGAGGACCAGGTCGAAGGCCCAGCCCGCGGACCGGAGGTAGGCGCCCGCCGCGGCCGCCTGACCCTCCCCTTCGGGGAGCAAGGGAATATCCGTTCGCCCTGTGTGTTGACCACTAACGGACCACTCGGTCGCGCCGTGACGCAAGAGCACCAATCGGCCGGCCATGGCGGTAGATGACCACGACCTTCCCCCAGGTCGCAAGCCCAGGGACCGAACACCCCGCTGGAATGATCTAGCCCTGGACCTGGTTGTACCTGGCAGGTTGATCCCCGGATGCCCGGGGTACGTACGACTGAGAGCGAGAGAAAAACGGCTGGAGCGAGAATGAAGAGCGCGGTGAGCACATCGGACACATTGGGGTTGATGTTGCGCGACCTCGACCAGTTCCCCATGCCCGATCACGAGCAGCAGGTGGAGCTGGCCAAGCGAGTAGCTGCGGGCGATGACGCTGCCCGCAAACAAATGGTTGCTGCCAACCTGCGCCTCGTCGTGCACTGGGCGCGCCGTTACCAGGACCGCGGCGTCGACATGGCCGATCTGGTCCAGGAAGGGACCTTCGGCCTGATGCGCGCGGTCGACAAGTTCGACTGGGAGCGAGGCTTCCGCTTCTCGACTTACGCGACCTGGTGGATCCGCCAGGCCCTCCAGCGTGCCGTGCAGCAGCACGGCCGGACCATCAGGATTCCTCTGGAGGTCGGCGAGCAGATCCAGCGTCTCGAACTGACCAAAGCGGAGCTGGCCAGCACCCTGGGCCGCGCGCCGACAGTGGAGGAGCTGGACGAAGCGACCGGCATGACGGCCGATGAGCGCGAGTCGCTCGAAGATGTCGCCCGGGTGACCGCGTCGCTTGACCAGCCGGCCGCGCTCGAGTCCACGACCTCCCTCGGCGAACTCGTGGCGCCCGACGACTCGGACTTCGCCGCTGACGTTGAAGAGACGATGATCTACGAGCGGGTCCGCGACGCAGTGGAGCGGCTGCCGGGCCTCCAGCGCGACGTGCTGCGCCTCCGCTTCGGTTTTGGAGGGGACTCCCCTGCGTCGCTGCAGTCGACGGCCGAGCGTCTCGGCGTCGGAGTGCGGCGGGTGCGCCGAGCCGAGGAAGAGGCGCTGGCGGCGCTGTCCAATGACGGCGACGTGCTCGGGGTGCACCAGGCAGCCTGATCGCCCACCAGCCGCCCCATTACGTGGGCGCGGCTGGTGGACTACCGATCGAGGTAGTCCTGGAGGTCGTCGGGCAGCGGTGAAGCGAACTCGACGCGCGTACCCGTCACGGGGTGGTCGAACGCAAGCTTGCCGGCGTGCAGGAAAAACCGCCCTGAGCCGAGGCGCTTGTCCGGGGTGCCGTAGCGCGCGTCTCCGATGACGGGATGGCCGATTGCCGCCATGTGGACGCGCACCTGATGGGTCCGGCCGCTCTGCAGCGAGAGCTCGAGCAAGGTCGTGGGCGACGCCGAGTCGGCGCCTCGCCGGTCGACCACCCGGTACGCCGTGCGGGCGGGCTTTCCCCGGGGAGTGATCGCCATCTTCGTCGGCGTCCGGACCGATCGTCCGATCGGCGCGTCGACCTCACCCCGGTCGTCGGCCACGAGCCCTGCCACCAGCGCCACGTACGTGCGCTCCACGCTGCGCGCCGCCAGCTGCGCCACCAGAGATCGGTACGCGTCGGCGGTGCGGGCGACCGCCAGGAGGCCGGACGTGCCCTTGTCCAGACGGTGCACGATGCCGGGCCGGTCGGGCGCGCACACCCCGGTCGTGACGAGGTCGGCCAGGTCGGGAAACAGCGCCAACAGCCCACCGACGAGGGTGCCCTCGGTATGACCAGCGCCCGGATGCACGACCAGCCCGGCGGGCTTGTCGATCACCGCGACGTCGTCGTCGGCGTAAACCACTGAGAATCGCACGCCTGCTTCAGCGGCCGGGGTGGCGGAAGCCTCCTCCGGCAGCTCCACGGTGAGGAGAGCCCCTTCCCGGAGCGGCACCCGCCCCGATGCGACCGGCACACCGTCGACGAAGACCCGTCCCGCCTCGACCAGCTCGGCCGCCACGGCCCGAGAGACATCGGCCAGCATGGCCACGCCACGGTCCACCCGGACACCCGAGAGCGTCGCCGGGACCTCGACCGTCACGCCCTGTGCCGGCTTGGCTCTTCCTTCTTCGATCACCCGGTGCCCTCACCCGGCTCTCCCGCCACACCTGCTTGTCCGAACAGCAGCAAGATGATCACGACCACCACTCCGACAGTGACGCATGCGTCGGCGAAGTTGAATGTCGGCCAGTAGTCGAGGGTGATGAAGTCAGGCACCTGTCCGCTGTGTCCACCGACGATCCGCTCACTGAGGTTCCCGATGGCGCCGCCCAGGACGAGGCCGGCACCGATCGCCATCGGCATCGTCCGCACCTGCGCCACCACCCAAGCGAGTGCGAGGACGCCCAGGCACAACAGGACGGTCACGATCACCGCGCGTCCGCTGAAGAGGCTGAACGCGAACCCCGAATTGAACGTCAGTGCCAGGCCGAAGGGACCCCACACGTGCCGGGCATCGTGGAGGTGGTCGACGGCCAGGGTGGTGGTCACGCGGTCCACCACCACCACGACCACGGCAATGGCGAATGCCACCACCCGTGGCGTGGTCAGCGTCGGGACAGTCCCCCGCTCTTGCACGCCACGCACAGGCGTGCGTATGGCAGGGCCCGCAACCGCGGCTTCGGAATGGGTTGGAAACAACGCTCGCAGTATCCGTACGTCTTGTCCTTGACCCGAGTGAGTGCGTCGTCGATCTCCTCGACGGCCAAGGTCGCCTGGCCCGAGAGCGCGAGGTTGCGCTCGCGGTCCACCGTGACCGTGCCACCCTCGCCGGACTCCTCGTCGAACTGGACGTCGCCCGGCTCGCGCTCGAGGGCAAGCGAGTCCGCTTCGGCCCGCAGCGACGTCGCCTGCTCCTGGTAGATCGTCCTCTCGTTGTCGAGGAGCTCACTCACTTCGTCGAGGAACTTCGTGTCCTTGGCGTAGGGGCCCGTCTTGGGGCGGACCGGCGCCGGGGGCTTCGGTTTGGGCGTGAAGGCTGTGCGGGAGGGCGTCGGCGGAGCGCCTGCGCCGTTCCCGGCCCGCGCCGCCGCACTCGTAGGGGCTTTCTTCGCAGGCGGTGCCACCTTCTTCGCGGCAGCCGCCGCCTTTTTCGTGGGTGCGGCCTTCTTGACGGGGGCCGCCTTCTTCGACGCTGGTACGGCCTTCTTGGCCGCCGGCGCCTTCTTCGCCGCCGAGGCGCCCGCCTTCTTGGCGGTCGGGGTCGCCTTCTTCACGGGACCCGACGCAGCCCTCTTGGCCGTCGACGTGGTCTTTTTCGTTACGGTGGCTGCCTTTTTCACAACGGGAGCTGCCTTCTTCTTGGTAAGGGCGGGACGTCTTCCAGCGGTAGCCCCAACCCGGGCGGCGTTCGATTTGTTCCCGGGACGCGAGGTGGTGCTCGAGCGCGACGCAGACCCCCGTTTGGCCGGGGAGCCTTTGCTCGCTGGGGTCATCCTGCCCTCCTTCGGACCACCTGCCGTGGCCGCGTACCCCTGCGGCCTCGCCCTGGGGAGCGGGTGACGATAGCGGACGGCGCGGTGGCGGGCAATAGCAGCCTGCGCCAGGCGACCGGAAATTTAGAGCGAGTGGTTCACTCCCGACACGGCACCCGATGCGTTCTGGAGGTTCAACGTCGGCGCGCCGTCATCTGCTTCGGGCCGTCCCCCGACACCCGCGGGGTCGCCGGGCTTGCCCTTGGGCTTCACACCCATGAGCGAGTTCGCCGGTTGGACGTTTTCGTCCACCCACTTGAGGATCTCGGTAAGGGCGCCACGGAGGCGGTTGCGCTCCGAGTCAAGGTGACGCGCCATGGTCTCGACGTCGGTGGCGAGATCGGTGCGCGTAGCCTCCAGGCGAGTCACCTCTTCGCGCAGCTTCTGATGGGACTCGGCCTGCAGCTGCGCGGCTGCGGCTTCCGCCTCGGCAATCGCAGCGCGGGCCTTCTCCTCGGCCTGCGAGACGATCGCCGTGGCCTCGGCCTCGCTCTCGCGCTTGGTCTGGTCGACGAACTTCTGCGCCAGGATCAGCGTCCGCTGGAGCGTCTCGTCTGACAGGGCGGCGGCATCGGCCGCGGCTGCGCCCTCGCCGTCGTCCGCCGTAGCGGCCGGCGCGGAACGCTTTTCGCGCTCGAGCTGCGCGATGCGCTCGCTTGCCTGACGCAGACGTTCGTTCAGCTGGCGAACGTGCTCCTGGAGTCCCTCGGCCTCCTGGGCGGCCTTGTCCAGGTATTCATCGACCTCGTCGACGTTGTAGCCCTTCAGCCCGAGGCGGAACTCCACGGTGCGAAGCGTGTCGAGGATTGATGCAGATGCCTGGGAATTGTCCATGGGGGCCGAGTCTAACCATCCCCTACCAGGGGTCCAGGGATCGCCCCAGGACTTCGGGCCGGGCGACTAGGCCCGCAGGACGGGGATCAGGACGATCTGCGCGACGAGGATGACGACGAGAAACGACCAGTCCAAACCCCCCATGGGTCGGATGATCCGGCGCACGGGGCGCAGGACCGGTTCCGTCGCCCTGTAGAGGAAGAGCTGGATCCGAGCCAACGTGGTTCCCGGCTGGATGCGAAACCAGCTCAGGATCGCGTAGGGGAACATGATCAGCCAGATATAGGCCTCGATCAGCCACGCGAGGATCCGGAAGATGTTCACCAAACAGCGAGGGTAGTGGGTCTAGCCGCGTCCGAAACCGCGCTCCGCCAACCGCAGTCTCTCCTCGTCCGAGACCTTGACATTGGTGGGCGCAAGCAGGAACACCTGGTCGGCGACCTTCTCCATCTCGCCGCTGAGGGCGTAGGTGACGCCGCTGCAGAAGTCGATCATGCGGCGCTGCAGGTCGCGGTCGGCCATCTGCAGGTTCACGATGACGGGACGGTTGTCCTTCAGCCGATCGGCGATCTCCTTCGCGTCACCGAAACGTGAAGGAGCCACGACGTGGACACGGGCGGTCGACGGCGCGGCGGAAACGGGCTGAATGGTCGAGTCGACGGGCATGGCGCGCACCGCCTGTGGCCGGGGTGCGACGTTGCTCGCGGCCGGCCGGGGCTGGCTGGGGACGGCCGACTCGCGGGGAATGGTGCGCACCCTGGTCATGCCCCCGCTGAACTCCTCCGCTTGCTCGTATTCCGGGGTCCGGGGCTCAACCCGCGTGGCGGCCGAGAACCCGCGCGGGGCGCGGTCCTCGAGGTCGTCGTACTCGTCGTACTCGTCGTCGAGCAGGCCGAGATACACCATGGTCTTCTTCATGAACGAGGGTGACATGCCTTCTCCTGTCGAATCACAGCGTAGTGCCTGCTCGCACGCCCCGGCGGTCGAATGAGCCCTGGCGAGGGGGCCGATTGGGCCGTCAGCCTGCTGCTGAGGGTCATGTCAGCCTCCCGTTGACCGTTCCCGTCAAACCGGTCGCTTGGCCGGCCGCTCACCGAACAACGCTCGGCCGATCCGCACCATGGTCGTGCCCGCACGTACCGCGGCCTCCAGGTCGTCGGTCATCCCCATGGAGCGTTCGACGAGGCCGAGCTCGTCGGCGAGCGAGCGCACCGTGTCGAAGGCCGATGCCGCTGCCCCGGGACCCGGCGCGGCGACGGTCATGAGGCCGCGCACGTCGAGCCCGGCATCTCGCAGGCGTGGCACGAGCGCGCGTACGGCGTCGGGCGGGCAGCCGTTGCGCTCGGGCAGGCCCGTCGTGTCGACCTCCACGAGCACGGTCGCGTCCGGAGCGAACCGAGCGATCCGTGCACCCTCTTCGACACGGGAGACGCTCTGCCACATGCCGACGATCGGCGCGAGCCGCGCCACCTTGTTCCTTTGGATCGCACCGAGGAAGTGCCACGTCGTTGACGGAGAGGTGTCCCCCAGTTCCGCCGCCTTCGCCACGAGTTCGTCCGCGTAGTTCTCGCCGATGTCGTGCAGGCCGGCAGCGCGTGCTGCGACGACGGCCTCCGGACCGAAACCCTTGGTGACGGCGACAACACGGACGGCGGACGGATCACCCCCCGCCTGCTCGATGCGCAGCCGGACCGAGTGCAGCCTCTCGGCGACTCCGTCGTTAGCGGAGGAAGGAGGGGACGTCGAAATCGTCGTCACCCAGGTCGAGCTCTTCTTCGGACCCGGTGGCGTCGGCGAAGATGTCCACCGGTTCAGGGGTGGCGAAGATGCTCGCGGCCAGGTCGTTCTTGGCGCTGGGCGCTCCCTCCTCCCAGCGCTCGAATCCGGCTGCGATCACCGTGACCCGCACCTCGTCACCCATGTTGTCGTCGATGACGGCCCCGAAGATGATGTTGGCGTCCGGATGCGCCACGGCGTGGATGATCTCGGCCGCCTCGTTGACCTCGAACAACCCCAGGTCCGAGCCGCCGGCGATGTTGAGCACCATGCCGCGCGCCCCCTCGATCGACGCCTCGAGCAAGGGCGAGGTGATGGCCGCGCGGGCTGCGTTGGCCGCACGCCCCTCGCCGATGGACGAGCCGATGCCCATGATGGCCGTCCCGGCGTTCGTCATCACCATCTTCACGTCGGCGAAGTCGGTGTTGATCAACCCAGGCACCGTAATGAGGTCGGTGATGCCGCGCACACCTTGGAGGAGGACCTCGTCAACCGTCTTGAACGCGTTGACCATGCTCGTCTTGTCGTTCGACACGGTGAGCAGCCGGTCGTTGGGGATGACGATCAGCGTGTCGACTTTCTCCTTGACGACTTGGATCCCCTTTTCCGCTTGCATGGCGCGCCGCCGGCCCTCGAAGGTGAAGGGACGCGTCACCACGCCGATCGTCAGCGCGCCAACGCTCTTCGCGACCTCGGCCACGACTGGCGCACCGCCCGTCCCCGTGCCTCCGCCCATGCCGGCGGTGATGAAGACCATGTCCGCGCCCTGCAGCGCCTCTTCGATGTCCGCCCGGTGCTCCTCGGCTGCGAGACGTCCAACCTCAGGATCGCTCCCCGCTCCCAAGCCGCGCGTCAGTTGACGACCGATGTCGAGCTTCAAGTCGGCGTCGCTCATGAGCAGCGCCTGCGCGTCCGTGTTGGCCGCGATGAACTCGACGTTGCGCAGCCCAGAGTCGATCATGCGGTTGACGGCGTTCACTCCGCCGCCACCCACGCCCACCACCTTGATGACTGCCAGGTAGTTGCCCTGGGAAGGCACGGTCGTCATGATTCCCCTTGTCTTCGGGTCGATCGCCGACCGGTAGTTCGCTGGTTGGTTCCGCCCACCGTCACCGTCGACGTGAGACAGATCACCGATCCCTGAACCTTTGGGGAAGGTTGATGTTCACAGTTCGGCAACGTGGCCCCACCATACGGGGGGTGTTCAGGCAGGTCAAGCATCCTACGCCACTTGGCAAGACCCGGCGTCACGGGCCTGTCACCGTCGGGGCGTCAGGGACGCTGACGTCGATCACATCCCCATTGTGCAGGGTCGCGCCGGCCAAAATCGACGAGACGTCCTCATATTTGGCCGGCAGCTGAGTGGCGGTTCCGATGTCGACCGCGATCGGCGTCGTCATCGAGAGCTGGACCCATCCGGCGGGCTCGACCGTCACCCCGGTGACCTGCGCCGCGAACGACACGGGCAGGGTGGACGCCACATCCATACCGGCGTCGTCGCGCGCGGGCAACACCGACCCCGGCGGGCCGGCGGGCTGCGGCACCGTCAGCAGCATCAGCCCGTCCTGACGGGCCACCGACACCGCGAGGATCCGACCGTCGGCGCTCAATGTCGCCCAGTGGCCACCGGCTTCGCTCACGACGTACCGCGGCGTCTCCTCGGTCACTTTGATGTGCACGCCGTCGGGCCACGAGACGCTGACCGACGCCGAGCGCACCCAAGGCAGCTGCTCGATGCGCGCCGCCGTTGCCCCCGCGTCCACGTCGAGCAGCGGCGGTTGACTCGCGAGCCCCGCTTGGTTGATCACCTGCGCCGCCGACTCGTGAACGGCGCCCGTCACGGTCACGGCACGCGCCCCGAACAGCGCGGTGTGGAGCAGGAACCACACGCCGATGAGGACTCCCGTCCCCACCAGTCCGATGACCACAATGCGCAACCGGCGCCGTCCCTGTTCCCGGATGACGGCGGTGCGCCGGGCCGATATGCGCGGGTCCATCCGGCTCGAGCCGCCTCGGCCACCCTTCTGGTGTGAGCCGCCACGCCCTCGTCCGCCCCGCGCCCAGAACTTCCAGCCGTCCCAGCCCGCGCCATCGCCTCCTCGGCTGCCGGTGCGGCGCCGCTTCGTCGGCGCCTCGACGGGCGTCACGGCGGGCCCGTCGAACGACCGCCGCCGGGGCGCGAGACCGTCGGGCGCTCGGGCTCGGGCACCGCACCAGTCTCCCCGCCCTCGAAGCCGAGAAGGCGGACCTCCGTGCGCAGCATGATCCCGCAACGCTCCGCGACCACGGCGCGCACGTGCTCCATCACCGCCCGGACGTCGTCCGCCCGGCCGCCCCGCTCGGCCTGGATGAAGTTGGCGTGCTTCTCCGAGACGTGCGCCGTCCCGATGCCGAACCCCTTCAAGCCGGCTTCGTCGATCAGCCGGCCGGCCGAGTCGCCCTCGGGGTTGGTGAAGACCGAGCCGGCGTTGGACCCACCCGGCTGGTTCTCGCGCCGCCACCGGACGATGGCGGCCACCTCCGCCTGCTCCGCAGCTGCCGATCCCCGGGCCACGCGGAGGTCCGCCCCCAGGACCAACTGCGTCGCGGACACCGACGACGAGCGGTAGCCGTAGTCGAGCTTGGCCAGTTCGTCGGTCCCCCCACCAGGGCCGACCAGGTCGACCCAGCGGTAGCGCAGGAGGCACGACGCCATGTCGGAACCGTGGCCACCCGCGTTCATCCGCACGGCGCCACCGACCGAACCCGGCACACCCACCGCCCAGGCCAGTCCGGTCCAGCCGGCGTCGGCCACGCGCCGGGCCAGCACGGGCAGTGCCAGGGCGGCGCCCGCCCGCACCACGGTCGGCCCACCCCCGCTCGCCTCGAGCCCGTCGACGCCATCGGCGCCGTCGACCCCCGGCAGCTCGAGCGAAGCAAACCCCGCGCCCAGATGCACGACGACCCCGTCGAACCCGGCGTCGGCGACGAGCAGGTTGGAGCCACGTCCGATCACGAAGAGCCGCAACGAGCTCGCCCGCTCGGCCAGCACCGCCCGGACGGCGTCGAGGTCCGCGGCGCCTTCGACGTCCACGAACAGCGCGGCCGGACCGCCCACGCCGTACGTGGTCAGCGGCCCCAGCGGCTTCATGAGCGTGGCCCGCGCCCCCAGCGCCTCCGCCAGCGCACGGAGCTCGTCGCTCGGTGTGACCGTCACCATTGCGGCGCGTCGAGCAGCTGATCCGGCAGCACGGTGAGGTCACCGGCCCCCAGGGTGAGGCAGAGATCACCCGGTTGCAGCACCGACGACACCGCGTGACGCAGCTCCTCCCACCCCGGCGCGTACAGGACCGCCAGGCGTGGGTCCTGAGCGGACACCGCGTCGGCCACGAGGCGCCCGGAGACCCCCGGCACCGGGCGCTCCCCTGCGCTGTAGACGTCGGTCACCACGAGGATGTCGGCGTCCGCGAAGGCAGAGCCGAACTGATCGGCCAGCGCGGCCGTGCGCGAGAACCGGTGCGGCTGGAACACCGCGACGATGCGGGACCAGCCGCCGCTGCGGGCCGTCGCCAACGCGGCCCGCACCTCGGTCGGCAGGTGCGCGTAGTCGTCGACGAACGTGACCCCGTTGGCCTCGCCGCGGAACTCGAAGCGCCTGCTCACCCCGGCGAAGCGGGCCAGCGCCGCCTCCGCCGCGGCAAAGGGTGCACCGGCCCGGAGTGCGGCGACCGCTGCCACGGCGCCGTTGCGGGCGTTGTGCAGCCCCGGGACTCCTATCCGCAACGCGCCGAGCACGCCGTCGGGGCCACGCAGCCGGAAGGACACCGAGCTCCGCAGCAGGGAGAGCTCCTCCATCACGTAGTCGGACCCGGCCGCCTCTCCCACCAGAGTTGCGTGGTGGGCGCGCCCGATGGCGGCGGCGTGCTCGTCGTCCGCGCACACCACGGCGCCGAGCGAGGAGCCGGCGACGAAATCGGAGAAGGCCTCCCGCAGCACGTCGAACGTGCCGTAGTAGTCCAGGTGGTCCGGCTCGACGTTCGTGAGCACGGCCAGGTCCGGCCGCAACGCCTTGAACGTGCCGTAGCTCTCGTCCGCCTCGACCACGAGCCACTCGCCGCTGTCCCACACTGCATTGGTGCCGATCTCGTTGACGTCGGC
>Ga0070765_100003042_pt1 | contig 10727 bp, 8 predicted proteins | sample HubBroMetageWFT5_FD_71516 | JGI IMG/M metagenome (GOLD analysis project Ga0070765, IMG submission 71516) | Warmed and freeze-thawed soil microbial communities from the Hubbard Brook experimental Forest, New Hampshire - Hubbard Brook CCASE Soil... | ecosystem: Environmental > Terrestrial > Soil... | reverse complement strand
TACTTCTCTCTTGCTCTCCCAAGCTGATCATCCGCCGCAGGTGATCTTGGTGACCAGTGCCCTGCCTCGCGAAGGGAAAACGACCGCCGCCGTGAATCTCGCGGTCACTTTGGCGCAGCTCGGAGATCGCACTCTGCTTGTGGACTCCGATCTGCGCAAGCCGGGAATCCGGCGCGCACTGAATCTGACAATCGGAAAAGATGTGGGATTAAGTTCTTATCTCGCGGGCGTCACGAGCCTTGAAGAAGCTACGATTCAGCATCCCACGATCACCAATCTATCAGCGCTGACAACGGGGCCTGTGCCGCCTAGTCCGGCTGACCTCCTTTCTTCCCACCGCATGCGCGAAGCCATCGCAGAATTGCGCCGTCGCTTCAAATTCATCGTGATCGACTCTCCTCCGGTCATGGCCGCCACCGACGCTGTGATTCTTTCAGCTCTTACCGATGGAGTCTTGCTGGTGGTGCGTAGCGGCGAAACTCCGAAAGAAGCATTCACGCGCACCCGAGATTTGCTTGCAGCAGTGAAATGCCGTTTGCTGGGTGTCGTGTTGAATGCGGTTGATTCGAACGCCCCGGATTACTACTACTCTTACCGGTACTATCCCTACGCATATGGCTATGGATATGGGGAAGACACCACCAAGCCTTCTAAATTCCCATTGGGTTCCGAGGAAGCAAACGGACCCTCAACCTAAAGAGGTGCGTTCTTGAGATACCTTATAACTGGCGGCGCCGGATTCATTGGTTCTCATCTCGCCGAAGCTTTGCTCGGGCGCGGCGACTCTGTATCCATCCTCGACGATCTCTCGACGGGCAGTGTGGAAAATATCCGCCACCTGAAAAAACACGATCGTTTTCAGTACGTTTTCGATTCGATTATGAATAAACACCTCCTGGCTGAGATGGTGGACGAGTGCGATGTTGTTTTTCATCTGGCCGCTGCCGTAGGCGTGCGGCTAATCGTTGAAAGTCCGGTACGGACAATTGAAACGAACGTGCACGGCACGCAATTCGTATTGGACGCAGCATCTAAAAAGAAAAAACTCGTTTTCGCTGCCTCCACCTCGGAAGTTTACGGCAAGAGCGACAAGGTGCCTTTCCACGAAGATGCCGACCTCGTATTGGGTCCAACCAGCAAAGGACGCTGGAGCTATGCAGCTTCAAAAGCGCTCGATGAATTTCTTGCGCTATCGTATTGGAAGGAGAAAAAGCAGCCCGTCGTTCTTGCGCGGCTGTTCAACACCGTGGGCCCGCGGCAGACCGGCCGTTATGGCATGGTGCTGCCCAACTTTGTGGGCCAGGCCCTCGATAACGAACCAATAACGGTATATGGCACGGGCCAGCAATCCCGTTGCTTCTGTGATGTCCGGGACTGTGTTGAGGCCATCATGCGGCTGGTGGCCACCGAAGCTGCAATCGGGGAAGTCGTGAATATAGGCAATACCGAAGAAATTACCATCGAAAAGCTCGCCGCTCTTGTGAAGCAACTTACGAACAGCCATTCGCCGATCACCTTCGTTCCATACGATCAGGCTTATGAGCCAGGATTTGAAGACATGCCGCGCCGTGTACCTGCGCTAGGGAAGCTTGAGCGGCTAACCGGTTTCCGTCCCACCACACCTCTGGTGGAAATTATCGACCGGGTAATCGTCCACTTCCAGGAAAGGAAAGAGCCAGTTCTGTCGAAAAAAGCCGATCCCGGCGCTTATGTGAACTCAGACAATCTCGCTATCAAGCGGGTTGCGACGTAAGATTGTTGTGAATCTTCATGCTTGGCGACCGGTTCAAAATTTCCTGCTGAAAAAGCCATGAGCGCAACCTCAGCCACAAATCGAGTGGAGGGAGGCGGTGCTCAGCAGTCGCCAGAGCAACGCTTGCTCTCCCTCCGAGAAGGACGTGAGCGAAACCGCACTAGCACCACACTTTCCGTAATTGTCCCAGCTTACAACGAGCAGTATCTTATCGAAGCAAGCCTGAAGGGCTTAGCCGTTCTCGATGAATCTCCACGGCTGCGGGAAATTAAAGTAATCGTTGTTAACGATTGTTCCACCGATCGCACTGCGGAGGCCATTCAGCGCTTTCAGTCCAATCTGCAATCAAGTCAGGATTTTAAGAAATTTAGCTGGATTTGGTTGGATCACCACAAAAACCAGGGCAAAGGCGCCGCTATCCGCACCGGCTTGGAACACGTGGATACGGAACTGGTCGTCATACACGATGCCGACCTCGAGTACCATCCTCGCGATCTTATCGAGATGGTCGAACTTTTCCTTTCCGAAAACGCCGACGCAGTCTTCGGTTCACGTTTCATGCCCGGGGGCTATAAACGGGCCTTATTTTTTCGCCACCAGCTTGGAAACAAACTTCTTACTTTTTTGTGCGATTTAGTCTGTGATTTGAATTTAACTGACATGGAAACGTGTTACAAAATGGTTCGCGCCGAATTCCTGAAGAGTATTCCGCTTACTGGTTCCAGGTTCGATGTGGAGCCTGAACTCGCGATTAAAATAGCCAAACGCGGCGGTCGCATCTTCGAAGTTCCTATCAGCTATTCCGGGCGCACCTATGCCGAAGGAAAGAAAATCAATTGGAAAGATGGCGTCCACGCACTGTGGGCCATCCTGCGCTACGCAACTTCAGATCAAATTTACGCCCGAGACGGACATGGGGGCGAAATTCTCATGCGCCTTGCTCGCGCCCCCCGTTTCACTCGATGGATGGCTGATGTGATCCGGCCGTTTGTGGGTGACCGCGTCCTGGAAATTGGAGCGGGCACCGGCAACATGACTGCTCATCTTGTGCCACGCTCGATCTATTGGGCCACCGATGTGAACCCCTTTTATCTGGAGACGCTCGATAGACTCCGTCCTTCCCGTCCTTATCTGCAGACTGCCTACGTAGACGCAATGGAGGGAAGTTCCTTTCCGCAGGAAGGGTCTTTCGACACAATAATTTGCTTAAACGTCGTTGAGCATCTTTCAGATGACGTAGGCGCACTTCGAAACATCCACAAAGCTTTGCAGGATGGGGGTCGCGCAATCGTTCTGGTTCCGAACGGTCCTCGTCTTTTTGGAACACTGGACGAAGTGTTAGGCCACTGCCGTAGATACACGGAAGATCAACTCACCAAAGTCGGCCAGGAAGCGGGTTTCACCGTTGAAAAGGTACTGAAATTCAATCGCCCCGGCGTCCCGGCCTGGTGGTTGAATGGCCGCGTTTTGCGAAAGACCACATTTGGTCTGGGGCAGATTCGGCTGCTGAATTTGCTAACGCCGCTATTTCGTGTAATGGACTCCTGGCTTCCTCTTCCGCCACTTTCTCTCATTGCTATTTTTCGGAAGAGCGGCGGGCAAGGTTTGAACGAGCTGCTTTCCGGGCCTCCCGCATCTGGCGGCGCGGGCAGCTCGGACCGCGCCGCGATTTGAGTGAACTTTCAGGGGAATCGCAACACTTTGTTCAGACCTGATAAATTCGAAAAGCTGCTCATCCTGATTTTTGTCTTGACCTTACCTCTCGGCAATCCCTGGGTACGCGGTGATGGCGTGGGATATTATGCTTACGCCCGCGCTCTGCTAATCGAACACCGGCTGGATTTTCGAAAGGACTGGCTGGCGGCAAATACCAGCTTTCGTATGGGGCGCGTGGGTCCCGATGGCAATATATTGCCGTCTGAATTTACGTCCACAGGCCATTTAAACAACCACTTCTCCATAGGGCCTGCAATCTTGTGGTTTCCGTTTTTGCTGGTGGCGCAAGTCTCCGTTGACATCGATCACGTCCTCGGCGGTCACATTCCGTCAGATGGGTATTCGTTTCCGTATCTTCTCGCCATGGCTTTGGGGACCGCAGTCTATGGCTTTTGTGCGCTTTGGATTTCGTTCCAACTGGCTAAAAAATACGTTTCGGAAAAATGGGCCTTTTTGGCCGCGATCGGCATTTGGTTCGCAAGTTCTTTACCCGTTTACATGTATTTCAATCCCTCCTGGTCTCATGCACACTCCGCGTTCGCCGTCGCATTGTTCTTTTGGTATTGGGACCGAACCCGCGACGAACGCACTTGGCTGCAGTGGATAATTCTCGGCGCAATTTCCGGCCTCATGATGGATGTTTACTATATAAATGCGGTGCTGCTTGTAGTCCCCCTGCTGGAATCGGTGGTTCGCTATTGGGAAGACTTTAAATCGCATCAAATCCCGGCCATCAGGACGTTATTTTTTCAGAATGTTTCGTTTACTGTGGTTGTATTCGGAGCGTTTTTCCCCACGCTCATCTCCAAACGCACCATTTACGGAAGCTACTGGAATTTTGGCTATATTGAGGGTTGGAACTTCCTATCTCCAGCGGTTCTGAAAGTTTGCTTCTCTTCCGAGCATGGTTTGCTTAGCTGGACGCCTATCCTCGCTTTCGCGCTCATCGGGCTCTTCCTCCTCCGCCGGCAGGATCAGATGCTAAGTTTGTGTAGCCTCGCTGCATTTGCCATCTATCTCTATGCGATCGGTTGTTATGCAGACTGGGCTGGCATTTCCTCTTTCGGCAATCGTTTCTTTGTTTCTCTCACGCCCCTGTTTATTCTTGGTCTGGCGGCCCTCTTTGACTGGCTGGCATTCGCTTGGACGGAACGCTCTGCGGCGGTTCTTGCGGGATCCCTAACCGCGCTTCTGATCCTTTGGAATCTGGGGTTGATCTTTCAGTGGGGCGTCCATCTGATTCCGGCGCGCGGCCCGATTTCCTGGCGTGACGCAGCTTACAATCAAGTCGAAGTAGTTCCGGCGCAGGTTGCGCGCACGCTGAGGCGTTACATGGTCGGTCGTAAAGAATTGATGAATCGCATAGAAGATCAGGACGTGAAACACCTGCGGGAACATGCTGAATAAGGAACCCATCGCACGCCTGCAAGATACCACGGCCTGTGCTGAATCAAGCGGTGCAGGGCCGACGCCAGACGCTGCTCCGAAGACGGCTGCGCCTGCGACACGGATCTTTCAGAACATTGTCACGCTTATCGGAGGTCAAGGCCTCAATCTTGTCCTTTCGGCGGCTGCGACGATCCTGTTGGCTCGCTACCTTGGGACTGCACAACTGGGGGAATTCGGCGCCCTGTATGCTTACCTCGGGTTGTACGGTTGGCTGTCAACATTTGGACTTGATTCCATTCTCGCGCGCCAGGTAGCACAGGATCGCGGTCGCGCGGGAAGCATTCTACTCACTGGAGTTTGCGTAAGCTCTGCATTTGCGATCGGCGCCGCCGCGATTGCGTTCGTCCTTGCCCCGTTTTTTGGCTATGGCGGCTCGCTGCGTAGTCTGTTGATTTTCGCTTCCATTGATATCCTTTTGTTATCACCTTTGCGGCTGCCTGGAATTATCTTTCAGGTGGACTTGCGCCAATGGTATGGCGTCGGCATCGGTGTGGTGCGGCAATTCGCATGGCTGTTTGCGCTTGTGGTGATGGCCGCCGCACGAGTCAGTCTTTTCTGGATTATCGCGGGCCGAACTGTTTGCGCAATATTCGAAGTCGCGCTCATTGCCGTGGCGGTCCATCACAAAGGTTTCCTGACACGCCCGTGGCGCTTGCTCCCGACAGAGGCAAAGAAATATCTTATGTACGGATTTCCCATAGCCGTGAGCACGCTCGCCGTAGGCGTATATCACCGAATCGACCAGGTAATGTTGCATAAGATGGTCAACGATCAAGTTCTGGGCAACTACGTGGCTGCCGTGCGGCTGACCGAATTTATTAACTTGCTCCCTATTGCAGTGATGACTTCTCTGTTTCCGATACTTTCACTGACTGCGAAAGATGAGGATCGCTTTCGCCACTATCTCCGGTTGAGCTTCCGGGCTCTAATGGCAGTTGCGTTTGGCGTGTGCATAGTCACCACACTGTTCTCCGGGCCGACTGTCCGCTTGCTATACGGGGCGAAGTTCGTTGCCGCTGGTCCTCTGCTTTCAGTTCTGATCTGGTCGGAAGTGCCCGTCTTCTTGGGAGTAGTTCTGAACAACGGGCTGGTAGCCAAGAATCTTCAGAATTATCTTCCCATTTCAACCGGTCTGGGCGCTGTCGTCAACGTGGCGCTGAACTTGTACTTGATACCACGATGGGGCGCTATGGGATCTGCATGGGCGACGAACATCAGCTATACCCTGGCTGGTATTCTATTTTTCTTCCTTTTCCAGCGGACACGCCCTTTTGCTTGGCTTGGTACCTGCGTTCTAGCACCTCCTTGCTTTTTGGCCCTTATCATTACGCCCTTGTTTAAGGTCATCCGGCTGCCGGTGTTGCTCGGTTTTTTTGGCTCCCTTGTTTTGTACGTGCTCGGCGCGTGGCTACTCGGGATAATAACGAAGAGCGATATGAAACAGCTTTCGCAGTTGATGAGGAATTTAAGATTTGCCAAAACCCATGCGACCTGAAGACATAGTCCGGGTAGAACATCGTGATTACTATGCCTCTGGAAGTTTCGACGAGGGGCGTCTCCGGTGGACTCTCGACACTTTTTTACCCCATTGCAGTGGGAAGCGCATTCTCGAAATCGGATGCGGTGATGGCAAGTTACTCGCCCTGCTACAAAATGCCAACGAAGTCCATGGCGTTGACGCTTCCGGATCAGGTGTAGAAAAATGTAGCGCGAGGGGAATTTCGGCTCTCTGCCTGGATGCAGGTAGCCAATCGCTCCCGTTTCCGAACGATCATTTCGACTTTGTCATTATTCTCGAGACTCTCGAGCACCTGATGAATCCATATTATGCTTTGCTGGAGGTGCGCCGCGTGCTTAAGCAAAATGCCAAACTTATTTGCAGTGTGCCGAACCCTGCGACAGGGCATCCTTATCTCTACCCTGGGCTCTTTGAATTCTCAAACTTTACTCTTTTTCTGCGACAACTGGGATGGAGGGTGGAGCGGATCCGGCCCTGGGAATGGGCTCCGCGCGAGATGATTCTTCCGGCGGGACTAAGAAAGAACCGGCTTCTTAGTAGCCGCTATGTGGCCGGATTCGTGCGACGAGTGATCGAACGCGCCTGGCGCCTCACCGGCAACTTCCCGTCGTTTTGCTATTGGCTCTGGACTTTTGAATGTGTGAACGCGGATAAGTTCTCTTCGACGATCCTCGCAGCGCAGTCGCAGTGGACCAGGCCTAAAGGTGAGGAATAGGAAGCATGCAGATACTCCTCCGACACTGTTTTATTATGTTGGCGATCGTCAATTCTGGATACTATGCGACCTGAAGCAGCCCATAGGGACAACGTCTCAGAGGTCACGGCCGCTAATCCAGCGGTCAATAAGCTAAAACAGGATCTGAAAACATTTTGGAATAACCAACAATGCTATTGGGACTCCGTTTCTTCGGGAGAGTTTGTGGAGTCTCCGGTGCGTCAACGCATGGCTTCTTTTCTGCCGGCCGGTAACTCGGTCTTGGATATCGCCTGTGGCACCGCTGCAAATTCTGAGTGGATCAGAGAAAAATGCAGGTACTTCGGAGTTGATTTATCGATCAAAGCGCTACGCCGGCCCATCCATCCTTCTCTCATGCTCGCCTGCGGAGACGCAGACGACTTGCCATTTCGCCAGGAATGTTTTGACGCGGTCATCTCGACGTACGTACTCGAGCACGCGGTCGAACCTGTCGTAACACTTCGAGAAATGTGCCGCGTGGTCAAGCCGCACGGTAAGATTATCTTGTTGGGCCCCGCGTGGGATTTTCCGTTTTGGTCTCCTAACTCCTTGCGGAGTAAGAAAGCCGAACGCGGATGGCTCTGGCGTTACACGTTAAGACGTTTCTGGGGACAGCTCATAGGTTGCGCATTTGGGAAGTTGCCGTTTGCCAGGGTGGACGAGCCGGATGCCTTACGTTCCGAGTTTGTGTATGACGCAGACGCGGTATATATCGTATGGACATATGAGGTTATTCGTCTCATGAAAAGATGGGGACATAGTCTGGCCCATTGGGAAGTGGATGATCCTTTGCTCGGCACGAATCCGGCCATTCGAAAATTCAAGAGCTTTCTACGTTGCTTTCCGATGTATCGCTATGCCGGGAGTACGATTCTTCTAGTCTTTGAAAAGTGAGACCTTTCGCCTGGTAGCCGGAACGATGGATATGGACATATTGTATCTGTGTCGCCAATCTGACTTGAATTACAAGGAACCTGAGCTATTCGCGAGGGCCTTTCGCAGGTGTGGATTTGACGTCGTTTGCCTCCCGGATGAATTTCCCATCGATGGAAACATTCAGGAACTTCTAGATCGGTCCCAACAATTACCGAAAATTATAGTATTAGCGGAGTCTGCGCGCGACCTGCTACCGCAAGGCCTGGAGAAAGTAAATATCCCGACTATTTCATTCCAATCTGATACCTATGCCTATACTCGTCGTCGAATCCGTTGGTCGATGCTATTCGATTATGCTGTGCTTTTCCATCCAGGTTATGAGACCGAATTTCGAAATGCAGGCCATCCTCGGGTAATCACGTGGTCCCATGCGGCTGACCCGGAGTTGTTCTCGCGATGCCAAGAGCAGCGAACATTCGAGGTTGGGTGGGTGGGACGAACGGATGGCAATCTTTACAACGATCGGCGCGCGGTTCTCTCAGATCTGTCGCGAACCTTTCGAATGAATGATTTCACCCGGTTCCATTCTCCAGAAGAGCTCGCGGATGTTTTCTCCCGATCCAAAATCGTATTTAACGTGGCTAGGGATGACTATCCGCAAGATGCGAACATGCGCGTTTTCGAAGTGATGGCATCCGGAGCACTCTTGGTTACGCGGCGGCCCAGTGAACTGACTGCGTTTGGATTCGAAGAAGGCATTCATTTCGTTGGTTACACTCGCTTGGACGAAGTGGTCGGACTCGCCCGCCAGTATCTTAATGACGAAGTTACCCGCTCGCGAATCGCACAATCCGCCCGTGAAAAAGTTCTGCGAGAGCACACCTATGACAACCGGGTTCAAACACTGTTGAGGACAGTCGAGAGCGATGCTGGCCGCCTGTTTGCACCCGCACGGCAATGGAGTGAAGGGCGAGTGCGCGCAAACTACATCGATTATTACGTCGCCAATCGCCATTTCGATTGCGCCTACACGCAGTGGGGGCATCTGGTGATGTCCGACTTGCCACATGCACTTGAGGGCGGGATGGCTATTGGACGTGGCTGGCTAGCCGGGATTCGCAGTAGGTGGCTTCGGATGAAGCAGGGAAACTCCAACAGAATACTTAAGCACGGTTTTCGCGAGGCAGAGCGGTGAAGAGCCCCATTCGAGGATAACGTTGTGAACAGAGCCAATTCCATGAGGCAGGAGTGGGACGCGCGCGCCCGCAAGGACGCTTTCTTTTACATCGCGTCCTGGCGCACGGATTGGAACGTTGCAGACTTCCTGGAGTCGGGGCGAAAGGACTACGAAGGACTTGTCTCGGCTGTGTTGGATCGCATCGGTTTCTCGGCAGCAGGTAAGACGATGCTCGAGTTGGGATGTGGTGCGGGCCGAATGACCCAGGCCTTCGCTGCCCGCTTCGAGCGCGTGATAGCCTTAGATGTTTCTGGCGAAATGCTTGATCGGGCGCGAAAGATTGCGCAGAGCGTCGAGAACGTCGAGTGGATACAGGCGAACGGACTGGACTTGGAAGGCGTGGATAGTAACTCCGTGGATTTTGTTTTCAGCTACCTCGTATTGCAGCACCTCCCCGATGAGAAGACCGTATCTGTGTACATTCGCGAATTCTTCAGGGTTTTGAAAGAATCCGGAATCTGCCTTTTCCAAGTGAACGGAATGTCGAAGCCCACAATGAATTGGAAGGGTCAACTGACTTGGAAGGTGATAGACAGCTTGTGGATGATCCACTTAACTTCAGTGAGCCGTGCTCTCGCTCGTCTCCTGGGTTTCGATTCCGATATGGCTGGAAAAAGTTGGCATGGCACTGCGATGACTACGAGGAGCGTCATTCAGGATGTGGAAGCTGCCGGGGGAACGATCCTGGAACTTTCAGGGGAAGACACTCCGATGGCCTGGTACTGCGCGAGGAAAGCATCCCGCCATCCAAGCAAAACGCTAGTTCGCGGATGACCGAATCACGTCAGCAGTGGATTGCACTCCTCGGCCAGCGCGACGCGCCCACTGATGGTGTGGAGGATTACTGCATCTTCCTCGCGCGGGCGCTCGCGACCGCCGGGATCGACTTGAAACAGACGCGCGTGCAATGGGCGAAAAAGGGATGGATCGCCGCGCTCAGGCAGCTTTCACGTGAAAGCGTTGCCTGGCGAGGCAAATGGGTTCTACTGCAATATACGGCGCTTGGCTGGTCGCACAAAGGATTTCCAATTGTTGCGGTCATCGTCACGGCGATAATTCGCCGTGGGGGATCGCGGATCGCGGTCGTTTTCCACGAGCCGTGTCGTCAAGGAGGCTCGCGCTGGGTAGATCGCGTTCGCGGCGCGTGCCAGGATTGGGTTATCCAAAAACTCTACCGGTGTGCAGACAAGAGTATCTTCACTGTTCCTCTTGAGACCGTGGCTTGGTTACCGAAGGAACAGAGACGGGCGGCGTTCATTCCCATCGGTGCCAATGTCCCCGTGTTCGTCGATCGCCATCGCATTCCTCCTCAGTCAGACGAACAAAAAACCGTAGTCGTTTTTGGAGTGACGGGTGCTCCAGAGATGGCGCGCGAGGTAGCAGACATTGCCGGAGTCATGCAAGAAGCGAGCAAGAGCCTCAAGAAGCTGCGTCTAGTCGT
>Ga0070765_100003041_pt1 | contig 10727 bp, 7 predicted proteins | sample HubBroMetageWFT5_FD_71516 | JGI IMG/M metagenome (GOLD analysis project Ga0070765, IMG submission 71516) | Warmed and freeze-thawed soil microbial communities from the Hubbard Brook experimental Forest, New Hampshire - Hubbard Brook CCASE Soil... | ecosystem: Environmental > Terrestrial > Soil... | reverse complement strand
CGAAAGTGATCTCTATAAGTTCTCGGACTGATTTTGACTTGCTCGCGGAAATGGTGTCTTAGCAGGGCTCCTGATTGAAAACCGCACTGTTCTGCGACCTCCTCAATGGAGAGAGAAGTGGTTTCCAGCAAATCCTTCCCTCTGCGCACGCGCAAAGATGTGATCCATCGATGTGGGCTCAGCCCTGTAGCTTCCACAAACCGGCGAGAAAGAGTCCTCCTGCTGACACTAGCTTCCACGGCGAGCCGCCCGATTGTAATGTCGCTTTGTAGATTGCCCTCTGACCATTCCAATAGATGGGCAAGCCATGGGTGAGCTTGCTCTCCCACGGGTTTGTCGATGAACTGCGCCTGACCACCCTCGCGGTGAGGAGAGACCACCAAGTGTCGTGCAACATTGTTGGCTACGACTGTTCCAAAATCCTTACGGATAATGTGAAGGCACAGATCGATACCGGCAGCACCCCCCGCAGAAGTTAGGATGTCTTCCTCGTCTATATACAGCACATCGGCCTCGACGTTGATCTGCGGATAGAGCTTGCTCAGCTTATCGCTGAACTTCCAATGAGTTGTTGCCCGTCTGTCATTCAGAAGGCCAGTGGCTGCGAGCACAAATGCTCCGCTGCAAATCGATACCAAGCGGGCTCCTCGCTGATGAGCCATCCTCAACATGCGAACAAGCCGGGGCGGCGGTAGAACGTCTGGATTGCACCAGCCGGGGATGACGATGGTATCAGCTTGTTGCATACACGCCAGACCTCTCCGAGGCATGAGAAGGACCCCGCCCAATGCTTGAAGCGGGCGTTTGCCCAAACTGCAAACTGAGACGGAGTACCAGTGGTCCGATTCGGGGCGGAGCAGACCAAAAAGCCCTACCGCGATCCCAAAATCAAACGTGTTCAGCCCCTCGTATGCGAGTACAGCAATTCTGTGCCGCACGGTTGTGGCATTTCGGAAGCGCATTGCGATTGGCATAATTTTGACGATAATCGTCTTTTATGCCACTGGCAAGAAGGTTCTTTCTCAGCCAAGAATAGCCGGAGAATGATTTCGCTGCGCAATAGGAGGCTTTGCGTCATGAATCTGAAAGCGTTGGGGCTTTCGCTGCTCACGCTGCCCGCCTGCTTACTTCCGTGCACGCTGGTCGCCGCTCTCGGCAGTGCGCAAGATACGGGAGACAGTGTTTACGCGCGGCCTGGCCAGCTCTTGGTGAGAGCCGCACGACTGATCGATCCGCGCACCGGGAACGTATCAAGCCCCGCCGCCGTTCTGATCGAAGGCGACAAGATCAACAAGGTTGGATCGCCATCGCAGATCAGTGCTCCGGGCGGGGCCAAAACGATCGATCTCGGCAACGCGACGCTGCTGCCTGGGCTGATCGACAGTCACACTCGCTTGCTGATGGACTGTGTTTTTCCAACGGAAGCCCATTGCCTCCGGGTTGATCGCGGCGGCTCGTGGATGTTTCCGGCGTGGCTGCTGCGACCAGCCACCCAAGAACGCAATCTCGCCGACTACCGCGATGACATCATGGGTTTCCGCGTGGCAAAGACCCTTCCTTATTTCGCCGCGTCCGGTCGAGCGCGGGTGCCCGCTCCGGGAACGCAGTTCCGCGACTGTCCGAACGGTTGCCCCGAAATGGTGATGCTGCCGCGGGGCCGTTTCGTTATGGGGGCTCCGCCTGGGGAAGAAAAGCGTGAGAATGCGCCGGATTATTTTCGCGGACACTCGGTACCGCAGCACTGGGTCACGATCCAGCACAGCTTCGCAATTGCCAAATTTGACGTGACGCGAGATGAATACGCTCAGTTTGTGGCCGAGACAAAACGACCAGAACCCGATACCTGTTATACCCCGGATCCGTCTGGTGGAGAGAGTGATAAGAAAGACGCCAAATGGCATTCTCCAGGGTTTCCGCAGACCGGAAGAGACCCCGTCGTCTGCGTCAATTGGGACGATGCGCAAGCCTATGTGGCTTGGCTGAGCGCCAAGACGGGGCATGTCTACCGTTTATCAACGGAAGCTGAGTGGGAATACGCGGCGCGCTCGGGAACGACAACGGCGCGTTACGGTAGCGATCGTCCTGCGGAGCTCTGCCACTACATCAATCATGCTGATCTGGATTTCAGTGAGCAGCATCCTCGCGAGAGCGATGTGAATCGAGCGTGCCGCGATGGGTTTGCATTCACATCGCCGGTTGGCAGTTTCCCGCCAAACCGATTCGGCCTCTACGACATGCTTGGTAATGTCTGGCAATGGACTGAAGATTGCTGGAACGACGACTATAAGGGTGCACCGTCTGACGGCAGTTCCTGGCAAACCGGGAATTGCGGTCGGCGCGTTATGCGCGGCGGTGCCTATAGCCTTATGCCGGCGCTCGTTCGTTCGTCTGTCCGCCTCGGGTCCAAATCGTCGGCCCGGGATCACAGCGGCGGGTTCCGCGTGGCCAGAACAATTGAATGACGGAGTCGTTAGCTCATTGTGTTTTTCAAATATATGAGCAAGTCAGGAAGACGTTCGACGCCCTGCGGGCGTGGAGTGCAGCAATCAGAACACAGCAATAGCAGAGTGTCCTTGCGCAAGCCGGCGAGTCAGCGCTTCCGATACGGGCTTGAAGGACGTGACGGCGCTGTCCGAATTATTGGGGCCTTACGATCCTCGGCGAATGCGACGCTATCCAGTGGGCAGTCGGATCAATAGTGTCATTAACGATGACGAAGAATGCTCCCGACAGGTGGAACATGCTGTTTTTCAAGGCCAGCTCTTCTCATAGATAAAGATAACTCAACAGAACGATCCGCCCACGGCTCAAATTAGTCCTCACAGGCGGTCCTGAACTACCATTTGACTCAGGGACCGATTCAGCAATATCTTGGCTTTCTATGCCGTCGCGGGACGAATTCATCGGAACCTTGCTTGAATTCCCGTTGGTTCAAGGCCTAGGTATGTGCGCCCGCAGGCTTAAACTGAGATTCGCGCTTCGGGGTGGCGTACTTCGAAATCATCTTTTCACGCTTGCTAGCAATGATCGGCCTCCTACCGAGTTTTACGATTACATCGACCCGTTTTCGGACATTGACCTGGTACTGGAGGATCTTGGGGACTGGCCTCGGCTCGCTCAGGTAATCTCTGAATCTCTACCGTTTTCGGGATTTCATCGTTGGGAAGCTGTCGCGCGGGACGCGTTATACGAAACCTCGAAACAATTCGCATCAATCGCCCCAGATAGATTGTTGTTGTGGTTTGACGGCAGAAGCGGTGATAAACGAGACATTACCGCTGACGGCCTTGGCGTCGACGCTGAAGAGGCAATAAAGCAGCCATTTCTCTCCGCAAAGTCGCTGGCGGAGAAATCCGTTCGCGCTCCTGCCTTCACCGATGTCCTCGACCTCTTGCGATTAGCGAGATACTCCTTTGCGTTCCCAAGGATCCCGATAGACTTCGAACCGCGAAACCTCTTGGAACGCATCAATGCTTTTTCGCGAGTCGAGCCCCTCCGGCGCGAACGAAGGATAGATCGTTCAAATTTGAGAAGACTAGAGATCGCGCTACTGGATCTGATATTCACGGCACATAATTGGGACACTGCGGTCGAATTCGTCAACACCACCATAGCGAGACTCCCGAGTGTATGGTCCGAAGATGCTCCCATATTGAAAATATTATTGGACGGAGCTGTGCTAGCTGCCGGAACTGGAGTCGGTGTTGTGTTGTACAAGCCAGCTCCGCAATCTGCATTGAGCACCGAAATGTTCACAAACACTATCTCGCCTCCACCGCAACTGGGAAACGCGAAGAGCCTTGTTCCTTGGGTGAGAATGAGTTCCTATGGCCACAATCCGAACGATTGCTGTAACTATCGAGATTTTGAAAATGGCGTTGCAACGATAGCGTGGCGAACAAAAGACTCGAACAGAACGCTTTCTGATACCCCAAGCTCGCAAATAGGGGCGATAGCTGCGGTAGAGCCGTTGACGCAGGAGGATTCACTCGCTTTTCGCAACGATCCACTTGTCCTTTCGCTACCTGGTTTTGTGGATAAAAGCCAGAGCTTCACTGTACGGGTCGATCACGGGTATGTGCGTAGCTATCTGAATCGAAACGCCTCGTTTTACTTAGGAATCGTACCCCTATCTGAGCCTTCCAAAGAGTGAGATGATGCCGGTCCTCGATCTCGAAACGACTTTCGGAAAAGTTCGACCCAATGCCCTTCAATGGAAACCCGTCATTTTCATTCGTCACGGTATTTGCAGCAATAACGTTCCGTTCCAGCCGCTCAAACAGTATTTACAACTCAAATTTCCGAATGCAGCTGTCGATAACTCGTCGTACGACTGGCGCGATTCGGTTCTGGTCAACGGAGCAAGGCTCGCAAATCAAGTGCTGAACGTCGCAGGAGACCAACCTCTTGTTCTGATTGGGCACAGTATGGGAGGACTTCTTTGCAGGGTTGCGAACGTTATTTTCCAAGACCCTACGCTGTTCGACACCAATGTGTCGAACTTGGCCAATCAGCTTGGATACAACGGAAATGATATAACGGAAATAAGAAACTTCGGATTTCGGCACATGAAGACGATGCCGAAGCCGAACTTGATCGTTACGCTCGCGACGCCCAACTCCGGCGCGATGCTTCACGGACAAATCAGCGGAATTCCCGCTCTGTTAAAGCTCGCTGTACGCTTCTTCCCGCCGACAAATCTCCAATCTGTTGCTGATCTCACGACAGATCGGCTCTTCCGGTTTTTGGAACAGTTTTCGGTCTCAACTCCCGTACTTTCGATTTCTGGTTCGAAGGGCAATCGGTTCGCGCGTGCATCCGGGACCATCTCGAACTGGCTGGGAAACAAGGGAATAAAAATTAATATGCCAAACGATCTCGTAGTGGAAGATCAGTCCGTGGACCTGCACTATTCCATTTTGCCCAACGAAATCGTTCATCACGGAAGAGCGAAATATCTACATGCGCGGGGTTACATGGACTGCACGGACGTGTGGCATTCGAATATTTATGACGACTGGAATGTCCGAGATCTTCTAGTTGATTGTCTGCAACGCTGTTAGTTTTCCGTATCAACCGACGCTTAGGCGAACATCGGCGCTTGGTCACAGAGTGGTCACAAAACTGTGGCCACCTCGACAGATTAAGTTGTTGATTGAAAAAGGGTTTAGGCCCAAAGAATACAGCCCTGAAAAGGCTGCGTTCTCGCTTCCAGGCGATCCAGTCCGTGTGGCCTTAGTCTTTCAACGCAATCAACCCAGACCGTTTCTTCCAGTATCCAAAGAACCGCACCGGATTTTGCACCGACTGCCTGCATCCGGCGCTTACTGGCGCCTACTGGCCATGCCAAGGGACCTTGTCGGAAGTGATAGAGGCGAAAGGTAGAAGGTTAATTATCAGAAGTTTGTACAGAATTACTAAAGCGATTCGGCTAGATGGTGTGTCTGCCAGTTCCACCACTTCCGCACAGATGTGAAACAGCACCGGAGGGCGGGTTTGATTATAGCAGAACGAATCTACTCAACCCGCGGCACGATGGCTGGCGGATGAGAGTGCTAATCCCCCGACGGCTGTAGCATCTCCTCTTGCGGCAAATCTTGGAACGGATGTGCCCGGCGCGATTGCTCCGGAGTGGAATACCCTCCGCCGCGTCGCCGTGCTGGTGCGCCTGACCCGTTCTGGGAAGCGGTCGTTGACTCTACGCAGTTTCTCTGTACTCCTCCGCTACTGTTGCCCGCGAGCCGGCCGGCCGTTGCAGTGGCACCAGTAGAATTCCCTGGTGCCGGTCGTGCACCAACGTCCAAACCTCCGCGCACTGGTCACATAACCAGTAGCGCTCTACTCGCCGGGGTTGTTGCCGCATGCGAGGAGACGATGGGGCTGTCAACTCTCCTGATTTGGCTATATACTCGGTCTCCACCAGAAACAGTTTGCCTTGGCGTAACCGAAGAAACGGTCTTGAGCATCGCGAATTCGCACAGTGGCTCAGCATCGTGCCCTCACTAATAGCAGCTGGATTTCACCCTAGCCTGCACGTGAAATGCCAGACAGGGTGCGCGCCCTCAGAGGTCAATTCCTCGGATTTCAACACTAGGTCTGATCCTTGTCTCACGCCTCGGTGCCGACTCATCGGCACGGTGACGAACTTTCGTCTTCCGTGCCTTGCCTACGACCTCGTACCTCGCTACCATTCCAGCAAATGGCAAAGCACGTCCTGCTGTGTCCTCCGGCCTATTTTGATGTGGTCGATCAGAAAAACCCCTACATGTCGGAGAAGATTCCGGTTGATCGCGGCAAGGCCCAGCGGCAATGGCTGGCTCTGCGTTCCGCCCTCGAGCAAGCCGGATGTCAGATCGAAACCATCGATCCCGCCCCCGGCCTGGAAGACATGGTCTTCGCCGCCAACCAGGTGTTTGTGGGTTTTCACGATGGAGTGGGCAAGTTCATCGTGCCCAGCCGCATGGCGTACGCTTCACGGCAGCGCGAAGTGCCTTTTTACGTGGATTGGTACCGCCAGCGCGGTTACAAGGTCATCGAAGTCGAACTCGGCGCTAACCACCTCGAAGGTCATGGCGATCTCCTTTGGCACCCGGACTGGTCCCGCATCTATGCCGGCTACGGCTTTCGCTCGACCCAGGGCGGCATCGAGAGGTTTCGCGCCGCAATGTCCAAATTGGGAATCCCGGTCATCCCGCTGCAGCTGGTCGACCCCTACTGCTATCACCTCGATACCTGCCTCTGCCCGCTGAACTCCGAGGCCGTGCTCATCTATCCTGGCGCTTACACTCCTGAATCTCTTGCCACCCTGCGCGGGTTTTGGAAGCGGATTCACGAACTCACCGCCGACGAAGCTCACAAATTCATGGGCAACGGCATCGTGGCCAACGCAAGCTACCTCACTCCCTACGTCACTCCGCACCTTGAGGCCATCCTCCGTCAGGAGAACCTCGCCCCTGTCATTCTCGATACCTCGGAGTTCGAGAAATCCGGTGGCAGCTTATTCTGTATGAAGGCTTTCTTGCCCGAGGGATGACTCGGTAACCCGGCGCTGTCATCCTGAGCGAAGTGAAGAAGCAACGCAACCTGACCACTCCACTGCCCGCATGGCTCAGTGCACCATCGCTGCTGTAACCGCAACCACCACTCCGACGACAGCCAGAACAATTCCCAGGTGCCAGAAGATTCGCCGCCCGGAAAGCAGGGTGATCGAAGTTACCACCAGCCCAATCTCCAGGAACACCTCTGCCAGGTCATACCTGTCAGCGCGGTCTGTTTCCATGGCGACCTCTCGCTCCAACTTCCGCGCCTCATCTTGAATCTGGTCCTTGTCGTGCTTGTACCGTTCCGCTTCCTGAGCAGACTTCTCCCCGAACTTAGCCATTGCTCCAGCATCCTTGCTAGCCACTACCGCTGCGAAGTCGCTGAACAACGCGTCCTCGTGCTCGCGAATATTCTTCGCCTGGTAATACGCCCATTGATCGGAGGACTTCGCCTGCAACACAACTTCCTCGGTGTGTGCCCGGTGCCCCAGCAGCGATACCACCGCTACGAACACTGCCAGCACCGCCATGGTCAGCGAGACCGCCGCCAGCGAGCGGTCTTCCCTGGCTTTTTCCGCGTGCTCCCGTAGTTCTTGAAGTTCGTCGGCGCTCATGTATCCTCCTGAAGCAGTGGCCAGTGACCAGTACTTATTATGTCGGCACTTAGTTTCTCATTAAAGGTCGATTTGCGCTCGAAGCAGTGCAAAAAGCTCAAACTGACCACTTGCCACCGGCAACTGTTTCATTCCCCCATCACCTTCACGATCACTCGTTTATCACGCTGCCCATCGAATTCGGCGTAGAAGATTCGCTGCCACGTCCCCAAATCAAGTTTGCCGGCAGTGATTGGCACGATCACTTCATGATGAACCAGCAACGCCTTCAAGTGTGAATCGCCGTTATCTTCTCCCGTCTCGTGGTGCTTGTAGTTCTTGCGAAACGGAGCCAGGTGTTCCAGCCACTGATCGATGTCCTCGATCAGACCACTTTCGTTGTCGTTCACGTACACTCCTGCCGTGATATGCATGGCGGAAACAAGCGCCATCCCTTCCTTCACTCCGCTCTTGCGCACGATTTCTTCCACCTGCGGCGTCAGGTGCACGTATGCCCGATGGGTCTTGGTATGAAACTTCAGGTATTCGGTAAGAGTCTTCATCGCACAACTCCCTTTGTTGTGGAAAACGTACGGGAGATTCTACGCGAGCCGCAAGCAACAAACCCTCGGAACTCGCTGTCGGCGAAGAGCATCCGTCAGTGGTCCAGCGTATGCGGCAACCAGCAGCAACTAGGTTCCTTAAGCCGGGAACAGTGGCTTTACCGCATGGTCTCTTCAATCTCTGAAATCCAGTTGGGACGCTTCAGCACTTCCCGCGGCTTAGGCCCATCCGCCGCGCCCACAATCCCATCCTGCTCCATCAGATCGATCAGATGCGCCGCACGCCCGTAACCAATGCGCAGCCGCCGCTGTAGCAGGGAAGTGGACGCTTTCCCAAACTCCACCACCAGCCTCACCGCATCCTGATACAGAGGATCGTCTTCGGCGCCATCCTCTGAGCCCTCAATGCCGTCTGCGCCGCCCACAGCCTCGCGTTCTTCTCGCGGCGCTTCAAGGAACTGCTGCTGGTACTCCGCCGAGCCTTGCTGCTTCCAGAACTCAACCACCGCCGCAATCTCTTTCTCTGTGACGAGCGGCGCATGCAGCCGGTGCACCCGCGCCGATCCAGAAGGCAGATACAGCATGTCGCCCTTGCCCAGCAGCGCCTCGGCTCCGTTGGCGTCGAGGATGGTTCGCGAATCCACCTTGGTCGCAACCCGGAAAGAAATGCGTGCCGGAAAATTCGCCTTGATCAGTCCCGTAATCACGTCCACCGACGGACGCTGCGTAGCCAACACCAGATGAATGCCCACCGCCCGCGCCATCTGCGCCAGCCGCGTGATCGATTCTTCCACGTTGCTCGAATCCAGCATCATCAAGTCGGCCAATTCGTCGATGATGATCACGATGTAGGGAATTGGTTTATCGTCGGAATCCTCTTCAAACAAACTTGGCGTGCCTCCGCGGTCAAACAGCCGGTTGTACTGGTCGATATTGCGCACGCCCTTCGCCGCCAGCAGCTTTAGCCGCCGTTCCATCTCGCGCACGGCGTTGCGCAAAGCGTTCGCCGCCAGCTTCGGTTCGGTGATGATTGGGGTATACAGATGCGGCACGCCTTCGTAGTTGCCCAGTTCCAGCCGCTTCGGATCCACCAGAATCAGCCGCACCTGGTCCGGCGTCGACTTGTACAGGATCGACATGATGAAGGCATTGATGGCCACGCTCTTGCCCGAACCGGTCGATCCGGCAATCAGCAGGTGCGGCATGCCATTCAGATCAGCTGTAACGATGCGTCCGTTGATGTCCTTGCCCAGGGCCATCGTCAGCTTCGACTTCGACCCCATGAATTCCTGCGACTCGATGTTCTCCCGCAGCCAGATGATCTCACGCTGGCGGTTCGGCACTTGAATGCCCACCGTCGATTTCCCGGCCATGCGCTCGATCAGAATGCTTTCGGCTTTCAAGGCCAGGCAAAGGTCGTCGGTGAGGTTGGTGATGCGGCTGTACTTGATTCCAGCGTCGGGCTTGAACTCGAACGTAGTAACCACGGGACCAGGATTGATTTGCGTGATCTGCCCGTGTACATCGAACTCGGCGTACTTTTCGGTGAGTACCTGCGCCAGCAGCTTCAGCTCGTCGGCATCCACCGCCTGTTGTTCATCAGGACGCTGCAGCAAGCTGCTCGAGGGCAGCTTGTAGCCGCCGGCGATCTTCGGCATCGTCGTCTTGGCTTTGTGATCGCTATCGGCACGCTGCGTCACCTCCGGGTCAAGCGCGGTGTCGGTCCCGGCCAAAGACTCCGCCAGAATTCCGCCCGTCGTTGCCCGATTGTCTTCCGTAACCTCCGGCTCCAGCATGCGCTCGATGCCGCTACGGCGAGTGTCGGCGGAAGACCTCGCTGGTTCGATCGCTTCAGCCACCTGCCGTGATGGGATCAACTGCGTCCTTACCACCGGCTTCGAAATCCGCCGCTTGTCCAGTTCCTTCTGCTGACGCTGCTTAGCGCGCTCTTCCTGCCAATCCTGGTAGCGGTTCCACAGCGCCGTCACAAACGCAAACCGTGTCGGCGCCCAAAGCTGGATTGATGAAAACGAGAATGCCGTCGAAAGATAGAGCGCGACCGCCAGCACGCTGGCACACACAATGTAGGCGCCTGCCAGGTTCAAATAATGCATCAGCACGTCGCCCACAACCCGTCCCAGCAGACCTTCAATCGGTACCACGTGCAGCCAGCGCAAATGGCCCGGAAGCAGCGCCAGCAGCGCGGGGATGAACATCACCAGCCAGATTCCACCGAGACTCTTCGCCATCGGAGATTGAATCTTCCGCGAAGCGAACCAGCGGACTCCAAGCATTGCGGGGAAGACCGGCAGCAGAAATGCTCCAATGCCGAAAAACTGCAGCGTCAGGTCCGAGACGAGCGCTCCGACCACGCCGATCCAGTTCCGCGCCACATGGGTTCCGGTCAGCACCGAGGCGCTGTTCAGCGAAGGATCAAGCGGCGAATACGAAGCCAGCGCGAGGAAGAGGAGGAGTGCAGAGACGCACAACAGGAAACCGATCAGCTCATTGAGCCGCCGGTTGCCCGTGGG
>Ga0070765_100003040_pt1 | contig 10729 bp, 9 predicted proteins | sample HubBroMetageWFT5_FD_71516 | JGI IMG/M metagenome (GOLD analysis project Ga0070765, IMG submission 71516) | Warmed and freeze-thawed soil microbial communities from the Hubbard Brook experimental Forest, New Hampshire - Hubbard Brook CCASE Soil... | ecosystem: Environmental > Terrestrial > Soil... | reverse complement strand
ATGTTTACGCTGAAGAACCAGGAAACGGGCGAGCAGGTGTCGGTGCCGCGTGGCGAACTTGCGGCGCGGGTGAAAAAAAGCTTTTAACCGCAAAGGGCGCGAAGAGAATCCGCAAAGGTCGCGAAGAAGAACGCTGTTATTCGCTGGCCAACGCCGGCACTGCTTGCTTCACGCGGGGCGTGGGCGGCGTGACCTCGCGCAGCATGTAGGCGTTGGCAAGGTATTGTTGGACCATGCGCTGGGTGTTGAAGAACGAGCCGTTTAGCGCGATGGCGGAGCGCATGACTTCGGTGTAACGGTTGGATGTGCCGTAGAACATCGGCAGGATCTGGCGCTCGAGTTTGTCGTACAGCGCGGCGACTTCGGCCGCCGGGTCTTCGACGATGTCGGTATTGCCGATGGCCCAGCCGGTGATGCCTTCGATCCAGCCTTCGGCCCACCATCCGTCGATCACGCTGAAACTGGGCACGCCGTTGAGCGCGGCTTTCATGCCGCTGGTCCCGGACGCTTCCTGCGGTCGCATGGGCGTGTTCAGCCACACGTCGACGCCGCTGGTGATCAGGCGGCCCCAGTTCATATCGTAGTTCTCGACGTAGACGGAGCGGATCGCGTCGGAAATGGAAGACGCGCCTTGAAAGACCTGGCGAATGATGTCTTTGCCACCGTTATCGCGGGGATGTGCTTTGCCCGCATAGACAAGCTGAATGGGACCGACCTCGCGCGCGATGCGCTTCAGGCGATCGCGATTCTGAAACAACAGGTCGGCGCGCTTGTAGGTACTGGCGCGGCGGGCGAAGCCAATCGTAAAAGCTTTCGGGTCGAGATTGACCGAGGTGCGGTGGCGGATCTCGGCAAACAGCGCTTCCTTCGCCGTGGCGTGGGCTACGCGGATATCCTCGAGAGGAATGCTGATCGCGTAACGAAGATAATTGTTGTCAGTGCGCCAGCCGGGAACGTAGTGATCGAAAAGCTCGCGAAAAGCCGGTGACGTCCAGGTGAGCGCATGCACGCCGTTGGTGATGGCGCTGATGGCGTAGTTGGGGAACATGCCGCGCGAAACTTCGCCATGGCGCATCGCGACTCCGTTGACAAATCCGGAGAAGCGCAGCGCCAGATAGGTCATGTTCAGCGCGTCATGATGCAGAGCCTGTGTCTGCTCGAGCAGGGTCACGCGCTCGTCGCCCAGCAACTGGCGCACCAGCGGCTTGGGGAACTGGTCGTGCCCGGCGGGAACCGGGGTGTGCGTGGTGAAGATGCACATGCGGCGGATGCCGTCGATGTCGAGCTGCTTGACCCGCCCGGCGAAACTCTGATCGAGGCGACGTTCTAAAAGGCCAAGCGCCAGCAAGGCGGAATGGCCTTCGTTCATGTGGAAGGCCTCAATTTTGTCGAAGCCGAGCTTCTGCAGAAGCTTCAGGCCGCCGAGACCGAGAATGATTTCCTGGGCGAGCCGGTAGTTTTCGTCGCCTCCGTAGAGTGATTCCGTCAGGTGGCGGTCGCCTTCAGCGTTTTCCGTAAGATTCGTATCCAGCAAAAACACCGGAACCGTATCGCCATCGACGCCTAGCACGTCATATTCCCAGGCTCGAATCCAGACCTGGCGGCCTTCGAGTTCGACGCTGACCCGTCCCTCAACCGCTTTCAGAAGGCGCTCAGGTTCCCACTGTTGCGGTTGCTCGCTCTGGTTGCCGGAAGGATCCAGATGCTGGCGGAAATATCCGTTGCGGTAGACGAGTGTGACCGCCACCACTGCAGCCCCGAGGTCGGCGGCGGAGCGCAAGGTGTCGCCGGCCAGCATGCCAAGGCCACCGCTGTAGGTGGGCATGTTGGGATCGAGGGCGATCTCCATGGAAAAGTAAGCGATGGTCGGGGCCTTGGCGCGTGGCTTCATAAGAAAGACAGCTGCCTCGAGCTGAGCACGATGCAGTGAATTCGTAGGCTGTCGGAAAATCGATTCTTCACGGGGTCCTGGCACGCGAAGCGGTTGGGGCCCCGGGCGGTGGCTTTCCGGCGGTAACTGCGAATCGACTGCACGGTGAAGGCTCATTATAGACGACGGCTTTGCGCAACCCGTTATGCCTTTTGGTCGTCTCCCAATGAGCCGTGCGTTTTCAGTGGATTAGGATGGAATGCGTGGCGGCGAGCGGAACAATTCGGCGGGTTGCACTGGCGCGCGCGCTTTCGAAGCTGGGGCATTGTTCGCGAACCCAAGGGTTCGAACTCATCCGGAGCGGGCGGGTGCGACTGAATGGGAACATCGTGCGGAATCCCGAGTCGCCGGTTCATGTCGGGAAAGATCGGATTGAGGTGGATGGCAATCGGGTCAAAGCGAGCGCCCGTGTTTACCTGATGATGAATAAGCCTCGCGGGGTGGTGACGACGGCCTCCGACGAAAAAGGACGGGAGACGGTATACGCCTTCCTGGAAGAGGGCCTGCCATGGGTTGGGCCCGTGGGCCGCCTCGACAAAGCCAGCGAGGGCTTGCTGCTTCTCACCAACGATTCGGAGTGGGCGGCAAAAGTCCTCGCGCCTGAGACGCACCTGGAAAAGACCTATCACGTGCAAGTCGCGACGGTGGCCGGTGTGGAATTAGTAGAGTCGATGACACACGGCACGAGAATCGAGCAGGGTCTGTTGCGAGTGAAGCGGGCGCGAGTGCTTCGCAGCGGGGAAAAGAACACGTGGCTCGAGGTGGTTTTGGATGAAGGGAAGAACCGGCAAATCCGGCGCATTCTTGAGGCGCTGGATGTCGAGGTGTTGCGGTTGATACGGGTGGCGGTTGGTCCGCTGCAGTTGGGGAATCTGGCGAAGGGGGAAGTCCGAGCCTTGAGCCAGGCGGAGAAAGTGGCGGTCGACCGGGCGATGGAGCGACACAAGTCCTGATGGTGCCCTAAATTCCGATATTGCTAGGCCGGAGCCGTCGCGGTGCCTTTCGATCTTGGCGCAGTAGGCGGCACGGACGGCGGAGCGGGTGTCTCGCTGGAACGGGAAGCCAGGAGTTCGGGGAGCAGTCCACCGTTTTCCGGAATCAAGGTGATGCGCGCCTTGCTGTCGAGAATCTTCTGGATCTCGAGAATCTCGAAAACCGCAGCTTGCACCTCCGGGTCAGAAGCAACTTTGTTGAGCGCTTCTCCGACAATGCGCGGACGCATGGCGGCAGCTTTGGCGAATTCGACGGCAGCCTGGCGCTCGGCGGTGCTGGTGATGATGCTGACCTGATTGGCGCCGTCCTGCTTAATCGAAGAAGTGACTTGCCGCAACCGGTTCACAACCTTTTCTTCGATCTGCTCGATCATCTGGGCATCGCGAAAGTGCACTTTGCGGATGTAGACCGAGCCCAGCTTGTATCCCCACTCGTGCGACTGCGGGGAGACCTCGGCGCGCACGGTCTGGCTCATGGCGTGGCGGTTCTGCAGCAGGTCGGCAAGCTTCAGATTGCTGAGGCAGCGGACGGTCGAATTGCTGACGTTGGTGGCCAGCGAGCCGCGCGGATCGGCATTCTTGAAGAGGAAGGCGATGGGATCGCTGATGAACATTTCGTACCAGATGCCGATGCCCATGGGCGCGCCTTCTTCGGAATTGACGGGCTGGCTGCGCAGATATTGCTGGTCGATGCGCATGTCGAGGACGTAAAGACGGCCGAGCCAGCGGACAATAGGTGCCTTCAACCCCAGCTTGAAGAGAAGAATGTGCAGCCCGGGCTCATCGATGACTGCGACCACCTTGCCAAACAGGACGTAGACGTAGCAGGTCCGTTCCTCCACCACCGCGTAGAAACCGAAGAACCGCAGCAGCCAGAAGACGACAGGCACGAGGAAGAAGCAAGCCAGGAACGTAACCACGGCGGCGATAAGCAGACTCATCGCTTTGTCTCCATGACCACCTGCTGGGCGTTTCCAAAAAGACCGAGCCGGACATTGCGTACGTAGGCGCGCAACGCACCCTCGCCGGTGGTTTTTAATTCGGATAGTTGGCTGGCCAAAGAGATGAGGGGCTGGACTTCGGCCTGGGCCTTGAGGGTTTCGATCTCGGCGGCCCGCTTGGATTGCTCGATCCGCTGGTCTGCGGTGGCCTGGGCGAGACTGATATCGGAGGAAACCATGTTGTGCGCGGTGTTGATGGCGGCGAGTGCAGATTCGACTTCCGGCGGTGGGTCGATGCCGGTAATCAGCGAGGCGTCCAGAACAATGCCGTAACGCGCTTCGGAGGAACTGCACTCGCGGTCCATGTGTTCGTTGAGGTCGCGCAGATTCTTGCGCAGGTCATTGATGGAAATGCCGCTGCCGCTGGGGTCGGTGGCGCCGGGAGCCGCGGGCGCTTCAAAAGTGGCAATGCGCTCGCGCAAGACCGAGACGAAGTAGCCCATCACGTGGGCGATAGGGCGCTTGACCGCGAAAATATTGGCATACAGATTTCGCTCGGAGATGTGGTAACGGATCTGGCCCGTGAGTCCGGTATTGAGCTGGTCCTTGGTGACGGCCTCGACGACGGTTCCAGATTGATTGGCGCCCGGCACTTCGGGATCGAAAGCCATGTTCACCGTTTGCGTGGCGATGGAGACCTTATAGATCCTTTGCCATGGCCACTTGAAATAGGGACCGCCCGGGAGAATCACGCGCACCTGTGGATACTGGTAGCGCTGCTTCTCCTCGGCATCGAGAGAAGCGGAAATAGGATCGGTGAGGGTAGTGGCGCCAGGGATGCGTTCGGCACGGCCGAAGTTGGTTTTAACGGCGCGCTCGTTCTGGTCGACGGTGTAGATGCCGCCGGCCAGATAACGCAATAGAAACCACGCAATGAAACCGAGGAAGATACCGGCAGGAATGTTCGGGTCCATCGGGGTTGCTCCTCAGCGCCAACCTTACACGATGGCTCAGCGCTGACTTTCAAATTCGTCCCGAGCGCCATTGAAAGAGCAGATTCCCCCTGCGGTTTGCAGGTGGAGTGACGGAAGACGCGTCACATTTTCAGCTTAAATGAAGATGGGAATTCGGGGGTTACAACGAAGTTAAAAGAGTGACCACGCGGTTGTCCCCAGCCGGTTAGGTCTTGGTGAAGGGATAGCCCTTTTCGCGCCAGCCGCGGACGCCGCCGTCCATGGAAATCACATTGGTGTAACCCATCTTCTGCAAGTTGTCGGCGGCGAGGGCCGAGCGAAAGCCACCACCGCAGTAGAGCACCAGCGGCGTGTTGACGTCGGGCACCTTGTGTTCGATGTCGCGCTCGATCACTCCTTTGCCCAGGTGGATCGCGCCGGGGAGGTGGTCTTTCTGATACTCGCTCTCTTCGCGGACATCGACCAGAACGAACTTGTCGCCGCGGTCCAGTCGCTGTTTGACTTCGTCCACCGTAGTTTCGCGCACGCGGGTCTTGGCATCGTCGACTATTTTCAGAAAGCGAGGAGGATGTTGCACGGCCATGAATCTCTCCTGGAAGAATTCATACAATTTTACCTAAAACTCGAGGACTTTTCGGTTTTCGGAACAACTGTGAAGACATAAGCCAGTTGGGTGATCGATGAGAAATCGTTTTCGCCACCAAGGACACGAAGTCTCCCGAATGAGCGATGCACGGGGGCCTTCCTCTGTTAATCTTCGTGCCCTCAGTGGTGCAAGCCTTTGATCTTCCTCGGGACGATCTGCCGGGCAATCCGGATAAAACACACGCCCTGACATAGACATCCGAATCCAAAACCCGGTTCGCGTCGTCTAAGTCAGCGAGTGTAGTCTTATTGTGCTCCGGTCCAGTAGAAGCGACCAAACCCTGGGTGGAATCCAAAGGATCTTGTTGACATGCCAGCACCGGCCATTCTCACTGTCGACGATGAGCCTGAAGTCTTGCGGGCGGTGGAACGCGATTTGCGCCGCAAATACGGAAAAGACTATCGCGTTCTCGGCACCGACTCGGGTAGCAGCGCGATCGACCTGTTGAAGCAACTCAAGACGCGGGGCGACACGGTCGCCCTCACGCTGGCCGACCAGCGCATGCCGCAGCTCTCGGGGCTCGACGTGCTGGGTCAGGCGATGCAATTGTTCCCGCTGGCCAAGCGCGCCCTGCTGACCGCCTACGCCGACACGAACGCCGCAATCTCCGCCATCAATACGGCCAAAGTTCACTACTACCTGCTGAAGCCGTGGGATCCGCCGGAAGAGAAACTCTACCCCGTGCTCGATGATCTGCTCGAAGACTGGCAGGCGGAGTACAAGGCCCCCTATCACGGCCTGCGGGTGCTCGGGACGCGCTGGTCGCCGGCGAGTCATCAGTTGAAAGATTTTCTCGGGCGCAACCAGGTGCCGTATCAGTGGACCGACGTGGAAATTGCTACGCCGGACCAGGAAGTCCAGCAACTGATTCCGAACGTCGACTTGAAGACTGCCTCTTTGCCGCTGGTGGTGCTGCCTGGAGGAGAAGTGATTTCGAATCCTCCCGTGGAGGAGCTGGCGGCCCGCATCGGGTTGCGCACACGCGCGGAGACAACTTTCTACGATTTCGTCATTGTAGGCGGCGGTCCGGCGGGATTAGCTGCCGCGGTGTACGGAGCCTCGGAAGGTCTGAAGACGTTGCTCGTCGAGCGCTCGGCTCCTGGCGGACAGGCCGGAATGAGTTCGCGCATCGAGAACTATCTGGGATTTCCTTCCGGACTGACCGGCGCGGACCTGGCAAGACGGGCTTTTACGCAGGCGAAGCGGTTTGGGGCGGAAATTTTATCGCCGCAGGAAGCGGTCGGATTGCGGGTCGACGGCCCATACCGTTTCGTGAGATTGCGGGATGGCACCGAGATCAGCTGTCATGCCCTGCTGATTGCAAGCGGCTTGTCGTGGAGAAAGCTCGACATTCCTGGCGCCGAACGCCTGCAGGAGGCCGGCGTGTATTACGGGGCGGCCATGACCGAAGCGCAGTTGTGTGCTGGCGAAGATGTGTTTGTCATCGGAGGCGCAAACTCCGCCGGGCAGGCGGCGGTGTATTTCGCCCAGTTTGCCCGCTCGGTGACCATGATGGTGCGAGGCGATTCGCTCGAGAAGGGCATGTCACAATATCTGATCGACCAGATCCGCGAGATTCCCAACATCCGGGTGGAAACGCAATCCGAAGTCGTGGAGGTCCACGGTGATGGCCACCTGGAATCGATCACTGTCGCCAATCACGCGACCGAATCGATCCGCACCGAGCCAACCAGCGCGCTCTTTATTTTTATTGGCGCTATGCCCTGCACAGCGTGGCTGCGCGGCTTGCTGCCCATGGACGAGCGCGGCTACCTGCTGACCGGCGCCATGCTGCCGAAGGATGGCGATCGGCCCAAAGGATGGAAGGAAGAACGCGACCCGTTCATCTTCGAGAGCGTCATTCCGGGTGTGTTTGCCGCGGGGGATACGCGGCATTCTTCGATCAAGCGCGTGGCATCTGCCGTGGGTGAAGGCTCCATCACGGTGCAGATGGTGCATCAGTATTTAAGTAAAGTGAAGTAGGATTGGCGATTGCTAGGAGCCAGAAGCCAATAGCCGGCAGCGGCTTTTTATGAATCCACAGGTTCAGGACATCATTCGGCACGGGTATTTGTGGCTTTTTCTGGTCGCTCTGCTGGAGCGGATTGGGCTGCCGCTGCTCGTGACTCCCATCGTGATCGCGGCCGGCGCAGTGGCCGGGCTTCGCGACGACCTGAGCCTGTTGGGAATTGTTGTGGTCACAGTGGTCGCCACGGAGCTTGGCGACCTGGTGTGGTTTGAGCTGGGGCGCCGCCAGGGATCGTCGGTGTTGCGGTTGCTTTGCAAGATTTCGCTGGAACCGGACTCTTGCGTGCGCAAGTCTGAAGACGCCTTCGCGCGACATACCACGACCTCTCTCATCACCTCCAAGTTCATCCCAGGTGTAGGGCGGTTGGCGGCGCCAGTGGCCGGCATGTCGGGCATGTCACGAGCGCGTTTCCTGCTGGTGAATGCGCTGGGCACGCTGGTCTGGAGCGTCATTTTTGCGCTGGTGGGATTCATCCCCGCACGCAAGCTGCCGATTGACGTTTTGCTGGAACGCGCTGCCGGCTGGCTGCTGGTTTTGTTGGCGATCGCGGTGCTGGCAAACGTAATCTGGAAGTATGTGCAGCGCGAAAAGTTTATCCGTTCGCTGCGGGTCTCGCGCATGACGGTGCAGGAATTGAAAGGCGCGCTGGACCGGGGTGAGCGTCCGTTCGTGGTGGACCTGCGGCACAAATTGGAGTTTCTGGTGAACCCCCGGACGGTCGCGACCGCGATTCGGATAGCTCCTGACGAGCTGCCCTTGCGGCACGCGGAACTTCCGCGCGACCGCGAAGTGGTGCTCTATTGCACCTGCCCCAGCGAAGCCACCAGCGCCAAGGTGGCGATGGAACTTAAGAAGATCGGGATCGTGAAAGTGCGCCCGCTGATGGGCGGTCTGAAGGCCTGGGAAGATGAGGGTTATCCCATGGACGAGTTCTACCACGAAGAAGAAGTCAAAACTGCTTCGTAGGCGACGGTTTCCCCAACATTCCCTCCAGTTGCCCCCTTTGCGTTTCCCATCCCGAATCTGCAACATCTGACGGCCGGTTACCAGAGGCCAATCTCCTGGTTGTCCGACCGGGTTCCGTCGCGCCGTTCTCATGTGACCCAGATCACAGGCAAAAGTGACGCCCCTTGCTACAGTGCGCTTGTGGAGCCAACATGAGCACACCTTATGGCATTCAGATCTCCGAGAATTGCCTGCTTTGCAAGCTGCGGCAAACGGGATTCTTCTGTGAGTTGCCCAAATCTCCGCTGGAAGAGCTGGAGAAAGTGAAGTATGCCAGCGCCTATCCACAGGGTGCGGTGTTGTTTGTCGAAGGCCAGGCGCCGCGAGGCGTCTACGTCATCTGCAGCGGAAGAGTGAAACTGTCGACCACCTCGCGCGACGGCAAGACGCCGATTCTGCGCATCGCCGAACCCGGTGAAGTGCTGGGCTTGCACGCCACGGTTTCAGGCAAGCCTTACGAACTTACCGGCGAAACGCTGCAGCCCTGCCAGCTCGATTTTATCCGGCGCGACGATTTCCTCCGCCTGCTGCAGCACCACGCCGACGCCTGCCTGAACGCGGCGCAGCATCTCAGCCAGAATTGCCAGAGCGCGTATGAAATGATCCGGTCGCTCGGCCTCTCCCATTCGGTTTCGGAAAAGCTGGCGCGGCTGCTGCTGGAGTGGGCGAGCGATGGCGAGACCACGAAAGAAGGCATTCGCATCAAGATTGCACTGACGCACGAAGAGATCGCGCAGCTGATCGGCACATCACGCGAGACGGTGACGCGCGTGCTGAGCGAGTTCCGGGAGAAAAAATTCGCCCAGTTGCGGGGTTCGACCCTCATGATTCTGAACAAGCCGGCTCTGGAGAAGATGGTCGAAGCCTAGAACTCGTCTACTCGTCTCATAAATGGTTTTGGGAAGGGCACGACTTCAGGCGTGCCGCCAACGGCTACAGATACACGGGGGGCTTTACGGGCTGCCGCAAAACGACTGTAGCGTCGGCGTCCCGCCGGCTGTCGCGAGGGCATCTTGCCCTCGCCGTGCAAATTCGTAGTTGGGCGCGCCTTCAGGCACGCCGTAAGAGCAGAAAAGAACGAGCCGGCTTTTTAGCCCCTGGGCTCAGCCATCCTCTCTGGCGCACCTTATTTATGAGATGAGTTGTAGCCTGAGTCATCGGCTCCCCACAACCCCGCCTGCGTCCATCTTTGGTAAGAAATTCCGGATTACTGGCGTTACTTTACCCGTGCCAACCACCGGCATAAGCTGCGCTCATGAACGTGAACGCGCTGCTGATGTGCCGCGAGCAGGAAGCGCTGCAGATGCTGGTCGGCGCACTCGATGAGCTGGAAATCGAGGAAGAGATCTGCGTCTCAGAGCCGGAAGCGATGGAGCTTCTGGCGGTCGGCTATTACTCGGTGGTCGTGGTGGATTTCGACTTGCCGGGCGCAGCGCAAGTAGCGCGCCTGGCGCGTCTGTTGCCGGCACAGCGGCGTCCGGTGGTATTCGCGCTGATCAATGCGCTGACCGACGTGGGAAGCGCGTTTCAGGCGGGCGCGAATTTCGTGCTCTACAAGCCGCTGGTGTGCGACCAGGTGATGCGCTCGCTGCGCGCGGGCCGGGCGTTCATGCGGCCCGACCGGCGTCGGTCGCCCAGACAGAAAACCGAAGCTCTTGTTTACTTGCGATTCGGGGATGTTTGTCCGCTGCCAGCGCTCGTGCTCGAAGTCAGCGAAGAGGGGCTGTCGGTGTTGGCGTCAGAACCACTACCCGCCACCGAGTTGCCGTTGCGATTCATTCTTCCCGGCACCAGCCAGATGATCGAAGGCAGCGGTGAGGTGACCTGGGCCGACGATAGTGGTCGTGCTGGAATTTTCTTCACGCAGTTGACCCCGGCCGCGCGCCGGCACCTGAAGGCCTGGATGGCGAGAAAAGACAAGCGTAAAGCTTCGCGCGGGCGAGTTACGACGCGAGCGACAAAGGGACAGACGGCGGCTCCGCCGGCCAATTAGCAATCCACTTCTTCAGCTTGCTTTGAAATTCGTTTGAGCAAACCTCCGACCGCACGTAGGCGCATCGCAAGACCCAACATCTCGCATGCTAGACTCGCCCTTCTCCCGAGGGCCGGGCTGCATGAGTGAGTTGGTGTTTCTTTCTGCCGTCGAGATGGCAGAACAAATCCGACAGAAAAAGATTTCGCCGGTAGAACTCGTCGAAGCCCACCTGGCGCA
>Ga0070765_100003039_pt1 | contig 10734 bp, 7 predicted proteins | sample HubBroMetageWFT5_FD_71516 | JGI IMG/M metagenome (GOLD analysis project Ga0070765, IMG submission 71516) | Warmed and freeze-thawed soil microbial communities from the Hubbard Brook experimental Forest, New Hampshire - Hubbard Brook CCASE Soil... | ecosystem: Environmental > Terrestrial > Soil... | reverse complement strand
GCCGGGCCAAACAGGTCCGTGCCCACTCGCGCCACCATGAACACTTCCGCGCCGCACAAACGTGCAGCCACAGCCTGGTTCGCGCCCTTCCCCCCAAAACCCAGATCGAACTTGTCGGCAAAAATAGTCTCGCCCGGCTGCGGAAATCTGCTGCCAAACGTCGTCATATCAATATTCGCGCTGCCAACCACCGCGATGCGAGGCCGCTTTGCCATGTAAGTTCCAGTAAGAAGCAGTCCGAGTCTATGAACTGCACCGCCGCCCTGTCAACGAACCACGTAGCTAAGAGGCACGTGTAACTCGGGCAGCCATGTAGCCCACGCCCTCGTCCGGGGTTGCGCGAAGCGCAATGGCAGCCGTAACCCGATCTCGCCGCCCTGTGTGGCACCGTCCCCAATCAAACCCGCAGCCCCGCACTCTGCTATATTGCCTTCCTCAACTCTTGGAGAGTCCGCATGCCCCGCAACGTCCGCTGCGCCCTGATTCAAGCCAGCAACGCGATCCCCACCGACCGTCCACTCGCGCAGATTCGCAAAGCGATGATCGACAAGCACCTCAAGCTGATCGAACAGGCGGCGAAAAAGAAAGCGCAGATCCTCTGCCTGCAGGAACTTTTCTACGGCCCATATTTTTGCGCTGAGCAAAACGCCCGCTGGTACGACTTGACCGAGCATGTGCCCGACGGCCCAACCACGAAGCTGATGCAGAAAATTGCGGCGAAACACCGCATGGTGATCGTCGTTCCCGTCTACGAAGAGCAGATGCCCGGCGTCTATTTCAACACCGCCGCGGTCATCGACGCTGACGGAAAGTATCTCGGTAAATACCGCAAGCATCACATCCCGCACTGCCATCCCGGATTCTGGGAGAAGTTTTATTTCACTCCCGGCGATCTTGGCTATCCCGTCTTCCAAACGAAGTATGCGAAAGTCGGCGTCTACATCTGCTACGACCGCCATTTCCCGGAGGGCGCGCGCATCCTCGGATTGAACGGCGCAGAAATTGTTTTCAATCCGTCCGCGACCGTCGCCGGACTCTCCGAATATCTCTGGGAACTCGAGCAACCCGCGCACGCCGTGGCCAATGGATACTTCGTCGGCGCGATCAACCGCGTCGGCACCGAGAAACCATGGAGCATCGGCGAATTCTACGGCAAAAGTTATTTCTGCAACCCGCGCGGCAAGATCATCGCGCAGGCCAGCCGCGACCAAGACGAAGTCGTAGTCGCCGACCTCGATCTCGACATGATCGCCGAAGTCCGCAAAGTCTGGCAGTTCTTCCGCGACCGCAGACCCGACAGCTACGGACCGCTCACGGCGCAAAGCGTGTAGTCATTGTGTGATTGAGTGATTGCGTCATTGGCCGATTCATCCCTTTCAATCGCACAATCGCCCGATCACCCAATCGCTCAATCATCCAATGACTCAATCCATCCAATCCAGCCCGCTGTACAACGCCGACCTCGCGCCGGCAACCGCGCAGCAGCGCCACTGGGGAACCTACAACTTCGCCGCGCTGTGGGTTTCGATGTCGGTGAACATCCTCACCTACATGCTGGCCGCAAGTCTGATTCAAGGCGGCATGAACTGGAAGCAGGCTGTCTTCACAATATTTCTCGGCAACGTGATCGTGCTCGGCCCCATGCTGCTGAATTCGCATCCCGGCGCGAAATACGGCGTTCCCTTCCCCGTGCTCGCGCGCGCGTCGTTCGGCGTGCTCGGAGCAAACGTCGCCGCAGTCCTGCGGGCACTGGTCGCCTGTGGATGGTTCGGCATTCAGACCTGGATCGGCGGCGAAGCCATCAGCACTCTGCTGGCAGTTCTCTTTCCCGGATGGAAAGATTTTCCGCACGGCGCGGCAGTCTGCTTCTTTATTTTCTGGTCGATCAATCTGGCCGTGGTGCTCAAGGGAATCGAGTACATCCGAGTTCTGCAAGGCATCAGCGCTCCAATTTTGCTGGGAGTCGGACTTCTGCTGCTGGGCTGGGCCTATCGCGCCGCGGGCGGCGTCGGGCCAATGCTTTCGGTGCAGTCACGCTTCACGACGTTCCCGGAATTTTTGAAGTTCCTCATTCCAGCGCTGAACGGCACCGTAGGCTTCTGGTCAACGGTATCGCTGAACATTCCCGACTTCACCCGCTTCGCGCGCAACCAGCGCGAGCAGATGATTGGCCAGGCGCTCGCCTTGCCGACAACCATGACGGTTTACGCGTTCGTCGGAATCGTGGTGACATCGGCGACCGTCGTCATCTACGGCACCGCGATCTGGGATCCGGTGCAACTTCTCAGCCGTTTTCATTCTCCGGTTGCCGTAGTCATCTCGTTGATCGCAATCCTGCTGGCGACGCTCAACGTGAACATTGGCGCCAACGTGGTCTCGCCCGCCAACGATTTTTCCAACCTGTGGCCGCGCAAAATCAACTTCCGCACCGGTGGAATAATCACCTGTTTCATGGGCATCATCCTCATGCCATGGAAGCTGCTCTCCAGCTACAGCACCTTCATCATGGGATGGCTTGGCGGCTACGCAGCTTTTCTCGGCCCGGTCGCCGGCATCATGATCTGCGATTATTTCGTAATTCGCCGCCGCGTACTGGAAGTTGAGGATCTGTACTTGCGAAATGGTGTGTACGAATATGCCAGCGGGTTCAACTGGCGAGCCCTGGCCGCGCTCGCGCTTGGCGCGGGAACCGCCCTGTCGGGATTAGTGCTTCCCTCCGCGCGGTTCTTATACGACTATTCGTGGTTCGTAGGATTCGCAGTAGCATTCGTTGTTTATTACGCGACAATGAGTCGGAACCGCCCAATGTAGGGGCGGACGCCCTCGTCCGCCCCGAGCGAAGCGAGTAGCGCCACCCAACCACCGACACGACCCGATCGCTGCGCGACCCCGGACGAGGGCGTCCGGGACTACACGATCGAAAGTCACAGGATCACAGAAACTCTGGCAGCACTTCACGCTGCCAGCTTTCGAGATTCTGCTCTTCATCCCCGCACATCAGATAAATATTGAACTGCGTAACGCCCGCCGCCTCCAGCGCGCGCAGTTTCTTCTTATGCGCTTCCGCCGGCCCGATCAGGCAGAAGCGTTCGATCACCTCGTCGGAAACAAACTCCGCATTGTCACTGCCCACTTCGCAATGATGCTGATAGTCATACCGGCCGCGGTCCTGCACGTAAGAAGTCAGCTCTGGCGGAAGATCTTCGGGCTTGTACTGCCGGATCAGATCCATCACGTGATTTGAAACCAGCGCGGGAAACCAGCGCACGCGCTCGCGCGCAGTCTTCAAATCGTCGGAGACCCACACCGGCGCCGCCGCCATCACTTCAATGCTCTTCGCGTCGCGTCCAGCCGCTTTCGCGCCTTCGTTCACAAAACTCATGCACCACGAAATCAAATCCGGATCGGCAAACTGAAGAATAATTCCATCGGCCACGCGCCCGGCCATATGGAGCACCTTGGGCCCATAGCCCGCAATCCAAACTCGCGGAGAATCTTTCGCCCAGGTCAGCCGCGTGGGCTGACCGTCATGCTGGGCTTCTTTGCCAGACGTCAGATCACGAAACTCCTTCACCGCCGCTTCCAGTTGCGACCAGCTCACCGGCTTTTTGCCCATCACACGGCGCGAACTGTCGCCGCGTCCAATGCCGAGTTCCATGCGCCCGCCGGAAATCAGATTCAGCGTAGCGAACAAACTCGCAGTCACGGTCAAATCGCGCGTCGCGGGATTGGTCACGCATGTTCCGATCCGCATCTTCTTCGTATTCGTCGCCATCAGCGTCATCAGCGGATACGGCTCCATCCACAACACATGCGAATCGAAGATCCAGCCGTAATCGAATCCCGCCGCCTCAGCCTGCCGCGTCAGGCCGACGATGCGCTCGATGGAAATATCGGGTTTGATCGTGATGCCGAATCGCATAGCTGGGTCCCTTCCGACTGCCGACTTAATTAATTCTTGTCGTTCCGAGCCTAGCGAAGCGCAGGTGAGGAACCTGCTTTTCTGCCGCCACCGGCAAGCAGCAGATTCCTCGCTTCGCTCGCAACGACAAAATGCCGTCGGCGTCGCACAGCGCGGTGCGCGCCGCATTCCCTCCACCTGAGGAGCGGCAGTGTAGCATACAATTCCTTTCTTATCCTTGAGCACCAGCAGCGGTACGGAGGGCGCGATGGCTTTCGACACCATCATTAAAAACGGGACTGTAGTCACAGCCAGCGACACCAGCATGGCCGACGTCGCAATTGAAAGTGGCAAGATCAGCGCGATCGGCGCCGATCTTGCATCATCGAGTGCGGCCCAGAACGCCATCAAGATCATCGACGCCACCGGCAAACTCGTCCTCCCCGGCGGTATCGACGTCCACACGCATCTCGACATGCCCTTCGGCGGCACCACCAGCGCTGACGATTTTGAAACCGGCACGCGCGCGGCGGCATTCGGCGGAACGACCACTCTCATCGACTTCGCCATTCAATACAAAGGCCAGCCCCTGCGCCAGGCCTTCGACATGTGGATGTCCAAGGCCGCGGGCAAAGCGGTCTGCGACTACGCTTTTCATTGCATCGTCACCGACGTTTCCGGCGGACAACTTTCGGAGATGAACGATCTGGTGCACGAAGGCGTGACCAGTTTCAAACTGTTCATGGCTTATCCCGGCGTGTTCATGCTCGACGACGGCAGCATCTTCAAGGCGCTGCAAACCACTGCGAAGAATGGCGGCATGGTCTGCATGCACGCCGAGAACGGCAGCGCCATCGACGTCATCGTGCAGCAAGCCCTGGCCGAAGGTAAGAAAGCGCCGAAGTATCACGCGCTCACGCGTCCCACAACGGCCGAGGCCGAGGCCGTTGGACGCGCCGTAGCGCTGGCGGAGATGGCCGGCGCGCCGATCTACATCGTGCACCTGAGCTGCAACGAGGCGCTTGAGAAAGTGCGCGAGGCGCGCGACCGCGGGCTGCCGGTCTACGCCGAGACCTGCCCGCAGTATTTATATCTCTCGCTGGAAAACATGGACGCTCCCGGCTTTGAAGCCGCGAAATACGTCTTCACTCCTCCGCTGCGCGAAAAGTGGAACCAGGAAAAACTCTGGAACGGGTTGCAGCGCGATCATCTACAGGTGGTGTCGACCGATCACTGCCCGTTCTGCTTCAAGGAACAAAAAGAAATAGGCCGCGACGACTTCACAAAAATTCCCAACGGCGGTCCGGGCGTCGAGCATCGCATGAGCCTGATTTACTCTGGCGGCGTGGCCGGCGGACGCTTCAGCGTGAATCGTTTCGTCGAACTGGTCTCGACCACTCCTGCGAAGTTGTTCGGCCTCTATCCGCGCAAAGGAACGATCGCGGTTGGCAGCGACGCCGACCTCGTGATTTTCGACCCGAAACGCAAGCACACAATCAGCGCCAGGACTCACCACATGCGGGTCGATTACTCCATGTTCGAGGGCATCGAAGTCACCGGCATGCCCGACGTGGTTCTGTCGCGCGGTAAAGTTGTCGTCGAGGGCGACAAGTTTCTGGGCCGCGCGGGGCAGGGAGAATTCCTGCGGCGTCAGACCTATGCGCAGGTGAATGGATAGACGGTGATGAATGTTCATGTTGCCGCGGACGCCCTCGTCCTGGGTTGCGCGAAGCGCAATGAGGAGTGCGTGGTAATCCTTCCAGACTCTCCGTACTGATGGCGCCAGGACGCGGAGCTTCGCGGGGCGGACCCTTTTCGGCTTCGCTCAGGGCAAGCTGCGTCCGCCCCTACACGAGCAAATTCGGTTGCAGCGTGCTCTCCCAGATACCCTTTGCGCGATGCTGGCGGCTGGCTCGTGCGAACTTGAGCTATCCGGTGACCCTCGGGACCGGGGCCGTTTCGCCGCCCCACAGCGGCGAGTTCAATCGATTTACCTTCCGTTGTTAACCCGTTTGTTATCAGGTGCTTACCCGATATATTTTCCACAACCGCCAAGGCGCGCAACTCTTTATTTATAGGGGCTTTAGATGACGTATGCACTATTTCCGGAGCAGCTAATGCAGTCCAGACAAGGGCATTCTTAGCGCAGCGCTCGGTCGAGAGCCTGCTTCCACCTGGCGTTGTCGATGCTCCAGCAGACTTTGGCTCTCGGCACCTTGAGTGCGGACTGCCATACCTGCCGATTACGTTCGTCGTGCGCGACGTTGAGGCGATCGACCACAGTCATGCCACGTGTGAGTTCGCTCTGCGTCTCAACTTCGACATAATGTTCGCTCCAGTTCGTGCCGACGGTCGGGTCGAGTGCGAGGCACATCGCGACCGGATCGGGCAGACAGATTCCATCTTCACCAGTCTGAATTTTGTATGCGGCGCGCGCGTGGCTGTTGCACTCGATCGCGAAAGTCGCGAGCTTGGTGTCGAACTTCAGAACACGCGCGATATCGCTTTCGTCGAGCACGGCCTCGCCGCGGCAAAGGTGCCATCCGATCAACTCCACCGCAAGACCGCTTCGCATCACAATGCGCGCCGCTTCAGGGTCGACCCAGATGTTGTATTCGGCTGCGGGCGTGACATTGCCTTCGCAACAAAGATTGCCGCCCATGATCACGCAGCGGCTGACCTTCGTCACAATCGCCGGCGCTTTCGAGATCGCCAGCGCGACATTCGTCAGCGGCCCGAGCGTGACCAGAACAATTCCGGGATTCGCTTCGATGGTCTCGATGATCGCATCAACGGCGTGGCCAGGTTCCGCCGCTCGCCTCGGTGCGGGATAGTTATGCTCGCCGAGACCGTCGCGTCCGTGAAACCAAGTTGCGTTTTCATACGTGCGCAACAACGGCTTGGCCGCACCCGAGTAGACGGGAGTGTTTGCTCCGCACAGCTCAACCGTATACAACGCGTTACGCGTTGCCTGTTGCACATCGACGTTGCCGGCGACGACCGTGATCGCGGCTACATGCACATCGGGCGCGCGCAGGGCCATGATGAGCGCAACGGCATCGTCGGACGCGGTGTCGGTATCGATGAGGAATGTGCGCGGCACGGGCGTAAGAATAGCAGAGTGGATGGGGGACTCGAGCGCGCCGGCATTTAACGTCTGAGACGAACGCCATCGATCGATGCGCCGGAGACACACCGTCGAGCTTGCGCTCGACGGGGGCGGACGAGGGCGTCCGCCCCTACACGACCTTGTGGGGCGTGACAAAGAAGAGTACAGTTACTCGTTTTCCAAGGGAGAGTGAATGTTCACGCCGCCGAATCTGACCATTGCGCTGTTGATGATGATTACCAGCGCCGTCTGCTGGGGTTCCTGGGCCAATACCTACAAGGGCGTCAAGAACTATCGCTTCGAACTTTTCTATTGGGACTACGCGATCGGCATTTTTCTTATTTCTTTGATTCTCGCGCTCACCATGGGCAGCACCGGGCACGATGCTTCCAGCTTTCTTAACAATGTGAAATCGGCGGACACGTCGAACATCGTCTCTACCATGATCGGCGGGGCGATTTTCAACCTGGCCAATCTTCTGCTGGTGGCCGCGATCGACATGGCCGGGCTGGCCGTGGCGTTTCCGGTCTCGATTGGAATTGCGCTGGTGGTCGGAACTGTACTCAGTTACATTCTGCAGCCGAAGGGCAACATGCTGTTGCTGATGAGCGGCGTCGCGTGCGCGCTGATCGCGGTCATTCTCGATGGCAAGGCATATGGCAGCATGGCCATGGCAGGCCGTTCGGTCTCGCGCAAGAGCATCGTGCTGTGCATCGTCTCCGGCGTGCTGATGGGATTGTGGAATCCGTTTGTTGCGTACGGCGCCACACGCGGGAATCCCCTGACGCCTTACAGTTCGGTTGTGTTTCTCACCTTGGGCGCGCTTCTTTCGTGCTTTATATGGAACCTGTACTTCATGAAGCGGCCCCTGGTCGGAGAACCGGTCAGCCTCAGCGGTTTTTTTGGCGGTCCGCCGTCGGGCCACTTGCTGGGACTGTTCGGCGGGTTCGTGTGGGGCGTGGGGACAGTATTCAACATCGTTGCGGGAAAGACGACGAGCTACGCCATTTCGTATGCGATCGGACAATCGGCGCCGATGGTGGCTGCACTGTGGGGACTTTTCGTGTGGAAGGAATTCGCGGGATCGGGATCGCGCGCGAAAGTTTTCGTGACGCTGATGTTCGTGTTCTATGCGCTGGCGATTTTTCTGGTTGCGCATGCAAACGGCTAGTGTAGGGCCGGACGCAGCTTGCCCTGAGCGAAGCCGAAGGGTCCGCCCCGCGGAGCGAAGCTCCGCGCTTGGCGTTATCCGTGCGGAAAATCCTCGAGGGATCGCTGCATGGCGCTCCTCATTGCGCTTCGCGCAACCTCGGACGGGGCATCCGGGGCTACATGATTCGTTGAGCGGGCTCGCGTCCATCACGCAAATTATTTGCCTTTGATGCGGCTGATGAATAATTGCAGGAAGCGGTCGGCGTCGGATGCGAGGCAGACCCGCGCGTTCGGTTTGAGTTCGATCACTCCATCGATTTCGTAGTGATCTCCGTGCAACACATTGTTCTCGTTCGATCCCATGCGGTTGGCGACGGTTTCTCCGCGCGTGAAATCGCCTTTGGTTTCGACGTCGACGTGCATGTCTTTCAGCGTCACCAGGGTGGAGTCAATGACCGTGCCCACCGCAAGCGGGTCATACATGGCTGCGCCCTGATATCCGCTTTTTTCCGCGCGCGTCAAATAAAAATCTGCCAGTTGCGCGATGAAATCACTCTCGGGCCCGTGAAGCGACTGCAAGTCTGCCAAATATTTGCGCGTGATCAGCGTGCGTTCGCCGACGTCAGAGCCGACCATCGTCACCATCCATCCAGCGTTGAAGACGATCGCCGCAGCTTCAGGGTCGCCGTAGATATTCGCCTCCGCGGCTCCGTCGACGTTGCCGCCGGAAATCGAACCGCCCATGATCACAATGTCTTTCACGAGCGACGCGATCGAAGGATCTTTTGAAACAGCGAGCGCGATGTTGGTCAACGGCCCGACCGGAATCAGCGTGACTTCGTGCGGATATTTGTGCACCGTCTCGATGATGAGGTCAGGGCCAAACCGCTTGTCGGCAGTGCATTTTGTCGCGGGCAGTTCGACTCCGGCAAGACCATTTCTGCCGTGCCAGTATTGCGCCGTGATCAACTTCTGATCGAGAGGATGCTGCGCTCCTCCGGCAACCGGAACATCGCACCGGCCAGCGAGAGAAACAATCTTCAGCGCGTTCTCCAGACCCTGGCGGCCGTCGACGTTTCCGGGCACAACCGTCAACGCCTCGACCTTCAGCTCCGGCGAGTTGAGCGCGAGAAGGATCGCCATGGCGTCATCCACACCGGGGTCAGTGTCGATGATTACGCGGCGCGGTGCTTGCGCGGCAGCAAAGTTCAGCAGACAGAAAAGAACGAACAACATCAGGCTGGAAGCACAAGTAATCTGTTTCACGGTTTTCCTCTTGTCGGGTGATCGGCAGACGGCAACGAAGACATTAGCCTAGAGCAGCATACCGGCGATCGAAGCCGACATTAAGTTCGCCATCGTTCCGGCGAGCATGGCACGGACACCAAGACGGGCGAGATCGCCGCGGCGGTTGGGCGCGAGCGCGCCGATGCCGCCGATCTGAATTCCGATGGAGCTGAGATTAGCAAAGCCGCAGAGCGCGAAGGTGGCGATGGTGAAGGAACGTGGGTCGAGATTACCCTTCATCGGGCCGAGTTGCGTGAAGGCGACAAATTCGTTGATCACCATGCGCGTACCGAGCAGGTTGCCGATGGCGGAGGCATCCTGCCACTTGACGCCGATCAGCCAGGCGATGGGAGAGAAAATCCAACCCAGGACTTGCTGCAGGCTGTAGGGGAACCACGAGATGTGAATGTGAATCCAGCCCATCGACGCGTTGAGGACGGCCAGCAGGGCGATGAAGGTGATGAGCATGGCTCCTACGTTGAGTGCAAGGTGCAGGCCGTCGACAGTACCCCGCGCAATGGCGCCGAGAACATTGGATTCCTTCTCCATAGCCGGCATCTGCACCCGCCCGGCGGTGAGAGGCTGCTCGGTTTCCGGGACGAGCATCTTCGCGATGAGCAGCGTGCCGGGCGCGGTCATGATGACGGCAGTGATGAGATTTTTCGGGTCAGCGCCGCCCACGTGAATATAACCGGCCATCATCCCTCCCGAGATGTGGGCCATGCCGCTGGTCATCACGGTCATCAATTCCGATTGCGTAAGCTCGGGCAGGAACGGTCGGATAGTCAGCGGCGCTTCGGTCTGGCCCATGAAGATGCTGGCCGCAAGATTCAACGATTCGGCACCGCTGGCGCCCATCACCGTTGTCATGACCCACGCGCCCGCGCGAATGATGAGTTGCATGACGCCGATGTGGTAGAGCACGGCGAAGAACGCTGCGATGAAGATGATTGTAGGCAGCACTTGGAAGGCGAAGATAAAACCCACCGATGACGCCTGTTTGCCGAGATCGCCGAAAACGAATTCCGAACCGTAGTAGGAAAAATCGAGGAGGTGTTTAGCGCCCGCACCGAGCCAGGCGAACAGTCTTTCTCCCTTTTCCGTCCGGAGGACAAAAATCGCCATAACGAACTGCAAGCCAAGCCCCCAGAGCACGGTTTTCACGCGGATAGCGCGCCGGTTGGTGGAGAACGCGTAGGCGAGGCCGAGCATCGTCAGCAGGCCCAGAATGCCGGTGTATCGTCCCATCAGTTTTTCTCCCCACTCATAGTGACGGCCTCGCCGA
>Ga0070765_100003038_pt1 | contig 10735 bp, 10 predicted proteins | sample HubBroMetageWFT5_FD_71516 | JGI IMG/M metagenome (GOLD analysis project Ga0070765, IMG submission 71516) | Warmed and freeze-thawed soil microbial communities from the Hubbard Brook experimental Forest, New Hampshire - Hubbard Brook CCASE Soil... | ecosystem: Environmental > Terrestrial > Soil... | reverse complement strand
GATCCCGGCGACGCGGCCCTGCTCGTAGCCTTCGGCGCGGGCCAGCTCACGGATGCTCTCGGCCTCGGCCTTCGCCTGCGCGAGCAGGCGCGCCGCCGCGTCACGCGGCAGCGCCTCGGAGGGCTCGAGCTGCTCGAAGTCGTAGCTGACGACCGCGTCAGACAACCGCGTCGCTCTCGTCTTCGCTCTCGCTGGCGATCACGATCGCACCGGACTCCTCGAGCTGGCGCACGACCGCGACGATGCGACTCTGGGCGGCGTCGATGTCGCGCTTGCGCTGCGGCGGCTGGATCTCCATCTCTTCCTTGATCATCTCGGCGCCGCGCTCGGACATGTTCGTCAGCACGACCTCCTTGACGTGCTCCGGCGCGCCGCGCAGCGCCAGCACGAGGTCCTTCTGGTCGGCCTCGCGCAGGACCTGCTGCACCGCGCGCTGTTCGAGCTTGACGATGTCCTCGAACACGAACAGCATGCCGCGCACCTCCTCGGCGAGGTCCTTGTCGGTCGTCTCGAGCTTCTCGAGCACCGCGCGCTCGGTCGTGCGGTCTGAGTGGTTGAGGATCTCGGCCAGCGTCTTGGTGCCACCGGCGGCCGAGTACTCGCGCTCGGCGACCGCCGTCAGCTTGTGGCGGATCACGTCCTCCACCTGCTGGACGACCTGGGCGCTGGTCTCGCCCATGCGCGCGATCCGCAGGGCGATATCGGGCTGCTGGCGCTCGGGCAGGCGCGCGAGCACCTGCGCTGCGAGCGTCGTGTGCAGGCTGGCGAGGATCAGCGCGATCGTCTGCGGCGACTCGCTGCGCAGCAGCGCGGCCGTACGCTCGGGCGGGATCCGCTGCAGAAATTCGAACGGGGGCGTCTCGGTGCGGGCCGACAGGCGTCCGAGCACTTCGGCCGCGCGCTCGGGTCCGAGCGCGCGCTCGATCACCCCGCGCGCGTAGTCCAGTCCGCCGGCGACGCCGAGTTCGCCCGCACTCGTCAGCGCGGCGAGCTCGTTGAAGATCGAGTCGGTCGTCTCTGCGCCGACCGAGCTGAGGCTCGCCATCTCCATCGAGAGGCTCTCGATCTCTTCTTCGCCCAGTCGCTGCAGGACCTTGGCGGCGCGCTCGGAGCCGAGCGCCGCCATCAGTACCGCCGCCTTGCGCGCGCCGGATACGGTGGCGACGGTCGCGGGCAGGTTCTCGCTCGAGGCGGCCGACAGCGCCGGGACGGTGTCCGTTGGAGACTCGCCGGCCATCCAGGCCTAGCCCTCCTGCATCCAGCTGCGCAGCTGCTGGGCGACGCGATCGGGGTTGCTGTCCACGAGCTGCTCAACCTGCTCGCGGATGCTCTCGCCCCTGCCGTTGGCCTGATGGCTGGCGCTGCCGCCCCCGTTTGCAGGCGCTACGGCGGCCAGGGCGGGTGCCGACCGCGTCGAGGTCTCGCGTTCGAGCTCGGACAGGCGCATCGGCGCCTCGAGCTCGCGCAGCCACACGGGCTCCTCGATCGGGCCCTTCTCGCGCTTGCGTATCGAGCGCGTGGTCAAGAACAGGAAGATGATCGCGGCGAGCCCTAGCAGCACGTACTTGGCGTCGGCGAGCGGGCTGGCAGCGGGCGAGGAGCTGCTCGCCTTGGCGAACGCGACCTGGCCGATCGAGATCGTGTCGCCGCGCTTGGTCTGGATGCCCGCGGCGTTGGTGACCGCTTCGCGGATTGCGGGCAGCGCCGAGGCGGGCACGGATTTGTCGAGCAGCACCGAGACGTGCTGGCTTTCGACCGTGCCGGGCGCGATCGTCGAGTGCGTGACGGTCTTTGAGACGCCGAGCGAGGAGCTCGTCGTTTCGTGTTTGTAGCTGGACTTGCCGCTGGTGCCGGTCGCGGCGGCGGTGAGGTTCGCCGTGCCCGTCGCGCCGCCCGCGCCGGTGCCGTTGCCGCTCAGCGTTTCGACCGTCTTCGACTGCGAGGTGGGCGTCCCCGCCTTGCCGTATTCCAGCGATTCCTTGGTCGTCTGGTTGACGTTCATGTTGGCGTAGACGAGCACCTGCGCCTTTTCCGCGCCGAGCGTCCGTGCGAGCATCGCGTCGAGGCTCGCCTCCATGCTCTGGTCGTAGCGCTGCTCGGCTTCCTGGACTTCGCCGCCCGAGCCGCCCGCGGCGCCGCCGGCCTGGGGCCACAGCAGTTCGCCCGAGGCGCCGGTGATCGTGACCTTGCCCAGCGCCAGCCCGGGGACGCTCGAGGCCACCAGCTGCGCGATGCCCCGCACCGAGGCCTGATCGAGCGCGGTCGTCCCGGACAGCAGCACCGCGGCCGAGGAGGCGCTCTGGCTTTCGCCGAAGATCTGGCTCTGGGAGCTGGGCAGCACGAGCTCGACCTGGGCGCCGGACACCCCCTGGATGCTGTCGATCGTTTCGTCGAGCTGCCCCTGCAGGGCGCGCTGGTAGGTGACCTGCTGCTGGAAGTTGCTTTCGCCGAGGTTCTGCTTTTCGAACAGCTGCTTGAAGCCGGGCTGGTTGTTGCCGAGCAGGTTCGCGCCGGCGAGCGCGACGCGCGCCTTGGAGGACTCGTTGGCCTGCACGGCGATCGCCGTGCCGTTGCTCTGCAGCTGGTAGCTGATGCCCTGCGCGCTGAGCGCGCTCGTCATCTTGTCGGTTTCCGACGCCTGCACGCCGCTGACGATCGTCGTGTAGCTCGGCTGGGAGACCGTGTGCACGAACAGGTACATGAACAGGATCGCGACGACGGCCGAGCCGCCGGCGATGAGCCATCCGCGCGGGGTGAGCCTGGAGGCGAGCTGGGCGGCGTTGGGCATCGCTTAGACCTGCGTGTTGAAGATGCTCTGGGTGGCTTCGGTGGCCTTCGTGCGCAGCTGCGCTGCGAGTTCCATCGCCATCTGCGCGTCCTCGACCGTTACAACGGCCGTCTCGGGGTCGCTGACCGTGCCCGTCGCGAGCGCCTGCGATGCGCTGGACGCGCTGTCCTGCGTCTTCTCGAGGGAGGAGATCGCTTCCGTGAGCTCACCGCCGAAGCTGCCGCCCTCGGCCGCGCCGGGTTGACCGCCCTGCGACAGCCCTTCGACGGCGCCCAACGACAGTCCGCCACCGACTCCGCCGACCGGCGGGATGATCATTTGAGCAATCCGAGCGTCGCCGTGAACATGGACTTGGCGGTCTGCATCGCGGTCACATCCGACTGATAGGACTGCGACTCGGAGATCAGGTCGGTCATTTCGGTGACCGTGCTGATGTTCGGCATCTTCACGTAGCCCTGGGCGTTGGCTTCGGGGCTGCCAGGGTCATACACCTGCTGGTCGGGGGTGGCGTCGCTGACGATGCCCGTCACCTGCACGCCTCCGGGCGCCGGTGTGCTCCCGCTCTGGCGGATCGCGCTCGTGAGCGCGCCGCCGAAGTCGCTCGAGCCGGCCTGGGCGAGCTCGACCTCCTGGCGCTGGTAGGGCTGCCCGTTGGCCGCCTTGGTGGTGTTCGCGTTGGCGAGGTTCTCGGCGGTCACGTCCATGCGGACGCGCTCGGCGGTGAGGCCGCTGCCCGCGATTCCGATCGCTTCGAACAGTCCCATCAGGCGCCCGGCGCGCCCATCGCGGAGCGCATGATGTCGTTGCGGGCACCCATCACCTGCGTGAGGGCTTGGTAGTCGAGGCCGTTTTCGGCGAGCTTCGCGGATTCCTGGTCGACGCTGATACCCGTTCCGTTCGGTCCCGCTTCAACTGGCTTGGTTTCGGTCTGGAACTGCACTTCGGTCGGCGAAGCCCCGCCGTTTACCGCGCTCTGCAGGGCGGACTCGAAGCTGACTTCCTGAGGCGCATAGCCGGGGGTGTCGGCGTTGGCGATGTTGTTGGTCAGCGCAGTTTGCCGCTGCCAGGAGCCACGCGCCGCCGCCTCCAGCAGTTGCTGGGTCGAATCGATGAGAGCCATTTGAAGGGGTGGTCCTTTCCGCCCTCCCTGGGCTGAAACCGACGCTCTCCATGAGGTCGCGTGCTTCCCGGCCATCGAGGGGCCGCCGCCCCCGTGATCGGCCGGTCCACGCCGATCTTTAGGGCTTTATCCCGCTTTGGCCGAGCTGCCGGGCGGCGTCGCGCTCGAGCGCATCGCCGCCTGTGGGCGCTAGCCCACGCGTCCACGCGTCGAGAGTCTGCTCACGCGAGCACGCGCGCCGGCCGACGCTCCACGCTAGAGATTTCAAGCCAGCCATCGGCGGGGGCCATGCAGATGTCGAAGCCAGGATTCGCAGACCACAGCAGACGCGCGCTGATCGTTTTCGCAGCGCTCAGCGCAGCAGTGTCCGCGCTCGCGCTCAGCCCGGCGGCGTCTGCCCGGCTGACGAGCTCGACCTACCGCGCCGAGAACGTGTGCGCGACCCCGCCCCAGGGCTCCGCCGGCTGTCTTGGAGTCAGGCTCGTCGCGCGATCGCTGAGCACTCCGGACCTCGTGGCCGCCGCGACCAGGGAAGCCGACGAAGCGGCACAGGGTGTCAAGCCCGCGGTTCAGAACAAGACGCCCAACCCGGAAGGCCTCACGCCGGCGAAGCTGCGCGCCGCGTACTCGCTGCCGAGCGAAACCGTCGCCGCCTCGACACAGACGGTCGCCGTCGTCGACGCCTTCAACGACCCCAGCGCGGAAGCCGATCTCGGCGTGTATGACAAGCAGTTCGCCCTGCCCGCGTGCACGACCGCGAACGGCTGCTTTCACAAGATCGACCAGGAAGGGCACGCGACCCCGCTGCCGGCCACCGAAGGCGGTTGGGCGACGGAGATATCACTCGACGTGCAGATGGCGCACGCGATCTGCCAGACCTGCCACGTCCTGCTCGTCGAGGCCAACAGCGAATCGTTCAGCGACCTCGGCGCAGCCGTCGAAGCGGCCGTGAAAGCCGGCGCGACGGAGGTCAGCAACTCCTACGGCGGGCCCGAGAAATCCGGCTATTCGGCCTACAACGCCCCCTACGAGCACCCGGGTCTCGTGATCACCGCCTCCGCCGGCGACTGCGGCTACTTCAACGAGTCGTGCAGCGAGCCGAACGCCGCGAACTTCCCGGCCAGCTCACCCGACGTCGTCGCCGTCGGCGGGACCACCCTCAGCGAAGAAGCAGGAACGTGGAGCAGCACCGTCTGGGCAGGCGGCGGCAGCGGCTGCAGCGACGCCTTCACGGCTCCCGCGTGGCAGAGCCATCTCTCGAACTTCTCAGAAACGGCGTGCGACGACGGTCGCTCGGTCGCCGACGTTGCGGCGGTCGGCAACCCCTACACGGGTGTCGATGTGTACGACAGCACGCAGTCGCCCGCGCGCTACCCGACGGGCTGGGGCGTGTGGGGAGGAACCTCGGTCGCCTCGCCGGTCGTCGCGGCCGAGTTCGGCCTCGCGGGCGGCGCCCGCGGCGTCGAATACCCGGCAAAGACGCTCTACTCCCACCTCGGCAACAGCGAAGCTCTGTACGACGTCGTCTCGGGCAGCAACGGCAGCTGCAGCGAAGCGACAGCGTGCAGGGCAGCCGTCGGCTATGACGGGCCGACAGGCGTCGGCAGCCCGATCGGCCTGGGCGCGTTCACGCCGACGGGCAGTCCTGTGAACGAAGAGCTGCCGAGCATCACGGGCACGGCCAATCAGGACGGGACTTTGACGGTCGCTCACGGCCGATGGAGCAACAGCCCGAGCTCCTACAGCGAGCAGTGGCAGGTTTGCAACTCCGCGGGCTCGAGCTGCACGGCGATCGCCGGCGCGACCGGAGCGACCTACACAATCGCCGCGAGCTACCTGGGCTCGACGATTCGCATTCTCGAGAGCGCGAGCAACGCGTCGGGGAGCGGCGCGCCGGCGCTCTCGGCAAAGACCGCTGCCGTCGCAGCGAACCCACCGACGATCACGAGCTTCACGCCGACCTCTGGGATCACCGGCAGCGAGGTCACGATCACCGGCACCGCGTTGAACGCGGCCAGCGCTGTGCGCTTCGACGGCACCGCCGCGAGTGCCTTCACGGTCAAGTCGCCGACACAGATCGAAGCGACGGTCGGCAGCGGCACGCTCGCGGGAGATATTGTCGTGACCACCCCGGCCGCGAGCGCGACGAGCAAAGCGGAGTTCAAACCGACGCTGTCCGTGTCGAGCCTCAGCCCAGCGTCAGGGGCGCCGGGGAAGGTCGTGACGATCGGCGGCCTCGGCTTCAACAGCGGCTCGAGCGTCAGCTTCAACGGCGTGGCCGCTGCGAGCGTGACGTTCGTGTCAGCGACGAAGCTGACGGCGACCGTACCCGCGGGCGCGAGCAAAGGCACGATCACCGTGACGAACAGCTCGACTCCGAGCGGTACGGTCACGAGCGCGAAGAGCTTCAACGTCACGTAGCACTACGCGCTGCGATCAAGACGCGGGCGGCGGCGAAGCTGACCCGCGTACCCATCGGCGGTGCGCCTGGCGCGCGTGGTGTTCGCGACCTCGGCCGCCAGCGTCTCGCGCAGGCGGATCAGCTCGATGTGCGTGCGCTCGTGGATCAGCCGCGCCCGTTGCAGTATCTGCGCGACGGCGAGCGGCGGCTGTGGCGGCAGATCGGCGATCAGCTCATCCCAGCGCGCGCCCAGCGCCAGCAGACGCTCGATCTCGCCATTGCCGGCGAGCTCGAGTTCGAGCTCCGCGTGCTCGTGGATCGCCTCGTAGCGGCGCAGCGAAGCAGCGGCGCCGGGGTCGGGTGCGGCGTCGCTCACGCGCTCTGGATCTCCGCGTCGCCGTCCACCTCGGCCGCGACCTGACTCCAAGCGTCGCGCAGGTCGCTGAGCAGCTCGCCCACCTCTTCGACCTGGTCTGCGTCCTGGCTCATGCGCGCGGCGTTCAGGTGGGACAGGCAGAAGAGATAGATCGCGTGCAGTCTCTGGGAGACCTCGCCCTGCCCGAAGTCGAGCGTGCCGTCGAGGTGGCTGATGATGCGTTCGCCACGGCGCAGCGCCTTGTGCGCGCGCTCGACCTCGCCGTCGCGCATCGCGTTGGCCGCCTGGCGCAGGAAGCGGCGCGCGCCGTCGTAGAGGAGCACAACGCGCTCCGCCGGTGTGGCCGCGAGGACCGTGCCCCTGCGGTAGGCGGCGTGCGACGCGGTGACGTTGCTCATCTCACTTCCCTTGATCGGCGCGCGCGGCAAAAGGCTTGAGGGCGCGCACGCTGCGACCCCGCTCGCTCACTAAATGCCCTGCTTGTTGAGCGATTCCTCTTGGCTCGTCAACCAGTCGCCCTGCGCGGTGTTCTTGGAGATCACGGCTTCGAGCTGCGCATAGGTGGCCTGCAGCGCCCGTTCGCGCTGGGCGAGCATTTCGTTCATCGTGGCGATCTGAGAAGTCAGCTGGGTGATCTGCGAGCCGTCGCCGGTGACCCTGGCTTCGATCGTTCCCCCCGGCCCACCCGCGGCGTCGACCATCCCCTGCAGTCCCTGCGACCACTGCTGCAGCATCGTCTCGACGCCGGCGGGATTCGACTTGACCGCTTCTGCGAGCTTTTCCGGATCGAGCGTCAGCAGGCCTTCGAGCGAGGCTTGCGAGGAGGTCCCGCTGCCGCTCGGCGCGCCGGTGCTGATGCCGATGTCGAACGGGCTCGACATGCCCGCTTCGAGCCCTGCAGCCGGTTCGTACATGGTGTCGCGCATGCCGTCGAGCAGGTCCGTGAGTTCGACGTCGCCGAACAGGATCCCCGTCGAGTATTCGCCGGTGCTCTGGACCTTCGCCGGGGGCTTGGTCTGGATCTGCGTCTGGATCGCTTCGACGGTCAGGTTGTAAAGCCGCACAAACGATTGCACCTGGGCTTCGATCGCGCTCGCGTTGGGCCCCGGCGGCTGCACGTCGATCGTGACCGGCCCCGTCGGCGTGAGGCCGCTCAGCGTCAGCGTCACCCCGGCGATCGCGTCGGTGACGGTGTTCGAGCTCGAGCTCCCGGGAACGCCGTCGACGGTGAATTCGGCGTCCTTGCCCTGCCTTTCGGTCCCCGGCCGTTCGACGAGCGTCGTCCCCGGGTCGCTGACTTTGATGAATTCGCTTCCCGTGTTGCCGGTCGCGCGACTGGACAGAACCACGCTGCCGTTTTCCAGCGCCGCCGCGTAGACGCTGGCGCTGCTGTCGGTATCGATCTTGCTCGCGAATTCCTCGGCGCTCTCGCCGGCCTTGACCGTGAATTTTTCGCCTTCGATCGTGATCGTTTCTTCTTTGGTCGGGCTGGTGAACGTGAACGTTCGCTGGGCGGAGCTCGCGAGCTTCGTGACTTCCACCTCGTAACCGCCCACGCCGGCGCCGCCGCTCGTTGCCGCGCTGACGCGCCCCGGTTCGCTCGAGCTGACGCTCTGGGCGCTTTCGAACAGCGAGGGCAGGCTGAATTCAGACACGACGCTCGCGAGCTGCTGGAGGTCGGACTGCACACCCTGCAGCTGGCTCTGCTCCGCGTGCAGCTTGGCCCCCTCGTCGCTGAGGTGCGTGACGGGCTCGCGTTCCGCCGCCATCAACGCGGCGATGATCTTCGTCGTTTCGAGCCCCGAGGCCAGCCCCGAGATCGTTATCGGGGCGCCGGTCGCGGCATTGACTCCAAGCGATGAGGCGGACATCGAACGGCCCTACGCCAGCGCCTGTCCGGCCGCGAGCTCGAACGCTTCGACGGTGGACAGGCTCCTGAGGAGATTGCCCTCGTTATCGTGCAGCTCGATCCTGGTCGGTCCTCCCGACGCATCCGCCAGGAAGCGCAGGTGATGTCCCTTCTCGCGCATCCGCGCGTGGATGCGACCGGCGCCGGCGATCTGAGCCAGCACCTCCAGCGGCGGGCCGCCCCTGCGTGCTGCGACTGGGAGCGGGATCTGCTCTTCCGCCAGCCCCGATACGAAGGCGGCGATGTCCTCGGTGGTGCTTGTTGCAGACGACTCGTCTTGCGACGTAGCCGAATAGTCCTCAATAGGCAGGATAGGCGAGCTCATATGGCGTTTTCTCCCTGAAAACGTAGTTACGCGGTCCAATCCATGGGCCGCCTCGCGCGTGCATTCACTGTCTTCATCGACGTCCTTCGTGGAAACTTGAAGAATCTGCTTCGGCTGAGACATGGCTTGCTCCATTCGCACGCGTTTACGTTCGCTACGCGGCCGCCACCTGCGAAAGCAGGAGCGCGGCGGCCTCGTTGTCGGGATCGTGGGAGAGGGCGGCGGCGGCGAAGTCACCCACCTCGCGCGACATGCCCGTGGCCGCCGCGACGCGCGCGAGCCCAAGCAGCGCCCTCGTGTCGGGCGCCTGCCGGCAGACCGCCATCCACTCTTCGGCCGCCGAGGCGACGAAGCCGCGGCGCATGTACATCTCAGCGCGCAACTCATGGCGCTCGCGCAGATCGACCGCACAACGATCGAGCAGGCCGAGGAGTGCTTCGAAGGGCTCGAAATCGTGAACGCGCAGCAGCGCTTCGAGCATCACCGTCAGCAGCGGCACTGCCGCGGCGTCGAGCTCGATGTCGGTGTGCCCACGGCTGATCAGCTGCTGCCACGCGCTGAACAGCTCGAGCTCCTCCTGCGCCATGCCCGCGGCGCGGGCTCGCGCCAGCGCCCCCGCGATCGCGGCATCGGCCTGGCCGGCGGCGGTGCCTGCTGTGGCGGTGGCGTCCGCCGCGTCGGCGGCGCCCCTCGCGTCGGCGTCGGCGGCAGCGATGCGTGCGAACAGCTCGCTCCTGCAGGCGAGGAGGGCGAGCGGGTCCTCGCTGGAGAGCGCGCCCGCCTCCGCGGCTGCCTCGAGATACCGTCGCTGCGCCAAGAGCGCCTCGGCGAGCGCCACACGCGCCCTGGAGGAGTGCGGCTGGCGCTCGAGCACCGCCCTGAACTGGAGCTCGCCCGCGCTCGTCGCGCCGCCCTCGTACAACGCGGTGCCGAGCAGGAAGCGAGCGGCCGGTCCGGGATCGGGCGTGTGGCGTTCGAGCTCGTCGACGACCGCATCCGCCTCGATGCCGCTCGCGAGCAGCGCGCTCGCGTATGGAAGCACCGAGCCGACGAAGCCGGGATACCCGCGCAGGCAGCGCTCGAGCTGCTCGATCGCGCCTGCGATATCCCCTTCGGCGCGTCTGAGCTCGGCGAGATGGAGCATCGGAAGATAGGTGCCCACGCCGACGGTCGCCGTATAGCGGGGCGGCGGCTCGCCCATCTCGATGCAGCGCTCGCACAGCTCGATCGCGAGCGCGCGCCGATCGAGCGCGATCGCGGCGCGCGCCTGCTCGAGCAGCAGGTCGGTGAAGCCGGGAAAGCGATCGAGCCCTTCTTCGGCGAGCGCGAGCGCGTCGAGGGGGCGATCGCAGGCGCTCAGGGCCTTCACGAGACGGCTGCAGAGCGCCGGCGCGAAAGGGTGGCTGTCGCGATCAGGGAGCCCCTCCAGCATCTGCCACGAGCGCTCGAGCTCGACCAGCGCGCCGGCGCTGTCGCCGGCGGCCGCGTACTCGCAGCCGAGGTTGTAATGCAGGAAAGGCGTCGCCTTGCTCTCCTCGAGCTGCAGACGCAGCAGCTCGATATTGCGAGCGGACTTCCCGCGGGCGTCGCGCACGCCGCCGAGGTAGCCGTAGTGCTCGACGCGGATGTTCGTCGCCTCGATGCGCTCGGGCAGATACGCCGGGAGCCTGTGCGCGATCTGCTCGTGCAGGCGCCCCTCGAAGCGGTACTCCGGCCGGTTGCGAAACACGCGCAGGGCGTTGTGCGCGACGGCGGCGCCTTCGTCGGCGTCGCCGGTGTAGTTCGTCTCCGCGAGGTAGAACGCCTCGCGCCAGGT
>Ga0070765_100003037_pt1 | contig 10736 bp, 3 predicted proteins | sample HubBroMetageWFT5_FD_71516 | JGI IMG/M metagenome (GOLD analysis project Ga0070765, IMG submission 71516) | Warmed and freeze-thawed soil microbial communities from the Hubbard Brook experimental Forest, New Hampshire - Hubbard Brook CCASE Soil... | ecosystem: Environmental > Terrestrial > Soil... | reverse complement strand
TAATGCTCCGGGACTCCTGAATTGATCTGATAGTGATTGTATTCAAGTTGAAGAAACTCGGGTCCCGCCTCGACCACTACACAGTCGTGCTGCATATGCTTAAGCTGTCGGCATAAAGCGCTCCCCAATCCATCGTCATCGACAAACACTAGGTACGGCCCCTTCGGGATTTCACCGCTTCGAGTTCCGAGCCTCTTGGCCATCCACCGGATGCGATGAAACAGATTGGGTATCGTGTCTTGACCTCGCGTTCGAGTTCTAGCTTGCCGAACGGCAACATCGTATTCGCCCCTCTCAAATCTCTCACGCAGAAGTCCCCGTTGAATCTTTCCTATTGAAGTCTTGGGAATCTCTTTTGTTTCGACTGGCAACAAATAATCCGGATTTATTCCTAAGTTACGGTTAAGTTGGCCGCGTATCCGAACCAATAGCGAATCAAGCTGTACACCGACCATTGATGTACTGAAAAATATGGCGAGTTCATCCGTGTCGCCTCCAAGGCGCCGCACGGCGCAGGCCGCCGTAAATGAAGATTCAATACCTTCGATCTCTTCGATCAACGATTCTATTTCGTGACTGTAAATATTGTTACCGTTAATGATGATGACGTCTTTGTCTCGGCCGGTTATCGTTAAAGCTTCGTCCTCGACGAAACCGAGGTCGCCCGTTTCAAACCAACCATCCTCTGTGAAATTCTCTCGACTGGGGCCTGCGTCCCCGTAGTACCCGTCAAAAACCATTGGGCCTCTAACCTGAACATGGCCCGTTTCTTTTTCCTGAAGCAATTTGCCCCGTCCATCAACAATCCGGATCGTGAGCCCCGCAATCGGCCTCCCTACGCTCGTGAAGCGTAGATCCGATCCAATCGTGCCGCGACTGAAGGTGCGAGAAAAGGTCACGCCCGAAGAGGTCTCGGACATTCCCCAAGCTGGATGCATGCTCTTCCCCGACAGACCATGGGGCGCAAGAAGCGATAGAAATGAAGCAGCGGTCGACGCGTTCACAGCCTCTCCACCGTTGACAATGAGTCTCATGGAAGAGAGGTTCCACGTCCCTCCGGAAATCTGTTCCGCACAATCATTAATCATCCGAAAGGCAAAATTAGGCGCCCAAGTAACGGTCGCGCGATAGTCCTGAATCCAATCGAGCCACCGGATGGCTTTTTCGATTACTAAGCGTGTGGATGCGTGAATCTGTCTGCTGCAGCTGAATAATGCCATCATGTGGAACATAATGAGGCCGCCAACGTGTTCCATAGGCATCCAATTTAAGTACACGTCTTCGCCGCATAGGCTGTTCGCTTCGGATGTTCCTGCGCATCGGGCCAGGACGTTTGCGTGGGTAAGAGGAACAAGCTTGGGAATGCTGGTACTACCGGAAGTCATAAGGAGAACCGCTATCTCACTGGGGATGCCACTATGCCAATCCTGATCGCGCCCATGTTCCTGCAAAGATGATATTCGCTCAACGCTTATTTGGTTTGTACCTGAGGGTTCGAGAAAGCGATGAATCGAAGCATGCAAGTGCTCTGACGATACAATTAAGGGATTCCCTAAACTTTCCCATGCCGCCTTCAACTTCCCTGCTACTCGGCTCGAGGAATCGTAACTGGGAGGCACCCCAATCGGTACTGGGACAAAGCCGCCGAGTATACAACCCCAGAACACTGCTAGGAATTCACGATTTGAATCGGTTTGCAGAATTACTTTATCCTGTGATTTCAAGCCAAAAACTCTGAGCCCCGCTAACGTTCTTTCGGCATCCTTGAGGAGATCCAAATAGGACTGCTGGGACTCCTGACTCACTGAATCAATATAGGTAATCGTTGTCGAGGCTAAGCCCTTCGATGCACGCACTAACGCGTCGGACAGAGTTCGCGGAGCTTCTGCGTTCATCACCAACTCGTCTCCGCAGATAATCGCCGTTTTCCGTGGTCCAGGGTGAGCCAAGGGCATTACTTCCGTTAAAGGCGCGAGAGGAACTGAGTCTTTCGAGAAACATTCCGCGAGTCCCCCTGTTACTTGATCCAGCCTAAGTTCCTCTGGATCTTCATCCCTGTCCCGTACCACTACTGCGATTTGGTCTACTGCCCTCGTTGACCGGACGCGACTCTCGCACTCATCGGCCAGTACAGGATCCACCGTGGCCAGCTGTGTCAATACATTTTCGTCTACGTGACCGTTCGAGGTATAGGGAAGACTAGACACGCGAACGAAGGAATGCGGTGCCAGCCCAACGCCCAGGCGTTTCTCAGTACCTTCCTTAGCTCTAGAAGCGGAAAAGTCTCCCTTCGGGACCACGTAGGCGCAAAGCTCAGCCGATTGCCCCTTAATTTCTCGGAGGATAACCCTACAATCGTTAATTGACGGGTCTTCGCAAAGACTTGCTTCGATAATCGGCAAAGATATTCGGCGGCCACGGAATCGGACGTCCCGCTCTGTGCAACCGGTTACTTGCAGCGAGCCGTCGTCAAGACGGCACCCGATGTCTCCCGTTCTGAACAATCTCTGGCCTGGTCTCCTCGAAAAGGGATCAGGAACGAAATGCAACGCGGATTTTTCAACCGAATTCAGATATCCGCTTGAAAGCTGTTCGTCACCGACGAAGATCTCACCTTTAACTCCTACGGGCTGAGGTTCCATTTGACGATCTAGAATATAGACCGAGACGCGATCTGGCAGCCCAAGAGAAGGCGGATCGTAAGAGGCCTCCGACTTACAGCGACGCGCGCCAATTGCGACTGGTGCCTCAGGAACCGAATAGAGATGCCACAGATCAGCCGTCAGAAGGAGCTCAAACTGACTGACTAATTCACTTTTGACCGGTTCGTCACAACACAAAACATGCCGTAACGAGGAGAACCCTGTATTCCCACTTTGTTCGAGAGTACCTAGAAAGTCTCTGAGAAGAGCTTGTTCTACCTGGATTATCGAAACCTTGTGACGCTCTGTAGCTTCATATAGACTTCGGGCATTTTCGTCACCGTTGGGAGGCGTCAAGACAAGACGAGCCCCGAGAATCAAAGGCAAAAACGCCTCAATCGCTGACGTGATGCTGTCGAGCGGCGATCGGTGCAACATTGTGTCGCCATCGGAAAGATGGAATTGTTTTTGGTAATAGCTAAGACTTTCGCGAAGCGTGCTATGCTGAATAAAAGTAAATAGGCGCGTGCCATGAACTACGCATGCGACGCTTTCAGCAGTTACCCTAGGCGCGACCAAATCAGCCAGTATAACTTTTTCTTTGATGTCCCCTGTTATTAATACCTTGGCGATCCCCGCATAGTCCCCGAACCTATTGTCGGTGACAAGCACGCGACCCTCTGGAATTTCCCTCCATATCGAATCAAACTCCGCGGCAGAAATCTGTGGATCGAATGCAAAGAAGGCTGCACCCGCCTTCAAGACACCGAGAACTGTTGCGACCCAGTCCGGAGAACGCTCCATAACCACGGCAACAACTGCACCGGGTCGAACCCCCAGATTTTTCAGATGCCCGGCGATCCTGCTCGCCCTTGCATCGAGTTCAGCGTATGTCACTTGTTCGTTGTCGGAAATTACTGCGATTCTTTGAGGAGTACGCTTGACTTGTTCGCCGACAAGTTGGTGAATACATCGATCGGTTGGAGTCTCTGTGACCGTCCGACTCCAATCCGTCAGCAGTTTCTCCCTGGCGGCAGCATTGAACATTGGTAAATCCAAAATGCGGCTCGTTGGATTCCCGCAGGCAGAATTCAGCAAGGCACAATAGCATTGGATGTATCGCGCGATCGTAGTACTTTTGAATAGACAGTTACGGTAGGCAAACCAGCCGCCTAGCCTTTCACCTTGTTCTACTAGTTGCACGATCAGGTCGAGTGGGCTCGTTACCTCGTCCTGCGACACTATTTCCAGAGAGATGCCTGGGATTTCGACTTCCACCGGAGGAACGTTCTGGAGGGCGAACATCACGTCAAATATAGGATTTCGACCCATTGTCCTTCTCGGTTGCAATTCCTTCACTATCTTTTCGAAAGGTACATCCTGGTTCGCGTAAGCGTCGAGAGTCATCTCTCTGATGTTCCGGAGAACTTCACGGAAAGTTGGATTGCTGCCCAGGTTTGAGCGAAGCACCAAGGTGTTCGCAAACAGCCCGATCAAACTGGTCACCTCTGAACGATTCCGATTGGCAATGGGACAGCCCACGAGTACGTCGTCTTCACCCGAAAACCGATGAAGCAGCACTTGAAAGACTGCCAATAAAGTCATGAATATCGTGGCACCCTCTTTTCTAGACAATGCACGAAGGTCAGCCGTTAGCTTTTCATCTATGGCGAAGAATTGGATTCCACTATCAACGGACGCACGGGCGTTTCGCGGATAATCGGTCAACACCTGAATTTCAGGCAGGTCTCCACTCAACTGCCGCCGCCAATAGTCCAATTGTCTCTTCGCTTGTGCAGTCTTAAGCCAACGTTTCTGCCACACGGCGTAATCTGCGTACTGAATAGGAAGATCCGCCAGCGCATGATTCTCGTCTTTGAGAAAAGTCGTGTAGGATCCGACCGTTTCTCGAATGAAGAGTCCCATAGACCAGGCGTCAGACACGCTATGATGGATCGTTAACAGCAATCTATGCTCGTTGTCACTGAACTGGAGGACAGACACGCGCAATAGAGGCCCCCTTTCCAAGTCAAATGGACGCAGCGCCTCCTCCCTGGAGAGCCGAGTCAGTTCCTGGAGCCGTACTGATTCCGGACTTTTGCGCAAATCGACGATGGAAATGCGCAAATGGTCAGGCGGTGCAATCCGTTGCATTATTTCGCCGTTCAGGGCCGAGAGCGTCGTTCGCAAGGCCTCGTGGCGGCGGACAACTTCATTTACGCTCCTTTCAAGAGCCAGCACGTTTACTCCTCCAGTGAGCTTGACTTCAGCAAAAATATTATTAGCTGGCGTGTCGGGATCAAGATGTTCAAGCAACCAAAGCCGCTCTTGCGCATATGACGCCGGAACAAGCTTTAACTTACTCGCTTTTTCGCGGAGAAGCCGCAACAGCATTGAGCGTCTAGCTTCGGGGGTTTTGAGGTCCTGCTCTTGAATTGAGTCGCTCATTATTTTTCTCGGTTCAGCATGGAATTCAGCTGATGCGTGACCTCGTCGTCGCTGAGAGAATCGACATCGAGGAAATGCTTGCCAGGCAGGGCGGTAACCGGTTCAATTTGGTCCAAGTATTTTTCTTTTTGATTTGCGAGATGCAACTTCACTTCTTCGGTGAGAGCAGCTACAGTAGGCTTATCGAAAAGACTCCGAAGGGGTAATTCCACACCAAACTCTCTGGCAACCTGATAGATAATTTGTGTGGCCAAAAGCGAGTGGCCGCCTAATTCAAAGAAGTTATCCTGAATTCCGACTGTCCGCAGACTTAAAACCTCACACCAGATACTTGCCATCCTTTGTTCCTGCTCGTTACGCGCCGCACAGCTTGCGTTATCTTCGCCATTTTCGCTTGTTTGAGTTAAGGCTAGTAGTTCATTGTAATTTACCTTCCCGTTAACATTGATGGGCAAGGAAGATACAACATAAACGAGTGATGGCACCATGTAATTCGGAAGCTCTGTGCTCGCGAAGTCGCGTATATCAGTGCCTGTTATCGTTGGATAAGCAACTGGAACGACGTAAGCGACTAGTAGCTTGTTACCTGCAGAGTCGCCCTTTGCCACGACTACAGCTTGGTGGATGGAGGGATGTCTGCAAATCACTGATTCGATCTCTGCCAGCTCAATCCTGAATCCCTTTATCTTCACCTGCCTATCCCTGCGCCCCAAAAATCTAATGACCCCGTTTTCTTCGTAGCTGGCCAGATCCCCGGTTTTATACATTCGCGTTCCAGACATCGTTCCAAATGGATTCGGAATAAATCCTTCCGCGGTCAAATCAGCCCGATTCAGATATCCTCTGGCCAGTCCAGCCCCAGCGAGATAGAGCTCCCCAATTACACCCATTGGGACGGGATCTAAATAAGAATCCAGAATGAATGCCTCCGTATTACTTATAGGTCGGCCAATCGGAGGAGCAGCTGGCCACGATCGTGGATCCCCCGATAGCGTAAACGAAGTCACCACATGGGTCTCCGAAGGACCGTAGTGATTGTGAAGAAGGAATCCATTCTTATGTCTTGCCATCTCAACGATCGGCGCGGTAATTTGCAGTTGGTCTCCGGTAGTAGTAATCTCTTTAAGGTACGGCAACCATTCTTCTTTCAGGCAACACGCGCGAGCCAGTTCGTGCAACACAATAACCGGGAAGATGGCCTTTTCAATCTGCTTCTCCGCCAGGAATTGGATCAGCCCGTGCACGTCGCGCCGAAGTGCATCACTTGCCAGTAAGAGCGTCCCTCCAGAACACAAAGTGGCAAAAATTTCATGGAAGCTCGCATCAAAAGTAAGGGGAGCAAATTGGAGAACCCGCACGGGCGGCAGCATTGTGCGAAGATGCCATTGGACTAGATTTGTTAACGCCAGATGAGGTAAAGCGATCCCTTTTGGTCGTCCCGTCGAACCCGAAGTATAGATAATGTATGCCGCAGCTTGCAGATCATCGGGCTCCGCGCGGACACTACTGTAGTTCTCGTCCGAATTTGGAAGTTCTTCCACGCAAAGAACGTGTGCGCTGTTTTCAGGCACCCTATCTCTGAGCGACCTTTGCGTGACAATCACTTGTACCTTAGCGTCTTCAATAATCATAGAGAGCCGCGACGCGGGATATTCCACGTCCAAGGGCACGCACGTACCCCCGGCACGTAAGACTCCCAGAACGACGGCAAGTTGGTCGATGGATCGTTGCATGAAAATTCCAACCGACGACTCCTTGCATACCCCCGATTTCCGAAGTGTAAATGCCACATCGTTCACACGATCATTAAGCTCAGCATACTTGAGCCTGTCTTCCCCGCACACAACTGCGCAGGCACATGGCGTCGCGAGGACTTGGTTGTCAAACATCTCACTCACACTAATTGGCTTAAGATGGGTGGACGTTTCATTCCATCGTCCGATCAATGTCTTTTTCTCATCCAAGGAGAGCGGAGAAACACACGAAATCTTTTGAGTCTGATCAGCAAGTACAGATCGCAAAACACATTCATAGTGATCCAAAAGCCGTTGGACGCGTTCCGCTTTGAACAGATCTGTGCTATAGGTAGCCAGAAATTCAAGCCCCGCAGGAGAGTCAATAACGTGAAAATCTAAGTCGAATTTTGTAGATATTAGATCGAAAGGCTCTGGACGTAGTGAAACTCCGGCAACCGAGGCAGGGATTGATGTTTCGGGTGCCACCACAAAGAGCACTTGAAACAGCGGGTTCCGGCTCATATCGCGTCCGGGTTCCATTAGCTCGACCAATTTCTCAAAGGGCACCTCTTGATGTTCAAATGCCGAAAGCGTCGTCTCACGAACCCGCATCAACAGTTCGCGCCAAGTAGGATCACCGGAAAGATCACTCCGGAGGACTAGCGTATCGTCGAAAAAGCCCACCAAATCTTCAGTCTCGAGCCGAGTTCGATTGGTTATCGGAGATCCGACTACGACATCGTCTTGTCCAGTATATTTGGCCAACAGAATTTGAAACGCAGCGAGCAGCACAATATAAAGAGTCGTTCCCTCGGCTCGGCTCATGTGGCGCAACTCGTCACTAAGATCTCGTGGGAAGGTTTTCGATTGGATTGCGCCCCGATGAGTTTGTAAAGCTGGTCTCGGGCGATCGACCGGGAGATCTAACGCAGGTAGGTTCGCCAGCTGTGACTTCCAGTAAGTGAGTTCTGCCTGCAGTCTGGCGCCATTCAATCGCTCACGTTGCCACAACGCAAAGTCAGAAAACTGAAGCGCCAAGTCTTTTAGCGGAGAGCATACCCCACTTACGTGAGCTTCATACATCGAGGCGAACTCACGGATAAGGATCTCCGTGGACCACCGGTCACACACCATGTGGTGCATGCTGAATAGAAGAACATGTTCATCGCGCCCGACACCAAGCAACTTCACACGTACAAGCTGTTCGCGGTTCATATCAAATGGCCGGTTGGCCTCGTCGAAAACACACTTGCGCGTCAGTTCTTCCCTCTGATCTTTATCAACGCCGTCTATCGAAATGACCTCAAGCGGAACAGGCTCTGCTGGCCGAATTACCGGGCTGGGCCGTCCTCCTTCGGATCCAAAAACAGTTCGTAGTACTTCATGACGGTTGACGATTGCCGTTACACTTTCCTGTAATGCCTCCCGATCTAGCGCACCTCGAAGCCTCACTGCAACAAGTACATTGTATGCTGGACTGTTAGGCGTTAATTGATGAAGGAACCAGAGTCGCTCCTGGGCGAAGGAGAGTACCGCTCCTGGCATACGACGAGGCTGAATCATTTCAGTCTCCCTCTAATATATAATTCGCGAGTTGACAGCTTGGCGCATTGCGCGGGACTTACGAAGATCGCGGGTAATGTTGACACGTTTTAGCCAGCGCTCGTTCACGTCGTAGGTCGGAGTAAATGGCCGCCGGCCGTGCAACACTCTGTAGTTGTCAATAAAGCAACACTCTCCCGCCCCCAGATAAATATCAACTGTGTTGCGCTCCAAACTTTCCGTCAAAGCCCGAAGAGCACTAAGCGCCGCGTCATTGTGCTCTGAAGGGTCCATGAAGAAAGGATCTAGGCACATATAGGGCGACTGAGAGTCTCCGAACAGCACGGCCACCCTTTCTGGCACATAGCTGTAGGGCGTTGAGCACTCGCTGCAGCCTGCTCTGCGCGGAGATTCATTCTCAGTGTCATCTTTTGTGAATCGACCATGCGACAGGTCCGGGCGAATGGTGAAGAACGGCTGACGAAGTATCTCAATCTGTTTGCGACTTAAAAGGCTAACGTCAAGCGATGCCACAGTCGTCGCGATTGGTCCGGGGTTGCGCAAGCACATGAGCCCGACATAGTCGGCTCGGAATGGATGAAAAGCATCCTCCGTATGAAGTGACAGTCCCCCTTCACTGCACGAACTAATTTCTTCGGATTCGTGACCCTTAATCGGAAGAATGTCATGGATTATGTAGCCGTTCTGTTGTGACATCCAGCCAAACACATCCCCAAAGAGCGAAGCGAGAAGGATAAAATACATTTCGTGGAGAACGACTAGAGGGGATTGTTGCCTTAAGTTCCAGTGACTCGGAGTCTTTCCTAAGCTCTTCACGTCGAGGGGATAACCTTCAACCAGACATACACCTTCTTGAGGCTCCTGTTGCCTAAAGTCCTGCGCAAATTGACGCAGCCTCCTCGGAAGTTCTTGACTGAACACAATGACTTCAGCCAGCAACTGGTCGTCCTCTGCCGAATTGTACCTATGTTTAAGCTCCGTTAAGAGCTGCCTTACCAAGTCTAGCTCTTGTGTGGAGAACACGAAGCGAGGCATAGCTATCCCTCAACCTAGACATTTCCGAAGACAGTCACACCGCAGGTTTCTGTGCTTGAAGGGAGTGTTTGGCCCAACTCATTTCATGAACCGATATACGCTGGTCGAATCTGATCGTGCAAATGCTTCGAAAACAAGGTCAGTGCACTCTCGAGGTCCCGAGTGGGCCCCCCAAAACCAAGACGAACAAATTGCGGAAAGCCAAAACAGTTGCCGGGAACCAGCAGAACTCCCGCCTCTCTGGCCAGACTACGACACATCTCGGGCACATCCCGTACTCCGGAAAGTCGGAGAAAGCAACTCACCCCACCTGCCGGCCGGACCCACCGAACTACATCTTCGTGCTCGTTAACCCATTGCGTCAGAATCTCGCGGTTGGCTCTAGCCTGCTCTAGCCTCATAGAGACAAGTCTTTCCGCATTCTGAATCGCGCGCGTCGCAATTAACTCAATCAGCGGAGATAAATAGAGCGTCGTATAATCTCTCAGATGGGTACATTTCTGAAGCACCTCCGGGGGCGCTATACCCCACCCCACCCGCAAACCCGGAAGGCCGTATGCTTTGGACAGAGTACCGATAGAAATCGCACGGTCGTAATAATCTCCTATCTCCGGTAACGAAGGTTGTTCGTAGGTCAGTGCTCCAAAAGCAGAATCCCAAAGCAAGTAGCAGCCTGCCTTTGAGGCGATACGTATCATTGCGTTTTGTTGCTGCACGGTCGCCGTTGCTCCAGTAGGATTGTGGGGAAAATTCACAATAATCATTTTCGTTCGCGGTGAAACGAGGCGATTCAAGTCGTCCACGTCTGGGGTGAACCCTTCTTCAAAACGAATCGGCCAACGTACTACTCTGCATCCGATGCCTTCAACAAACGCGGCGAACGCATAGTAAATCGGGTCGAGAACAACTACCTCATCATCCTTGTGAAGCAGCGAATTCAGAATCAAATAGATCGCTTCACTCGATCCGTGCGCAGTCATCACTCTCTCCACCCGGCCAGTTGCCCAGCGCTTAGCAATCGCTTCCCGAAGCTTGCTGTCTCCCAACGTCGGGCTGTCACAAAAAACCACCCCGTCCAATTCACGCTGGCTTATATGCAGCCGTTCACGCAGTTCGCCAAGCGAAAAGTTTTCGACTCCGCTGCTGCCAATGTCGAACTTTGCTTCAAAATAATAGTCCCGGAGCCACTGCTCAAGGAGTGCAGGTGCTAGTTTCATACACTATTCTCCCGAGTATTTGCGGTCGTCTGTGCAGCCACGTCTGTGTGAGAAGTTGCCGGCAAATCGCTCGCGTCTTGCGGAACCCTGTCTAA
>Ga0070765_100003035_pt1 | contig 10737 bp, 10 predicted proteins | sample HubBroMetageWFT5_FD_71516 | JGI IMG/M metagenome (GOLD analysis project Ga0070765, IMG submission 71516) | Warmed and freeze-thawed soil microbial communities from the Hubbard Brook experimental Forest, New Hampshire - Hubbard Brook CCASE Soil... | ecosystem: Environmental > Terrestrial > Soil... | reverse complement strand
TTTGCGCGGCACGTTGGAGGTAATCCAGCTCGCCACGCGAGCACGGGATCATCACGGGTTGCGGCGATTCAGCCATGTAAGCACAGTTGCCGTTGCGGGGCAGCGTGCGCACGAGGTGGTCCAGGAAGACACTGCGATCGATTGGAACCGCTCGGACTACGATCCCTACGCGCGGACAAAAAAATTCTGCGAGCATATGGTGCGCCAATTGCTGCCGGATGTTCAACGAACGATTTTCCGCCCGAGCATCGTCCTGGGAGATAGCCGCCGCCCGGAGACGAACCAATTCGATATGGTTCGCGCCTTTGTTTTCCTAGCCGGGCTTCCTGCGCTTCCCTTTCGCCCTACGGCTCGCATCGATATCGTGCCGGTGGACTTCGTTGCCGACTCGATAGCCAGGTTGCACCAGAAAGACCGCCCAGCCCACGAGATCTATCACTTGTCGTCGGGCACGGACTCTGAAACATTTGTGGAATTGACCGATGCTCTGTCCAAAGCGCAAGGAAAGCGTGGACCTGTCTTCGCGCCGAGTCTGGAAGGCCCCTCCTCCAAAATGGTGAACGCACTGGCGGGCCGCGCCGGAAAAATTGGCGGGCTGGCGACGCTAATGAAGGTATTTCTCCCCTACCTGGTGTGGGATACGGTGTTTGACAACAGCCGCGTGATTGAAGAAATGGGACGGCGTCCCGCCCCGTTTTCGAACTACTGTTTTCCGCTCCTTCGATTCAGCCGCGAAAATAATTTTTTGTACAAGTATCGCGACTGGCCCTCGGAAGCAACCGCCCACAACCCGTCGCAAGAGCCTAGCGGTGCGCGAGATTTGCGGCGATGACCGACCTCGTTCTGGAGGCCTGGGTCAGCGGCCTGATTGAATTCAATAAATTCCAGTGGATGCTTGGCGCGGGTGAAGCGTGGAAGCCGGGCACAAAGTTGAAGCTGCTTTTCGCGGGCTACAACGGCACGCGCAATACCGGCTCCGATGTGCGCGTGGAAGAAATCCTTCGGCAGGTGCGGCGCATCTTGGGTTCGGAGAACATCACCCTTAGCGTTATGTCCCAGAATTTCGAGCTTACACGCGGGTATTTCGGCGATGCAAAACAAGTGCACTTGCCGGATGTCTTCCCTCCATTCCTACTCTCTGAAGTCAGAAAAAACGACGGCGTGGTGGCCTGCGAGGGCTCCATGTTCAAAAGCAAATTTGCCAACGCCCTCACCACCATGATGATCGGTGCGCTGGGTATTGCCGCGGCCCAAAACAAGCTGAGCGTCGCTTTTGGCGCTGAAGCCGGTGAAATGGACCCGGTGCTGCGGAAGATGTGCAAACGCTATTGCCGCGATTCCCTGGTGATCACTCGCAACATCGAGTCGCAAGGGGTTCTAGGCAAACTGGGCGTTCCCACAGAATTGGGGACCGATACTGCGTGGACATTTGAGCCGCTCGGGCCGGAGTACGGCCGCAAAGCGCTGCGGGAGGCTGGCTGGGACGGAAAAACGCCGGTGCTCGCTGTCTGTCCTATCAATCCATTCTGGTGGCCGGTAAAGGCATCGATCGCCAAATGGCTCGCGCACTCATCGGCCGGCGCTTATAAGGATAGCTACTACCGCACGATTTATTTCCATCGCTCAGGACGCGAGGTTGACGCGGCATACGAAAAATATTTAACCGCGATGGCCAACGGCGTTGCTCGCTACCGGGAGTCACGCGCGGTTTTCCCTATTTTGGTAGCCATGGAGATGCTCGACCGTGATGCTTGCGGGCGGGTCGGGCAAAAGCTGGGCGGCGCTCCCCTCTTTGCGTCGGACAGATATGACATGTACGAAATTGTCAGCATCTTGCGGAGCTGCGATCGAATGCTTTCTTCGCGCTACCACGCGATTGTAACGTCCATGCCCGCGGGGGTCCCCTCGGCTGGCGTGACCATGGACGAGCGCATCCGCAACCTGATGCGCGAGCGAGGACACGATAGGCTGCTGTCGCGAGTGGACGATCCCGACCTGGAAGATAGAATCGTGGCATCGCTCCGGATACTTGATTCACAAACGGAAGAAATCCGAGATGCTCTCAAGCGAACCGTCGCCCGCAACTTGCAATTGATGGCGCGCATGGGCGTGTATTTCGAAGAGCTAGTCGCCAGGCGATATCCCGGATTTCCCATTCGCAGTGGAGTCCTGGCGTGGCAGGATTACCTGCCGCCGCTCAGCTCGGCTCTGTGCAAATTGCTTGAAGAACACAGCGGGGTACTGGCTTGTTGAAGGTTGCCTAGCATGACTTTTTTGGAAAACATCTTCGAACGGCTGCAACAGGCGGCCGGAAAACCTGTTCTGCGTGAAATACGCGACGGCAAAATCATCTCCGTATCGGGAGACCAGTTGCTGGCGATGGTGCAAGAGGCCCGGAACTTCCTGATCGCGCGCGGAATGAGAACAGGTGACCGATGCGTTCTGCTCGCTTCCAATAACATTCGTTGGGTGGCACTCGATCTCGCGATGATGTCCGAAGACATCACCGTAGTGCCGTTGTATTCACGCCAAGCCCCCGCCGAACTCATTGGCATGATGAAAGATTCATCGCCGGCTAGAATCTGCTGCTCCCATGCCGCGCTTTCCGCCGAGATCAAAAAACAGTGGCCAGGCGCCCCGCACATTACGTTGTTGGACACCATTTTTGCCGGGGAAACTGTGAAGCCCACGCCGCCAAAGCATCACGCAGATTCCGATGTGCTGGCGATTATCTACACTTCGGGAACGTCGGGGGAGCCCAAGGGCGTCATGCTGAATGCGGCGAATGCCAACTTCATGCTCGGGTGCACGAACGCGCGGCTCGATCAGCTTATGGGGCAACACGCCGCGCAAGGGCCGGATGACATTTTTCACTATTTACCTTTCTGCTTCGCAGCCTCTTGGATCTTGCTGCTCACCGCCTTGTCTCGCAATAGCGTCCTGACTCTTTCGACTGACCTCTCGACACTTTCCGACGATTTGAAACTGGCAACGCCCGATTACTTTTTGAACGTCCCTACCCTACTCGAACGCGTGCGCGCCAAAATCATGGAGACTATTCTGAAGCGCGGAGGATTTGCGGCGTTTGTCTTTTCGCGCGCGCAGCAAAGCTATTTGCGCCAGCAGAATAACGGCTCGCCATCGTTCGACTTGTGGCTATGGCTCGCGAGAAGAATTATGTTTCCGGAGATTCGCCGGAGCATCGGGCCTAGGTTAAAGGCGTTGATTTGCGGCTCCGCTCCGCTATCGATGGAAACGCAGTTGTTTTTCATGATGCTGGGAATACCTGTGCTGCAAGCATACGGACTCACAGAAACGACCGCGATCTGCACGCTGGACGATCCGCTGCGGGTTGCGCCCGGCCGCGTGGGCCTCCCGGTTCCCGGCGTCGAGATGAAGCTCGCCGAAAATGGGGAGATTTTAGCCCGCGGCCCGAATGTTTTTCCAGGCTATTGGCAGCGGCCGCAGGAAACGGCAAAGGCGCTCGAAGACGGTTGGTTTCACACCGGTGATCAGGGCGAGGTGGATGCCGCCGGATATTGGCGCATTACTGGCCGCCTCAAAAACCTCATTATTCTGAATTCTGGTCACAATATCGCCCCGGAGCCGCTCGAAGAGGAACTGGCTCGGCACGTTCCGGAAGCGCAACGGATTATCCTTGTCGGGAATCAACGAAGTTTTCTCGCGGCTTTGGTGACGGCTAATCCTTCCAATGGGTTGTCGGAAGCGCACGTCCAATTCGCGATCGAACAACTCAATAGCGACTTACCGCACTACAAGCAGATTCGAGCGTTTACGATTCTTGCGGAGCCATTGAGCCCGGAGAACGGCTTGTTGACTACCAATGGTAAGCTCAAGCGCGACGCAATCGCGTCGCGTTTCGCGGCCGAGATCGAACTGCTCTACCAAAAGAAGACGGCATGAAAACCTTTCCAGGCAAGGCGCTCTCTTGGCGGGTTGAGGACGGAGCGATTGAACTCACGCTCGATTACCCGCCTTGCAACGAAATCGGCTTGGCCATGCTCGCAGAGCTCGAACAATTTGTCTCCGCTCTGTCATCCTTGAGGACCGAAGCGCATGCCTTGATCATCTCAAGCGCACGCTCCGAAGGCTTTTGCGCTGGCGGGGACCTGCGCGAACTTTTTCGTCTCTCACAACAGGTTACCGGTGCGAAACGTCTCAGCGGCCTTCGAGATTTCATCGAGCGAATTCACGCAGTGATGAACGCTCTCGACGAAGCTCCTTTCACGACGATAGCCGCCGTGAACGGCCTCACCTTTGGCGGCGGCTTCGAACTGGCGCTCACCTGCGACCTGATCATCGCCGACAAAATGGCGCGCTTCTGTTTTCCAGAGCTGCGCTTGGGATTGATACCGGGATTCGGCGGAATTCCGCGGCTCAAACGCGATCTGGGAAACGGAGTGGTTCGCGACTTGGTTCTCACCGGCCGTAGCATCAACGCGGCCAAAGCTCAAACCGCGGGGATCGTCAGCCAAGTCACGGCCGAAGGAGACGCTTTGCGCGTGGCGCGCCAGACAGCAGCGCAACTGAAAAAATTCGACCGCAACACAGCTCTTGCCGCCAAACGCTTCATCAAGCCGATTCCCTACGACGAACTGCGCCGCGAAATTGAAATTTTCTGCGAACTTTTCATGCGGCCAGCTGTTGAAAAAGGACTGCGAAAGTTTGTCGAAAGCAAGGACGCGCTGCCCTATTTGCCCTAGCTTCTGAGGTCGAACCAAGGCACATTGCGCTCCATTTGTGGCAACATAGTAGATATGAGCTCCTTACAGAGCACCACCGACGAGGTACTGCGGCTCGCAGCCGAACATTTCAAAGTCCCGCGAGAGCAACTGACTCCCGACGACGATTTCTTCAAAAAGCTCGGCATCAACAGCTTGCAGGCGCTCGACCTGCTCACGCGAATCGAACACCACTTCCATATTGAGCTTCCTGATTACGAACTGCAGGGCGTCAGCGACTTCCGCACGCTCGCCGAGCGCATTCAATTGCGTCTCTGATGCTGGACCTCCGCGAATATCAATCCCTCGGTGAAGCTTTGCGCGCGGCCCTCGAGCGCTGGCCGGACGAGCTTTGCCTGATCGAGGCAGACCGCGAGCGCGAAAAGGTTCGCTTAACTTACAGCCAGTTCAAGCAAGCCGCATTGCCACTAGCGAGCGCATTGCAGTACGCCGGGTTGCAGAGCGGCACGCGCGCTGCGATTATCATGACCAATCAGTCGAAATGGCTGATTTCCGCTTACGCGATTTTCTTCTGCGGCGGCGTACTTGTTCCGCTGGATTACAAACTTACAGCCGCCGAGCAGCTTCAGCTACTCGCACACTCAAAAACCGAATTTCTGATCGTTGAATATCATCTTTGGCGCGCGATCATGCAGGCCGACGGGCTCAAGGATCTCGCTGCGCGCGAGGTGGTTGTAACGGAGGCTCCTAGCGGCGCCGAGCTAGGCCGAGCGAAACGGTGGGAGGAGTTCAAGAGCGAGCGCGCACCGGTTTTCATACCGCGCAGCCGGCAGGACGCCGCCTGCATCGTCTATTCCTCGGGCACCGGAGGGCGTCCAAAGGGCTGCGTCCTTACGCATGAGAATTATCTGGAACAGTGCATGGCTTTGACCGCGCTATATCCTTTTTCGCCCGCGGTGCGTTATCTGAGCATTTTGCCGACGAATCACGCAATTGATTTCATGATCGGCTTCATCGGCCCTTTTACGTGCGGCGCGGCAGTTGTACATTTGCGTACACTTCGCCCGGAATATATTCGCGAGGCTTTCACCCGATACAAAATTACCTACATGACCCTGGTTCCGACGGTTCTGAAGAGTCTTGAACGCGGCTTGCGGCAGCGATTCGCTGATTTGCCGAAAGGCCGCCGCGCGGTTCTGAACACATTGATAAAGACGAATCGCGCGCTAACACGAGGGAAGCCCAATGTGAAGCTGAGCCGGACGCTCTTGCGGCAGGTGCACGACGCGTTTGGCGGCGAGTTGCGCGCGTTCTTTGTTGGCGGTGCCTTCACCGAACCGTCCACACTCCAGTTTTTTTACGATCTCGGAATACCGGTGGGGAACGGATATGGCTGCACCGAAGCCGGCACGGTCATCACGGTGAATGATTTCAAGCCATTTCGCGCCAACACTGTCGGGAAACCGCTGCCGGGGATTCGGGTGAAAATCCTGAACGCGGATGTCGAGGGAATTGGCGAAGTAGCCGTGCAGGGCAAGACCATTATGTCGAAGTATCTCGACGACCCCGAAATGACCGCGCAAACGATCGTGGATGGCTGGCTGATGACCGGCGATTTGGGCCGCCTGGACCCCAGCGGCCATCTGCAGCTGTTTGGCCGCAAGAAAAATATGATCGTCACCGAGGAGGGGAAGAATATTTACCCCGAGGATGTCGAGACCGCCTTTGAGGGCCTCGCGGTCAAGGAATTCTGCGTGTTTGCGGCAAACTATCTGTGGCCGGCGCGTTCGATGGTGGGCGAACAGTTGATTATCGTGCTGCACCCGGAAGCCGGAAAAGCGGTCACCGCAGATTTGATCGAGAATCTAGCCGCGCGAAATCGCCGGCTTACAAATTACAAACGCGTCCACGGATATCTGGCCTGGGATCGAGATTTCCCGCTTACGGCATCGATGAAAATCAAGCGCGGCGAATTAGCAGAGCAGATTCGCGAGAACCTCGAGCGCTCCGCAGTGGCACCTCTGTGAGCCTGCCTTCTCGCCCAAACGGACCTGGCCAGGGTCAGCCCAGCTTTCTCGCCATCGTGAATCCCGCGGCGGGCAACGGACGATGCCGGAGATTTGCGCATGCTACTCTCGGCCGCGTTCGGAGGGCCGGAATAGATTTGGTGGTCGAGGAAACTACGCGCCGAGGAGAAGCTTCCGACATTGCCCGGGCAGCTTATCGAAAGGGCTTTCGGAATTTTCTGGCTGTTGGCGGGGACGGAACTTCCTTTGAGATCATTAACGGTCTATTTCCCGAGGCCGGCGCTCCGGAGGGCCGCGTCGCCCTTGGGTTTTTGCCGCTGGGGACGGGAAACTCCTTCCTCAGGGATTTCACCGTTCGAGGCGTTGAGCACACGCTGGAAGCGTTGAAAACCGGAAAACGCCGCGCCTGTGATGTGATTCGTCTGCAGCACACACAGGGAGACCTCTACTTTATAAATCTGCTGAGTCTGGGCTTTCCCGCGGATGTTGGCGAGACGGCCAATCGGCGTTTCAAGCGCTGGGGCGAGCTTGGTTATATTTTCGCCGTGTTCACGCACCTGATCGAACTGAAGCAACTTGCGTTTCCGCACCGCCTCAGTCGCGAGCAGGAGTGGAATCGCAATCCGGTGCTGTTTATCTCCTTCAGCAACAGCAAATTTACGGGTGGCAAAATGATGATTGCACCCAAAGCGGATGCGACGGACGGCTTTATCGAGTACGTTCGCTGGGCTCCGGTGAAGCGGTTCAATTTACTGAAGAATTTTCCCGGCTTGTTTACGGGCGCTCACATCGAGCATCCGCTCGCCTTTCGCGCCGCTGCCAAGCAGGTTGAGTTCGGTCTCGATGGGCCGGTGAACGTAATGATCGATGGCGAGATTTTGAACCTTCAGTGCCGCTCTCTGGAAATTCTGCCGGGCGCATTTGACGCGATCGTATGAGAAAGACCTATCTCACCATTCGTGCGCTACTCTTGTGGGCTATTAGCGGCATTCATTTCGCGGTGGTATGTATTTTTCTCATCGTTCTCGCCATTTTTATAGATCCGCGAAGGAATGACGCGCCACAGCGGCTATTTTTTCGAAACATTCTGCGCCTGATCGGCGTGCAATTTGAGGTCCACCGCGCGCCCGGCTTCGATCTCAAGCGCACGAGTATCTTTGTCTCCAATCATGTCAATATTTTTGATCCATTCGTGGTGTACTCGGCCATTCCGCAATTTTTGCGCGGTTTCGAGCTCGGTTCCCATTTCAAGATTCCCGTTTACGGTTGGATGATGGGCCGGTTCGGCAACATCCCGGTACCCGATGAGCCTAGCCGCGCGGGTCTGGAGCTCATGACCAAGCGCGCGAAAATCGCGCTGGATTCAGGCGTCAGCTTGATTGCTTTTCCTGAGGCAGGTCGCACGCGCGATGGCCGCGTCCGTGATTTCAAAAAGGGAATTTTCAATCTCGCGCACAAATACGGCGTTCCCATCGTGCCGGTCAGCATCGCCGGCTCGTATCAATTTTTTAGGACCGGACACTGGATGCTGTATCCGGGGAAAATTACAGTGTACCTTCACGCTACGATCGAAACCTCGAACATCGAACGCGCTGAACTGGACGCTCTGCGGCAAGAAGTGCAGAAGATTGTCGCTGCGCCAGTCGAAGAATCTTTGAAAGAAAATCCCCCGGAGAAATTCTAGGTGACCTTGAGGTCCGGGAGAATGCGGCCTGCCCGGAGTTCCTGCCAGGTGTAAACAACGCGGTGAATTACGGTGATCGTCGAAATCGTTGCAATAACCCAGAGCACTTGCGCCATGCGGTTGAATGCGCCGCCGATGATCAACAGCACCAGCCGCTCCGGCCGCTCCATGAAACCAACTTTACAAGAGGGAATCAGGGATTCCGCACGTGCGCGCGAATAACTCACCATGAATGAACTGGCCATCGCTACAGCCGCCAGCGCCATGTAAAACGATCTTCCGATCAGCGTGTAATAAACAACCAGCCCCATGTAAAGAGCGAGATCCGAATAGCGGTCGAGCGTGGAATCCAGGAAAGCGCCAAACGCGGTAACCCGGCCGACGCGTCGTGCCACTTGTCCATCGGCCATGTCGAGAAATCCCGCCAGAAAAAGCACGGCCGCGGCTTGACCGAATCGTCCCATGGCGAACAGCACGGCCGCCCAGGAATTCACCGCGAGTCCTAAGAACGTGAACATGTTCGGCGTAATTCCAGTTGCCGCCAGGCCGCTTACAACATGGCGCAACAACCATCCGCCGCCTTCGCCGATCCAATATGTAATCGGACGCTGCCGTTCTGACCCCTCGGTGCCCATGGTTTGAAAATAATACACTGGAAAGGCGCGCGCGGATATGCGCTGTTCGGAATCCCGACAGCCAAATTTATTCGGTGGAACCTCAGCGTGGCTTTAGAGCCATTACCGGCACGTGCACGGAATAACGCAATTTCGGTTCGGTCAGCGCTTGCACTTCTTCCGGAGTGAAACCAGGCGCAACCTCGCGGAGTACCAGGCCTTCCGGCGTCACGTCAAGCACCGCAACGTCGGTGATAATGGTGTCCACGCACTCAATCGCTGTCAGTGGATAGCTGCAAGTGCTGACGATTTTCGGCGAGCCGTCTTTTGCGGTGTGCTCCATAGTGACAATAAGCTTTTGAGCGCCGACCGAAATGTCCATCGCACCGCCGATCCCGCCGGCGCCTTTTGCGCCCGGAACGCGCCAGTTCGCGAGATCGCCGCGCGCCGACACTTGAAGTCCGCCTAGAATGCAGATATCCAGATGGCCGCCGCGCGTCATCACGTGCGCGTCATCTTGCGAGAAATATGCGCCGCCCGGCAATAGAGTCACCGGTACTTTCATCGCATCGACAAGATCGAAATCCTCTTCGCCAGGTTTCGCGCGCGGCCCCATCCCCAGAATGCCATTTTCGCTGTGGAAATATACGGTTACATCCGCGGGAACATAAGAGGCGATAAGATTTGGAATTCCCCAGCCTAAATTCACGTAAGCCCCGTCGGGCAATTCCAGGGCGGACCGTTCTGCAATCTGTTCTCGCGTGAGCCGGGCCCTAGACATATCGTTTCCCCGGAGCCTGAACTATGCGATCGACAAATATCGACGGCGTAATGATTGCCTCGGGATCGAGCGCTCCGGTGGCAAGGATTTCTTCCACTTCGACGATCGTGGATTTGGCGGCAGTAGCCATAATTGGATTGAAATTCCGCGCCGCTTTGCGATAGATCAGGTTTCCCATATGGTCCGCGCGGTACGCGCGAATGAACGCATAGTCCGCGCCAAGCGCTTGCTCGAGGATGTAGCGTTTCCCTCGGATAAGGCGCTCTTCCTTGCCGCGAGCGACTTCCGTTCCGACGCCAACCGGCGAGAAAAACGCGGGGATTCCCGCCCCGAACGCGCGCATGCGTTCGCACAGAATTCCTTGCGGCACAAGTTCCAGCTCGATTTTTCCGGCATCAAATTGTTCCTGAAAATACTTTGCGCCGGGCCCGGGAAACGCCGCAACCACTCTGCGAATCTGGTTGTTCTTGAAAAGGATTCCAAGCTCGCCTTCACCCGTGCCGCAATTATTGCTGATCACGCCAAGATCGCGCGCGCCTTGCCTCGCAAGTCCTTGAATCAGATTGTTCGGAAAACCCGCGCCGCCGAACCCGCCAAACATGATCGTCGCGCCGTCGGGTATGTCCGCTACAACCGCATCTATAGTGGGAAAGACTTTCTCTCTTAAGGTCATCTTGGCGATTTCTGGGTTTTTGTCACGGATAGCCCGATATATATGTTCTGCGATGATACGGTAAGTCACATATTTTTTGAATGCTTCTGGAACCGGGTAGTGTCTCAGTTTGAATTTTCAGGCCGATCCCGTTTTCTCTCCTGGTAGGGTCTTAGTCTGAATCTCTGAGCGCAGTCCGCCGGGCGAGCCCCGCGATTAAGCAGGAACGTACGACAACCGAATCACGTCATCCGCGATTAAATCGCTGCCCACCAG
>Ga0070765_100003031_pt1 | contig 10745 bp, 9 predicted proteins | sample HubBroMetageWFT5_FD_71516 | JGI IMG/M metagenome (GOLD analysis project Ga0070765, IMG submission 71516) | Warmed and freeze-thawed soil microbial communities from the Hubbard Brook experimental Forest, New Hampshire - Hubbard Brook CCASE Soil... | ecosystem: Environmental > Terrestrial > Soil... | reverse complement strand
ATTCGGTGCACGCCCCGTAGGGAGAATTAAAACTAAACGAACGGGGCTCGAGTTGCGGCACCGAGATACCGCAATCCGGGCAGGCGAGCTTTTCAGAATATACGTGTTCTTCACCGCCTACAACGGCGATGGTCACCAGGCCGCCGGTGAGCTTCAAAGCGGTTTCCACGGATTGTTCGAGGCGCTGAGCGATCCCATTTTTCAGCAACAAGCGGTCCACGACGATCTCGATGGTGTGATTTTTTCGCCGGTCCAGCGGGACGGGCTCGTCCAAATTTACGAGTTCTCCGTCCACGCGAGCGCGGACGTAGCCTTCCTTTGCGTACTTCTCGAGTTCTTTCTTGTATTCGCCTTTGCGGCCGCGCACCACGGGCGCCAGCACCATGACGCGTTCCTCCGGTTTCAGCGCTGCCACGGCCTGCACAATCTGCTCTGTGGATTGGCGCGTGATGGGCTTGCCGCAATTGGGGCAGTGCGGCGTGCCAATGGCGCAGTAGACCACGCGCAAGTAGTCATATATTTCGGTGATAGTGCCGACGGTCGAGCGCGGGGAGCGCGTGGTAGTTTTCTGTTCGATGGCGATAGAAGGCGAAAGCCCTTCGATCGAATCCACATCCGGGCGTTCCATCTGGTCAAGAAATTGTCGCGCGTAGGAAGACAGCGATTCGACATAACGCCGCTGCCCTTCGGCGTAGAGTGTGTCAAAAGCGAGCGAGGATTTGCCTGAACCTGAAAGCCCAGTGACCACGGTGAGAGTATTGCGTGGGATTTCCAGGTGGATATTCTTCAGATTGTGCTGCCGGGCGCCCCGGATTACGATTTTCTTAAGGCTCATTTTGAGGATGTGACCCGCCGACCGAGTACACGGCGGGCCTAGCGGGCAAAGTATAATCTCCCAACATAGCAAGGTGGCCTTATCGAGGTCAAGCTAAGAGGCGAAGCGAACCTCTGTGAGTCGTCAAACTTGGGGCCCGCCCGGAAATTTTACGGGCTTATTGGATTTTTTACCGGGCGAAGAATATTGAAATGCAGCGTTTTCAGTAAGATAGCTTTGGTTGGTGGCGTGCGACTATGGGCTGCGTCAGAGGGAAGGAAAGCCGAGGATCCCTTCGGGGATTGAGGGCTGGGCCGGCTTCCTTCCCTCGGCCTAACTCCGTCTTACCTTCGATTTTCCTTTCACTACAGTCTTAGACGCGCCCCACAATGGTTTTCGGGAGCACCCTAGCAGTCCTTGCACATTAGACTACAATTGACGCGCGGATGGGGCGTGGTCCAATTGGTAGGACGCTGCACTGTTAATGAGCGCGAGGCCGTTCCGCAGCCTCGCGCACCGCGAGGCAACATGGCGAAAATCGCCAGTGTTTACGAGGCTACAGTGAGATGCCGTCCGCGCAGCACTGCGCACTCTGGCGAAGCAAATAGAAAAGCCAAGTGACACCACAACTGACACCGTGATGCCTTGCGCAGCATTTCATTCCGCGAGCGGAGGTTCGGAGTCCGGGTCGATTTCAGATGCCTGCCGAGCTACGTGCTCCTCGTTCTGCAATTCTGGCCCGTCAATGGACGAAAAATCTATCAGAGAAACCAGCCGACCAAAAACGAGAAGCTCCGCTGCTTTGAAGACGCCGCGGTTCTCTCTGTTGCCGTTCAGTAGAGTGCGCAAGATTTCGTCGAACGTGGCTTCGTTAACTAAATCGAGCTCGACCTCCTTGGTTCCCTCGCCCAGCACATATGTCAGTTTTTTGGCACCGCACAGGATTTCTCGGAGGGCTTCGTACTTCCTGGCCCTCGCGCGAAGAACGGGCTCCAGCTTCTTGATTATCTTCTTAACGCTCTTTCTAGAGCTATCTTCAACTGACCGAAACAGAGCTTTCGCACGGTCACGTGGCAGTAACACCGCGACCTTAAGCGCTTCTTGAGATGCTGGATAATGATCAGCAGTTATCGCTCCGAGCAGGATTGGATAAAGCGTTTTCGGATCCACTCTCGCAGCCCAACAATACCCTGGCATGTGGCGTACCCAGCAGCTTGTCAAAAGGAGCTCCAGGATTTCGGGGTCGTTAATCTGATGACGGCCCTCATATGCTTTGTATATCTGGGCCTCATTTAGGACCTGACCACTGGACTTCATTGCTTTTAGCGCCCCCGTAAGTTCTTGCTGTAAATTCCGGAACGGCTCAGGTGTAAGTAAATCGTATACCGGCTGTGCTCCCGGCGCGTTCGGGTCAATGCGAACTGGCACCCCACTGGGTCCCTCGGCAATGTGGACGTGTGCGTCCGGGCTCGCGTCAAATATGAGCTTTACATTGTCGAATAGCCGCCGCTGGCGTTCGTCGAACCACCTATCAAAATCAACCCGAGTTGCTCTTTCAGATTTCGATGAGTGTCTCACGAAGACATCACCCTTGCGAAAAGTCGTAGCGTTCTTACCGTGTTTGTTCATGTATGTGCCATCTTGCTTGAAAATGTGCGGTGAGTTACCGCTCTTCTCTATCTCGATCCAGACGAAATCCTCGTCTAGAACGGACGAACTGATCCCGCCTACGCGGGGTTCGACCAGACTATTTACTCTGTCATCGACGCGGGCGCTGTCGAAAAGGGGGAGATGAAGTCGAGGTATCACGGAACCCCGCGTCCCAATTAAGATTCCTCCGCCACGAGTGTTTCCCATCGCCACCAGATCAGCTGCAAGCTCAAGGTAATCCTGAGTTGACATTGGGTCCAACGCGCTCTTCCGATCAAATTCCTCGCTTTCGGCACGATGCATGAGCTCAGCGATGATCGCTGCCATACGTAATACCGCCTAAAAGTTATTTCCGGACCTGTGAGCCGCGACGCATGACAGCTTGTATTTAACGATGACCGATCTATAAAGTGGTTACCAACTACGTCGCACCTCATCGGGATGTATCACGATTTGAACCCCACAGCAAGAAAGCTCTACGCCGCAACCTCTCGACTGACTCCGTAAGTTTTGCGATGCGAACTGTCCTAGTCAGAGTTTCTGCGGATAGTTTCGATGAGCTTGGCAGGTTTGACCTTGAGACCCTGGGCCAGTTTGAGAATATTCAGCAATGAAACATTGCGGCGACCGCCCTCGATTTGCGAGACGTAATTGCGATGTAGGTCTGCGAGTTCCGCTAAGTCTTCCTGGCTTAACTTTCGTTCGAGCCTAAGTTGGCGCACGCGCATTCCGAATTGAGTTAGAGCGTCAGTCTTCACGCGCCTATCGTCAGCGAGTGCTCACTTTGAGTCCATACACGATGGTGTGGCACACTATGGTGTGATAGATTCTGCGAATCATACTGAGCAACCTACTTGCGCCTCTAACCTTGCAGACGACGTGACGCGAGAATCTAAATGATATGGGTAGATATCCTCTTGGGCGCTCTCTTTGTTGTCCCGTTTAGCTGGATAGCCGCAGTATTCGTGAGGAACGTAATAGCAAATCGAGGGCGCCCAGACATTACGGCAGTGGATAAATCAGCCGAGGATTTGGTGCCAGGAAGTCAATCGAAGGAATCCGGGCCGTTCGAGGTGTTGCTGGGGGTTTTGCTTTGCATTGCCGTTCTCATAATCGGAGTATGGCTCATTATTAGCGCCATTCACTATGCCTGGAATCACTCGTTGTTTTGATCTATGAGCTTCGGAAACTCGGGAGATCCAAGATTGAAGTAGCCTTGCTCCTTTGTTTTGTACCTCAGCGTCGGATCTGTAGAGGTCCGCTTCTCTTGAGGTTTTGGCGATTATCTTCTCCTCCGATGGACTGCCGCTAACGGATCGACAGTTACTTTCTGGGGAGCATGGTCTGATTCGTCCGGTTGCTCAAATCCACATTGCGGCTGTGGTGCATTTTCAGAGCGCGGCAAAGACTCAGCTCCGTCGATCATACCTTTGGGGCCAAACCGTTCGCGCTGCAATGCCTGATAAGCAGCTTCGAACTGTTCCCGAGTTGGCAAGCTTCCAGATATCTTCGAGAGTCCCGATTTGCCCACAACATACTGTGCTCTGCCGCCACACGGGCCAAGAATGATAATCTCGATAATCTCTTTCTCACTGGAGTCGAGTACAGCCCTCATAGCCATCCTCGATTCCAACGAGCCGAGCGGGTAATCCTCAGGGCGCGGACTGTTTTGTGATGCGCTCCTATTGAAGGATTTCATCTTCATTCTCATTCTTCGAGAACCATTCGGGCATCCTGCCAGAGGTAGCGTAGACTTCCTTCTCTTCAGAGCTCATCCGTTCAAAAGCCTCCCGCAATCGGGTCTGTTCGATTTCGATAGACTGACGCGCTTTGCCCTCAGCTCTATCCGCCAACTCCTGCGCTGCTCGAATATCGCCATCGACGGCCTTCTCCGCCAACGTAGCGGCTATCTTCTGTGCATAGGTACGGCCTTCGGAGTCTCCGGGCACAGGCAGCGCCAGTACGTCGCGGCAAGCATCGGCCAACGGCGTTCTCTTTGGCCTTCCTCCAGGATTACCGGACTGGCCGGGCTGCCATCGGTGCGGAATAGTCTTATCTGGATTGCCCCGCACTGTTTTTGCACTGTTCTCAGGCATATTTAGTCCCTCAAAAGTGTAATGATTACACTATAAACATATCTATAAACTTCAATACATGGCATGTCAATAGGGTAGACAGATCCAACGCGGGGACTGGAGCACTTGAGCCACCTTAAATGCAGCGCGGGAACCCGGGTAAGGTCGAGTTATGCTAGCTTTCTTCTGCCGTCTTCAAAGCCTAAGCTGGCCCCCACAAGAACGGAATAGCGAACATGAATCTTCTTCTAACCGGAAGTCGCGAGGAAATTTGGCTGAGCGACACGTGGCGGAACAACGGCTGTCTCGTTGAGTTCGTGCCGCTAAGTGTTTTGGTCGATAAATTACGGAATAGGGTTCAAGACAACCTCACAGCAGATGCAATTGTGTGTGTAGTGAAACTTCCGCCGCAACCTGAGGAGGGACCAGTACCCGTACTGTCGACCGAATTCGAGAGTGCCGCGAAATTCGTAGCCGATGTTAGAAGTCTCGAATCATTTTACGCGATGAGAGATGGAAGAAAGTGGAATTCGATCCCGATAATCGTTATGGTGTCGAGTGTTTTTTCGAATTTCACCATTGAGGAATCACTAAATGCCATTGTTATAGAAATCGAGCACCCCGCTTCTGACCTGGGTGTAATACAAAAAGTGGTTGCCGACTACAGGCGGAAACTTCTGGATGAACTCGATAATCTGGGTCTGCTTGTTTCATACGAAAATGGTCGTTATCGCGTTGGCCCTGCGCTAAGCCCCCATGATAGGTCTGCCGAGGGGCATCTCTACTACGGGCGTGCCGATCAACGGCAGGGCGGCAAATACTTCACTATTGACCGCGATGAATATGGCATTCAGTTCGAGACAGAATTATTTGAGGCGCTTATTAACAACCCAAACGTCTCAGAGCCTGATCTACAAAGATTCTTTGTTGAACACCCGCACTTCCTCAGCGCCGCGAGTTTGATGCAAGCAGTGCCGATGCCGCACGTACGTCTTCAGGATGGCTCCGGAAAGATTCTTATACCGGATTTCGTAATGAAACCGATAGTAGCCTTGCAAAGGGATTCTAACTGGGAGGTATTAGACTTAAAACTTCCGCAAGCGAAGCTGCTGGCGGGACCAGCGGACCATCGCGGGTTTTCCGCGCAAGTAATGCACGCCATGAACCAAGTAAAGGACTATAAAGACTATTTCGAAAATCCTGCGAATGCCGCTGACGTTCAATCAAAGCTTGGGCATCGGCTGCAACATCCACGACTCGCGGTTCTGATTGGAAGAATGCCCCCTCCTGAGGAGGTCGAGCTCCTCGAAAAGGCACAGGCGAGGGACTTAGAAGTGCGGGTCGTTACGTACGACGAGATCCTTGAAGCTCAAAGGAAAGTGAAGTTTCACTGAAGGCGACTCAGCAACGTCTCGTTGCAAATTTCGCCTGTTGGATCCTGTGATAGCATCGCTTGGTCCGTAAAGCAGGAGAACAATGGGTGCGCTCTCTGCTCTCGTAACTGCAGTGCCCGACCGTGAAATCGTTTATCATTACACATCGCAAGACGGTCTTCTCGGGATCATTCGACATGGATCCTTGTGGGTAAGCAGCATCCGCCACCTTAACGATTCAACAGAATTTGCATATTCGATCGATATCGTGCGCGAAAACCTTAATCGTAGATTGCGAGCTGAAAGAGGCCCCTGGAATTCATACTACGGAACAATTCTTGAAGAGTTTGATGCAATCAAGCAGATGACCTTGCTTGTGGGGTCTTTCTCGGAGGAAGGAGACCTACTCAGTCAATGGCGTGCCTACACGCCAAACGGGGTTGGTTTCAGTACCGGATTCAAGTACAGGTCACTCCAGAGTCTTGCGCTTGAGCAAAAATTCAGGTTCATAAAGTGTTCTTACAAGGAGTCGGAACACCACGAAATTCTGAATGACCTAATCAATGAGGCCGGAAAACGTGTAACTGACGGAAAGTTTGGAGATGCTGTTCAAACGTTTTTCACTGGCCTATTTAAGTTCGCCCCTGCGCTGAAGCATCCGTCTTTTTCCGAGGAAAAGGAGTGGAGAGTTGTGAGCCAAATCGTTGACTCAAACGACAACATAAAATTCAGAGCGGGAAAGTCAATGGTGATACCGTATGGAGACTTTGATTTAGCTGAGGACGGTAAAATGCCCTTGTCCAAGATAATTGTCGGCCCTACTCCACACAAGGAACTCTCAGTTCAATCGGTCCGGCAGCTTCTTTTTTCCAACAATATCAACGATTGTGTCGTGGTTCCGTCGTCTGTTCCCTACCGGAGCTGGTGAGGTACGGGCAGGCTCGTGTGATTATTAAGGTATGTGCCCTTCACGAATAGTGAATCCTTCTACGCTATTCCTGCAATAGCGTGCTCCGGTGCCGCACGGTGCCGAGGCGATAGAGAGAACACCTGTCCTGTACCCTCGATGTTTACGCTGACAGACGAAGAGGCTGTCAGCGATAATGTCTTCTATCGACAAGATGCCTGAGAGACCCAGGTCGCACACCCTCGAAGATGAGTCGCGACGAGCGTTCGCAGCATTACTCCCTTCGGAATGGGTGATTCGTTCGCTTCCCTCGGACTACGGTATTGATGAACAGGTGGAAGTGTTCGACAGGGAAGGGCAGGCCACGGGGCTCATGTTCTTGGCTCAAGTGAAAGCCACGGACAGATCGGACCTCAACGCAGCGCTGAAGTTATCGTTCCGATTAGCAACCTATCGCTATTATGATTCGTTGGAATTGCCAGTTATGATCCTGCGATACCACTCTCCATCGAAAGAGGTCTATTGGCGCTGGTTTCACGAGTTCAAAGAGCGCCCACAACCAGGACGAAAAACCTTAACTATGCACATTCCTGCCTCGTCCGAGTGGAACGAGGTAACCCCCGACGAAATTACCGCGAGTTTGCGCGTGTTTCGGCAACTGAAATCTCCCAGTTGCCCACACCCCATTCTATTCAGCCTCCTTCTTTCAGATTCGGAAGTGGCTGGCACACCCTCTCCGCTGCTTAGGATAGCCATTCAGGATGCGGCTAGAGCACTGAGAGGAATCGTGCAAATCTCAGAAAACGTACCTATCGGTGCGCATCCCAGAATCGCAATTTCAAAGGACACACTTAGCGTCGACTTGGCAGGCTTAAAGAGCTTCACCTTGCGTTTCAAGGAGCGGTACTCGAAGGCAGCGGTTATCACCAAGCTACCGCACGATGTTCTCACGGCTGTAGCGTTCGTCTTGGCCAAGGCGGGCCATTTCAACGATGCATCTGAAATCGCGAGCTCTCATCTCGACCAAGGAACTTTGCTGGGGAGTGCAGACGTTTTCTTCGAGCTCTTGGGAGCAATGGCGAGATCACGCCGAGTTCCTGATGCATTACGGCTCGCGAAAATGCTTCTGCAGTCCGCTGATGCGGCCCGGCTCGGGCAGTGGTTGTTGATCGTAACAAGGGCCCGCACTAGCTCGTTGCACGAGTCAGAGCTTAAGTATCTCCGGGAAGTGATGCAAATGTTCATCGAAAAGGCAAGCGAGTTGGGCGACATGCGATTGTTAGCTACATCGCATTACAATTTGGCGAATCATCTCCGTGGCCAGGGCGGGCCGGACCTGAAGTCCGCATTCACCCACTATCGGCTTGCTACGAAGTCGGAGCCAGGATATCGGCAGCGCGCTTACTTTTGGAAGGAGCTCGGGGGCGTCTTGCACCTCTTGGGCCATTTTGCGTGGGCCGCCGAAGCGTATCAGAGAGCCATTCAGTTGGGCGGTGAACGGAAATGTCTCGCTCTTCGTGCGGATTCCTTGATGTTTGCTGGAAGGTATCGCGACGCGTTTGAACAATTTGAAGAATACATAAGAGTGGAGACCAATCCGGATGACGAATGGCATCTCAAGAATTTCATGTTATCGCACCTAGTTAATGATCTAGGAATAGAAAAGCAAAAACGCGACCCAGCCAGAGCCAACAAACTCGCTGACGTAAGCACCGTCGGCGACGAGGAAGGACTCATCAGACTGCGCGAAGCTATTCGCTTCGACGCGTTCAGTTCATTTGTATGGTTCAATTTGGGAGCTGTCCTTAGCGGAGCCGGGGTAGTCCAGGATGCTTTTGAGGCTTATCTTTTCGCGGGCGTTTGCTCCCCACATGATACAGAAGCTTGGAGCAGAGCTCTATTGTACGGCTTGATGTTAAGCAGCAAAAACTCACTAAATGCTCCTCTAGCAATTTGCATCGCACGAATGGCCTATCGGCAGAATGGACAGCGCTTCCTTGAGCGGTTACGAAAGCATGTTGAGCAGCAACCGCCTAGCTTTCCGGCTGCTAAATGTATAGAGCTTGTTGCTGATGCGGTTCAAGATATTGACAGAATGAATCGGCTGACCGACGTGCGCATCGTTGGCCAGGGCGCGAGTTACAACGCAGTGCTCGGTCCCGACAAGCTTTAACCCGTAACCGGACGAGTTCGTTTTTGCATGTCCTACCAAATCTCGCCCTCAAAGTGTAATGATTACACTTTTACATTGAGGTAGTGTGTCGTACGCGAGGATCGTCCGCTACGCTTCTATCCGAAAGGATAGACGCATGATAGCGGAACGATCCGAGCGCACCCTTTTCCGCTTTCTCTGCGGACTCTCTTAGTGTTGACTCTCTTTGTGTGAACTCTAGTACACTCTCCCGGTGAACTTGAGTTCACTCCCCTAGGTAACAAACACAGTTCATCCCTGCCGGTGAATTAGAGTGCACACAAAGAGAGTCATTACTATATGAGAGAGCCCGACTCCAGTGCGTCCCACTGAATCGTCTCGCCTGTGTCCCCTTACAGACAGGCTCGACGAGTAATTACTGTATGTTGGTCTTCAAAGCAATTGCAACGCCGGATGTTGTCGGCGATCCGGACACTTTTCAGGTGGACTAGAAAGTGTAATCATTACAGTTCGTATCTCAGTGGAGATGCGAATAAATAGTCGGAGCCGTCGAGGAGCCAAAGCCTCCTCCGTTTATGCAACCAACTGAAATCATCAAGAGAATTAACGCATTGCTCAGTTTACCTCCGAGTGGACAGGCATATGGTAGAGCGAGCGAGCTTGTCTTAGCCACAACGTCCTTAATGAACGTAGTATATGGAGATAGAAATGAGCGGACCGAGGTATTGAAACAGCAGCTAGGAGAGATTCCGCCTGTAGTGGCCACTTGGGGCAAGCAGGAAGACTATCAATCAGACGTGTGCGAAGGCGCACTGCGTAGTTTAAAAGCTGAATTAGAGGGCGGTCTCGTCGGTAGCCTTCAGATGACTTTGACCGGGAGCGTCCTGGCCGACTTCCTGCTACTCGCGAAGCAAGCCATCGAGTATGGTGCGATAAACGTGGCTGCCGTTTTGGTTGCTGCGGCCTTTGAGGATACGATTCGCCGTATGGGAGAAATTCTAGCCGGAGTTACCGGACGTCCCGACTTGGGCGTGGTTCTTGGAGCGTTGAAGGCAAAAGGAATTTTGCAAGCACCGCTTCTCGGTCAGGTCAATGCACATCTTAATTTCCGGAATAAGGCTCTGCACGCTGACTGGTCTAATATCGATAAAGTCTCAGTCGAGACGGCTTGGCAATTAGTTCAGGGGCTACTTCTCAAGCATTTTTAGCCAGTTGAGTCCCACCGATTTCGTGAGAATCCGGCGAGTAAATGTTCGATTCTATGACTTCCCCTGCAAAACGCATCCCTCTCGTTGGTAAAAGCACAACTTTCCCGTTTCAAATAGCTGTTGTGTGCTGGATTGACCTACTTGGATATGGCGCCATGATCGCTGAGGCAGGTTTTAATCCACTACATGCAAAGGCAGCGCAGGCGCTGAGTCGCTTACGCCGCTTCCATGAGATCGTTGCATCACATAGTGATCGTTATTTTCCTACACTTGTCGTGAACGACGGTGCAGCCGCATACCGTGACCTCTCCTTAAGAAGCCGTGAGCCAACGCATGATTTCCTCATGAGTGCGTGGAGCCTGTTTAAAAGCATTCGGAGCAACGAAAATGGTCACGGCTTTCCCGGAGCGCGAATGGTTTTGGCCACAGGTTTTCGCATGCGTGGTAGAAGAGCTGGCATAGATGCTACGGCTCAGCAATTCAAGTCGGTCATGCGCCGGTATCAGGCCGGCGAAATCGTTGCCGAACAGGCGATTCGTGAAGTTGGTAGTGTCAAGCGGTCCTTC
>Ga0070765_100003028_pt1 | contig 10748 bp, 5 predicted proteins | sample HubBroMetageWFT5_FD_71516 | JGI IMG/M metagenome (GOLD analysis project Ga0070765, IMG submission 71516) | Warmed and freeze-thawed soil microbial communities from the Hubbard Brook experimental Forest, New Hampshire - Hubbard Brook CCASE Soil... | ecosystem: Environmental > Terrestrial > Soil... | reverse complement strand
GCGCTGCGTGCCGTCCCTGTGGCTCACCAATTTCTGACCAAACCCTGCGATTCGGCCATGCTGCGGGTTGCAATCGAACGCGCCACAAGCCTTTCCACCGTGATGAGCAACAAGCTTCTGGAAAACATGGTTGGATCCGTGAAGGACTTGCCCGTTCTTCCTCGAACGTTCCTATCTTTGCGGCAAGCCCTTGCCGAACACGAAGTTTCGACCAGGAAAGTAGTTCAAATAGTGGAACAGGACGTGGCCGTGTCTGCGAAGATTCTGCAACTTGTGAATTCGGCGTTTTTTGGACTCCCTCGGGAAATCTCCAGCGTTCAGACGGCAGTCACGTTTCTTGGAATCAACATGATTCAGGGGCTCGTCCTTTCCACGGAAGTTTTTCAAGTGTTCGAAAAGGCCAAAGCTATCCCCGGATTTTCCTTTGAAGAGCTGCATGCACACTCGCAGGAAGTTGCAAAGATTGCGGGAATAAGTCCCGCGTCGGCTCACACTCGGGAAATCGCCGTTGTGGCAGGGATGCTGCACGATGTTGGAAAACTTGTGCTCGCCACACGATCAACCAAGCACTTTGCCAGGGCGCTCAAGGGTGCCCTGGAAGAAAAGAAGCCCATGTATGCGATTGAAGAGGAGTTGATCGGCGTTTCACATGCAGAAGTGGGGGCGTATTTGCTGGCTTTGTGGGGATTGCCTACTCCGATTGTTGAGGCTGTGGCGCAGCACCACCATCCGGAAAGAATTCCCCACGACGCGCTGGACTCAGTCGCAATCGTGCATATTTCAAATTGGCTGGCCCACGAACATCCAGTTCGTCCGCCCGTGAGTGAGGGGACTGTCTATCAGTCCCTCGATCCGGCATTTCTCGATGCGCTGGGGATTTCCGGAGAGATCGAGGTTTGGGGCAAAAAAGCGGAAGCGGCGGTGCAAGAGATGCGCGGGGCGCAGAGCGCGATGCGGTGAGTGGAGCGCGTCCACTGCGTCCACCCCCCCGACTTCGTCCAGCCAACGCGAAGCCATCTTCCGGTTGCAGCGAAAACAAACGAATTTAATTCTGTGCGCGCGCCTGTGGGAAGCGGTGCTCGAGCCAGGCGCGAGCTTCCTGGGGATGATAATTGAAAGGGCCGATCCCGCCGCAATAGACGAGCTTTCCTGATTCATCAACGATGTAGATTCTCTCCGGCCAACCTGAATAGAGGTGGTCCGCTAAATCCGTCATGGCATCGATTCCAATTGGAAGAGGGAAGTGGAAGCGCTGAGTGAAGTCGTTGGCAATCGCGACTCGTTGAGCGAGCGTTTTCGGCTGCGGATAGCAGACGCCTTCGTCCAGGTTTTTCTTCATCTGCCACTCGTCGAGCGGGTGCGCCTCCCGAATGTACACGGCCAGGAAGTCGGCGCGATCCTTGTAATCATCATAGAGCTTGACGAGGTTAACTACCTCGCGGCGGAATGGCGGTCAGGTGTAGCTGCCGAAAATCAGCACTAGCGGGCGCTTGCCGATTCTGTCGGTCAGCGGAAATATCGTCTGGCCGTCGAGCGCGTATACGCTGAAATTCGGAGCCGGCTGGCCAATCTTCAGATCGCCCTTGCGCCATTGCGGCAGCGCGTACCTCAGGGACCCGTAGACATCCCGAGGGCCCCCCATGAAATGGCAGAGCACGCCGAAGGCGATGCTCAGCAGCAGGACGAGCGCCAGGATCGTCCACTTCCACCAGTTCATGCTGATGTGCACACCACCCCCTTAGCGACGGCAACCTTATCGCGCCGGATGATACCGGTCAATCGTATGAAAGGATTAGTGTCGAATTTCGAATGTACGCAACAGTGGTGACTTGGCAACACTGTTTTGCCGCTCCGGGCTTAACCAAAGTTGCTCGATCGATCCATTCTATTCCACGTCGATTGAAAAATGGAGAGTCGGAGATGGCGTGACACCCGCGCCACTAAATGTAACGACCGCGCTCGAGTCCAATCCCCTTGGCGTGCCAGGATTTGGCGGCGGTCCTGTATTCGTTGAACCCCCTCCTCCGCATGAGGCAACCGCAATCGACGACGCGAGGGCGAGCAGCGCGAAGGCTGTGCTCCACCGGCGCCAAGAGCCCCCGTGCCCAGCCACAAGCAATCCAATCGAAAGGGCACATGCCAACGCGAGGGTCCCAGCAATTGTCCACCATGGTCCGTTACGGGTCGAGCGATTTGGGAACTGCATCGCCGTGCTCGAGGGCGCGGTCGTTTGGCAGGTCGCCGTAGGCGTTGCGGTAGACCCGCTGCCGGTAAGAGCCACGGAAGCCATGTTGAAGCTGCAGGTGGTTTCGGAGGGAAGCCCCGAGAATAGGCCAGACGATAGCGGGATCGTCCCTGTAAATCCATTCATTCCGGTAAGGATTAAGTTCATCGTGCCGGAGGCACCAGGGCTGGTCACATCCATAGTTGCAGGGCTAGCCGTCGCGCCAAACGTCGGGGCTGGCGTCACAGTCTGGGCAGCGGTACCGGATGAGGTTGCATAGTTCGCGTCACCGCTGTAGCTGGCCCCGACCAATTGAATTCCTGGCGGGAGAGTGCTGGTTATTATCTGGGCCTGCCCATTCGATAAAGTCACGGGGTTCCCAAAAAAGTTGTTGGTACCCTGCGGGCTGAATGCAGACCAGAACTGGACATTCCCTGTGAGCACCGGGCCACCGGATGCAGTTGGGGCGACCTGCGCTGTTAAGGTGACGCTCGTGCCCTGTTGGATCACGCTATTTGAAGTAGTTAGAGTTGTTGTGGCGACGAGAAGAACCACTGATTCTTGAAACACGTTGTAGGAGTTTTGGTAGTTAACATCGCCACTGTAGTACGCATAGATATATTGATTCCCGCCGGGAAGCGTTGAAGTCGTAATCTGCGCTTTTCCATTAACAACGGCAACGGGACTGCCAAAGTTTGTTCCCGAATCGTTGAACTGAACAGTACCCGTGAGTGCTGGTCCACCGCTTGGATTCGGCGCAATGATCGCAGTGAACGTGACACTGGATCCATGCTGAATGGTGGGATTCGACGACGTCACTGTGGTTAAAGTCTCACCTTGATTGTCGACTGTTGCGGAGTTCGAAACGGCGGATTGGGAGTAGTTTGAATCGCCCACAAATTGGGCAGTGATCGAACTGTTTCCGTATGGGAGATTATAAATCTGGAGAGTGGCGGTTAATTGTGCGTATTGCGTCCCGTATTCAAATCCATTTCCATAAATAATTGCACTCGGTGGCGTCACGGTGATTGGTGTTGATCCGAGATAGAACTGAACGTTGTGAATTGGAAAATCGGCCGGCAGGGCATTTGAAGGTAACGCGGCCTGTGTGCTGATCGTGGCTGTCAGGAAGACAGCGCCTCCCGCCTGGCCGTTCTGGCTGGTCGGGCTCAAAGCAATCGTTGTCGCGGCCGGACTCACTGTGACGACGTCCGGCGCTGCAGAATTATTGCTCGCAAGGTAGCTGTTGTCGCTGTTGTAGGTGGCTACGATGCTGTGCTGCCCGCCGAGAAGGAATAGCGATTGATCTTCCGTGTAACCCTCGCCGTTCAGAGAGTATGGGCTCCCTGCAATTGGGTTCGTTACGGGGCCGGTGCCGGGATTAAACGTATCATTGAGGCTAACCGTCCCTGTGGGACATGTATAGACTTCATTCCCCGTCGGCGCGCACAAGTTGCCGGAAGAATTCGTGATGTTTGAACGCAAAAGCGTGGGAGTGCCATACGTAAATGAGGTGGCATTCTCGTTAATAATCTGTCCAGTTGCTGCGTTGTACGTTTCGACCATCGCCGAACTTTTGCTCGCCTCCGGATTGACCGTAATCGTAAACGGGGCGGAATCGCTTGCCGCAAATGTGGTATCTCCCGAATAATGCGCCTTTACCGTGAAGTTCGTCCCGCCGGGCAAAGCGGTTGTCGTCGCTCCTGCCACAATTGAGCCTGAGGTGAGCGTGAATACCTGCGGCACGGCCTGCTGACCACTCAGCGCAGACCCCGTGTTAGCGATCAGCGAAATCGTTCCGGTTGGAGTTCCGGTTCCTGTCTGCGGCTTCACGGTAGCGGCAACCGCAAGTGATTGTCCGTGAGTAATCGTGGCCGGAGGCCCAAGCGTGAACGGATTAACCGCGGTTGCCTTGAATTGCCCCGCGTACGTGCTCCATTGATTCACAAGATTCGCAACGTTAACCGTTCCGAGTCCGGTTGCCTGGTCATAGCCAGTTGTGGTGGCGTAACCACTGAGCACCCCGTATACGTCGCCGCCGGCAATGGTGCAGGATTTGCCACTCGAGTCCACACACGGCATAGCGATCGTCCCGGTCGTCACGTCGTAAAAAATGCAGCTGTTCGTACCGGTGGAAATAACAGTGCTCGAATCGCAGCTATTCGCTGCCGTTGAGGCCATTTTATAAAGGACATAGTTTGCGTTTCCCTGGCGCTCACCTGACTTCTGGTTCACCAAAGCCATGATTCCCGCGAAAGCGGGCGAAGAAACCGAGGTACCTCCAAAACCTAAAAACTCGCCACCATCCACGTTGCACGGGCCCGTCTGGTCCGATTGGCAGACGATGTATCCCGTGCCGTTGAACCCATTGCTGGCGAATAAAGAGACGTCAGGGACGTCTCGATGCATGTCGTTCGGCACGCCCGTGCCCGTCTGCCAGGGCGGTTTCGCATTGCCACCTGTACAGCTCGAAGCGGATTGTCCATTCGAATTTGTGCAGGCGCTCGCGCCCCCACTTCCACCAGCCACGCTTAGGAATCCGTCGTTCTGTGCGTCGGCGTTGTTGCAGGTCTGGCTGGCGGTTGTTGTGCCGAGGTAAACGAAAAGCTCCGCGTTCGTGCAGGTGTCGTTCCATGTTTCTTCAGGAATATAGCCCCTCGCGTTCGCCTGGTTCGCGTTGTTACTCGGATTCCAGTAGGTGGAGGTCGTGTTCAGATCGTTGAAATCTGTTCCGCCAACCGCGACGTTGTAAGCTGTAGACCCGAATCCGCTCACGGCAAGTCCAAACTCTGCAGCCAGGTCGCCGCGGTCGCAGACGGCGGAGCCCTGATCGCCTGAAGATACGAAGACTGTGATTCCCTGAGCGGAGGCTTGCTGCCAGAGGGCGTTGTAGTAAGCGTTTCCAGTGGTGCCTATAAACAGTTCGCAAAGGCCGTAACTTTCGCTCATCACCGGAGCGAGGTTGTTGTCCACGATATATTCAGCCGAAAGGTCCACGCCGAGCGTTGATTCGGTCGATTCGGATTCGACGAAATCAATGGTCGCGCCTTTGGCCACTGCGCTGGACCATTGCGTGTCTATATCCGCTTCGGACTCGTCATCCTGGAACCCCGGATCGGGGCCATCAAGGATGATCTTGAGATTTCCTTCCGGCGTAGTGGCACCGAAGGCGTTCCAGAACGCTGTCCAGTCGTCCGGGTTGATGTCGGTTTCGCCGACTATGGCAATAGTCTGGCCGGTTCCGTCGATGGGAGTGGCCGCGGTCCAAAGTGGCGAAATATCGTAAATCGCGGCGAGGTCGTACGGGCCCAGAAATTCGCACGGGCCGCCCAGAATGCCGCAACCGCCGCCTCCAAGGAACTGTGGAATCGGAACCGGCTTCAAGGGAATAAACTTTCCCGATTTTGCGTCCCGGTGAAAAACTCCGGCGGGATGGTTCATCGGTTTTGCCGGAAAATTGTGGAGAGACCTGACGCCAGCCACCACGGGGTCTAGGGCGGCGGGAATTTGTGGATCGCTGGAGTTCGCCCAGTGCGATTCGCCCTCCACCTGATACTTATGGATCGAGGTGTGGAAAGCTTCCTGCACCTGGCCGGCTGTGCCGGAGAACTCGATCACGATGCGCCCGCTCGACACGCGATTCACCTGGAATCCGTGCGACTGCAGCCATAGTGTGACTGCCTGGACGTCCTGGTCAGCGGGGCCGAATTGGGCGCCGAACTGCGCGGGTGTGAGCCACTGGTGATAGCTCGGCGAGGAGTTGTCCTGCTGTTGTTCGAGAAGCTGATCGAGCGCGGCCTGCTGCAGAGGGCTGCGCTGCAAGACCAACAGCATTCTCTGCATCGGCAGAGTCGAAGGGGCCGGGCCGCGGTCGTATTGCGGCCGCGCCAGCGGATACGTATTCCCGTGGAGCACAATCAGGTTCGAATCATCGACGGGCTGCGTGATCAGCCGAGTGACGCCGGTGGTTTGCGCGAGCGCCAGGCCGGGGAAGAGAAAAATCGCGGAGAACAAAAACGGCAACGAGAGGATATTCAGTCTATTTCGCATGACGCCCCCACGCGGAATCGCCCATCCCAAGTGCGGTCGCAGTTCCTGCGCATTCTCCCTAGACCCCAAACGTAATCCTGGCATTATAGGCGAAAAGGTAATTTCCTGCGCTATAAGCAAATAAAAGTAATATCCCGGAAGTGAATTACAGGCCCGTGAACAACGCCCGGCGTGTGCAATCTCAAATCAACCAAAATCAGAGCATCTGGCGCAGCACGTAATGCAGGATGCCGCCGTGCTGGTAGTAAGCGGCTTCAAACGGGGTATCCACGCGCGCTATGGCCATGAACTTCGTTTCCTTCCCTGCGGCGCCTCGCGCGGTTAGTTTCATCTTTTTTCGAGGCTCGAATTTCTCAGCCAAACCCTCAATATCGAATGTTTCCAATCCCGAAAGGCCGAGCGATTTCAGATTTTCTCCCGGAAGAAATTCAAGCGGCAGCACACCCATTCCCACAAGATTTGACCGGTGAATTCGTTCAAAGCTTTCGGCCAGCACCGCTCGGACGCCAAGCAGAATGGTTCCTTTGGCGGCCCAATCCCGCGATGACCCTGAGCCATATTCCTTTCCAGCAACGATGATCAGTGGCACGCGCTCGTCGCGATACTTCATGGCCGCTTCGTAGATCGAAATCTTCTCGCCGCTCGGCTGATGGATCGTCCAGCCTCCCTCGGTTCCCGGCGCAAGCAGATTGCGCAGGCGAATATTTGCAAATGTGCCGCGCATCATCACTTCATGGTTTCCGCGCCGCGCGCCGTAGGAATTGAAATCTTTCGGCTGAACGCCGCACGAAATCAGGTATTTCCCCGCGGGCGAATCCGCCGGAATCGAGCCGGCCGGAGAAATGTGATCCGTGGTGACGCTGTCGCCTAACACGGCAAGGGCTCGCAATCCCCGCAGATCCGTCAGCGCCAAGGGCTTCAGCGGCATTTCTTCGAAATACGGCGGATGCTTGATGTACGTGGACTTCGCGTCCCAGGCGTAGCGGTCGCCCTCCGGAACCGGCAAGGCTCGCCATTGCGCGTCGCCTGTAAAAACGTCAGCGTATTCCTTGCGGAACATTTCGCTCGTCACCGAACTTCGCATCGTGGCTTCCACTTCTGCGGGCGCGGGCCAAATTTCGCGCAGATAAACGGGCTTTCCAGCCATGTCCGTCCCCAGCGGTTCGTTCACGATATCCAGATCCATGCGTCCCGCCAGCGCGTAGGCCACCACAAGCGGCGGTGATGCCAGATAGTTCGCGCGGCACAACGGATTGATGCGGCCCTCGAAATTTCTGTTTCCGCTCAACACGGACACGGCGACAAGATTGTTGTCCTTGATCGCCTTGCTGATCGGCTCTGAAAGCGGGCCGCTGTTTCCGATGCACGTCGTGCAGCCGTACCCAACCAGATGAAATCGCAGCTTTTCCAGAAACGGCCACAGGCCCGCCTTCTCGATATAGTCCGTCACTACTTTCGATCCTGGTGCAAAGCTGGTCTTCACCCAGGGCTTCGTCGTCAGCCCGCGCTCAACCGCTTTTTTCGCGAGCAGCCCGGCGCCGAGCATCAGCGACGGGTTCGAAGTATTCGTACAGCTGGTGATCGCCGCGATTACCACGGATCCGTCGGCCAGGTCGAATTTGTCGCCGTTGTTTTGCACGCTCACATGTTTGGGCGCAGCCGTCAGCGTCTTGTCGAACGAGGTTTTCGCTTCGGCAAGCGGCACGCTGTCCTGCGGCCGCTTTGGACCTGCCATCGTCGGAACCACTTTCGCCAAATCGAGTTCAATCTTGTCCGAAAAAATCGGGTCGGGCGTCGCGTCCGTGCGGAAGAGACCTTGTTCTTTCGTGTACGCCTCCACCAGGCGCACGCGCTCCTCGTCACGCGCGGTGAAACGCAAATAAGACAGCGTTTCTTCGTCCACGGGGAAGAATCCCATCGTTGCGCCATATTCCGGCGCCATGTTGGCGATTGTCGCGCGGTCCGGAAGCGTCAAGCTCGAAAGCCCCGTGCCATAGAATTCGACGAATTTTCCGACGACGCCCTTTTTGCGGAGCATCTGCGTCACGGTCAGCACCAGGTCGGTCGCCGTCGCGCCTTCAGGAAGTCTTCCGTGCAGCTTGAATCCCACCACCGCGGGAATCAGCATCGATAGCGGTTGGCCAAGCATCGCTGCTTCGGCTTCGATGCCCCCAACGCCCCAACCAAATACCCCGAGGCCGTTCACCATGGTCGTGTGTGAATCCGTGCCCACCAGGGAATCGGGAAACGCCACGCGCTTGCCATTTTCCGTCTCGCTGAAGACGACGCGCGCCAGATATTCCAGATTCACCTGATGGCAGATGCCGGTATCCGGCGGGACTACGCGAAAATTCTGAAAGCCCTTTTGTCCCCAGCGAAGGAATGCGTATCGCTCGATATTCCGCTGCATTTCGAGTTCGGCATTGAATGCGAACGCGTTCGATGCGCCGAAGATGTCCACCTGCACCGAGTGGTCGATCACGAGTTCGGCAGGCAGCAGCGGATTGATTTTCTTCGGATCGCCGCCCAGCGTGCGCATCGCCTCGCGCATCGCTGCCAGGTCCACCACGGCCGGCACGCCCGTGAAATCCTGCAGCAGCACCCGGGCGGGCATGAACGAAATCTCTTTTTCCGATGCACCCGCCGCGCTTGTCGGATCCCATCCCGCCAGCGCGCGAATATCATCGGCGAAAACAAATTTCTCGTCCTCGTGCCGCAGCAAATTTTCCAGCAATACTTTCAGGGAAAAGGGAAGCCGCGCCACATGGCCGCCTCCCGAGCCTGCCGCAAGCGCTCCCAGGCGGAAAATTTCATAGGTTTCGTCGCCAACTCGCAGCGAGGACCGCGTTGAGAATGAATTCCTGGATGCAGGGCTCATGCGGGAAAATCTCTCCTCTCCAGCGACGCCGCAGAAATCGCAAGCGCGCTGGATAACGTTGCATCATCTATTTTAGGCCTCAGAGGAATTAGTGCAAGCGCGTGTTTACACCGGTGGGGAACTGCGGAGAACATTCGCACAAATTCATTTCTTGTCGTGGCCCACAACATCCGCAAATTTGGAGTTGTCCAGTGGTGCGGATAAGGCGCTAGCTCTTGCTCCCGACCAGGCGACGGTCCCCTTTGGTCCGACGGCAAGCACAACCAGGCCGTTGCCCATCGCAAGTGCATTCATATTCAGTTTCTGCGAGGGCGCCCAATGGGTTCCCTCATCATAGCTGACGTCCACACCGCTCGGTCCCACCGCTACGATCATATCGTCGCTCACGAAAGCCACCGCCGAACGGTAACCCATTGGCTGCTGTGCGGCGAGTTTCCAGGTTGCCCCACCATCCGATGAATATGCCGCCACTCGATCCGCCTTGTCCGGGGATTTGTAGTCACCGCCCACCACTACCACCGTATTTCCTCTTCGCGCGATCGAGAAAATTCCCTGCGATGCCTCTCCGCTTAAGATCGGGGTCGTCGCCACGCTCCAGGTCTTGCCCAAGTCCGGCGAATGAAACACGCGCGCCGCTGGACCGCCTGTGCCAATGTAAATGTCCTTTTCGCCAAACAGTGCAAGCGACGTCGAACTTGCCGCAAATGCGCCTTCGCTCGCGAGTGCGGCCGGCATCGAGTCCCGCGGAAGTTCTTTCCAATGCTCGCCGTCCACGGTGTTCACCATCAAAAACTTGCCATCCACTGGGTCGCTCAGCGCAAAGCATGCCTTCTCTGACGTGCACGCGATGTCGTCCAGAAAAAATTCTTTGCGCTTGTCTGTATATTGCAGCTTCCAGGTGTCGCCGCCATCCACCGTCTTGTAAATCCGCGAAGCATCGCCGTTGCCGGCCGACATTACGTACGCCGTTTGTTCATCGAACGCCTGAATGCCGCGAAAGTCCAGCGCGTCGCCGCCGGCCACATGCAACCGTTTCCAGGTTTTTCCGTTATCTGTTGTTTTCAGGATCGCGCCGTTCGACCCGCAAACCCACGCCACCGCATGCTTGGATCCGCGAGCATTTTTTGTGAGGGCGATACTCACCCCGCGCAAGTTTGTGTCCACCCCGGTGGATTGCTGGGACCACAACATGACCGTAACCGCGGGCCCAATCACCAGCCACATCATCCAAATGATCCAGCGCATGTCTTGCCTCACGGTGCCACGATTGCCGGCCGTGGCGAAATTCTACTTCTTCACCCTCATCGAAGGCGTCAGTGGCGTTTCGCGATTAAGTGCGGCCGACTCCTGCAAGAGCTCGCGCAATCCCGGTTCGTTCAGTTGCGCCGCATCTTTCACCTTCACGTGCCGTATATTTTTCCCCGTGCCCTCGAGCAATTTGGCGGAATCATACAGCCACCGGCCGCGAGGAAATCCAAACGTGATGTGATGCTTCCCCGCCATCAGGAAGCAAATCGGCCCATGAAAATCAAAAGTGGGAATGTGCCACGGGTTCACAGCTTCTTGCGACTTGGGCACTGCTTTCTTCACCAGCCT
>Ga0070765_100003027_pt1 | contig 10749 bp, 5 predicted proteins | sample HubBroMetageWFT5_FD_71516 | JGI IMG/M metagenome (GOLD analysis project Ga0070765, IMG submission 71516) | Warmed and freeze-thawed soil microbial communities from the Hubbard Brook experimental Forest, New Hampshire - Hubbard Brook CCASE Soil... | ecosystem: Environmental > Terrestrial > Soil... | reverse complement strand
CTTTACTATCAAGACGTCCTTGCCCCGGGTGAACCGGTCTATCGAGTGCAACTCTCCGACGGCACCCCTACGCAGGTCACTTCGTTCCAGAGCGCACTTGATGCCGGAATTGGGCGCTGCGTTCTTGTCGCTCTCTCACCCCAGGGCGCTCCGATTATCGAATTCGATCGAAACCACTCCGATCTCTTCGGCGCACGCTTGTCGTTCCCCTGACCGTCCCCAACGTCCCCCCATAGTTAACTCGGGAAGGCCTGTGAGATACGCGATTCAGACGTATTTAAGTGATGCGAGAAACTTCCCTATTTTCTCTTGACCGCAAGCGCTAACTGTTAGATGCTGCCATAGTCTAACTATGGCAGCATCTTTTCGGCAGCGCCACTACCGACCGGAGGCAGGTTTTGCATCGAGACGAGATTCCACCCGGAACTCTTTATCTTCTGATTTTGAAGACGCTCGCGCGTGCCGGTGAGATGCACGGCTATGAGATCGCAAACTCCATCCAGAGGATCTCCGACGACGTTCTTCAAGTGGAGGAAGGGTCGTTATACCCGGCCCTGCAGCGGATGCTGATCAAAGGCTGGGTGAAGGCCAAGTGGGGAACCACGGCTGGAAATCGCCGGGCCCGCTACTACCAGCTAACAGCTTCGGGCCGCAAGCAACTGGAAATGGAACTTTCGCAGTTTGAGCGGGTGATCGGCGCCATTACGCGCGTGATTCAGACAGCTTGAAAGGCGATTCGTATGGATTGGCTCAGCGAACTCGTAAGGCGGCTTTGGATGCTCGTGCGTCGCCGGCAATTTGACGCGGACCTCGAAGAAGAAGTGCGCCTGCACCTGGAACTCAGAGAGCAGGAACAGATTCAGGCAGGGCTATCTCCAAAGGAGGCTCGGCAGGCAACTTCACGGCGATTCGGAAACGCGACCTTGTTGAAGGAGAAGAGTCATATGGCGTGGGGATGGGAGTGGTGGGAAAGTTTTCTCCAGGACACCGCGTACGGCAGCCGCGCCATGTTGCGCAGCCCAGCGCTCACCATCATCGCCCTGCTCTCGCTCGCATTAGGTATCGGCGCTAATACCGCTATCTTCGGCCTGCTCGACGCCGTCATGCTGCGCGCTTTACCAGTAAAGGATCCCGCTCAGCTTGTTCTGCTGGGAAAAGGAATGTCTTCCGGAATCACCGACGACTTCGCGAGGACCCAACTTTACTCTTATCCCTTCTACCGCCAGATGCAGCGAGAAAACCAGGTCTTCTCCGACACCACCGCCATCTTCAGCATGACGAATGGTGTCCACGGCTTCGTCGAGGGAAGAACCGAATCAGAACCGATGAACGTCCAGCTCGTCTCCGGCACGTACTTCGGCACTCTCGGCGTTAGCACGATGATGGGCCGCACCTTGAATGAATCAGACGATAACTCGGAAGGCGATCACCCCGTAGCAGTGATCAGCTACGCCTGGTGGAAGCGCAGCCTTGCACGCGATCCCAACGTCCTGAACCGGACGCTTAAGCTCGGTGTCACCACCTATAACATCGTCGGCGTTGCCCCGCCGGAATTCTTCGGGACCAAAGTCGGCGAAGCCCCGGACATGTGGGTTCCGCTCTCCATGGTCAAAGAGGTGCCGCCAAACTTCGGCGGATATAAGGACAACTTCTCGGAATCGCTCTTGATCATGGGACGCCTCAAGCCCAGAGTCTCCATCATCGAGGCCACTGCCAATGTAAATCTGCTTTACCGGCAAATCCTGCTCGGCTTTCCCGACGCCAAGCTCAGTCAGGAAAATCTGCAAAAACTGGACAAGACGAAAGTCCCGTTGACGCCAATGGCCACGGGCCTTTCCTCGCTTCGCCGCCAATTTTCAGAACCGCTCCAGATTCTGATGGGCGTCGTAGCCCTTGTCTTGCTCATCGCCTGCGCCAACATTGCCAACCTGCTCCTTGCCCGGTCGACCGCGCGGGCTCGGGAACTTGCTGTCCGCCAGGCGCTTGGAGCCCGGCGTACGCGCATCATCCGTCAGCTCCTCACGGAAAGCCTCGTGCTGGCTCTCGCTGGCGGCGCACTCGGCATCGCATTGGCGTCTGTCGCCAATCGCGTTCTGTTACGCATGGTCTCGGGCGGACTCGACCCGATCCCTCTCGACGTCTCCATCGATACCCGGCTGCTGCTCTTTACGGTTGCAGTGACGATCGCTACCGCCTTGATTTTTGGCACGGTCCCTGCCTTCCGCGCTACGCGGCTGCAACTCACCGACACACTGAAGGCAGGTCGCGGTCCCCAAGGAGCAAGCGGGAAGAATCCACTCGCCAAGGCGCTGGTCATTTCGCAGGTCGCGCTCTCACTCGTCCTCATGGTAGGAGCCGGACTCTTTCTTCGCAGTCTGGTCAATCTGAACAATGTCGACACGGGCTTCAACAAAGAGAACGTCTTACGTCTCGACATCGATTCAAGCTCCGCAGGCTATAAGGCGGACGAGCCACGAGCGCTGGCGGTCGATCAGCAGATTGAAGAGCGGGTCAACGCACTGCCAAACGTGAAGGCCGCCAGCTTCTCAGCATTCACTTTTCACGAAGGCAGCTGGAGTTCGGACATCGTCGTGCCCGGGATGAAGACTGATGAAAACATTAACATCATCCACAATGTGGTCGGCGTCGGCTATCTGGACACAATGCAAATCCCCCTGCTGGCGGGTCGCAATTTCACGGCTTCCGACACGAGCACCTCGCAGCATGTCGCAATCATCAGCGCGCACACAGCTAAGACCTTCTTTCCTGGCGGCAACCCGATCGGGCGTCACTATGGCGTGGGCAGCAATAAGCCCGAAGATGACGTCACTATCATCGGCATAGTGAAGGACGTTAAATTTGACGAGCTCACGGAAGAACCGGTAGCCCTGGACTATCTCCCCTACCCTCAGCGCCCATGGGGCTTCGGCGACTTTGAAGTTCGGTACACGGGCGACTTCGCTCCTGTAGCCGCTGCCGTGCAACAGACTATCCACTCGATCGACCGCAACCTACCCATCACCCAGGTAACAACGCTCGACGCACAAGTCGGACGGTCCATTACGAACCAGCGTCTCGTCGCCCAGCTCTCCGCCTTCTTCGGACTGCTCGCGGTATTTCTTTCGTGCATCGGCATCTACGGCGTAATGTCCTACGTCGTTACGAGACGGACGAATGAAATCGGCATCCGCATGGCGCTCGGAGCCGGGCGCTCCAAAATGCTCTGGATGGTGGTGCGGGAGATTCTGATACTGATCTCGATCGGGATTGTGATCGGTGTACCCGTCACGTTGGCCGGCGATCGCCTGGTCTCGAACATGCTGTTCGGACTCACGCCGACCGATCCGGTTACGCTCGTCGGCGCAACCCTCTTATTGCTGATCGTCGCAGCGATCGCAGGATACTTGCCGGCGCGAAGGGCTTCCCTGGTCGACCCCATGGTGGCTTTGCGCTATGAGTAGCCGATTGAAACCATCAGCAGGAACAAAGAGCAGGAACAAAGAACGCACGCTCTTCACTCTCCCAAACTTCCTTTCAATTCGATCGGTGTCATTCTGCTGACGACCCGCACGCTGGACTTTCCATCGGGGCGAGAATGCCCGGGGCGCGCTCGGGGAGTTGGCTGTGAGCCATCGGCGATGGTTGTTCCTTACTGCTATCTAAACTCCAAGAACTTTCCCGGCCATTGCTGTTCCATCCACGCGGCTCTTCACTTTGGCGAAAGCAGTTTCGCGCGAAGTGGAAGTATCGTCGGCAAAGGGCGAGAAGCCGCAGTCATCGGTTGTTCCCAGCGAAGAGACGGAAATGAATTCGGCCGCCTCGAGCACTCGATCGCGCACTTCCTCGGGGCTCTCCACTCTGGGATTGATCGGGTCTGTCACACCGACGAATAGCAATTGGCCGGGCTTGAGCAGGCTACGAATGGAAGCCAGCACACGGCGACGGTCTGCCTCGCTCGCCAACTGAATATAGAAGCGCCCCGCATTCAAGCGGAGCAGAGGTGGCAGCAAGCCCAGGTAATCCACATCGGCGCTATGAGTAGAGTCGTGGTCGCCGCCGGGACAGGTGTGCACTCCGATCTTCTGCCGTTCCGTTGCGGTGAAGCGGTCGAGAACTCGGTTGTTCAAATCAACGAATGCATTCAGCACTCCCCCCGAGGGATCGAGCTTCAATGCCAGTCGTCCCTCGGTGAAGTCGATTTGCACGCAGGCAGCGTCAGCTTCCAGACAGTCGCGAATATCCCGTTCCGCTTCGTCGATAAGATCTTTCAGAAACATCTCCCGCGGATATCCATCGATGCCACTTTGCGGATAGAGCAGACTCAGGGCTGATGCCGAAATCACAGCCTGTTTCAGTGGCCGGTGTGCGTGCCGCTGAGCGGCCTTGAGGTAGGCGACGGCGTGAATTCCATAGTGGAACGGGCCCGATGTCAGCCGTGGGAGTTGCCGTGTGTGTCCGTCGGCAAAAGGAATCACGACCCCGTCGGACGCCAGATTGCTGAGACCAGAAACGGGATATGTGGCAAAGCTGGGCTTTGTCTGTTCACCGTCGGTGATGATCGGCGACCCAGTGTTTTCCAAACGAGCAATCGTGTCACGGAGGGCTGACTCCTCGGCAGTTTTGAATTGTTCGACGGAAATCTTTCCTGCCGCGTGAGCATGCATCGCCGCCAACAACTCTGCGGTGCGCGGGATGCTTCCAATTGGTTCGGTTGGTATCGACATGATGGTGATTCGCAGTTCTCGATCCGAAAATTAAAGCTTCAGCCGCATCGCGATCTTTATCTGACGAGCCGGAGCGACGAAATTGGGCGCAGCAAAAGCCGGCTTCTCGCAGTCCCACGGCGCTTCGGAATGGGTGACACCTTACCCGTAATTGTGAAATCGCAGCAATACTGCAAAAAGACTAGAGAAGAATTCCGGGCCGCTTACAATTTTCTTAGTACGCACCACCGTCCACGTCCGGCACCTCTCCTATCAAGGTCAATTGGAATTCTCTTTAGCAGATGGGCTAGTCGACTGTCAGCCGTTTGTGCAAGAAGCGCTAAGAAAGCAGCGTGCGCCGGAGGGAGCGAGCCAGGATCGCATCACTCACCAAACGTGGACGGCTTTTACGCGTGGCGGGCCTGATCTGCCCTGAATCACCTGAGTCTCGAGAACCACTTCGATGTTTTTCTTCTGCCAGTCGACGGGGAGTTGTTTCAGTATTTCGTCCATGCGATTCTCGTTGACCAAAAATTCACCGGCGGCCACGGTTCCTCCGCGGCCAATACCGGCGGCCACGACAGAAACCTGATCTGTATCCGGAGGGACGAATCGTGCAACAATCGCATAGTCCTTATAGTCTTCTGTTTTCTGCTGCTCTCGGGTGAGCAGCCATTCCCGTTTGTCTGCATTGTTGCGATCTTCGATCCAAAATTTCGTCATCGAGACGTCGTTGCCAAAATGGAAGCGCAAAGGAGCTGTCAGCCGCAACGTCCAGCCATTGTCGAACGCTCCAATAAATACGGAAGCGCTGTGCCGCAGGTCGGTCAAAGTGGTTGACGATTCGCCGAGCACGCGATAGTTCTTGCCATAGGTGCGAAGCATTCCAGCAATATCAACCAGTGGATCTACGTCATCAATGATGACGGTGACCATGGTGTCGGGAAGCATAGTCACATGCTGGGGATCGGCGGCATCGCGGAGTCGTATGCTGGCGTATTGCGGCTGGTCGGCCAGGCAGAAGAGCGTTGGCTCTGCCGAATTCACGAATGGTTGCCAGAACTGACGAACCAGAGTCGATCGCGGTTCCCGTAAAGCCGCCCAGGCAACAGCCAGAATCAGGATCAGCGCGGCGACAATCACGAGAGTTTTGGCGCTGACGGAAAACCGCCCGGATCTCAAACCCGACGGATTCGCCTGCGCCGTAACCGACTCAGCCTTCAGAACGGCCAGTCCGTTGGCTGGTGGCGCCGTCGCGCCGTCGGGAAAGCCGTTGGGATGACCTGGCCAGGAAAAGTGTGGCGCATAGGATCCGGACGGCAGGAATAGCCGAATCTCGTGGCCATGTTTGGGATTCTGGTAATACTGATCGAGGCGCTTGCGAATTTCGGCCGCTGTGACCCTTACGATGGGGTCAGTGTTTGTATCGTAATCGGCATTCCGCTCGAAGATCTCGATCCCGAGAACGCGTTCCTTCAGTTGACTTCCCTGGCCATCCAGCGCACGCGCCACAACGAACCTCAGAAACTGGCCATACCTTTTGCTGGAATTAAATAGAGGAGAAGCGAGCAGGTGCTCGAGCTGCTGCTCAACAGCACCCTTTTCGTAATCGCTGGCAGGCATCCAGCTTTCCGCTACTGGCTCGGATATCACTTTGTCAGGCCCTACGTCAGGCAAACTCACCACGTGGTGACAGGGTTCGCACAATGAACTCTGGTTCGAGGATACTACTTTGCCGGATGACAGACTTTCAACCGCAAAACGCGACTCCGGACGGTTCTTATCGTAATTCTTTACGGTTATTCAAGTCGTTGAAAATAAGGTGTAACGTGGGCGTGCCAGAGCGGTCACTGGTTTATCTCTTCGGCTTTACCAGCAAATCCTTGCCTGGGGCGAAAGCACGCTGTAGATGTGTGCTCTGTTGCTGGGGTTGCTTCAAAGCTTTCGTCACCAGTTTGGGATCTTAATCGCGAGGAGGGAACGTATGTTCCGCAGCCGCTCGGTTTGGCAGGTTTATGCACTGGCAGGCATTGTTTTGTTGGTGCTCACGGGAAGCCGACCAGTTTATGGTCAGAACCAGGAAGTCGCCGCCACACTGAACGGCACGGTCACGGACCCCGCCGGGCTGCCTGTCAACGGTGCCAAGGTTACGCTCAGCAGCGCGCAAATTGGCATCGTTCGGACCTATACGACGCAGGACGGCGGTCTGTTCTCGTTCAGCTTGCTTCCTCCCGCGGTTTATTCGCTCCAAGTCGAGAACAGCGGCTTCAAAGCTTACAAGCAACAAGGGATCACGTTGGACGCTGGCCAGACCGCTCAACAGAACGTACGGCTTACTGTCGGATCGACCTCGGAAAAAGTCGAAGTGACCGCGCAATCTCCACTCCTCAATGCGGACAATGCCAATATTTCCTCGGATATTACCGCGAGACAGGTCGTCGACCTTCCTTTGAACCTGCGCAATGTGATCAGCCTGGCAGAGCTCAACTCCTCAGTCAGCAACACCGCAGAAGAGCAGGTTGTCGGCGCACCAGGAATCTCGGGCAGCGCCGATCAGGATGTCTCATTCCTCAACTTCGGGGGAACCTTCTTCGGCACGGCACAATATTTGCTCGATGGCAGCTGGGACACGCGTGTGGGTTGGGGTGGAGTGATTTACGTTCCTTCCGCTGACGCCGTCCAGGAATTCAAGATTCAGACCAACGCCTTCACGTCGCAGTATGGATTCAGCAGCGGCAATGTCGTCAATGTAGTAACAAAATCAGGCAGCAATCAACTCCACGGCGATGCGTGGATGTTTTATCGAAACAGCGCGTACGACGCGAGATATTACTTCAACGATGGCAACCAGCCAGCATTCCATCGCGACCAGTTCGGCGCTACGGTCGGCGGCCCGATCATCAAGAATAAGCTTTACTTTTTTGGATACTACGAAGGCCTGCGGCAGGCGACACCCGCAACTTTCGTCGGTACGATGCCAACGACTGGCGAAAGAACCGGAGATTTCTCGGCGCTGCTCGGCAGCCAGGTCGGGACCGACTACATGGGCAGACCCATCTTTGCCGGAGAGATTTACAATCCCTTCAGCACGCGGCAGGTGACCTGCGGCGGAATTGATAGCGTCACTGGCGACCACGTGAGTCAATGCCCGGCGGGTGCAACAACAGAATTCATCCGCGATCCGATCTCGGGAAATATTGCGTCGGGGACGGGCGTCACCAACATGCTTCCATCCGGCCTGATGGATTCGCTTGCTTCCGGTATTGCAACTGGAACGTACTGGCCGCAGCCGACTACTTCCGCCCTCTTCAACAACTTTACGTCTGCTTCCTCGGCCGCAGCGCATTCCAACGAGTACTCGATCCGCATTGATTACAACGTGTCGAATAGTGATCGCGTCTGGGGGCGCTGGTCTCAAAAGTACGAGCAAAAGGTAAACTTCCCAACCTATTACGGAGCTGCCGATCCCGGCGGACCCGGGGTTGTTGCCCCGAACAATCGGTATAGCGCCAACGTCGGCTACAGCCACGTTTTCAGTCCCACCTTCGCACTGAGTGCGAATCTGGGCGTCAACAGGCACGTCGAACAATCCACGACCCAAAGTCTTGGCTTCAAGTCTTCAACGCTTGGTTTTCCTTCTTTTATCGATGCCATCGCCCCGAGCTTCCCGGAGGTCCAGCCGCAAAGTTATTCGCCTCTGGGTGCGCAGGCAGGTCTGGACAACTACCTCGTGCCGCAAACCATGTGGACCGGTTCGGTCGATTTCACAAAGATCTACGGCAAGCACCAGTTGGGCTTCGGCTTCATGGATATATGGGCCCGAATTGATGGTGGGCACTATCCCAGCACCGTCCTGCAGTTTCAGACCACCTCAACCGCAGGCCCTGACCCCGAGAACGCAACGGGAGGGACCGGCGACGGCTTCGCTTCGTTCCTGCTCGGCGTAGGCAGCGGAAACGACAACACGGGATTCAACAAATTCCCAGCCACCGATAAACAAATGATCGGCTGGTACTTGCAGGACGACTGGAAGGCGACACCAAAGCTGACTTTGAATTTAGGCATCCGATATGAAATTCAGACTGCGCCGACTGAGCGCTATAACGATCAGGAATATTTCGATTTCACAGCGACGAACCCGATCAGCAAGGTAGTCGGCACGAATTATCCTGGAGAGCTCGTCTTCAATTCAAGCGGCAATCGCGGCCTGTATAACACTTCGTTCAAGAATTTTGCGCCGCGTATCGGAGCCGCTTACCAATTGCTCAACAAGATGGTGCTGCGTGGCGGTTATGGAATTTTCTTCGTGCCGAATTATTACGGGCAGGGTCCAAACACCGGATTCTCGCAAGGCACGCCCTGGGTCACGAGTCTGAACAGCGGACTGAATCCATTTACAACTCTGAGCGGAAATGCAACGGCGACTTGCAGCAATGGTGCAACCTCGATTGCCTGCCAAAGCGCATTCCCGAACGGAGAAGTCGAGCCGACCGGAAATTCTCTCGGCGGTTTGACGGATGTGGGCTTTGGACTCAATCCGGTCGTCGATCCGATTCGCCATTCTCCATACGTGCAGCAATGGATGACCGGCGTCCAATATTCGCTGACGAACGACGATCTGATTGATATTGCCTATGTCGGCAACCACGGAGTACACGTCCTGTCACAATATCTGGAGTGGGACGAAATGCCGGCGGCGGATCAGGCTCTGGGAAATGCTCTCCTGAACCAGGTTCCAAACCCCTTTTTCGGGGCGATCACCTCGAGCGGTTGTGGTCTGGACCAGCCAACCGTTGCGCAAGGACAATTGTTGCGGCGATTCCCGGAATACTGCAGTGTGACCGAAGCCCCACCTGCTGTTGGCGGTTCAACCTACAACGCGCTGCAAGCTACCTACACGCGTCGTTGGCATTCCGGACTCGACCTGAACGTCTCGTACACCTATTCGAAGTTCGAGGATAACGTGCAGGGCGGTGCTGGGTGGGCGTTTCCCGGCAGCGGCAGCTCGGTCCGCAATTCGTACAATCTCGCAGCCGAGCACTCGGTTGATGTCACCGACACCCCTCACAGCCTGGTGGTTTATTACAACTACGAGTTGCCGTTCGGAACAAACAAACCCATTGGGCAGGGATGGAACAAAGCGGTCAACGCGGTTTTGGGCGGATGGCAATGGAGTGGAATTCTGACCGCGAAATCCGGATTGCCTCTCTCCATCAATCCGGCGAGCAACAATACTGCCGGCTTTGGTTTCAATCAACGCCCGGATCTGGTTCCGGGAGTCAACCCAGTTCCACAAGACCAAAGCATCGCGAACTGGATCAATCCCGCCGCATTCGCGCAGCCGGCAGCATTCTCTTTTGGCGACAGCCCGCGATTCCTCTCGAATCTTCGTGCACCGCGGTATTTCAACTGGGACATGGGGATTCACAAATGGTGGGGCTTAGGCGAGGCGCGGCGATTGCAGTTCCGCTTCGAGATGTTTAACGCGTTGAACCATCCGGATTTCTTCGAGCCCGATACGAACCTGGGAGACGCCACTTTCGGGACGATCACCTCGGCTTATCCCGCCCGGAGTGTTCAATTCGGTCTCAAATTCTACTGGTAGCGCCCTTCCCTTCCGACAGATGCCTGGCAGGTTAGAAAACTGCCAGGCAGATGGATCACACAATTCCATCAATGGCTTGATAGACCAAAACCAATACACACATGAAAACTCTTAGGCTGATTTGTAGTCTGTCAACCATCAGTGTGTTGGCGCTTTGCATTCCGCCGTGCGCTTTTTCCGCGGCGCCGGCAACAAACGCACAGATTCACTATGATCCGATTGCTGATCCGCGGGCGGTCGTGACCGTTGGCTCAGCTCGTTTCACGATCCTCACGCCGCAGCTGATTCGAATGGAATGGGCTTCTGACCGAAATTTTGAGGATCACGCCTCCCTGGTTTTTCTCAACCGCCGCCTGAGCGTTCCCGAATTTACGCGCGAGACGGGCCCCGACGGAAGCACCGTGATTCGCACTCGTGCGTTGACATTGGTTTATGCGCAGG
>Ga0070765_100003025_pt1 | contig 10752 bp, 14 predicted proteins | sample HubBroMetageWFT5_FD_71516 | JGI IMG/M metagenome (GOLD analysis project Ga0070765, IMG submission 71516) | Warmed and freeze-thawed soil microbial communities from the Hubbard Brook experimental Forest, New Hampshire - Hubbard Brook CCASE Soil... | ecosystem: Environmental > Terrestrial > Soil... | reverse complement strand
GGATTCGCTTTGAATTTTTCGACGCAGGGGGCGCAACAAAAGTAGACCGATTTCCCGGCGTGTTCGAGGTGGTGCTTTGCGATCGCCGGGTTCACGTTCATGCCGCAAACCGGATCCTTCACAGCGGTCGCCGAATTGGAAATATCATCCTTCATGCGCCTCGCGGAATTCTGGCCGCGGATACTAGCGAAGAGCCGACCGGACGAGGCGTCCGGGGCTACGTGGTTGCGCCGGTTCCCTAGCAAGATAGCATTTTAGATTATGGTGCCTCGTGCTTCGATTCTGCCTGCCCGACCTGCGAGGCGGGCGAGTGTTGTATCTTTAAAGACGAGTACGAACGAGGCCAAGGAGCAAAGCAACCGCATGACACAACTGGAAGTCGCCTACCGTTACGGCAGCGCACCAAGCGAAGCCGAGATGCGTGCGCTGGATGGGGTGCGCGAAGTCTATGGCGTCCGGCGAATGACGTTTAATCCGAAGGAGCACATCGTGCGCGTGGAGTTCGACGCTTCACGCTTCAAAGAGCCGGTGATCGCGGGACTGCTGCGGCAGGCCGGACTGGACGTCCAAGAGAGACTTGTGCTGGCTTAACTGTGAGGCCCTGGGGGAAGGCTTTTCGTCGGCCAGCTTAAAGTCGGAGTTAAAGGGAAAATGCAAGGGGCGTCCAAGAAAACCTCTGGCCGAAGTTTATCTTCAAGGGCGCCCCGTTGCGCGCCACTTCGTCTGCCGATAATTGTAGCACCCGATTTGCCAATCTCAACTACCTGAAAATACAAAGGGCGTGCGGCGGTAATCCGAGTAGGAATTGCCAGCAGTGAGAAAGATTTACGCTGGCGCTCGCGCGGCACGAGTGGTGCCAAAAGTTCATGGAAGGTGTGAGAAAGAAAATATTTAGGGCTGGGCATAAGGTGTTTACTGTATGCCGAATCGCCTAGCCGCCACCACCTTCGTCTTCATCAATGCGAGAGTTTCCGCTATAATCGAAATCTCCGCTGATCGTTTCCGTAATGCGCCCGTAGCTCAGCTGGATAGAGCATCTGGCTACGAACCAGAGGGTCGGGAGTTCGAATCTCTCCGGGCGCACCATCCTTCAATCACTTACGAACCTGCTGGCGGATGACTCGGCAGGGCTGTCCCCGTAATTGTCCCCGTATGTATAAACGGTCGACCACTGCAGCAGGATCAACGGTCGCTGATGCAGGCCCTATTTTGCCCGGCATCAGGAGCACGCTCTGGTTAGTCGTATTCAAGTAATCCTGCGTGCGTCGGAGCGCCGTGCGCAGATCACTCTCCGCGACGATGGCGTAGCGACGGAACATCGAGTCGGTTTTGTGGCCGGACAATTTCATCGCGATGCTTAGGGGAACGCCGGCAGCAAGCATGTTACGGCAGGCTGACCGCCGGAGATCGTGAAAGAGTCGGCTGATCCCAGCTTTCTTGCATGCCGTAGCCCAAGACTTTCTGAATTCTCTGATGGGCTCGCCCTCACGATGGAAGATCAAGGCAGACAGCATCATCGTCCCGTTGAACTTGGCCTGGCGGGCCTCTCCGCGCCGCTCGATCAGCCCCCGCAGCTCGCCCTCCAGTGGGATCAAGCGGGCCTCGCCGTTCTTGGCGTTCTCCGCTCGCAGGCGAATGCAATCGCCGTCGACGTCTTCCCAGGCTAGCGAGGCAATCTCTCCTTTCCGCATGCCGGTGAGCCATCCGAAGAGAGTGAAGTCCCGCAAATGGGCTGGAAGATTCTTGATAACCTTTCGGATCTCCGACTCCGAGAAAAATCCTTGCCGTTCATTGCCTTTCTCGGGTAGCCGGCGGATCCGCGGCGCCGGCAAGCTCGCTAGCTTGTAGGCCTGCTTCAGCAATTGCGTTACTCGATTAATGCTGGCCTTGGCGGCTCCGCCGGCCAGCCGTTCTTTGATGTACCGGTCCGTTTCCTCGCCTGTGAGACTAGCGGCCCGGATAGCACCGAAATCGCTACGGGCGCGGCTGATATTGCTTAAGTTCTGTGAGCTGTTCTTGCCGCGGATTTCGAAGTCAGTTTTCAGGGCGTCCATCAGGTCCGCAATGGTTCGCCGCTTGTCACGGCGAGTGACAAACGGTCTCGAAGCATCGAGCTCATGGGCGTGCACTTCCTTTAGCCGGCTGCGAAGATATTTCTCCGCTTTTTCGCGGTCCGTGGTCTTCGCCGACTCGCGGTGCTGCCGGCCGTCGACGTAAAACTGAACCCACCAGATCTGGCCTCGCTGAAAAACTCGTCCATCGCCTCGGCTTCTTCCCTGCCCGGTCACGACCGACCGCCTTTTTTGGCCATCAGGTACTCACGCAGAGCTTGAGCCACCAGCTCCGAGGCAGGAATGCGTTCATCGATAGCTCGATGCTGAACCGCGTCCCATAGTGATTGCGGAAGGCGGAGAGTCGCGCGCGCTATAGCTTCTTTCTTGGTTTTCATTTGCTTTGATCCTCCTGGATTTGAAGTGCAGGAGTCAGTCTAGCACCTCGACGCCTCGGCGTCAATGTGCCAGTCTGCTGAATATAACTATCGAGGCCTTGTGCGGAAAATCTGAGGGAGCGGCCCATGCGCCGGATGAAGGGAAATTGTTGATGATTCCGATACAAGTAGCTGGCGCTGACCCCGAGACGGCGAGCAGCTTCATCGATGTCGAGCAATTCGTCGCGGGATTGCTGAGTCGCGGGTGCCGAAGTGGTAAGTCGCGACCATGCTATCGCCCGGACCGTCTCCAGCTCGCCCAAGAATCGCGGCAGTTCGTCCGATGCGAGAGCCCTGGCGCTCCTTAGCGCGGCTTCGAGTTCTGGGATCATGGTTTCATCTCATTTTGCTCTCTGCGATCCCGCGAGAAATTTATTGCAGCGGTGGAGATCCCGAATATCGAGTAAGTATGGGCTTCTGCCCTGCGATCGTCTGGACGAACGGCAACTCGCCTCTCAGGATTAGGGCGCGCAGCGCTTTGTCCCCCATGCTGAGATAACCGCAGCGTCGGCCGGGTCCAGCAGCCGCGGTGAGATTTCCGCGGCCGCTTTCACGCGACGCGGGGCATGGCTCGCCAGCTCCCTGACTTCGGCGCATCGCGTCGCTGCCGGCGTCTGTCATTGGACGGCCTTCGGCTCTGAGCTGATTTCTGTCCGCGTCTGGAGGCGCCGGACGGCTCTCTCGGCTTTAGCTTGCTCGATCCGCTCTCTCAGCTTCTGGCGGTGCTCCCTTGCGGCCTTGGGATCGAAAGGTTGCTCCACACTCGCAAGTCGACCTGGCGCGCGAAACTCCGGGCGCAAAACCATTTGCTTGTCGAGAGCCTGAATCCGCTCCTGGAGGAGGCGGTCCAGCTCCGAGTCGGCCTCGGGTTTAGTTTTAGGCGCGGTTGCCTCACAATTGCAGCGCCTGACCCTGCGATCGGGACCTGGAACATTTTTCCATCCGGAGCCCCCGCAGGCACAGCAATCGGGGGCGGGCTCCCGCGGCTTGACGACAACCGCGGGAGTCACGTCTAGCAGTTCGCGCAACTCGGCCGGCTCCGGTAGAAACTTGCAGCGAGTGCGCGCCGCTTCCACCGCTGCCTGGACGCGGCCGAAGCCGCATTCCTTCACCAGAGTGCTGATGTCCGCCGTATAGTGGAGCATCTGGCCGGCATCCTTCTTGTGCTTTGGCCATCGGCCGATTATCCGGCCTACGAGCTCCTGGATGGCTACGTCCTCCGGCCCCCCGGCTGTCGCAGTCGAGCGACGATCCCACGCTTTCATTGGGCTCAACTCGCCTCCCGCTCTGGCGGCTTTCGACTTTCAAAGTCGAGATCCTTTGTTAGTCCTATGGCTCGCCGCGCATCGTCAGGATGGATAAGCCGCTTCTCACATGCTCTTTCGAATGCCTCCGAGAACTGAATCGCCGTGCCAACAGCGGCGGCATAGATGGAGTCGATCGCCTTAACCAAGTCCCTCACGTCGCGGCTGGAGAGCTTTCTACGAACTACCGACCGAGGAGTCGGTGGGGCCCCCCTTTGAAAAGTCGGTGCCGGAGTACTACTTATCGACATGGCGTTGAAGGCCGATCCCGTTTATGCGGCGGAGCTTGCGTATCTGTGCGGCCCAGCGGCGTGGAAGGAAATCGGCGGTGCGCTGGCTCAGCGCCTGCGTGCAATGTACGGCTTACCCGACGAACATTTTCGCCAGCGTGCACTGGCGGGTATGCTCGCAAGCGGCTCGGGGGAGTTCAAGGATATCGTTCTTCCGCTTCTGACAAGCGAGAATCAGCGATTGGAGACCTATCGGATATGGCCTGATTTCCACGTCTCCAGTATCGGTCCGGACTGGCAAAAAACTGTGAGGGGCTGGGACGAGGAAGCCCGCACTGAATTCGTCTCGGAACTGCTGCACTTTGGGAACGCGCGAGAGACCATAGCATCGTTCGCGCTCGCGGACCCGAGCGTGAAAGTAAGAACGACGGCGATTTCAGCATTGGCATGGAGCGGCCCACGGGAGGAAGTAACCAAATTGCTGGCATCGCTGGATGATGAGACTTTTAGAGCGGCGTTGCATGAACTGCCCCTGGACACCATCCCGGCTCCAATCCGGGCGCGCTCTCTGGCGGTATATCAGGAAAGGTACCGCGAGACCACCGACCCAGTTGCGCGGCTGCGAACATTGTTGCTGATTGCAGAACTGGGCTATGTGAATATCTTAGTCGAGCTGAAAAACGAACTGAATAAATGCCCGCGCGGCACGTTGGAACAGCTCGGGCACTACGTTACTAAACCTGCTCTGGACCTGATCCGCCAGCGCGAGCCTGACTGGGTAAGTCATTGGGTGGCGGAGCGCATCGTCGATGGCAGCTTGCACGGCGACCGGTGGATCGCGCTCGTCTCTGGCGTTCCCGAGGAGATGAAAGAACGCTTACTCCACAGCATTGAGACCGAGGATTTCAAGCATGCCCGTTATTCGGGACAGATCTCGGTACTCGCTGTTGTTTGCGACGCAGGCATGGTGGACCGGATATTCACACGGCTCTGCACGCTGCGGGGAATAATTGCGGCTCTCCTGACGTGAAGCATGAGCTGGAATGGGCCATTGAAGGGCAATTGGAGGGGTTGTTTCGTTCGTTGCCTGTCAATGTCGCGGTCGCGGGTTTGGGCGGGCGCTTTGCCTCTGCAAATGTCGATCCACTTGAATCGACGGTGGTGACACGGCTGTTTGGCAGAGTCGGGCGTAGCGAGTCCGATCTCCGTAGCACATTGCGCGACGATCTGAGGCAGACGCTTCGCGCCTATTTCGTGAAGAGCGTTGGCGTCGTGCTCCGCGAGGACGACTTCAACGGCGAGCAAAAGGGCAATCTGGCTTCTTCACTAGCTCTGGTGGGAGAACCGGAAGATTTGTCGCTGTTGCGGAATCTTATTCTGGCCGACATAGCGAGAATGCGTCGTGGCCGGGAGGCCAGGGCGCAGGGCGACCGGGGCAAGCTCGCAAACGGCGCGAACATGAGCTATGCGATGTGGCATGTACGCGCCCTCCTCCAACTTGCCCCCGACACCGCCGATGCGGTCCTTGTCGAAGTATTGAAAGAGCCCGAATACGAGCGAGATGCGGCGTGGGGTTTGGTTCAATTGGCCATCACATCCAAGGTCCAACCGGGTCTAGGGTTCGGGCTCGGATACAACGGGCACACTGACTACGCGAAGATCTGGGAGGCCCGGCAGGGCCGATTGCCCTGGAGCTTCGACGACGAGCGGCGCAAGCGCTATGCCGCTGCGATTCGGGAACGGATCGAGAATCTCTTGGAGGAAAGCAAAAACGCCGGGCAACCGCGGGGATACGATTTCAGGCTGAAGGAGCTGACAAAAGCCCTCGCCGTCATCGACGGCGCCGGTTCGACCGACCTCATCCTGAAGGTCCTGTCCTCCCAAGACAGTTGGAACGGCTGGCCTGTTGTGCAGGCGCTGGATACGCTTCTGTTCAATGGGATCGTGTTGCCCACCGATGAGACACTCAAGATTTTCGATACCCTCCTCGGGCATGTGCGTTCGCACCTTTGGGACGACCAGCAGGTTGGCTTACTCATGCACGCACTGTGCTTGCTGCCGTTCATCGAGAACGCGCCTGCAGGAATTGCGAAAATCCGTTGAAGTCGTTGCGGAGTTGAAACTCCGAAACTATCGGCTGAGGGACGTGACGTCGGCGCTGGGGCACAGTCGCCGCCCCGAAGCAGTTGGACTTCTTCGTGAACTTGCTTCCGACGCTGTACTGATAGAGCAGTTGAGTGATGCATGGACCCATGCGATTGCCAGCTTGGACTATCCCGAATCGCGACAGCTTTTATTGAGCTTCGTGGATCCCGAGATTCCCGGATTGGCACCCGGATTGACGTTTGATCGGGGTGACGTTCAGGCGGTGCGGCTCGCGGAACTGGCGCGACGCGACACAGCCATCCGAGAACGTCTATTTCAGCTCTGCGCGATGCAACTGCCGTCGCAGAAGCGCGCTCTGCTGGCGAAGGTCATGGGCCTGCTTGGCACAACGGAGGCCACTCTGGTGGGGCTAAATCTTATCGACGATACCGAAACGCCCCCAGTGCCGTACGACATATGGAAACAGCTTGAAGCGACGTTCGTGGAGCACACGATCGTCAGCGCGGAATCAAACGCCTACACGCCCGCGCCCCGTAGCGCGAATCCCATCCGAAGCAAGCTTTTCGAGACGGCCAACACCGACGCTCGTCGAAAAAAGGCCGCGTCCTCCTTGCTTGGCCAAATCGAAGTATGGCGTCTGGAATACGGAAGACCTCACGGCGAACCGCGCAATCCGGATGTTGAATGTGGGGGTCGTGACCAGGCTCGTTTGGGCTGAGTCTCCGGTCACCCAATCAACGGTTGTCCGAGGAGCCGACACGCGACCCGCTCCTAGAATTTGAGTCCTTGTAATCTCGGTATCTACCGGAGGTTCACAGCGGGCGGTACAAGTGTCAATGAGGCAGGGGCTCGCCCCGAACTGGCAAAAATGTAACAATCTCTCTAGATTGTTGCATTTTTGCGAAGGGAACAAAGGCTGCGCGTTCATCAACGACCGCAAACTGATTGCCGGCGACGCGGGTAGGATGGTCCAATTCCTTCGCATGGAAAAGCGAAAGCGACGGGTTAAGCGGTGCGAGCCGAACCGGGCGATGCAGAACATTCCCGACATCTGGGCGATTCATGCGGGGTTCGGGATAAACCGGAGCTTATTCCGCACCAGAAGTCCTCATCGAGGCGTCGAGGAGTTCGTTATTGTTCTCCTCCAAGGGTGTTTCCCGGTACCGATCTAGTGAAACTTCCTACAAGCCGACTTCCCAGGACGAATCCCGGCGTGGCAGGACCTACCGTTTTCACTTCTTTCGCGGAGTGGAAGCCGCGAGAACAGAAATGCTCACCCGCAATCATTCTCCTAGGGACGTTGCAGGAGCGCGCACTTGCGTCGATATTCCCTGGGAGCTACGCCCATCTCTCGCCTAAATACGCGACTGAAAGAACTCTCCGATCCGTACCCAATGGCTGATGCCACCTCAGAGAAGGACATATTGTTCGAGCGAATCATCGCGCCTGCTTTGTACATCCGCCAGCGGGTGAGGTATTCGAGCGGCGTCCGGCCCAAAACGGTCTTAAATTTTAAGGCAAACGCAGACCTCGACATGCGTGCTTCACGGGCGAGTGACTCAACCGACCAGGTCTTGTCAAAACCCGCATGCATTGCCTGTATAACTCTGCCGAGATGCTTGTCGGACATCGCTGCCAACCACCCTTTCGGCGGAGCCTCGGAGCTGCTTGCGTAAGCTCGAATGGCGTAGACAAATAGCGATTCATAAAGACAGCTGATCAAGCGCGAGGAAGCCATACCGGGCTGAGCCGTTTCCGCCGCCAGAAGGTCCAGCACGGATTGGAAGGCGTGGCTTCGATGTTGGTCGAGCCGCAGGTGCAGATAACGAGGCAGAATCGCAGAAATGAGCGGGGCCTCGAAGGCATTCATGCCAAACGACCCGTTCACCAAAGTTGTGGGTGCGCCGCCTCCTCCGTAATGAATCACACTGTCCACTTCCATTTTTCTTAATTCGCGGTAGTCGGCGACGCGGGAACGCGGATGATCCACCAAGGTAAAAGGCTCATCGCTGAGAATGGAAATGAAAACATCGCCGGCGGAGAGCGGAATAGCTTGCCGCTGGTTCTTGAATTTCAGAAGCGCCGATCCGCGAACCGTTAACCCGAAGCGTATCCGCGGATCTCTATCCTCCGGGTAGTGAAAACCCCACGGCGCGGTCGCCTCCAGACGCGTATAGATCGCGTCCTGAATTCCTAACGATCCAAAGACTTCAGACAGCGGGTCCATGCGGCGTTCAAGTACTGGATGGTCGGTCATGTTTTTGGGACGGATGGCACCCATAAGTCCCAAGTTTATCGCATCTATCCTTCATGCGCCAAATTGCCGCTGAGCGAATACGCGTGAGCGTGACTGCAGCCAAGGAGAACAACGAAGATGTCCATGAAGAATCGTGACGTGTCCAGCATGAAACGTAGACTTGTATTGATTTTGCTCTTTCATTCAGTCTTCGGCCAAATGGCCATGCCAGTGTGGGCGCAAGAGACAGCGTTTGAAAAGGAAACCTTAGTCTTGGTGCGCGGCAATGATTTCCGCGCCGCGCTAGACAAAGGAGTGCGTCTCAAGGGCGTAGGGCAGCCCGTTGCCGCCAAGTTGCTTGAGCCGGTCTACGCCGGTGAAGATCTCGCGCTTCCCGCAGGCTCCACGATCAAGGGACATGTTTCCTCAATCGCCACGACTCCGATGCGCAAGCGTGCCGGAAGGCTCCTGGCTGGGGACTTTACCCCTCCTAAGACGGCGCGCGTGACGTTCGATCAATTGGTTCTTTCCGATGGAACGACGGTGCCGATTCACAGCGATTCTGCTGCCGCCCTTGGTAGTGTGGCGAATTCGCAATATCTTCCTAAGTCGCAGCGTCCTGGATTCCGCGAGAAACTCAAGACCGCTCTGGCCCCGCTGGGAGGCCCGAATAAGCTGCAGCGATTGGGTGAAGCCGTTGTAACCAGCTTGCCCTATCACCCGAATTCATCGATCAAGGAACCGTCTTTAACGCGGCCCTGCTTGAACCGGTCTCGATACGCGCGGCGGTTCAGCCTAATACGGTGACACTGCAAGCGAGCGACTATCTCCACCTCCACCTCTTGACCCCAGTTAACTCAGGTTCGTCCAAGGCGGGCACGCAAATCGAGACCGTGGTTTCGCAGCCGTACTTCCAGGCGGATCATCAACTGCTTTATCCCGTCGGGACCAGAATCACAGGGACAGTCCAAAAAGCTTCCTCCGCAGGATGGATGAAGAGGAATGGCAGCATCGTGTTTGCATTCCACTCAGTTCAGATGCCGGACGGCACGACGAGAGATATCCATTCAACTGTTGGAGGCATTCAAGCCGAGCGTTGGGAAGGTTTGGACATCGGTAAGGAGGGCGAAATCAAAGCTACCACTTCGACTTTCGCTCGGCTTCTCGCTCCCACTTCACTCATAGGCCCATCGAGAGGTCTGGCGGACATGACTACCCAGAAGACAGCATGGTCTCGCTCCGGCGAAGGCCGGAAAGGCTTCGGCTTGCTTGGTGCCGGCGCAGCGCAGGCATCTGCGGGCACGGCCATCGGGTTCGGATACTTTGGCGCCGCAAGGAGACTTTGCGATGCATTTATCACTAAAGGTTCAAACGTCGAGCTGCCGGTAAATACTCCGATTTTCCTGCGACTGGACTCCGATGCAACCTCGGTAGCACTGGCAACGCGATAGCCGCCGGCTGTGTTTTTGCTGCCTCGCGCTCGCTGGATCGAGTGTGCGAGCCAACACTGACTCCAACTTCCGTGCTTCCGGCGTCAAACTGGCTTTTCAAACTGGCTTCAGATATCACCACAAGGAGATGACTATGAATTCCAAGGTCGGCAGTTCAAATCCGCCCCCGCAACCATGAACGCCACTGCAGAAATGCAGTGGCGTTCGCCTGTTTAAAGAAGCGGTAATTCTTTGGAAACGGCCCTCGGACGTTCAATAAGCGCGTTTTTTCATTATGTGCTCTCTTTCGGCTTCGGCCAGTGTGCATACTCTTCCCACGTCACAGTGCGGCTCGGAGTTTCCTGTACTTGCAACCGCGGCGGGCACCCCTAGCTTGTAGCCATGCGGCGCAAGCTATTTCGAGGCGATCGCTGCACCTTCCCACATTCGCACCTCATCTACACTGCATCGGTTCCCATTTTTGTGCGGAGGTAGAATCAAGCTTATGTCTGCTATAGCCACCCACATCTCCGTCGAACCCGGCTCTGAGGCCTTTCCTCTTCTCACCCCTGCGCAGATCGACCGGCTGCGCCCGCACGGCAAGCTGCGGCACGTGGATGCGGGCGAGGTGCTGTTCGAACCGGGGGACAGCAACGTTCCCGTCTATGTGGTTCTGTCGGGAGGCCTGGAGATTGTTCAACCCTGTCCCAAGGATGGGCGAACCCTGGTCAGGCACGTTCCCGGCAGCATCACCGGCGAGTTTGCCGTCATCTCCGGCCAGCGTGCGCTGCTGCGCGGACAGGTCATCGCCTCAGGCGACTTTCTGGAGATCGCGTCTGGCGAGTTCCGCGCCCTCGTCGCCAAAGATGCGGAGCTGGGCGATATTCTGATGAAGGCGTACATCCTGCGCCGGATGCTTCTTATCAGCGAAGAGGCGAGCAATGTGCTGGTGCTGGGC
>Ga0070765_100003023_pt1 | contig 10754 bp, 11 predicted proteins | sample HubBroMetageWFT5_FD_71516 | JGI IMG/M metagenome (GOLD analysis project Ga0070765, IMG submission 71516) | Warmed and freeze-thawed soil microbial communities from the Hubbard Brook experimental Forest, New Hampshire - Hubbard Brook CCASE Soil... | ecosystem: Environmental > Terrestrial > Soil... | reverse complement strand
TTAGGGCACGACTGAAGTCGTGCCCTCCCGAAGAAGGATCGTTTCGCACAGAAGTCTCAGATAGTGCGTGGCAAAGAGAGAGAAGAGTTGGCATGTTTGTTGATGAAGCGAAAATTTATGTGAAGGCAGGGGATGGCGGGAACGGCTGCGTGGCGTTTCGCCGGGAGAAGTATGTTCCGCGCGGCGGACCTTCGGGCGGCGATGGAGGCCGCGGCGGCAGCGTGTATCTGGAAGCGAATCCGAACGACAACACATTGCTGCGTTACCGGTACAACCGTGAGTTCAAGGGCGACCGCGGGCGGCATGGCGAGGGTTCGAACTGCACTGGCGTCTCGGGCGACGACATGCTTCTGCAAGTCCCGGTGGGAACGCTGGTGTATGACGAGGATGGCGCTTCGTTGCTGGCGGACTTGAAGAAACCGGGGCAACGGGTTCTGGTGGCGCAAGGCGGGAAGGGCGGGCGCGGGAATCAGCATTTCGCAAAACCGTGGCACCAGGCTCCGCGCGAAAAAGAAGAAGGCGAGCTGGGCGAAGAGCGGCGGCTGAAGCTGGAGCTCAAGCTGCTTGCGGATGTCGGACTGCTGGGATTCCCGAACGCGGGCAAATCCACTTTGATTTCGGTGATCAGCGCGGCACGGCCGAAGATTGCGAACTATCCGTTTACCACGCTGGAGCCGAATCTGGGCGTGGTGAATGCGGACGGCGGGACGGGCGGGCACGGAACGGAGCTGGGGCGGACATTTGTGGTGGCCGATTTGCCGGGATTGATCGAAGGGGCCAGCGAAGGCGCAGGGTTGGGGATTCGTTTTTTGCGCCACGTGGAGCGGACTCGCCTGCTGGCGCACCTGATTGATACCAGCGACATGGCGGAAATGGATCCGGTGAAGGCCTTCGAGATTATTGAGGGCGAGCTGGGCGCGTTCAGCGAAACCATGCTGAAAAAGCCGATGATCGTAGTGGCCACGAAGCTGGATGCCACGACGAATCGCACGAAGCTGGAAGAGTTGCGCGCATTTTGTGCCGAGAAGAGATTGGAGTTTCACGCGGTCTCCGCGCCGACGGGCGAAGGCGTGAAAGAACTGGTTCGCGCGATGGCTGACGCGCTGGACAAGATTCCGAAAGAAACAGTCGAAGATGAAGAGGACACGGCGGAAATCGCGGACGGGATTGCGGGGGAAGAAGCGGAGGTCGAGATTTACGAGGCCCTCGACGATGCCGAAGCCGACGAACAGGATCCCCCGATTTCAAAGATTTCATGAGAAAATTGGGTGGGGAACATCCGGGAGGCGGATTGACGATTGCGCAGGCTCAGGCCCACCGTACCACCGCGGCGAAACACCATCCACGACGAATTGCACTTTTTGGCGGCTCGTTCGATCCGATTCATTCCGGGCATCTGGCGGTGGCGCGCGCCGCGGACCGCAGATTCAATTTCGATGAGATGCATTTCATCCCGGCCAGCCGTCCGCCGCATAAGTTGAAGCAACACCTGGCGCCGTTTCCGCACCGGTTCGCAATGGTCGCGCTGGCGTGCACGGAGCATCCTCACTTTGTGCCGTCGCTTGCGGAAGCGGGCGAAGATTTCAGCGGGACGCAACTGCACTATTCGATCGACACGGTGCGCTATTTCCGGCACGCATATCACGGGCAGGGCGACCGGATATTTTTTATCATCGGCGCGGATGCGTTTCTGGATATTCCGATGTGGAAGGAGTACGAAACATTGTTAGGAATGTGCGATTTCATTATTGCCAACCGGCCGGGGATTCGATTGGAAGCGCTGCGGCTGGTGATCCCGCCGGATTTGCACGGCAGGCCGGACCCTAAGCGCGACAAGGGTGAAGACGCCGTCGCGCACGGTTCGCCGGTTGTTGCGAGGCTGCAGAATACGACGATTTATTTATTGGAAAACGTGTCGAGTGAAGTGAGCGCAACCGATATTCGCAAGAAGAGCAATCGCGGCCAATCCATTCACGGACTGGTCGCCCCGCGCGTGGAGGAATACATTTTGAAACAAGGATTGTACCGGTGAAACTAGAATCTCTACCACAAGGTGTGCGTCTGGCCGTGGAGGCCGCGCAGAACAAAAAGGCCGGCGGAGTTACCGTGCTGGACCTCGATGGACTCGCTGCGTTCACGCAGTATTTCGTGATTTGCACGGGCTACAGCACGCCGCAGATTCAGGCTATCTGCAACGAAGTCGAAGGACTCTTGTACAAGGAAATGAAACGATCGCCCGAACATCGCGAGGGACAACGCTCGGCGGAATGGGCGCTGCTGGATTTTGGCGGGTTTATCGTGCATGTGTTCGGGGAGCAGGCGCGGCGTTACTACGACCTGGAGCGGTTGTGGCGTGCGGCGCCGTCGCTAGTGCTGCCGGATGAGCCGGATAGTGTGGATAGAAGCTCGAGCAGAACTTCGGGCGAGGAATTTTCGCAGAGGGTCAGCTAGCAGGATTTTAGAAGACTGAGCGCGTCCGAGCGCTAGTCCAAGCTTGTGAATCCAACAAATCTTGCGGACGTGCCTGCGGCAAGCAGGCATGGGCACAGCAATGCTGCGCCCCTACGGGGACGGAAACGGAGCACACACGTTCCGCGGAGTAGACTCGGGCGATGAAAATCCGACTGATATTTCTGGGGAAGACTCGGCGAGGCGAACTGGTGGCTTTGCTGGAGGAGTATGTGAAACGGATTGGGCGGAGTTGCTCGATCGAAGTGAACGAAGTGCGCGATGGTGACGCGGCGGTGAAGAAATTGGATGCGGATCGCGCGGCGACCGTGGTTTTACTCGATGCGAGTGGGAAGAGCTACGATTCGGAGGCCTTCGCCAAGTGGATTGGGGAACAGCGCGATCGCGGGACACGCGAAATTATTTTTGTTTGTGGCGATGCGGAGGGATTCCCACCTGTTGTGCGGGAACGCGTTAAGCAGAAGCTTTCTCTCAGCGCGATGACGTACTCGCATGAGCTGGCGCGGGTGATGCTTGTGGAACAGATTTATCGCGCGTTCGCGGCTCTGTCGGGAAGTCCGTATCCAAAATAGTCGGTTGGCGTGGATGCGCAGTTAGTGCTGCGACTTTCGTTTGGGTGGCGATGATACACCGTAAAGCGGCGGCTAGCCGCCGCACTCCAAAAAGTGCGTTTGTGAGCGATTCGTGGAAGAATGATCGAAAGGTAAAACATGGCCATACGAATCGCACCGGATAAAGATGCACCGTCCATCGCCGTTGAGATACCGCTGGAAAAGCCGCTACCGGATTACGATCTCGATCAGGTGGAGCAACCAACGCCGCGCGACGTGGACGGCGTGCTGGTTTCGCAGGGATTTCGAGATCTGGTCGATGATGCGAGGGGGGTGTTGACGCAATTGATTGCCGATCCTCCGGCGTATAACACCATGTCCCATCGCGCGGGTGATTTGGACCTTACGCAGAAACCTCATTTTGAGATTGCGCAATTGACGGGGGCTATTTCGCCGGGGAACGAAGTTTACCGGCCGGGTCTGTGGATCGTGCTCAAGGATTTGCAGTCGCCGGCGAGACACGCGGTGAGCGAGGCGGCTCTGGAACAGGCGCGGGCGATTATCTCAGAGTTGGTAAAGCGCCTTGGGCTGGAGTGATTTGGCTGCGCGGATTTCAGGCTGAATTGTTCTATGTTGCGGATAGTTCATTCCCAAAATTCGGTCGGCTTGATCGAGGACATTCTGAATGGCGAACGAAAAGGGTCTTCTGATTGTGTACACCGGGCCGGGAAAAGGAAAAACCACCTGCGCGTTGGGGACCGCGTTTCGTGCAGTGGGACAGGGACTGCGGGTGCTGATGGTGCAGTTCATCAAGGGCTCGTGGCATTACGGCGAACTGGATGCCGCGAAAATGCTGGGCGACGATAAGTTTGAAATACGTCCGATGGGACGTGGCTTTGTGAAAGTGGGCGGGGCGGAAACGGATCCGGAAGATATTCGTCTGGCGGAAGTATGCTGGGAAGCGGGCCGCGCGGCGATTTACAGTGGAACGTACGACCTAGTGATTCTGGACGAGATTAATTACACCATCAGCTACAAAATGCTGGACGCGGAAAAAGTGGCGGAGGCGTTAAAAGGGCGGCCGGCGCAGGTACATGTGATCTGCACGGGACGCAATGCCCACCCTTTGCTGGTAGAGCAAGCCGACCTGGTTACGGAGATGAAAGAAGTGAAACACCCGTATACGAAGGGTATACTGGCGCAGAGGGGCATCGATTACTGAAGTTATTAGTTGTTAGTTATAGGTTTTAAGAAAAGGCAACTAGGAACGGCAGTCAGTTTTTGGTTATAAGTTTTGAGTAAAACGAGAAAAGGCCGTAGAAGGGTTGGTTCTAAAGGGTTTGACTTAAAACTTAGAACTGACAACTAAGAACTTAGCTTCGGTGTCTCGTAGGCCCAATACTTGGTCAGGCTGGTTGCATTGGCGGACCGCTTCGGAAAGCGGTCCCTACAAAAGAAAGAAATAGACTCGGTTGACTTAAAACTCAGAACTTAACTTATGGCGTGGTTTAAACGAGAAAAAAAAGCGATTGAGCAGCGGACACCGCCGGAAGAGCGGCGCGTACGCACGGAAGGGCTGTGGGCGAAGTGTGAGTCCTGCGGCGCTATCGTGTTCCGCAAGGATTTGGAAGAGAATTTGCTGGTCTGCCCGAAGTGCCAATTCCATTTCAAAATGAGCGCGAAGAAGCGGCTGGAATTGCTCCTGGATGGGAAATACACGGAGCATGACGCGGGAATGGTTTCGACAGACCCGCTGGATTTCGTGGACACCAAGCCGTACAAGAAACGCATCAAGGACGCGCAGAAAAAATTGGGCATGAATGACGCGGTGATTACCGCCGAAGGACAGTTGAACGGGCGGCCGGTGGTTTGTTGCGCGATGGAATTCAATTTTATCGGCGGATCGATGGGCGCGGTAGTGGGCGAGAAAGTGACACGGGCAATCGAGCTTTCGATGGAGACGCGGCAACCGCTGATTGTGGTGTCCTGCTCGGGCGGCGCGCGCATGATGGAAGGGACCATCAGCCTGATGCAGTTGGCGAAAGTGTCCGCAGCGCTGGCACGAATGGACGACGAGAAACTTCCCTACCTATCCGTGCTGACGGACCCGACAACCGGGGGCGTAACCGCGAGTTTTGCCATGCTGGGCGATTTGAATATCGCCGAGCCCGGGGCGCTAATCGGTTTTGCGGGGCCACGCGTGATCGAACAAACCATTCGGCAGAAATTACCCGAGGGATTTCAACGCTCGGAGTTCCTGCTGGAGCACGGATTCCTGGATGCCGTGGTACATCGCAAGGACATGAAGAGCTATTTAAACAACGCGCTCGACCTGTTGATGAATTGAAATGAATTACGAGAGCGCGCTGCGGTATCTTTTATCCCTGGGACGCGAGCTGGCGGCACCGACGCAGGCTGCCGCGGCCAAATTTGACCTTGAAAATATTTCTGTGTTGACGGAACGCCTCGGGAGGCCGGAGCGTGCGTTTGCCACCGTGCATATCGCCGGGACAAATGGCAAGGGTTCGACGGCGGCGTTTATCGAGGCGATTCTTCGCGACGCGGGGTTTCCGACCGGATTAAACACGTCGCCGCATCTGGAACGAATCAACGAGCGCATTCGTATCAACGGTGAGGAAATCAGCGACGAGGATTTTGCGCGGATTTTCACACGCGCTGGGGAAGTAGTGGAAGCGCTGCTGGCCGAGGGTAAACTGCGCGCGCACCCGACGTACTTCGAGATGGTGACGGCGATTGCTTTTGAAGCGTTTGCGCGGAAGCGAGTGGAGTTCGCAGTAGTGGAAGTAGGGCTGGGCGGCCGGCTAGATGCGACGAATGTTGTTGGCCCGATCGTATCGGTGATTACGCGAATCGATTTCGACCACGAAAATTTCCTGGGACACTCGTTGAAGGAAATTGCCGGAGAAAAAGCGGGAATACTGAAACCTGGGGTGGTTGCCGTGTTCGCTGCACAGGTGCCGGAAGTGCGCGAGGTGCTGCTGGCAAAGGCGTTGGAGCTTCGTTGCCCGGTGATTGAAACGCCGGAAGCGTTTCGTGTGGAGAGCGAAAGCATGGAGGATGGCTGCGTTCGAGCTTCGGTGCTGGAGACTGCAACGGAGGAGCTTTTTTCGATAGAACCGCAATTGCGAGGGCGCTTTCAGTTGCAGAACGCGTTGAATGCGTTGGCCGTGGCGCGTTACCTGCAATCGCGGAATTACAAAGTCTCAAATACCAACATCGAGCGTGGCATCGCTTCCGCAGTTTGGCCCGGGCGCATCGAGCGCGTGCAGACCAAGCCGGACGTCTATCTTGACGGCGCACATAATCCCGGGGCCGCGAGGGAGCTGGCGAAATACATTCAAGAGAGTCTACGCGGGCGTCGAATTTATATGATTTTCGGAGCGATGCGAGACAAGGCTGTGGACGAGGTGACCGGCATTCTGTTTCCGCTCGCGCATCATGTGGTGTTCACCGAGGCAGCCAATCCGCGGGCCATCCGCGCAGCGCAACTTGCGGAGATGGCTGGACATCATGCCGCAAGCTATGACGTGATTCCATCCGCTGAAGATGCACTGGAGAGCGTTCTGGCGAAAGCCCACGCTGACGATGCTATTTTTGTGACCGGTTCGTTGTACTTGGTTGGCGAGTTGCGTCGAAGCCTGCGGCAACGTAGAAAAGTCGCCACAAGCTGAGAAACACCGTAGAATGGCGGGAATGGAGCGAGCCGGCCGACGGGCCGGCGTTCTGTTTTATGGAGTCGGGCACTAACCGCAGAAACGTCCTCACGATGAATAAACGCACAACGAAATCCGGAAAGAAAAAACAGAAGCCGCTTGTTGGCGTGATCATGGGGTCGACGTCCGACTGGGAAACGATGCAGCACGCGGCAAAAATTCTGGAAGAGTTAGGCGTGCCCTTTGAAACGCGCGTGGTTTCAGCACATCGTACGCCGGACTTGTTATTCCAGTATTCGGCGGACGCGGAGGATGCTGGCCTGGAAGTGATCATCGCAGGGGCGGGCGGCGCGGCACATCTGCCGGGCATGACGGCTGCGAACAGCGTTCTGCCGGTGCTGGGCGTGCCGGTCGAATCAAAGGCGTTGAAAGGGCTGGATTCCTTGCTCTCCGTTTCGCAAATGCCCGGCGGAATCCCAGTGGGAACCTTGGCCATCGGAAAACCCGGCGCCGTGAATGCAGCGCTTCTGGCTGCGGCCATTCTCGGTGTGAAATATCCGCACATTCGCGAGGCGTTGCGGGAATTCCGCAAAAAACAGACCGCCAGGGTGCTGGCAATTCCGGACCCGTCCCGCGCGGCCGAATGGAAAAAGGGCGTATGACCATCGGCATCCTGGGCGGCGGGCAACTGGGGTACATGCTGGCGTTGGCGGGCTATCCGCTGGGACTGCGTTTCCGATTTCTCGATCCTTCGCCGGAAGCTCCGGTAGGCCGGATCGCGAATCGCGTAACGGCGGAATATTCGGACAAGGCGGCGCTGGAGAAATTCGCAGGTGGGCTCGAACTGGTGACCTACGAGTTCGAAAATGTGCTGGTGGAAGCGGCCGAATTCTTGGCTGAACGAGTACCTGTTTATCCGCCGACGAGGGCTCTGGAGGAAGCGCAAGACCGCCGTCGAGAGAAAAAGTTGTTTCAGAAATTGGGCATTCCAGTGCCGGAATTTGCGGAAGTCAGTAGTGCTGCCAAACTGGATGCAGCGATCGCGGCACTCGGGCTGCCGGCGGTCTTGAAGACCTGCCGCATGGGGTATGACGGTAAGGGTCAGTGGATGCTGCGGACGCGCGAAGACGTAGAGAAAGCGCGCAAGGAATTGCCGGGCGTGCCGCTGATTCTGGAACAATTTGTGGCTTTCACGCGAGAAGTTTCGCTCCTTGCTGCGCGGAGTCGCAGCGGAGAAATTGCGTTTTATCCACTTGTGGAGAATCACCACCGCGAAGGAATTCTTCGGCTATCGCTTGCGCCGGCGCCGAATTTGACGAATGCCCTGCAACAGACGGCGGAGCAAGCTGGACGCAAAGTTCTGGAAGCGCTGGATTACGTGGGAGTTCTATGCATTGAGTTTTTTGAGATGGATGGACGTTTACTGGCGAACGAAATGGCCCCACGAGTACACAACTCCGGCCACTGGACCATTGAGGGCGCGGTGACCAGCCAGTTTGAAAATCATTTGCGCGCGGTTCTTGGACTGCCGCTGGGTTCGACGGCGACCGTAGGTCATTCGGCGATGCTGAACCTGATCGGCGAGGTTCCCGGCACGGAGGAAGTGCTGAAGGTCGCAGACACTCATTTGCATCTCTACGGCAAGGAACCGCGTCCCGGACGAAAGGTGGGTCACGTAACGGTGCGGGCGGAACGAGCTGAAGTATTACAGCAACGTCTGGCCGAGTTACCTGCATTCTTTCACCGGCCGGAATTCTGCCTGGACAAGACCAAAATGGAACGCGCTGCCCAGCCTGCCTAGCCCAAGTTCTGCCGGTACTCCCTTCAACGTATAGACAATATTGGCTTTATTTGCTTCTGGGACCATCATCTGGATTGCCTTCCCCGCGCGAAAGTGCGGAAAACTGTGGCACGCTGGTTGCCGCACCTTCGCCTGAATGCTAGGATGCACTGTTCCATGACCCCTGATAACGCCAACCGACCGAAGATCGGCATTCCTTGGCGCACGTCCGAGGAAGAAGCCACCGCAAATCGACCCAAGATCCAGAATTACGAGGATTCCGTGCGCCGGGCCGGAGGTGAGCCCGTTCTGCTGTCTTTGAACGCCCAAGACCGGCTAGCGGGTCAACTGGCGAGCCTGGATGGCTTCGTTTTGCCTGGAAGCCCCGCGGATGTCAACCCAACGGAGTACGGCGCGGTGAACCACGGCAAGTCGGAGCCCGCCGATGCGCCCAGGGAGCACACGGACCGGGCGATTCTCGACCACGCGTTTGCGGAGAAGAAGCCGGTTCTGGCGATTTGCTACGGCTGCCAGCTATTGAACGTTTATTTGGGAGGCACGCTAATTCAAGACGTGCCCAGCGAGACCAAAGCACCCGTGGCGCACCGCAAAAAAGACGTGACGCCCGAACCGCCAGACGACCCTCGGCATGAAGCAAAATTCGAGCCGGGCAGCAGGCTGACTACGCTGGCAAGCGGAGCGGCGGCGGTGGTCAACAGCTCGCATCACCAATCCGTCGAGCAAGCGGGAAAACAACTGAAGATCACCGGGCACGCGAGCGACGGCGTGGTAGAGAGCGTGGAGTGGACAGGCGACGCCAACTGGGTAGTGGGAGTGCAGTGGCATCCCGAACGGATGGCCGGCGATCCCCTGGCGGAGCGTCTTTTCGAGGACTTCATTGCCGCGGCACGGCAGGCGAGCAAGGTCGCCGCAGGAAAAGCGTAAGGGCCATCCAACCGCTGGACCGAATTTTGGAATCGAATCTGGGGGACACATGATTTCACTGGCAGGTAAGGCGGCACTGATTACTGGAGGTTCGCGCGGGATCGGGGCGGCATCCGTAAAACTCTTCGCACAGGCGGGCGCGGATGTAGTGTTCAGTTATAACTCCTCAAAGGATGCAGCCAAGCAGGTGGAGCAGGAAGCCGGCAAGCACGGCACGCGCGTGGAGGCATTCAAAGCGAACGCCGGCAAGCACCTGGATAATAAAAAATTGGTGGAACATGCGATTGCGCGGCTGGGTCGCCTGGACATCCTGGTAGCCAATGCAGGGGTGTGGAACCTGGACGACCTGCCTGTCGAGAAGATGACGGAGAAGCAGTGGGACGACATGATTCGCATCAATCTGAAGAGCATCTACTCGGTAATTCATTTTACGGCGCCACACATGATCAAACAGAAGTCCGGAAAAATTATTACCGTCAGTTCGACGGCGGGACAGCGAGGCGAATCTTTTCACACGCACTACGGAGCATCGAAGGGCGGAGTCATCAGTCTAACCAAAGGGCTGGCCACGGAGATGGCGCGGCACAATATATTGGTAAACTGCGTGGCGCCGGGATGGGTGGCGACGGATATGTCCAATCCCGTGTTGGTTTCGAAAGAGGGAAAGAAGATGGCGTCCAGCGGGATTCCTCTTGGACGCGCGGCTACGGCGGAAGAAATTGCTGGACCCATTCTGTTCGTGGCATCAGAGCTGGCGAATTTCGTGGTTGGCGAGGTTTTGAACGTGAACGGGGGCTCTGTTTTGTGCGGCTGAGATTCGCCAAAGTTTTAGTGTGCGCCGTGTTGTCGTTGGGTTTTGCGTGCGGTTTGCGAGCGCAGAATCCGGACCTGATGACTCCGGACCAAAGCACCGCAAAAGCAAAACAAATCCTGAATCAATTGGTCGAAGCGATGGGTGGGCAGAGGTTTCTGACCGCCAGAGGCTCGGAGTGCAGCGGCAGGGTAGCGCAATTCGGGCACAACGGAGAAATGACCGGTTACCTGGGTTTCCACGAGTTTTGGCAATTTCCCGACAAGAAACGCACCGACTATGGAAAGAAAGAAAACATCGTCGACCTTTTCGCTGGCGATGACGGATGGACGCTGGATCGCGGCGGCGTATCCGAAGAAGCGGCGACGGTGGTAAGCGAGTTTCAGGGATCGTTGAGACGCAGTCTTAACAATTTGCTACGGCACCGTTTGCATGAGGAAGGCCTGGCGTTCCGTTACGCCGGGATGGCGGTAGCGGAACTGAAGCCCGTGGATTGGGTGGAGATTACCGACGCGGACGAGCAA
>Ga0070765_100003022_pt1 | contig 10756 bp, 11 predicted proteins | sample HubBroMetageWFT5_FD_71516 | JGI IMG/M metagenome (GOLD analysis project Ga0070765, IMG submission 71516) | Warmed and freeze-thawed soil microbial communities from the Hubbard Brook experimental Forest, New Hampshire - Hubbard Brook CCASE Soil... | ecosystem: Environmental > Terrestrial > Soil... | reverse complement strand
CTCGAAACAATGATAATGATTAATGTGTATTCTCTGTCCTTGTCAGCTAACTTGCGGAGAGGTTTCGCCTAGTGCCGTCCAACAACCGCCGCGCCGCGATCGTCGGCGTCGGCCAGACCGACTTCGGGATGCTTTACGCCAACAAGGACGCCCGGCGCAACGCGCAGGGCCTTGCCGCCGAGGCGCTGCGCGCCGCTATCGACGACGCGGGCATCGCCAAGGACGATATCGACGGCCTAGTGACCTCCTGGGTCGACTACGGACGGATGGCGACCGTGCTTGGCATCCGCAACCCCCGCATCATCTACGACCTGCACGGCGCGGGCCGCATGAGCGGCATGGCCGTTCAGCAGGCCGCAGCCCTGGTGGAGGCGGGTGCGGCGGACACGATCGCACTGGTCTACGGCAACAACGGCCGGTCGGTGAAGATGCGCTACGGTGGCGGCACCGCCAACCCGATTGTCGCCTACGACACCATGTACGGGCAGACGTCCGCCGGGGCGGAGCTGGCCATGATGTACCGGCGCTACCAGTACGAGTACGGCGTTCCCGACGGCGCCCTGGCGCCGATCGCGATCAACAACAGGCGCAATGCGGCCCGCAACCCGGTCGCCGTGATGCGCAGCGAGATCAGCGAGCAGGAGTACCTGGACTCCCGCTACATCGCCGAGCCGCTGCGGCTGCTCGACTACTGCATCATCAACGACGGCGGCGTCGCGCTGATCATCACGACCCTGGAACGGGCCCGTGCCCTGCGCAAGCGCCCGGTCACCGTCGCCGCCAGCGCCTCCCGCGGCGACCTGTGGAACTTCTACGCCAGCCCCGATTTCTTCTACGGGGCCTGCCAGGACGTGGCCCGCCGGGTCTACGCCAAGTCCGGGCTCGGCCCGGCCGATATGGACTGCGTGCAGATCTACGACAACTTCACCCCCACCGTGGTGTTCAGCCTGGAGGGCTTCGGCTTTGCCAAGCAGGGCGAGGGCTGGGAATGGATCAAGGGAGGCCGAATCGCCACCGAGGGCGACCGGCCGCTCAACACGGCCGGCGGCCACACCGGCGAGAGCTACATGCAGGGCTGGGCACACCACGTCGAGGCGGTGCGCCAGATCCGCGGCGAGGGCGGCGAACGCCAGGTGGCGCACTGCGATACCGCGCAGTACATCTGCGCCTCCCCGATCGTGTCGTCGCACGTGCTCACGGGCGAGTGAAGAAGGGTACTGGTCATGGACACTGAGGCACTGCTGAAGATCATGCCGGCGGTCACCGATGCCAACCGTCCCTTCTGGGAGGGCACCCTGGCGGGCGAACTGCGGCTGCAGACCTGCGACGACTGCGGTACCCCGCGCTATCCCGAGGCACCCGTCTGCCCGCGCTGCCTGTCGGAGAACGCGACCTGGCGGGCGGCCAGCGGCCGGGCCACGTTGTGGTCGTGGATCGTCATGCACCAGAACTACCTCGCGGCCTTCGCCGACGAACTCCCCTACCTGGTCGCCTTCGTCCAGCTGGAGGAGGGCCCGTTCTTGTACTCCACCCTGGTTGACGCACCCGCCGAGCTGCGCTGCGACCTGCCGCTTGAGGCGGTCTTCGATGAGGTGTCGCCCGAGCGGGCGCTGCCCAAGTTCCGGGTGGCGACGGCGTGACAGCCGGAGAGGCCGGAGACGTCGCGGTAGCGGACCAGCTGGTGCTGACCGAGCACGACGGCCGGGTCACCACGATCACGCTCAACCGGCTCCGGCAGCGCAACGCGATGAACCGGGCCGCCCGGATGGCGCTGGTCGACGCGCTCGACGAGGCACGCGAACGTGGCAGCTCGGCGATCGTGCTGACCGCTCCGCCGCCCGCCTTCTGCGCGGGCATGGACCTCAAGGAGGGCGCCGCCGAGGCCGACCGGGCCGGCCCGGCGGACATCGCCAGCCGCCGGTCGGAGTGGCGCAACGTGCAGGACGAGATCCGGCGGCATCCCGCCATCGTCATCGCCGCGGTTACCGGCTACGCTCTCGGCGGCGGTCTCACGCTGGTCAACTCGGCCGACCTGGCCTTCGCGGCCGAGGACGCCGAGCTGGGCATGCCGGAGGTCACCTTCGGCGCCTACCCCGGCATGGCCGGGCCGTCCACTCAACTGCGGGCCGCCCCCAAGCACGCGGCCTGGCTGGTGCTGACCGGGCAGCGGATCACCGGGCGCGTCGCCCAGGAATGGGGGCTGGTCAATCAGGCACTGCCGGCTGACCAGGTGCTGCCCGCGGCGATGGCCACCGCCACCATGATCGCGAACTACGACCCGATCACGCTGGAGTACTGCAAGAAGGCGCTGCAGGAGATCCCCGCGCACATCAGCGACTACACCGCGGCGCTGGAGTTCGGCGAACACATCAACGGCCAGATCCGGATCCGCAAGCGGGCTCGCGACGCCTCGGCTGCCTCATGACCGGGCCCGCCTCATGAGCGGGCCGGACACTCCCCCGCTGCGCGTGCTGGAGATCGCCCAGGGCGTGGCCGGCCCGCTGTGCGGCCGCCTGTTCGCCGGCTTCGGGCACGACGTGCTCAAGTGCCAGCCGCACGGCGGGGACCGGCAGCGGGCCCTCGGGCCGACCGCAGCGGACGGCACCGCGTTCTCGTTCACCGCGCTGAACCAGGGCAAGCGCACCCTGACCGTCGATCTCGCCGACGCTGCCTCCCGCGCGCCGGTCGAGGAACTGATCGACGGGGGCGACGTGGTGATCTGCGACCTGCCGCCCGCCCGCGCACGCGAGCTCGGCTGGGACGACGATGCCATCGCGGCCCGGTGGCCGTCACTCGTCTGGACCTGGGTGACCGGATTCGGCCGCCATGACGCCGAGCTGGCCAGTCTGCCGGACGACAGCCTGCTGGCCGAGAGCTACGCCGGCCTGGCCTACGTGATCGGCGACCCGGACCGGCAGCCGCTGGCCCTGGGCGGCGAGCAGGCCGGGTACGCGGCCGGGTTCGCTGCCTTCCTGGCCTCCCGGCTGGCGCTGCGACGGCGGGACCGGGGCGAGGGCGGCGAGATCATTGACGTGGCCGCCGCGGACGTGGCCGCGTACCTCGACTGGAAGTCAGATGTCAGCGCCTGCGAGGTCGGCGATGTGCCCGTGCGCAACGCGACCACCTCGTGGTGGCGGGTGCTGCCGGCGGCGCAGGGGTTCGCCGGCCTGATCTACCACGACCGGGACTGGCCGAGGCTGGTGACGCTCATCGGGGACGAGCGGCTCGCGGACCCGCGGTTCGCTCAGGCCGCAGGGCGGATCGCGGGGATGGGCGAGTGGCTGCCGGCGGTCGCGGCCTGGATCGCCCGGCGGCCAGCGCAGGACGTCTACGAGCAGGCGCAGCGGGTTGGGCTGCCGTTCGGCTACGCCGCTGACATGGCGGACCTCGCGGTCGATCCGCAGTTCCTGGCCAGAGGGTTCGTCCGCCCGGGCGACGGTGGCCCGCGGATCGGACCGCCCTGGCGGATGGCCGGGGTGCCCTGGCGGGAAGACCCGCTAAGCGAGGCGGTGCACCCGGCGCGGTGGCGGGAGAACGCCGGTCTCCGCGCCCGCCCCTCGGCCGCGAACGCCGCTGCGGGCGTCGCCCGGCCCTCAGCCCCGCTGGCCGGGGTGACGGTACTGGACCTGGGCACCATCACCGCCGGGGCGGCGGTCGGGCGGCTGCTGGCGGACTACGGGGCCACCGTGATCAAGGTGGAAAACCCGCAGCAGCCGGATCCGTTCCGCCGCTGGGCGGCGGCCAGCGGGGTCGCAACGGGCGAGAGCCCGCTGTTCGAAGCCAATAACGCGGGGAAGCTGGGCGTTTCCCTTGACCTCAAGCAGCCGGAGGGACGCCAGGCGCTGCTGCGGCTGGCCGAGACGGCCGACGTGCTGCTCGAGAACTACCGGGTCGGGGTGACCGAGCGGCTCGGGATCTCGTTCAGCGACCTGACCGAGGTCAATCCGAGGCTGATTTACCTGTCGCTGGCCAGCCAGGGACAGGACGGGCCGCAGGCCCGGTACTCCTCCTACGGGTCGACGCTCGATCTGATCTCCGGGCTTGGTTCGGTGACCGGGTACTCCGACGGCCCGCCGGTCTGGTCGTCCTACCTGGTGAACTATCCCGATCAGCTGGCTTCGCTGGCGGGCGCCGCCCTGGTCGTGCAGTGCGTCGCCGACGGGGCGGGCGCTATCCACATCGACCTGTCCCAGCGGGAGCTGGTGAGCTGGACGCTGGCCGACCTGCTGGCGGACCAGTTGATCACCGGGCGGACCGCCGGGCGGACCGGAAACCGGCGGCCGCACGCGGTGCCGCACGACGCCTACCGCTGCCAGGGGGCGGACCGGTGGGTGGCGATCGCCTGCTTTGACGACACCCAGCGGGCGGCCCTCGCCCAGTTGCTTAGCGCCGTGCCGGACTGGGCCGATCTGGACGCGGTGGACGCGGCGCTAGGCGCCTGGACCGCCGCGCGGACGCGCGCGGAGTGTGTGGCCGCGCTGCGCTCGGCGGGAGTGCCGGCGGTCCCGGTGCTGGACGCACGCGACCGGGCGGCGGATCCCCACTTCAGCCGACGGCGGGTATTCATCGACGGACCGACCGGCAGGCGGACCAGGGGATTCCCGTTCGTGCTGCGGAACTACGTCCCGCCGGTCCCCGCCAGCGCGCCGGCGGTTGGCCAGCACAACCAGCGCTTCACGGCGCAACCGCACCCGAGCTGACCGGCGGCAAGCTGACCGGGCAGTCTCATCAGACCAGCGGCCACACCTGTTCGGCGAACCAGCGGGCGAAGTCGTCAGAAGGCTGCGGTTTGGGCATCGGGTTGGGCACCACGACGTCCACCCGCCCGACCGCGTCGATGGCCGCGCGCAGCTGGCCGGCGATGTCTCGCGGCGTTCCGAACACCGAGAAGCTTTCGGCGGCCGCGTCGGTCAGGAAACTCACCAGCTCGCCCGAGGCGACCAGGTCAGGCGCGTGGTGAAAGTCCGGCCACACCCGCTGGCTGAGTTCCCGTAGCGGGTGGCCGTCCCAGCGCAGCGCCGCGCGGTCGAAGAGCATCGGCGAATACTGGTAGAAGCCCGCGGCCACGGATCGGGCGATGGCCGCGGTCTCGCGTCCGGTGCGCGGCGTGATCGTATGCAGGACCAGGCCGATGCTGATCGAGGAGGGGTCCCGGCCGGCCTCCTCGGCCCCGGCGTGCACGGCCGCGACGGCGGCCCGCAGGTTGGCGTCGGCCCGTCCGACCCGCAGGTACACCCCGTCCGCGACGCGGCCGGCCATCCGTAGCGTCCTGGGGCCGCCGGCCGCGATCCAGACCGGGACCGGGCGGGCGTGCTCCAGCCGGACCGGGACCGCCGCCCCCGGGTCGACGGGCTCGCCCGCCAGCAGGCGACGGGTCAGCGCGGTGGCCCACTCCAGCTGGCCGACGGTCGCCGGCGGCTGGCCGGCCCAGCGGACCGCGGTGTCGCCGACGCCGAGGACGAGGTCGGCCCGGCCGGCCGAGAGCTCGTCAACGGTCGCGATCGATCCGGCCAGGGTAGCCGGGTGCCGCATCACCGGGTTGTCGACGAACGGCGCGAGGCGGATCGACCTGGTCTGCCGGGCGGCCAGGGCCAGCAGCACGTAGGTGTCCCACAGTCGCAGGCTGTTGGTGCCGAGCAGGGCGTGGCTGTAGCCAAGGGCCTCGCCGTGCGCGATGTCCGCCGCCAGGCTGTCGGGGGTGGTCGTGTCCCACCGGTTCAGGCCAAGCAACTCCCGCTGCCCTCTCCTGCCGCAAGGCTCAACTGGCGGACCGGAAGCGGGCGGTCAGCCGACGGAACTGGCCGGACTATCCCGGCTGTCCGGGCTGGCCGCGAAGCGTACTGCTGCGCTGGAAGACGGTGGCGCTCAGCGCGGCGATCAGCACGACCCCGGTGAACATATCCGCCGCCCACAGCGGTGCCGCTACCAGGCCAAGGCCCACGGTCCCAGTGCCGAGCATGAGGACCGCCACGAGCGTGCCCCAGGCATTGAACCTCGGTCCCCGCCAGCGGCGAGCTGTCGCTTCCGTCATCCCCGCGCCTGCCCGCCCACGGCGCGGGGCTGACGCCAGCTGCCGCTGGACAGCGCGTCCGGCAGGAACCTGGAGCCGGCCTCTGTGATGACGATGTTGTGGATGTGCGGATGGGGCAGGCCGTGCGGGGAGGTTTCACGCTTCACGCTTCACGTTTCCGATACCCTGTCTCATGCTAACAATGATAATAATAGATAGCAGGATCGGGGATTCAGGAAGCACATGATCGACGCTCCTCCGCCGGGACCGCTGGCGGGCCTGCGGGTGCTGGACCTTTCGGGCCCCCTCGGCAACTACTGCGGCAAGCTCTTCGCTGACCTGGGCGCCGACGTCGTGCTCGTCGAGCCGCCCGACGGGACCCCGCTCCGGCGGGAGCCACCGTTCACGGGCGAGGGAGATTGCTCCGAGAGCATCCCATTCCTGTACATGAACACGAACAAGCGGAGCCTTTGCCTCGATCTCGACCAGCCGGGCGACGCTGCGACGCTGCACGAGCTGGCCTGGCGGGCCGACCTGGTTATCGAGACCGAGCGCCCGGGCGTGCAGGACCGGCGCGGCCTCGGCTGGGCCACGCTCAGCCCCGGACACCCCGGGCTGGTGCTGGTCAGCATAACGCCGTTCGGCCAGGACGGCCCGTACGCCGAACTGGACGGCGACGACCTGATCGCGAGCGCCCTCGGCGGCCTGCTCTACCTGGGTGGCTACGCCGACGGCGGGCCAATCCGCCCGGCCGGGGAGCAGGCGGTGCTGGCGGCCGGCCTCTTCGGGGCGGTGGCGGCCATGCTCGCCCTAACCCACGCGGAGCTCACCGGGCAGGGCCAGCACGTCGACGTCTCGATGATGGAGGCGGTGGTGGTGGGCCTGGAGAACGCCCCCCAGTTCTACGATCTGGAGGCGGTTGTTCGGCACCGGAACGGTGGCGTCCAGCGGCTAGCCGGAACCGGCGTGTTCGCGTGCGCCGACGGCCTGGTCTGCCTGCTCGCCACCGGCTTCGGCGGTACCCAGCACTGGACCAAGCTGGTCGACTGGCTAGAGGCGGAGACCGGCGCCGAGCTCGGCCGATTCCGGGATTCGCGCTGGTCGCGGACCGAGTTCCTGATTACCGAGGCGGCCAAGGCCGAGTTCTCCGAATTCTTCGCCAGCTTCTGCGCCACCCGGGCGCAACGCGATCTCTACCACCGGGCGCAGAGCTGGCGGGTGCCGCTCTGCCCGGTCGCCGCACCGCGCGACGTCCTGTCCGACGAACAGCTGAGTTTCCGACGTTATTTTGCCGAGGTCACCTGCGCCGACGGCAGCGTGCTGAAGATGCCGGGCGCCCCCTACCGGCTGTCGCGCACGCCGTGGAGCCTCCGGCGGCCCGCCCCCCGGCTCGGCGAGCACAGCAGCGAAGTGCTCGCGGAGATTGCCCCGGGTGGCGCGTCGTGAGCGTCCTTGGCCGGTTCCGGGTCGCCGACTTCTGCTGGGTCGGGGCTGGCTCATTCGCCACCAAGATCCTGGCCGACGCGGGGGCTGATGTCATCAAGATCGAGAGCCGGGCCAGTCTGGACGGGCTACGGCTGGCCGCCCCCTTCGCCGGCGGGGTGCGCGGCGTCAACCGGAGCGGCTATTTCGCCGACCGGAACAGCAGTAAGCGCAGCATCACCATCAATCTCAAGACTGCCGAGGGCCGCGAACTGGCGCGGCGACTGGTTGCCGTGAGCGACGTGGTCACGAACAACTTCACGCCGGGCGTGATGGAACGCTTCGGCCTCGGTTATGAGACGGTGCGGGAGGTCAACCCGCAGGTGATCTACCTCGCCATGTCGATGCAGGGCGACGACGGCCCGGCGCGGAATTATCTCGGGTACGGGATCACGATCGGGGCGCTGACCGGCTTCCAGCACTTGACCGGCGCACCCGGCCGGGTCCCGATCGGAACCAACACCAACTATCCGGACCACATCCCGAACCCCGCCCATGCCGCGTTCGCGGTCCTGGCCGCCCTGCGGCACCGGCGCCGGACCGGCGAGGGGCAGTACATCGATCTGGCCCAGACTGAGTCCACGATCGCCGTTCTCGGTCCCGCGATGATCGAGGCGGCCCTGACGGACGGGGCGGACGAGCCAACCCGCCCGGGCGACGCCGGCGGCCCGATGGCCAACGCGCACCGCTGGCGGGCACCGCACGGGGTGTACCAGTGCACGGGAGAAGACCGGTGGGTCGCGGTCTCGGTACACGAGGACCGCCAGTGGGCCGCCCTGCGCGAGGTGCTGCGGCTGGACCCCGCGGCGCTTGAGCCCGGCTGGGACACGATGGCCGGGCGGCACCGCGATCGCGATCGCGTGGACGCCCTGATCGCTGCCGCGGCCCGGGGCTGGGACGCGCGCAAGATGACCGCGGCCCTGCTGGACGCGGGAGTGCCGTGCGCGCCCGTGCAGGACGCCGCGGAAGTGGTCGCCGATCCGCAGCTAGCCTGGCGAGGGCACTGGGTCCGGCCGCCGCACGTCGAGATGGGCGCGAGCCTGTACAACATGCCGCCCTATCGGCTGAGCGCGACGCCGGTCACGATCCGCTCCGCGGCGCCGCGACTCGGCGAGCACACCGAGGAGATCTGCCGAGACGTGCTCGGCCTGGCGGACGCGGAGATCGAGAGACTGCAGGCCGACGGCGTGCTCAGCTGACGGACGGAAATGACGGAATTGAAGGAGGCCGGTCGATGACCGCGATTGCACAGGACGCCCCGGCAGCGGGCGACGTCCGGGCCCGGGCCCGGAGTTTCGTGACGGAGGATCTCTGGCCGCTGGAGCAAAAGGTACTCCGGCGCGAGATGAGTAGCCGGGAAGAGCCTTTCGTCCCTCAGCGTGGGATCCGCTACCGGTGCGATCCCCTCGGCGTGATCACGCCCGGCGAGTACGACCAACTGCTGGCTGCCGCCTCCGCGCGCGGCCTGGCCGGGCTCGAGGTCTCCCGCGACCTCGGCGGCCAGGCGCTGCCGGTGATCGACAAGCTCGGCGCTGTGGAGGAAATGGGCAAGACCATCGTCCCGTTCGTGCTGCCGCCCGACGCCCCGAACCTGCACTGGCTGGAGGCAGCCTGCTCCGCCGAGCAACGGGAGCGCTACCTGGCCCCGTACGCGCGCGGCGAGCTGCGCTCCGGGCTCGCCCTGAGCGAGGAGGCCGCCGGGTCGGATGTCTCGGGCATCCAGACCCGGGCCACCCGGACCGCGGACGGCTGGGTCCTGAACGGCCGCAAGAAGTGGATCGGCTCCGCGGACTGGGCCGACTTCCTCATCGTGGTGGCCGTCACCGACGAGGCCAAGGGCACGCGCGGCGGCATGACCGCGTTCCTTGTCGACCGGGACACGCCGGGCGTGGTGATCGAACGCCGTCTGCTGACGATCTCTTACCAGCGGCCCTGCGAGCTGCGGCTGGAGGGCGTGCGGCTCGGCGACGCTCAGGTTCTCGGCGAGGTAGGCGGCGCCTTCGTCCCGTTGCAGAACCGGTTGTCCCTGCGGCGGCTGGAGATGGCCGCACGGTGCGTGGGCGCCGCGGACCGGCTGCTGGAGATGATGATCAGCCGGGCCCAGGAGCGTTTTACCTTCAACGCGCCGCTGGCCGACCGCCAGATCATCCAGGAATGGATCGCTGACGCGGCCATGCGGCTGCACGCCACCCGGCTGGTCTACACCGACGCCGCGGTCCGCATCGCGGCCGGCGCCCGGGACGTCCGGCTGCCGGCCGCGACGGCCAAGCTGATGGCCACCGAGCTCCTGAACGACGTGGCCGACCGCTGCCTGCAGGTGCACGGCGCCCTCGGCGCCAGCAAGGACCTGCCGATCGAGCACTACTACCGGCTGGTCCGGGTCTTCCGGATCGCCGAGGGACCGTCAGAGATCCAGAAGACGTTCATCGCCCGGGAAGTGATGCGGCACGGAAGCTCGTGGTAGGGCACGGGAGCTTCCTGCTCGCTGACCACATTGCGGCTTGGCAGGCTGCGCGGCCGTGCGCGACCAGCGGGTGCTCGCCGCGCGGGCCATCGTCCGGCGCGGCATCCGCCGCGGCGACCGCCTTACCGGCCCGGCTGCCCGGGAGCGGACAGTGGCAGCCTCACCTCGACCTCGCCGGGCCCGACGGTCACGTTCCGGCCGCGTACAGGCCGGGGATGGGCGCCCCGGTGGCGTCTAGGACGCGAGCCGCAACGAAACCCACTCGGAAGAGGCCCAAGCGCTCTTCCAGATGACGCAGGACCTGCACTGGAACACCCCGCTCATATCCCGCAGCCGCACTGACGTCACGCGACTCTTCGACGGATTCACACTCGTTGAGCCCGGCCTGGTGCCCCCCGCGCAGTGGAGACCCGAGCTACACAACCCGCTCGTCAATGCCCGAGAGGACGACGACGGCGATGCACCCGTCCTGAGCCTGGTCGTACCCGAGCGGCCCAGCGACGATCCCGAGGCAGCGTGGCACATCGCCGGGATCGGCAAGAAGCCTTAGACCAACGACAAGCACGGCACCACCGTCGGACACCTAGCTGAGGCAGCAAGTCGCCTGCGCTCCGGTCTACTGCGCCGCCCTTCGGCAGATCGCTGTCGTGCACGGTCAGGGCTACGAAGCAGGCACCGTAGAACGTCGCCTATCCGGCCTGCTGGCGGCCGAACCCCAGCCCACGGCGGAACTAGACGTCACCTATCCCGCTCGCTGATGGGTGCCGCAACTCGAACCAGGTCACCGTCCGCCCGCCACG
>Ga0070765_100003021_pt1 | contig 10757 bp, 8 predicted proteins | sample HubBroMetageWFT5_FD_71516 | JGI IMG/M metagenome (GOLD analysis project Ga0070765, IMG submission 71516) | Warmed and freeze-thawed soil microbial communities from the Hubbard Brook experimental Forest, New Hampshire - Hubbard Brook CCASE Soil... | ecosystem: Environmental > Terrestrial > Soil... | reverse complement strand
TCTGCTCCGCGGTGCACGCCGCCGATCCCGCCGGTCGCGAACACGCGAATTCCTGCGAGCGCTGCGATCAGCATCGTCGCGGCCACCGTCGTGGCTCCGCTTTGCCGCGCTGCCCGCACCGCGGCGAGGTCGGCGCGGCTGACTTTCGCGATTCCATCGGTCGCGGCAAGAGTTGCAAGCTGCTCGGACGAAAGTCCTACGACGAGACACCCTTCCATGATGGCAATGGTCGCCGGTATCGCGCCTTCTTCGCGTACGGCCGCTTCCATGGCGCGGGCTGTCTCCAGATTTTGCGGCCGCGGCAAGCCGTGCGCGATTACCGTGGATTCAAGCGCCACGATGGGGCGGCCCGCCTGCAACGCGGCAGCCACATCGTCCCGAACCACCAGCGAGCTGACCAAGAAAGCCTCCCAGATCCTTCCGGTCTTATCACAAAACCCGGCGCGGAGCGAAGTTCGCGCGAAGAAGGTTCCGGGGCGTGCTAGGATTTCGACGCGATGCGCCGCAAAACCATCCGCCAGCCCAGCATCATCGTGCTCGGCGACATTAACGTGGACATTATGGGGCGCGTGCAGGCCTGGCCGCAGCCCGGAGAGGATTGCCTCGCGCAAGAATTACAAATTGGCTGCGGCGGTGTGGGCGCCAATTGCGCATTCGGCTTGGCGCGCTGGGGCGCCGCGCCGCGGCTGGTGGGCTGCGTCGGGCAGGATATTTTCAGCGAGTACGTGCTGAGAATTCTTCGCGGAAGTAACGTGGACACGCGCTGGGTACAACGGACCACCGCCGCCATCACCGGAATGTTCTACATCAACGTGACGCCCGACGGAGAGCGCACATTTTTCGGCGGCCGCGGTGCGAACGCGTTGCTGCGACTGCGGCGCGGCAACGCCGCGCTCACGACCGGAACGGCCGCCGCGCATATCGCGGGCCATAGCTTTCTCGATCGTGGCCCGGCACAAGCCGCTAAACAGTTGATCAAGGCCATCCACGCGCGCCGAGGCTGGGTCTCGTTGGACGTCGGCATGGAGCCGAGCAAAACAATTCCGCAGAAAATTTTGCAAATGGCCCGTCGCGTGGATATTCTGCTCGTCAGCCTGGACGAAGCCGCCGCGCTCACCGGCACGCGCGATCCTTTCAAGGCGTTCGCAGCGCTGCGCGAGGCCGGCGCTCGCGAGGTGGTGCTGAAAGTTGGCCGCCGCGGCTGCTTGATTGGCGAAAGCAACCGCCGAGCGCTGGTTCCGTCTTTCGCCGTGCGCGCCAAAGATTCCACCGGAGCGGGGGACGCTTTCGTCGCTGCGTTTCTGCAAGCGCGATTGCGCGGATGGCCCACCATCGAATGCGCCATCGCCGCGAACGCGGCCGGTGCTTTGGCGACCACGGTTGTCGGCGCAGGACAGAATGTGCCGGGACAGCGCGAAGTGGCGGCGCTGCTGAGCACGCAGCGATTACGAGGAAAGTGGGACGAAGCGCGCATGCGAGTTTTGGCGCGCCTGCCGCGCCGCCCTTCGCTGCGCACAAGGAGTGCAAGATGACGCGACTGCCCGAGAACACGCCGCTGCCTGAATGGAAAAAGGAAATGGATCGGCAAAGATTGCGCTCGCTCGCGGATCTTTTTCCCGCTCCCAAGCCGGTGATCGGGATGGTCCACTTGTGGCCGCTTCCGGGAGCGCCCGGCTACAACGGATACGGAATGCAAACGATCGTTGATCACGCGCTGCGCGATGCCGAAGCGCTGCTGCAGGGCGGCGTGGACGGCCTGATGGTAGAAAATATGTGGGACCTGCCGTACTACGTTGGGAACGATGTCAAGCCTGAAGCGATGACCGCGCATGCCGTGGCCGCCGCAGAAGTGGTGAACCATTCTCCGGTACCGGTCGGCATCAACGTCATTCACAACGGCGGACTGGTGTGCCTGGCCATCGCTCTGGCAGCCAAAGCGCGCTTCATACGCGTCTGCATTCTTACGGGCGCGCGCGTGTGGGATACCGGCGAATTCGATCACGGCTGCGCGGCGGAACTGATGCGCAAACGAAAAGAACTTGCTGCGGGCGACATTCATATTTTTGCCGACGTGGACAAGAAGCACTCGGTCCCGTTTCCCGGCATTGATTTGGCCACGCACATCCAATGGACCGAATTCTACGGAGCGGACGCGCTGATCGTTTCCGGAAAATTTACGGGCAATGCGCCGGAGGTGGAGAAAGTTCGCGAGGCAAAGCGCCTGGCGACGCGCCCGCTCCTGATTGGCAGCGGCAGCAGCGCGGAGAATGCAGCCGCGTTGCTGCAATATGCTGATGGAATTATCGTCGGGACGAGCCTGAAAAAAGATGGCGTGATGGAGAATGCCGTGGACGTGCATCGCGTGAAGGCGCTCATGGACGGCGTGCAAGCGGTGCGCGAGCGCGCCGCCGCGCAAGCGTCCTGATCGTGCAGCACAGCGCGCTGTTTTCCAATGCAATTTCGGAGGAAACGTAATCGTGCCGGCAAAGAGTTGCAAGATTGCAGTAATCCCCGGAGACGGCATCGGGCTTGAAGTTGTGCCGCAGGGGATTCGCGCGCTCGAAGCGGCCGCCACGCGCTTCGGATTTTCATTGACCTGGCAGAATTTTGATTGGAGCTGCGAAACCTATCGCCGGACGGGCCGCATGATGCCGGAAAACGGCCTTGATCAGTTGCGCCCTTTCGACGCGATTTTCCTGGGCGCGGTCGGTCATCCCGATGTTCCCGACCACATATCCCTTTGGGGCCTGCTGATCCCGATTCGCCGCCAATTTCGTCAGTACGTAAATTTGCGGCCGGTGGTCTTGCTCGAGGGACTCGATTCGCCTCTGAAAAATATCCGGCCCGGCCAGATTGATATGGCCATCGTCCGGGAAAATAACGAGGGCGAGTATTCGGAAATCGGCGGCAGACTATACGAGGGCAGGGAAGAGGAACTCGCGATTCAACAGACCGTTTTCACTCGCCGGGGCGTGGACCGCATTCTGCGCTACGCGTTTCAGCTTGCCCGAACCCGGAAATCGCACCTGACCTCGGCCACGAAATCGAACGGCATCATTCACACCATGCCGTACTGGGACGAGCGTTTTCGCCTCATGGCGCAGGAATTTCCCGACGTGCGCACGGATCAATATCACATCGATATTTTGACGGCTCACTTCGTGCGCCACCCGGAATGGTTCGACGTAGTGGTTGGTTCGAATCTGTTCGGCGACATTCTTTCCGATCTTGGACCGGCGGTTGTGGGCTCGATCGGCATAGCGCCCTCTGCGAATCTAAATCCCGAGCGCGAATTTCCGTCCATGTTCGAGCCCGTGCACGGTTCCGCGCCCGATATCGCAGGGCAGGGTGTCGCAAACCCGATCGGGCAAATATGGTCTGGCGCCATGATGCTGCGCCACCTAGGTGAAGCGGAAGCGGCGGACGCCGTCGAGCAGGCGATCGCCAAGGTGCTGGCGAATTCGCAAGTGCGCACGCCCGATATCGGCGGGAAATCCACAACCGAAGATATGGGCGGAGCGATCGAGCGCGAAATCCTGGCAGCGCACAGACAAAATGTCTGACGATTTAGTAACAGCATCCGCCGTGTTAAAATGCGCCTGTGGGGCTGTAGCTCAGTTGGATAGAGCGACGCACTCCTAACGCGTAGGTCGTCGGTTCAATTCCGACCAGCCCCACCATCTCCAGTTGTCGGCAGAAATTTCCCAATCGGCAGGACTGGTCGTTACGAAGTTCGAGGCTTCTTGTCTCGCGACGCACGCTTCAAATCTTCGACAGCAGGAAACGATGTGGGCTCAGTGAGCGCCAATTCCGGCGGATTCTTGCCGTTCTGCATCGCGGCGACGAGCATTTCCAGCGCCAGCTTCGTATTGGGCGGGACCACCACGGTGGCGGCAAGCAATCCGCTGCGCACATATTGCTGGCCCGTAGCGATCAAGCCGTCGCAACCCGTGAACGGCACGCCCAGCCATTTTTCCCGCGCAGCCCCGTCGGAGCTTTCCTGCATCGCTTTGCGCGCGCCAATGGCCATCGAATCGTCCTGCGCGCCGACCAGATCCACATACTGCTTCACCGAAGTGGACAAGCGCATCCATGAGCTCACCGCTTTGTAAGAACTCTCTTCGGTCCACTGGCCCTTCAACATATTAATTTTTATGTTGGCAGGTTTGGTTTGCTGCATTCCGGTGGTGCGCTCTTTCGCGGCGGAATTTTCCGAAGGCCCCTGAATGTAGAGAACGGATCCGCCATTTGGAAGCAGCGCCGCGAACTGCAATCCCTGAATCCGCCCGATCTCCAAATGATCGGAACTCACCGCGAAAGCTGGCGCGCGCCCGGAGCGGCGCAGTTCGGGCAAATATTCCGCGTTGCGATTCAGAACCACCCAGCCGATTCCCGCGCCGGACGCAGCGCGAGCTACTTGCGGCAACGCTGTAGCGCCCAGCGGTTCGAACAGTATGGCATCGGGCCGCGCGCCGGCAGGCGACTGAATCGCTTTCAGAATTTGATCGCTCTGCTTGATCGCATCGTTGCCCGCGTAAACCACTTGCAGGCCCAGGCCCAGGCGTTGCGCGGTTTCCTTCGCGGCAGTCGCTTGTTCCTGCTGATAATCATTGTCGTCCGTGGGCAGCGAAAGCAGATAGTTCAGCTTGGGCATGGTCGGCCGAGATCCTTTATATTTCCGTCCCGGAAAGAGTACATGGAAAACGGCAGAGGGATTCGGCGAAGTCGCGGCGCCGTGCCGTGTCGTGACATGCCCGCTGGCAGCACGGGAGACGGGCTAAATGCGCGGGAAACGCGCCGGCAGTCTAATTAAATCGCACATACTCAAAATTCAGCGGCTGGCGATTCACGCCGCGGATCGGGGGCGCAATCCAATTGGAGAATTTGCCAGGCTCGATCACGCGCCCTGTCATCAGCGATTGCACGAACTTCTGATCCGCCGCGCTGGGCATCCACTTGTCCCGATTATTTTCCCAAGCTTCCTGCGTAAGCACTGCGCCTTCGGGGCTGATGAAGTGCCCTGCGAAATTCCCAATCGCGCGGTGGAAGCCCTTGTGCGGCAGCGTCAGCCGGAAAGAAATGCCGGCCTGCTCCATGATTTTATTCCAGCGGTCCACGCCGCCCTGAATTTCCGCGATGTAGTCGTCGCGCAGCCGTTCGTTCAGCGCCGTCAAAGCAGAAACGTGGCGCGTGATAATTTTGTTGCCGGAAACTTCCAGCACGGGATATTCGGCGTTTTGCAGCATGTGGTCGTCGTCGATTTTTGTCTCCTCGTAACGTCCTTTCAGCCCGGTCGTGTAGTAGCTGGCGGCATTCGACGATGCGTCCGAGCCAAAGAGATCAATCGTGACGCTGAAATGAAAATTCAAATATTTCTGCATCGTTTGCAGGTCAATCACGCCCAGCGCGCGGACGTCGCTGGCATTTTCAACTTTGTGTTCCTGCATCACCTCGCAGGTGCGCTGCAAAATGCGGCTAATGCCCGTCTCGCCGACGAACATGTGATGCGCTTCCTCGGTGAGCATGAAGCGGCAAGTGCGCGCCAGGGGATCGAATCCGGATTCGGCGAGCGCGCAGAGCTGAAATTTTCCGTCGCGATCCGTGAAGAACGTGAACATGTAAAACGCCAGCCAATCCGGCGTGGGCTCGTTGAACGCGCCCAGAATGCGCGGATTGTCGGCGTCGCCGGAGCGCCGTTCCAGCAGCGCTTCGGCTTCTTCGCGGCCATCGCGCCCGAAATAGCGGTGCAGCAGATAAACCATGGCCCACAGATGCCGCCCTTCTTCCACGTTCACCTGAAAAATATTTCGCAAATCGTACAAAGAAGGGCAGCACATTCCGAGCAGCCGCTGCTGTTCGACGGATGCAGGTTCGGTGTCGCCTTGCGTCACGATCACGCGCCGCAAAGTCGAGCGGTATTCCCCGGGAACTTCCTGCCACGCCGGCTGTCCTTTGTGTACGCCGAAATTTACCTGGCGTGCAGCATCACGCGGCTGCAGAAAAATTCCCCAGCGATATTCCGGCATGCGCACGTAGCCAAACTGCGCCCAACCGTCCGGCTCTACGCTGGTGGCGGTGCGCAGATACACTTCCAGCGCGTGGCTTTCGCTCGGGCCCATGTCGTACCACCAGTTCATATATGCCGGTTGCCAGTGCTCCAGCGCGCGCTGTAGCACGCGGTCCCTGCCCAGGTCCACGTTGTTGGGGATTTTTTCCGTGTAATCAATCATGGCGATCTCCTAAAAATGAAAAATGGACAAAACTTTTGCCGTGGGGAACGATCGTCAGACTCGCTCCCAATTAAATTTCACGGGCGCGCCGGTGCCGTAAATCTTGAGCGCCCCGCTTTCACCGACGGCATTCGGCCGAATGAAAATCCAATTCTGCCAAGCGGACAGTCGGCCAAAAATCCGCGTCTCCGTTGTTTCCGTCGCGCCGAAGCGCAGATTCGCTTCCATGCCGGTGAGCGCGTCGGGCGAAAGCGCGATTCTGGATTCGATCGCCTGCCGCACCTCATCCTGCCAGTCAAGATCATCGGGCGCGGCCGTCACCAGGCCCAGCTCGACGGCATCCTTCACTTCCAGCACGCGCCCGATCTGTTTGCGCAGCGCGGCCATTTTCGTCGAGTCCTGGTAAAAGCGCGCCGCCAGACGCGAAAGACGGTTCACCATCGGCAGCGCCCCGAAATTCATCTCCGATAGCCACATCGCCGCGCGCGCTTCGCCTTCCTGCGTGTCCAGCATGTAAACGCGATCCGCCGCTAGCGCCAGTTCCAGCAACGTTCCCGCAAAACACGAATGGGGCTCCACCAGCGCGTAGATCGAGCGCGAAGAAACATCCAGCCGGGCGAAAGTGCGCCGCATCATGCCCAGGACTTCGCGCACGAACCAGTTGTCCTGATTGGTCAGAATGAAATGATCGAGCGCCAACACGGCATTAGCGTCGCCGCTGGATTTAATAATCCACAAACCCAGTTCCGGCTCGCTCGTGCGCAGCCCCAGAATCGCATCGTCCAATTCACGCGCCATTTGCAAGGGCCACCAGCGAGCGCCAGCCGCCAGCGCGCTTTCCAGCGTAGGCGCCGCTACCGATTCCGGAACGCGCACAGTCAAAGTCACCTTGCGCGCTTCGCGACTCACTTGAGCGTCCACAAATTCATAATGCCGCCCGGCGTCGTCAATGGTTCTCTCTAACGGCGTCAGCGCCACGCCCTTCGCGTCTGCAGGACGATCGCTGCGCTTGGCCAGGTCCAGCGCGCGCTGCTTCACGTGCTCCGCGAATTGCTGTGTTTTCACTACGTCGTCCACCAGCCCCCAATCTTTCGCGCGCTGCCCTTTCACTCCATCGGCCGTCGTGCAGAAAATATCAGCATGGTCGCGGCGCACTCTGCGCTTATCCGTCACGCGCGTGAGGCCGCCAGTGCCCGGAAGCACGCCAAGTAAGGGAACTTCCGGCAGACTGACGGCGGAAGAGCGATCGTCCACCAGAATAATTTCGTCGCAAGCCAGAGCCAACTCGTAGCCGCCCCCGGCCGTCGTTCCGTTCAGTGCGGCAAGGAATTTCAAGCCCGAATGCACGCTGGAATCTTCGATTCCGTTGCGCGTCTCGTTCGTGAACTTGCAGAAATTCACTTTCCAGGCGTGCGAAGAAAGCCCCAGCATGTAGATGTTGGCACCGGAACAAAAAACGCGGTTTTTCGCGCTGGTCAGCATCACGCAACGAATTTCCGGATGCTCGAAGCGGATTCTCTGCAGCACGTCGTGGAGTTCGATGTCCACGCCGAGATCATAAGAATTCAGTTTCAGCTTGTAGCCTGGACGCAATCCGCCATCCTCGTTTACGTCCATCGTCAACATCGCCAACGGCCCTTCGTAGGCCACGCGCCAATGCTGGTATTTCGCCGGCTCGGTCTGATAATCCACTGGCGTAGCTTGAATCTGCGAATCATGCGTTGCGACGATGTCCACGCGTGCCTCCTAGCCGATTTCGGTTTGTAGCGCTTGCTTGAGCTTCAGGAAACTCTGCTCCGCGGATTCGCCGGAAGTGTCCAGATGCAAATCCGCCTTGCGGTAAAAAGGTTCGCGCGCCTCTAGAATCTGGCGCAAATCTTCCATGGCCTCGTCGTTTTCGGCCATCGCGCGAAAATCGCCCTGCGCCATCACCCGCGCCATGTAATCTTCCGGAGTGGCTTTCACCCACACCGTGAAGCAGCTTGCCAGCAGACGGTCGTACGTCTGTTTTTCAGAGACCACGCCTCCGCCGACGGACAGCACCGCGCGCGAGTATTCTCGCAGGATGCGTTCGAGCACTCGCTGCTCAATTCTGCGGTACCCGCTCTGCCCGTACAGCGAGAAAATCTCCGACAAATCCATTCCAGCCTCTTTGGCGATCTCGCGATCCAGCTCGATGAACGGCGCCTTCGCCGCTTGCGCCAGCTTCATGCCCAGAGTAGATTTCCCCGCGCCGCGCAGTCCAATCAATGCGATGCGCGAATGCCGATCCTTGGGCTCTGCGCCGAATTCCTGCACGAGGCGAGCCACCACCGCGCTGAGTTGCTGCGCAGGAAGGCGATCCAGCAGCTTCTGTATCGAGCGTTTCGCTTCCGAGTCAGGGGCTTCGGCGGCAAATAGGTCGGCCAGGGAGACGTTGAGAGCGGTCGCGATGCGCCGCAGAAGCACCACCGAGACGTTGCCATCGCCCAGTTCGAGCTGCGCCAGATGGCGTTCGGAAACGTCGGATTCCTGCGCCACCATCTTTCGCGTCATGCCGCGCCGGCTGCGCAGCTGGCGCACCTTCCGTCCGAGCAAGCGCAGAAAATCGTCATCGCTGGGATGTGCTGGCGCAGAAGGCAGGACAGCGCCGGATTGCGTTTCTGGGTCCATAATGTATATGCGCGCGCCGCATGCAGTATAATACATTCACCAGGCATCAAGTCAACCACCAAGCCTGCCTGCATTGCAGGGAACGAGACGCTCGGAAGCGGGTCAGAATGTCCACTGAAGGCAGATAACAAAGCGTTTACCGGAAACCTTGAGGAATCGAGCATGCGCCGTCTCCCACCGCAATGTGCAACATACTACCAAATGATTCGCTCCCTGTTAGCTATCGCTTGTTTTTTTCGCAGCCAGGCAATTGGCGGGAAAATGGTACGAACGGGCCATCGCGGCTACCTATACCCATAGTGCTAGAGTGAGTCATGCGCGTCAGATGCCTGCATTGCGCCGCCCAGGTCGAGCTCGACGACCGGCGGGTAAAGGGCCGTAAAATGGCCCAAATTCGCTGCTGGATGTGCGCGCAGAGTTCCGTGGTGGACCTGGTGCCGCCGGACGTCAAGTCCTCCACAATTATCACCGATCCACTCGCGCCCCAGGATCGTCCTTTCGCCGCAACGCGCCTCGAACAATCCGCGAGTGACAGGGTCGCGACACTCGATCTTCCTGAGGGCAAATCAATCGCGATTTCGGTGGTGGGCGGTTCCTCTCAGGGGCTGGAACGCGGTTTGACGATGCCGCTGGTGACGATTGGACGGCTGCGCGGCGGCGCTGATTTCGAGATTGACGATCCCATGATTTCGCGGTTGCACTGCGCCGTAGAAGTGAAGAACGACACGGTTTACCTCCGCGATCTGCGCTCGACCAACGGTACGTATGTGGCCGACAAACGGGTGCTGGCAACGCAGATAGATGACGCGACCGAGTTTCGAATTGGAACTTCCACGCTGCGCGTCAGTATTCGCTCTCACCAATAGCCCGCAGAATCGTTCCCACGCTGGTCCCACATCGCCCAATTTCAAAAGTTTAAGTCTGCGCCGCGCTGACCTCTGGGGTATGCTCTCTGCCTATAAATCTAAAGCCGGTTAAGCAGATTTCGCTCGTTTCGCCGGTGGCCAAATCCGCGGGGGAGCAGGTGAGTGGTGAAAAGCGCGATCGAAAAATCGGCATGGGAAGCAATATTGCGAGGCGCGATTTCCTCAATGGGTTCGGCGTCGCAGTAGGCGCAGCGCTCATAATTCCAGATACGGACTGGTTCGAACGGTTCGGCCTACCGCAATCGCCCTTGTCGCCGGATAAATCCTCGGCCCCCTACCCTCCAGCCCTCACAGGCATGCGCGGCACGACGGACGAAGTGATGGAGGTCGGCCATGCCCTGCGCGACGGGAATACCTGGAACGCCCCCACGCCTGACGCTGAATCGTACGACCTGATTGTGGTAGGCGGCGGAATCAGCGGCCTTTCGGCGGCGTATTTCTTCCGCCAGATGGCCGGTCCGAAAGCCAAAATTCTGATCCTGGAAAATCACGATGATTTCGGCGGCCACGCGCGCCGCAACGAATTTCAGACCAGCCAGCGCATGATCCTCGGTTACGGCGGCACGCAATCCATCGCCGGCCCGAAAATTTACAGCAAGCAAGCCAAGCAGCTGTTCGCCGAGCTGGGCATTGATGTGCAGCGCTTCTACAAGTATTATGACCGGAATTTCGAGAAATCGCATGGCCTTGCCCGCAGCACTTTTTTCGACAAGAAAACTTTCGGCGAAGACAGGCTTGTCGCCGGCACGGGCGAGCCCACATGGACGGAGTTTCTCGCCAAAACGCCGTTGTCCGCACAGGTCCAGAAGGATCTCGCGCGCCTGCACAGCGAGAAGGTTGACTACCTGCCGGGCATGTCTTCGTGGGACAAAAAAGTACTGCTCGCCAAGACCAGTTACAAAGATTATTTGCTGAAGTACGTCAAGCTCAGTCCCGAAGCGATTCCTTT
>Ga0070765_100003020_pt1 | contig 10764 bp, 11 predicted proteins | sample HubBroMetageWFT5_FD_71516 | JGI IMG/M metagenome (GOLD analysis project Ga0070765, IMG submission 71516) | Warmed and freeze-thawed soil microbial communities from the Hubbard Brook experimental Forest, New Hampshire - Hubbard Brook CCASE Soil... | ecosystem: Environmental > Terrestrial > Soil... | reverse complement strand
ACCCCTCCTCGTCCTCGTCTTCGACCCAGTCGCGCGGCTCCTCCTCGGACTCCGCCTCCTGCTCGGGCTCCTCGTCAGGCTCGTCCTCGTCGGGCTCCTCCTCGTCCTCGTCGTCGAGCTCGTCGTCCTCCTCGTCCTCGTCGGGCGCGGCGCGCTGGACCGGACCGAGATCGTCGTCGTCCTCGTCGATGTCCTCCTCGTCCTCGTCCTCCTCCTCGTCCTCATCCTCCTCGGCCGCATCGGCCTCACCCGCGCCGCCGCGATCCGCCGGCGCCTCGCCACCGTTGGAGGAGGCCCCATCCGGGCCGAGGATGTCCGCCGAGGCGAGCAGCTCGGGCGAGGCCGAGGCCGGGCCGCGGCCGTTGCCATCCGCGCTCCGCTGCGCCTCCGCCAGAAGCGCTGTGAGCGTCCCCGACAACGCGTCGACCTGGTGGGCGGAGAGCACGGTCCCGTCCTCGAGCTTCGGCTCCTCCTCGGAGAGCAGGCGCTCGAGGCCGAGCAGCAGCGAGAACTCGCGGCGCCACGCCGTCGATGGGTTCTTCGCCTTGGGGTCCTCGTCGAGCTCCGCGAGCGCCTGATCGAGCGCGCGCCGGCGCGGCGTTCCCGGTGCGAGCGCCACCTGCGGATCCTCGCCCTCGTGCAGAAAACGCTCGCGCACGAACTTCTCCGCACGAGCGAGGTCGGCGGAACTCGGAATGGTCGCGGCCACGAGGGCCACTGAGGTGGACTCGGCCATGGAGGCTCTGGGCTTCGAGACAGAGCCGCCGTCGAAGCTGGGCTTCAGTGCGGCTCGAAAAGGGTTGGCGCCCGGCTGGCGCCGTTTGCCGGGCGCTCCACAGCGACCCGACGATGACGTAGAACAAGGATATAGCACGCGGAGGTGCGATTGAAGTGAACGCTATCTGGCACCCTTACGGCGATGACGCCCAAGCGCCTGACGATCGCAGCGGCAGCCGCGATCGTCGTGGTTGTGCTCGTCGTCGGCCTACTGCAGATCGGGGGCTCCGCCTCGACGCCGCCGTCGACGCTGACGCTCGCACAGATGCGCACGCGTGTGGCCGGATCGCCGCCGCCGCTGGAAGCGCTGCACGCGCAGGCCAACGAGCTGCTCGGCGGGGGCCTGACAGCGCTGCGCGCGCGTCTGGCGTCGCTGCGCGGAACGCCGATCGTGATCAACAAGTGGGCCTCCTGGTGTGAGGCCTGCCGCGCCGAGTTCGGGATCTTCCAGCGTGTCTCCGTCTCGCGCGGGCATACGGTCGCGTTCATCGGGATCGACTCGGGCGAGAGCAGCCGCGCGGACGCGCTCGCGTTCCTGCGCTCCTTCCCCGTCAGCTACCCCAGCTACTACGATCACAGCGAACAGATGGGCACGGCGATCACCGACTCGACGTTCACGCCCGTGACCGTCTTCTACAACCGCCACGGCGCGCTGTTCATCCACCAGGGGCCCTACCCGAGCGTGGCGAAGCTCGAACGCGACGTCGCGCGCTACGCGCTGGAAGCCTGAGCGTTGCCGGAACTGCGGATCGACCCGCTCAGCGGGCACAGGACGATCGTCGCCGGCGAGCGCTCGCGCCGCCCCGGCGGCGAGCCGCGGTGCTCGCCGCCCGAGCCGATCGATCCCGAGCAGGATCCGTTTGCGGAGGGCCACGAGGACCGCACGCCGGCCGAGCTCTACGCCGTGCGCCCCGGCGGCGGAGCGGCCAACTCACCCGGCTGGCGTGTGCGTGTCGTGCCGAATCTGTATCCCGCGCTGACCCCCAGCGAGCATGGCGGCGAGGCGCAGACCGCCGCCGAGGTGCGAGGCCAGCCGGATCTGTTCGTCTCACAGCCGGCCAGCGGCGCGCACGAGGTGATCATCAACGGACCGCAGCCTGTGCTCTCGCTGGCGGAGCTGCCGGTCGAGCAGGTCGTCGCGGCGGTCGATGTGTGGCGCGAGCGCATGCGCGCGCACGCCGGCAGCGCCTGCCTGCAGCTGATCGTCAACGAGCGACGCGAGGCCGGCGCCTCGCTGCCGCACACCCACGCGCAGCTGTACGCGCTCGACTTCGTTCCCGCGACGGTCGCGCGCGAGCGCGAGCGTGCAGGCGCGCACACAACACGCACGATGGGCCAGAGCCTCCTCGGCGACCTCGTCGCGGAGGAGGTGCGCAGGCGCGAGCGGATCGTGGCGATCGACGCGGAGGCGGTGCTGATGGCGCCGTATGCCTCGCGCCTGCCTTTCCAGCTGATGCTCGCGCCGCGAACACCGCGAGCGCGCTTCGAGGACGACGGGGCCACAGGCGCGGCGCTTCTGCACGACGGCCTCTGCCGACTGGCGCGCCATCTCGGGTCGAGCCCGCCGCTTAACCTGTGGGTGCGCACCGCCCCGCGCGGGGCCGAGAGCTTCTGCTGGCGAATCGACGTGATGCCGCGCCTGACGCATCTCGCGGGCCTCGAGCTCTCGACGGATGTGAACCTCAACATCGTCGCGCCGGAGCATGCCGCGTCGTTGCTGCGAGACGCGTAGGCTGGCCGACAGCCATGCCCCCGGAGGAACGCTTCGTACCCCGCTTCGCAGCCGAGCCACCGCAGGAGGACCTGCCCTACGGTCGCTGGGAGGAGCGCCTGCGCCAGGAGTTCCTCGGCGCCGCCCTGCGACTGGACGCCGAGGAGGAGGACCTCGGTGAGCCGGACACGATCACCTGGTATCCCGATCGCACGTGGCACGGGCACACCTACGTCCCCGCGACCGCGCAGACCTCAGGCGGATACGAGCTGTTCGGCTACGTGCGCTTCATTCCCGGCGGCGAGGAGAGCGAGCCGACCGAGCTCTCCGCGCAGGTCGACTTCACGGCCGAGACAGCCGCGCGAAACCCCGACTGGAAGCTCGATCTGTGCGACGAGACGATCGGCGCGTGGCGCGGGTCGCTCGGCGCGGTCGCGGCGATGACGCTCGTGTGGGGACGCCCTCTGATCTCCGCAGGGCGGGTCGTCACCGCCGAGCTTGCCGACCTCGCGGTCGACCAGTGCGAGTTGATCGAGGAGCGCTTCACGCTGATCGCCCCGGACGACTACCGCCACGATCTGCTCGAGATCAAGCTCTTCGACGTCAAGGGACGCGAGCTCGCACGCGAGTCGCTGTACGCCGGGGATGACGATGACGATGATGATGATGAGGAGGAGGAGGAGGCAGGCTAGCCACGCGGGCGGTTCTACAAAATGCCCAGCCGGACCGTAAGATCTCGGGGACGGCCCAGGCCACCCTGGCGATGGCGACCGCAAGCTCATCTCAGCAGAGGAGTCGATAGTGCCAGACACCACCGCGTACAGCAAAGAAGGGATGTTCGGCTCGGTCGAGACCGTCGGGGCTGCCGGCGTCTTCGGCCAGGTCATGGGCCTCGTCGCGGTCACGCTGTGCTTCTTCACGCTCGGGGCCTACCTCGGCCGACACATCGCCGAGGGCGCATCGCTGATCTGCTTCTTCGCCGGCTTCGGGTGCATCATCGGCCTGAACTTCGCGCGGCGCTCGGAGAGCCTCGCGATCACGCTGCTGTTCGCCGGCGGGCTGCTGTTCGGGCTCGGCCTTGGCGGCGTGCTGAACAGCTACGCCGAAGTGGAGCCCGACGCCGTCTGGCAGGCAGCGTCCGCGACCGCGCTGTTCGTCGGCGGGCTCGGCACGGTCGGCTACGCAACCCGCAGAGATCTCTCAGGGGGCTACCGATTTCTGTTCTTCGCGCTGCTCGCGCTGATCGTTTTCGGGCTGATAGCCGTGTTCGTGTCGATTCCCGGCGGAAACCTGATCTACGCGGTGCTCGGCCTCGTCATCTTCGGCGGCTACACGGTCCTCGACTTCAACCGCATGCGCCGCGCAGGCATGCAGGAAGCCGTTCCACTCGCCGCGGGGATCTTCCTCGATGTCGTGAACATCTTCCTGTTCTTCCTGCGACTGTTCGGCGGCGGGCGCAACTGACGCGGTGGCACAGCGCTCCGGCGAGGACCTGAGCGATCGGCGCACGTTCCTCAAGCGTGGCCTGCTGGCTGCCGGATCGCTGACGCTGGCGGGAGCAGGAGCGCCGCCAACGGCGCAGGCGCGAAAGCCTGGTGTGAGGCGCAACGCGCGCGCCCCGCGAGCGCCGAACATCCTCGTGATCCTGGTCGATCAGATGCGCGCGCCCGCTTGGCTGCCGGCAACCGTCGCGCTCGACACGCTGCTGCCGAACCTCGCGTCGCTGCAGCGCCGCTCGGTCAGCTTCGAACGCCACTACACCGCCGCCAACGACTGCTCACCCTCACGCGGCGTGCTGCTCACCGGCCTCTACTCCCACCAGACCGGATGCATGATCACGGGGCGCAGCAAGCTGAACCCCGGCTTCCCGACGTGGGGCAAGCTGCTGCGCGAGATCGGCTATGAGACGACCTGGTGGGGAAAGTGGCACCTGAACCCGCGCGCCAACGCCTCGCTGGCTCCGTACGGGTTCGCGGGGGGCACCTATCCCTCCCCCAACGGAGCCCCCGGCCAGGGCACGGATGTCGATGGGTCGATCGTCGATCAGTTCACGGAATGGTTCTCTGAAGAGGCCGGGCACGAGCCGTGGTGCACGACGGTCTCACTTGTCAACCCCCATGACGTCGCCTGGTGGTTCCGCTTCACGAGGGAGCTCGCGCTGGAGAGCGACCCTCCGGCATGGGCCAATCAGCTACCGCCCAACTTCGAGACCCCCGAACAGATGCACGAACGCGGAAAGCCATTGCTCCAGCGCTCACTCCAGGACACGGCCGCGCGATCCTTCGGCGCCGTGCCCTTCTCCGGCCCTGAAGTGGTGAGCACGTGGAGCGATCTGATGAACACCTATCTGCTGCTGCAGAGCTACGTCGACGAACAGATCGGGCGCGTGCTCGCGACGCTGGCAAGCGCTCCTGCGCGCGTGCGCGAAAACACGGTGGTGCTGTTCACCTCAGACCACGGCGAGTACGGCGGCTCCCACGGCATGCGCGGAAAGGGCGCATCGGCGTATGAGGAGGCGATTCGCGTCCCCTTCTACGTGAGCGACCCGCGCGGCCTGGCGACGGCCGCGATCGGCACACCCCGCTACCAGCTGACCTCCAGCGCCGACGTCGTTGCGCTGCTGCTGACGATCGCGACCGGCTCCGACGAATGGCGCAGCGAGCACTCGCTCGCGCATATCGCCACGCGCCACGACATGGCGGCAATCTGCAGCAACCCCGCCGCGGCCGGTCGACCATGGGTGCTGCACGCCACCGACGAGGACGTCACCGAGTTCGCCAACGAAGCGTACGCGGCCGAAGCGCCGCGACACGTGATCGGGATGCGCACCCAGCAGGGCAAGCTGGCGGTGTACTCCAACTGGCAGGCCGGCGGCATCGAGATCGAAGCGAGCGGCCAGGAACTAGAGCTCTATGACTACAGCAGCGACGAAGGACAGGCTGAGCTCACGAACGTGGCCGGCCTGAGCGGCCTCGAGGAAGTGCTGCTCGCGACGCTCGAAGAGGAAGCGATCCCCGACGAGCTGCGCGCCGAGCTTCCGCGATACCTGCGCAGCGCGCGACAGCGGGGAATCAACGACTTCCTCGGCGTCGAAGAAGAAGAGGAGGAAAAGCTCGCCCGCGCACACTTCCCGCAGGCCACCGAACCGACGGTGGAACCGGACTAGAGCACGCGCCAGATGTAATACATGCCGCTGAGGCGGAAAATACCCTTATGTGACCCCCGCCGGCGCAGACTTCGAGGAGTTGTTCCGCAGCAACTATGCGGCTGTCCTGAGGTATGTCGCGCGGCGGCTGCCCGCCGACGACGTACAGGACGTCGTCTCGGAGACGTTCATCGTCGCGTGGCGACGCCGGGACGAGCTCCGTGGCGATCCGCTGCCCTGGCTGCTTGGCGTCGCGCGGCGTGTCGGCGCAAACCACCTTCGCGGTCAGGCACGGCGGGGAGCGCTCGGCGAGCGCCTGAACGCACAGCCTCACGAGACGACCGAAGCCGGGGTCGATCACAGCTCCCCGGTCACGCTCGCGCTCGCGGCGCTCCCCGAGCGTGACCGCGAAGCGCTGACGTTGGTCGCGTGGGACGGCCTCGAGCATCGCGTCGCGGCCTCGGTGATGGGCTGCAGCACAACCGCGTTCACGGTGCGGGTCCACCGTGCCCGTCGCAGGCTGGAACGCGCGCTGAGCGCGGATGGGCAGAACCCGATCACGATCAACGCAGAAGCGAGGTCAAGCTCATGAGACTCACACGATCGGACTGGATCGCACAGCTCGCGGGGGTCGACCCGGCGGCGGGCATGAGCATCGAGGACCGGGCTCGCGAGGAAACCTGGCAGATCGTCTCGGCCGCCGCGGCCGACCCCACCGGCCTCGATCCCGGGATCTCCTCGCGCCGACGCCGGCTGCTGCTGCGCCCGCCGGCGATCGCCCTCGCCGCGACACTGCTGATCGCCGGCGCGGCCTTCGCCGGCGGCCTGATCAGCCTCGGCTCACCGGCGGTGAAAGTCGAAAGCTTCCAGATCCCCAATTCAGGCTTCGGCACGGTCGTGACCAGCTCCGCGAAGGTCCTGCCCGTGAGCGCCGCCGACCCCCAGGGCGGGGCACCTTGGGGCCTTCGCGTCTTCACGACGACCCGCGGCGCAGGCTGCATCCAGCTCGGTCGCGTCGTCGACGGGCAGCTCGGGGTGCTCGGCATAGACGGTGCATTTGCAGACGACGGACAGCTGCACCCGCTGCCGGTCGCGAGCACCGATGAACTGACGTGCTCGGCGCTCGACGAGAGCGGGCTGACGTTCGAGAACGTCAGCAAGGGCAACCTGCTCGCGAACGGCCTGATCGGGCCCGAACAGGTTCCGAGCCGCACGACCCCCGAAGTCCACGAGATCTGCGCGGCCGCCGCTGCGACACCGGCCGAACAGAGCTCCGCGCAGGGCCGCATCTGCCCCCAATCTGAGGAGCGCGATGTTTACTACGGGCTCCTCGGCCCGGACGCCAAGAGCGTCACCTACCTCAAGGAAGGCAAGCCCGTCACGCTCGCCACGAGCGGCCCCGAAGGCGCATACCTGATCGTTGAGGACGCTCCCAGCGGATTCCAGCCAAACGACGCGTATGGGGCAGGCGAGACGGGCGTCCTGCCGCTGTATAGCCCGATCACCGAAATCCAGTACGCCTCCGGCGCGGTCTGCCACCTCGGCACGGCAGGCGACCCCGCGTGTGCGCCGAACGGGATCCCAAGGGGCTACGTCGCGGCCGAGCCGACACCGAGCGCCTCCGAAGCGGCGGCCGCGGTCTCGAGCCGGCTCGTCCAGGTGCCCGGCGGGCATTACGAAGCAATCGTCAGCTTCAAGGCGCCGCTCGCGATCTCGAACATACGCGACCAGTACAAACTGCGCTGGCAGAAGCAGCCGGGGAGCGGCGCTCCTGAAGAAAGCATCAATGTCAGCGAAGGGAACATCGCCGCCGGCCAGGAACTGACGGTGCGCACCGGGGTGCTCGCCAGTGGCCTCACGACGCTGCACGTCGTGCTCGAGCACGCAAATGGCCCTGCATTGTTCGAAGGACCCGGCACCGTCTACGTGCCGGTCGGCTCGACGGCGATCACCGCTCCGTAGGCGAGCGCGCGGCCCAGCGCTCGGCCCAATCGTTGAGTGGCACGTAGGCATCGAGCAGGCGCTCCCCCTCCGGGGTGAGTCGGTAGCCGTCCGAACCGTGCCCGACGATCCCCGCCCCGCGCAGCTCGCGCAGGCGATCATTGATGACGCTCGCAGACGCGTTCCCACACCGTTGCTGGAGTGCGCGAAAGACAAGCGGCTCCTCGCGCAGCTCCCAAACCAGCCGCAGCGCCCAACGCCGCCCGAGCAGGTCGAGCAGCGCCATGATCGGCCTGCCGCTGTCGGACCCGCGCACCGGCTTGCCGGGAGTCGGCGTCAGCTTGCGCTCCGGAAATCGAAGCGGTAACGTTTGCGCTCCGGAAATCGAAGCATCCTCACAGGAGGCTAGCGCACATGACCGAGCACACACCGCGACTCGCACCGCTCGAGCCACCGTACACCCCGGAGGCGGCGAGCATGCTCGCGAAGTGGATGCCTCCCGGCAGCGAGATCGAGCCACTGCGGCTGTTCCGAACGCTACTCGTAAACGGCGAGCTCGCGGGCCGCATGCGCCCCCTGGGAGCCGCCATCCTCGGCCCCAGCGCGACGGTCGCGCCGACGCTGCGCGAGGTCATGATCCACCGTACGTGCGCGCTGAACGGCGCCGAGTACGAGTGGGGTGTCCACGCGGTTGCTTTTGGCAGGCCGCTCGGCTTCAGCGACGAGCAGCTCGGCTCGACGGTTCACGGCTCCTGGCAGGATGCCTGCTGGGACGCCGAGCAGGCGGTCGTGTTCAGGCTCGCGGACGAGCTCCACCACTCGAGCACGATCTCCGACGAGCTGTGGTCGGTACTCGTCGAGTCGTTCTCCCCCGAACAGCTGCTCGAGCTGATCGTGACCGCCGGCTGGTACCACGTGATCAGCTTCGTGTGCAACGGTGCGGGGGTCGAGCTCGAGGCGTGGGCGGCGAGGTTCCCCAGCGCGGGCTAGGGTGGGTAGCCTCCGGGATGTGCCGACAGGTGCGGCTCATCTTGCCTCCATCTTTCGGGCACCGTAGACGATCTCTGCCGGGATGCGTCCGCGTGTGAGTCGTCCGTGGTGAACGCGGTCGGTGTTGTAGTAGCTGAGGTAGGTGTCGAGCTCGCGCCTGAGGCCGGTGTAGCGGGGATAGATGTAGCGGGCGAATGCTGGTCGCCAGCACTCGTCGAGGATCGTCTTGTGCAGCGCCTCGACGTTGCCGTTGGTCTGCGGCCTGCCTGCGTGGATGCGGCTGTGGCGGGCTCCCAGCTGCTCGAGGGTACGCGTGAAATCCAGGCCACGGAACTCGTTGCCGTTATCGCTGAGCATCCGCTGCAGCTTCCAGCCCGCGGCCTTTAGCTCTTTGGCGACGCGCTCGGCGAGCTTTGAGGTTTCTCGGGCGGTGGGGTTGCCTTGCTTGCAGATCACGAGCTCCGCCCACGCGTAGGAGGAGGCGATGTCGATCGCGGTGAGCTGCCAGATCGCACCCTCGGTGCCCTTCAGGCGACCGACGTAGAAGCAGTCGATCCCGACCAGCTCGCCCGGCTCTGAGACCTCGATGTGCTGCTCTGGTCCTGGATCTCGGGGCGGCTCGTAGGGCGCCGCGTAGCCCGCGATCAGCCCGAGGCGCTTCGCGCGGGTATTCAGCCCGTGGCGGCAGAGCACCTTCCACACCCCGTTCGGCGAGACGACGATCCCGCCCCACTTCTCCCTCGCGAGCTCCGATGCGACCCGTCTGGGGCCGAGGCCTGGGTGAGCGATCGAGAAGGACACGATCCGCTCCTCGATCATCTTCGGCAGCGCGTTGGGCATCCGCGGCCGCCGGCGCTCGCGGGGGCGCAGCATCTCCAGGCCATGCCGATCGACCTGGCGCTTCCAGTGGTAGTAGGTGGAGCGGTGCACCCCGAACGTCCGGCACGCTGCCGAGACGTTCGTCCTCGCTGCCTCCGCGAAAAGCTGCTGGCGGTAGCCGAACAGCACGTCATCCTTGGTCATCAGGCTCAACCTCTCTCTTCACTTGGCGGTGAAGGAGGCAGCCTGAGCACAGGCACGGACGGGTTCCCCCGCCCGGGGGAACCCGTCCAAACCTCAAAGACCTATCACGCCCCCAACTGTCGGGAGCACCCGGAGACAGCCCAACTTAGGCCTCGCCGCAGCCGAGCTAGACCCAGACCCGGTTCAAGGGTGCGGCCGCGCTGGCCGAGCTCACGGCGCGCTGCGCTTCTGCGGGTGGATCGTCTCACCGCGCGCGAGCATCGCCACGAAGCGCTCGATGCGCCGTGCGCGCGTGTCGCTCCGCTTGGCCTCTCCGAGGCGGTAGAGGATCGCGTAGCGGTTCTGGCTCGTAAGTGTCTCGAACGTGGCTTTGGCGTCGGGCTCGGCAGCGAGCGCGGCGGCGAGGTCGGCGGGCACCTCGATGCTCCTCTGCCCCGCATACGCGGACTCCCAGCGACCGTCGGCTTTCGCGCTCGCCACCGCCGCGAGCCCGGCAGGGCGCATCCGCTCCTGCGCCAGCAGCCGCTCGACGATCGAGACGTTGCGCTGCGACCACGAGCTGCGCGCCCTGCGGGGGGTGAAGCGCTGGCGGTAGGTGCGCTCGTCTCGGCGCCCGACCTGCCCGTCGATCCAGCCGTGGCACAACGCCTCCTCGAGGGCCTCGTCGTAGCTGAGGCTGGTCGGCTCGCGCGTGCCCTTCTTGGCGAGCACGAGCCAAACGCCGCTCTCGTCCGCATAGTGGCCCTCCAGCCACGCCCGCCAGGCGGCTGCGTCGGCGATCAGAAGCTCGGGCAGCGCGTCGGCCACACGCGTGATTTTTGCAGCCGCCCGCAACCTTGATGGCGGCGGCGCTGCCATGGGTCGGTTTGGCTCGTGCGGCGTCCCGCCCATGTGAGACAGGAATCCCGTTCATCTGAGACGGCGTAATCCCGCCCGTCCGAGACAGCCGGGCTGGGGGGCTGGCTTACGTGGATATGGGCTGCCGAGCGGATTCATTTTCGGCCATGAGCCGCCGCCGGTACCGGTGAGGTGGTGCGGCTGGAGTCGCAGTTGTTCGCAGAACTCCGCGCCGCGCGCGACGTGCGCGGGTCGGGCGGCCGCGTGCACTTTCTAATCGGAACGGCCTTCCCGCGGACGGTTCCCGACATGACCCGGGTGGAACGCGTACGGCATCCCG
>Ga0070765_100003018_pt1 | contig 10765 bp, 6 predicted proteins | sample HubBroMetageWFT5_FD_71516 | JGI IMG/M metagenome (GOLD analysis project Ga0070765, IMG submission 71516) | Warmed and freeze-thawed soil microbial communities from the Hubbard Brook experimental Forest, New Hampshire - Hubbard Brook CCASE Soil... | ecosystem: Environmental > Terrestrial > Soil... | reverse complement strand
ATCATGCCGCTGATATCCTCGACATCCGCATACTGATGCGGGTCGACCCTGGCGTCGAACATCGCGTCAAGCTTGGCAACGAGCTGCTGTTTACCCCCCAGCAGATCGATGAGCCCCTGCACATCTTGCGGCTGATACCACGAGTACTGCCAGGCGTTGCCTTCGGTGAAGCCGCTACCGGCTCCGGCCCGCGCAGGATCGAATGGAACGCGATACTCGCCATTGGCCAGACGTGGCTCCACGAAGCCATCTTTGGTGTTGAAGTTGTTGAGCCAGTTGGCTGCTCGTTTGGTGAATGTGTCCGCCGTCTCCGTGTGCTTCATTGCTGCAGCCATGCGAGCAATCGTCCAATCGTCGAAGGCATACTCTACCGTCTTCGAGGCGGCCTCATCATCGTGATCTACCGGCACATAGCCGAGCCGCATGTATTCGTCCAGGCTGCCATACGGACCATAGCTGGCGCTGGCAACGATGGCACGGAGAGCCTCGTCAGCGTCGAATCCACGGATGCCCTTCAGGTAAGCATCGGCAATCTCGGGTACGGCATGGTAGCCAATCATGCACCAGGTCTCGAGCCCTTGCTCCTGCCAGATGGGCAGAATGCCGAACGGGCTCTCGCGCCGCGAGGCCAGCATCGAGGTCACCAGATCACTGGTGCGCGCCTCCGGCTCAAGCAGCGTCATCAGCGGCTGTTCCGCGCGATACGTGTCCCATAGGCTCAGGTTGGAAACGAAGTGAAAGCCTTCAGCGTGGTGAACTTGATTATCCGGGCCGCGATAGCCGCCGTCGACATCCATGCTCAAGTTCGGCGACAACAGTGCATGGTACATAGCCGTGTACAGGTTCTTCTGCACTGCAGGTGGTGCTGTGACATCCATGCGCTGCAGTTCTTTCAGCCATGCGGCCGTCGCCGCCGCGTGGACCGAGTCAAAGTCGAAGTCAGGTACCTCAGCATTCATATTCGCAATCGCGGCTTCTTCGCTCACTGATGAGAGGGCGACTTTCACTACGAGAGGCTGCTGCGGTTTGAAATCGAATACGGCGATGATGCCCCGGCCCTCAATCGCCTGCGTATTCTCTGGAGTCGTTCCGGGAGTCTTGAAGCCGTGATACTCGACAGGCAGAGGTTCATGGTCGTACAAGCTGTGCTGTTGCGGAGTTTGCGAGAAGCGCATCGCGAAGTAGAGTTGACGTCCCGGCGCCCAGCCACGTGTCTCTCGCATGCCGGTTACTGTGCCATCTTCGCGAATGCGCAGCCGCGACCAGAGCACCTTGCCGGGATAGTTGTAGATTGAAGAACGAAGGTCGACAAGAACATGCGCGGGCTTGCCCGCTGGATAGGTATACCGGTGAACACCGACACGAGCGCTCGCCGTCAACTCGGCGTGAATTCCGTAATCGAGCAGGTCCACCGCGTAGTAGCCGGGCTCGGCCCGTTCCTGCTGGTGGCTGAAGTGGGATCGATAGCCCGGCTTCTCGATGTCACCGGGCTCGAGTTGCACATCGCCGGCAATTGGCTGGATTAGAACGTCGCCGAGATCGGAGTGTCCGCTTCCAGAAAAGTGCGTGTGCGAGAAGCCGAGGATTGTGGTGTCTTCGTAACGATACCCGGAAGCCCACTTGTAGCTTTGTTTGAAGGGACGAATCTGCGTGTCGGGAGACAGTTGCACCATGCCGAACGGCAAGGTCGCGCCGGGAAAGGTATGGCCGTCCGGTCCGGTCCCGATGAACGGGTCGACCAATGCCAGCCTGGCCCGGGGCGACGGAGAGGTTTGCGCGGTCGCGACCTGCGGTAGACAGGTAAGTGCACACAGAACTATGGACGCGGTCTCCGCTGAGAAGCAGACGCGACGGCAAATGCGAAGCGCCTTTGGTATCAGGATCATGGTTGCTTTCTTCGAGTTTGCATTTCGCCGTGTTCAAGGGATGATCGGAGTTTCATTCAGTCAAGGACCTTGGTCGTTCGTAAGGCTCCGACGTCAACGATATTAAGCGTCAGTTGAAGTCATTCACGATTATTGGCGTTTCTGGCTTTCTGCGGGTGCTGGATGAGCGGCATTCTGGTTGGCACGGGCTACCCATTTGCTCCACAGCTCGGGGTCGGCGAGGAGCTTTATGTAAACACCGCCGACGACCGATCGAGCCTGGAAACCGACTTGGCGAGCGGAGACCGTATCATACCAATCTGTCATTGGAGAGCGGTCGGGTGTCTGGTTAAGAAACTGGAATACCGGATGCACGATGGTCTGAAAGTCGGTGGAATTTGAGGCCAAGGTTGCCGACCAAATTGTCCAGTCTAACTTTGTGTACGTGGCACGGTTGTCGAGCGGCAGTCCAAATGAATTCAGGTGGGTCTTGTAGAAAGCGACTTCGCGTTCTGCAATTTCGGGCGGAAACAGTTGCAAGCCAAGAAGGTGATCCCACACTAGATTGTACTTCTGGCTCCAGGTGCCGGACTTGTCAAAGGCCAGGCGGTAGTGATCGTCTTCAGCAGCCATCGAAGCCCATTTTACCGCCATCGATTTGGCGGCGGCCTCGTACTGAATGCTATCCTCCTGGTGGCCTAGCTCCGCTGCAAGCTGCGCGTAGGCTGCCAGCGCCTCGATGGCCTTGATGGACAGATTCGTGTTGTGCGCGAGATGACCGGCGAAGTCGTCGGTGCAGAGCTGATTTTCCGGATCGAGACCCTTGGCAAGAAGATACTCAGCCCATTTCGTAACCAGCGGCCAGTAACGCCCAGCGAATGCAGCATTGTGTTCGGCGTGCGCAAGGGCGGCCATCATGAGAATCATGTCGCCTGACTCTTCTACTGGCATCTGGTTGTCCTCGCTTATCTCGCCGCCTCCGTAGAGTTGGCCGTTGGCCAGCGGGTAGACGCCGAGATCGTGCGGTGCGAAGGAAAATTTCCAATTCGCGCTTTGGGCATAACGCATGACTGGTTCAAGCTGAGCCTCAACCAGTTTAGGGTTGAGAAGCAGAAACATGGGCGCAGAGGGATAAAGAACATCGACAGTCGAGATGGACCCGTTGCTAAAGTTCTCCTTGGGCATAAAAAGAGCAACGCCAGTTGCGTCTTCCACGAGCTTGTGCGCGGCAATTGCCTGGCGAAACGCAAGGGTGGCAATGGATGCGTACTCAGGTCCTCCGGCCTGCACGAGGTCGCGTTCCAGGTCGGTATCGTACTTCTCTGCCCGTTGCCGCAAAGATTGATAATCGCGCTCTGCGGCTTTGAGTAATGCGCTAAAGCCGGGAAACTCCGTGTGCCAATACGGCAGGAGTCTTTGGCGCATATACTCCAACGGAAAGACATCGTCGTAGGCTAAAAGCAGGTGACGGGAAACAGTTGCGGCACCGACCGGGCCAAGATGCACGACCATATTGAGTGCCGGGGCTGGTGGATAGCGGCTTTGCGGCATGCGAGGTTGTTCCAGATCATCATCCTCAGGAATATGACCTGTCGCAATGAAGACGTTGCGATAAGCCTGGTTACCCGCGGCGAGTTCACTTGTGCCATCGGTTGCTGGAACGCCAAGGTAGAAATACCCCCAGTTTATCCGTAGGTTATCTCCATACTTTTCGAGAACTGCTTGTCTGGAGGTGCCGACACGCAGCAAGTGAAGTCCCTCGATTTCAGCACGCGACCAGGTAACCGGCTCATCGCGACTATCGGTGGCGGCTGCTCCATCGACATCCAGATAGATCGCTACGTCATGCTTCCCTCCGTCGTGGGACTTCACATCCCATGTCAGGTACGTAATGGGACGCGCCATCATCCGAATGTCGTCTGGGAATGCCGGCGTGAGAAACAAGAGACTCAGTTCGATCTCGGGGCTCTGCAAGGTAACGACAGTTCGCGTCGGGGTTATCTTCCGATCGGTCTCCTCCATTGCCGGAATCGAACCGTCTGCATTTCCGAGATATCGATAAGTCTTCCCGTCAACTCGAATGAGCCCGTTCAATTGTTGAGGCACACCTGTCCAATGCCTGGTGGGACCACCCGTGAGCCGATCCGCATTGGACCAGATGCTAAAGTACGGGTCATGCACCACGAGAGGGGTCGCCGGCGGTCGGATGGAGCCTACAGGTTGCTGCTGCGCTCTTAAAGGAATCGATAGGCCGCACAGACAAACGATTGCAAACCAAATCCGCGTAGACGATCCGTTCATTCCACACTCTCCATGAAGACTTGGCTAAAGTCCGCACATGATACCCAGTAATCAGCAGCTACGATGAACGCCGCATGCTGGTCGCGAGGCGAGTAAAGGGTCACGCCGGGGTTCTGGCGGGCTATTGATCAAGGACCTGCTGCCGTTCTGCGCGTATCCGCTTCAAGCCGCCTTAACCTAAAGGATTTCTAACCTAACAGGGCAACTAAACACCCAAGCGCACCTCAGGACGTCGAAGGGAGCGTCGACAGGGTAACCATCAAAAATGAACTTTCGTGTCGTTACTAGTACAGGACCTTCGTGCGTTTACGTCTGGTGACCAAAGATCTTGGAGAAAGGACCGATTTTCCACTCTCCTTCGGAGGATCCGCCATTACGATATTTCAGGTTTCCTGATTCCACAAGTGTTGCGGTTTCTGCTCAAGCGGGGTTCCACCCCCACGCTCCAGCTTTGGCACCAGTTGGCTGCTGCCTCAAGTTAGATAAGATCTCGGCCTGCTTGTAAGCTCAAAGATCTGGAAAGGTAAAGAAATGCACACGCTTGTAGTTGCCCCCAAAACATCAAAAGAGGCAACCCTTGCACCCACTCAAGCCACGATCGATCCAACGATCGACCCTGCCATCGTCCCACTCCCCGAGCAGAAAAAGTTGTCGAGCCGTCGCGTCGCTTACGGTCAAAACAGCGACTTGTCCCAGGGAGTTCAATGGCCGTGTTGACACAAACCCACCGAAATCCTGCTCATACCCTCGCCGAGTACCCCGGATATTTCCCGGTTTCCAGCGCTCATTTGTACACCGTCTTACATCAGGTTGAGAACCCGGTTGCACGCGTTCTTCTCGTGGGTCCTTTTGCCCCGGTGCGTCACACGTCTTACCGAACGTGGGTTCAGTGGGCGCGCCATTTGGCGGCGAACGGAATAGAAGTGCTCCGATATGATTACCGCGGCGTGGGGGAGAGCACGGGAGCCTTTGAGGAAATGACCCTTGAGTCCTGGATCGATGATGTTCGCTGTCTTGCTGAATGGCTTAGGAAACTGGAAAGGAAAGCACCCTTATTACTCCACGGTCTTGAGTTGGGCGGCCTTCTCGCAGCCAGGGCATTTCACGAAGGCGAGGCAGACGCTTTGATGTTGTGGTCCACTCCTACCGATGCGAACCAAGTCCTACGATCTGCGTTGAAGCATTGGATTGGGCCGCAACAACTCTCGAAGCGCGAAGGCGAACGCAGGCCTCCATCACATTATTTCCGTCTTCTCGATCAGGGGAAAAATGTGGAAGTGGAAGGCTATGAGTGGTCAGCAGAATTGTGGCGTCAATCCCTTACCTTTGCATTACCGGCTCCGATGGTGCCGCCCAATGACCCGGCTGTGTCTTACAAAAGGCCTGTGCACATGGTCGCGTTAGGGAAAAATGCTGCCCCCCTGGTTTACGGCGCGGTTCCAGGCTATGAGGAGAACAAGGATTTTAGCTGGTTATTCAAGCCTAACTGCCAGTGGATCAGCTCAAATCTGAGCGTCCCTTTGGAGGCGGTTCATGATTAGCAGCACGCTCGAAACACGAGAGCTGGTTACATTGGATGGCGGCGGTGTGCTGCTGCACGGAACGTATCACAAGGCCGCGGGCAAAGCGGCAAATGGGGCAGCTGGATCGACGAAGAATATCGGAGTGTTGTTCCTGAATGCTTTGTCTACCCCCCGTTCGTTGATCGGGGAGTCAGGTGTTTATTGGGCAACGTCGTTTGCCGCCCGTGGGTATCCATCCTTCCGCTTCGATCTGCCTGGGTTGGGGGATAGCTACGGAGAGATACCAAACGACCTGGTCAAATTCGCCGACGAAGGAGGTTGGGGCACCATCGCTTCGTCCAAGGTAAAGGAACTGGTACATAGCCGCGGGTTACCGGGAGTGGTGATGTTCGGCCATTGCTCGGGGGCCACAACCGCAATCTACGCGGCTTCGCGGTCCAGAGAATGTAAGGGCCTGATCCTCATGGATCCATATTTCAATTTGCCCAGAAGCTTAACCCCCTCGCTACGGCCGGGGCTGGTGCTTTGGGTGAGGAGCAGCAAAACGGGAGCACTGATGCGCGCTGGCTACGACCGCATCCGAGAGCTTCGGGAAGCACTGCGCAAAGAGAAACTGCCGGCGAATGCAAATCTCAACTTGCTCGCTCGCGTGAAGCAGGTCGTGGCGAATGGAGTGCCTATCCTGATTTTCAGAGCGCCTAAGCCGCCGGCTGTGGGTGGTAGTGTGCTCCGCGCGGGTGACTTCGATTATTTCGACTACATCGTCTCGCTTGCAGAGCGCAGCAATCAATTCACGATTCAAGAGATCGACGACACGGATCACTCTTTTTCGAATCGCGCAGGGCGATTGGCTGTTCGCCAGCACAGCGAGGCTTGGCTGGAGCAATATTTCCCGGAAGCAAATTCCGGCGGCGTAATCCAATGACGGACAGCTGCGCGTAGCAGGGTTAGGCGATCGTTTGAGTGCGGAGAACATCGTAATCTGACCGGGCTCGTCTTGGTAACGGTTTCCTCTACTCCGCTCTCAGCGCGTGCATCGGATCGGTTGAAGCAGCTCTGAGAGCCGGTACCATACTTGCAACCAGTGCGAAGCCGATCAACAGGGCTGAAACGGACGCGATTGTCAAGGGATCGTAGGGCTCCACGCCATAAAGCAGTCTTGACATGAGTCGGGTCACGGCCCAATCCATAGCTAAGCCTACCCCCAGCCCCAGTAAAGCCAGCATAAGTCCCTGGCGGAGGACCATCGCCAGGACGTTGCCGCGTGCCGCGCCAAAGGCCATGCGAATTCCAATCTCCCGCGTACGACAGGTGACCGAATAATGAATCACTCCATAGATGCCGACAAATGCGAGCAGGAGAGCAAGCAGGGAGAACAAACCTAAGAGTGATGTTTGAAAGCGGCGCGGGGCGAGTTGCCTGGACAGTTCCTGATCCACGGTCGTTATGTTGGAAACAATCGCAGTAGGGGCCACGCTGCGGACAGCACGGCGAATTGTCGCTGCGGTTTCCGCTTGATCGCCTGTAAATCGAACTACAAAATCAGGAGTAGCATTTCCACTCTGCCGGTACCATTCATAAATATGAGGGGTTGGCTGTCGTTCAAGGCCATGTGTGCGTATGTCTCGCACCACGCCAATGACGGTGAGCCAGTCGTCATTCTGGCCGCGACGGTCCTGGCCTTTGAATCGTTTGCCGATGGCGCTCTCACCAGGCCAATAGCGGTGGGCCGCGCTTTCATCCACCACTGCGACCAGCGGCGAGTCAGGACCGTCCTGGTCAGAGAAATAACGCCCGCGCAAGAGCTGAGCTCCAATGGCCTGAAAATAATCTCCTCGAACCGTATCCCAGGTGAGGGCAGTCCATTGTTTGCGTGACTCCGGAACATGACCTTCCACAGTGCGCAGTCCCAGATTGCCCGTGGGTCCGAGGTCAAAAAGACCATCGATCGCCCCGGTGTCCTTTACTCCTGGCACTGCTTGCAGCCGGGCAAGCATGGAATCAGACAAAGAGGAAGGCCAACCAGAACTGCCGCCTGGAAAGGAGACATTCACGGTCATGGCGTGCTCGGGATCAAATCCAGGATCTACTGCTTGCACTTTAACAAAGCTATGAATGAGGAGTCCGGCTGCTGTAAGCAAAACAACTGAAAAGGCGATCTCAGCAACTATCAGGACGCTGCGCAAACTCATCAGCTGCGCAGAGTCGGTGATCGCTGTGCTCCTGGATTTCATCTCCTGTGCTGGGTCGGTGCGGCAATTTCTTGCAGCAGGAGCCAATCCCACGATTGACGCGCAAAGCAATACAACCACGAGACCGAATCCAAAAATATCCAGGTTGAGGCCTGTTTCCTGAAGTCGCGGAATATCGGGCGGCCCCAGCGCGATGAAAGCACGTGTTCCGAGATAGGCAACGGGCAAACTAAGGACTCCAGCAAGAGCGGCGAGCAGAGCGGCTTCCGTCAACGATTGCCGAAGGATACGGCCACGGGTGGCTCCCAGTGCGGTTCGTAAAGCTATTTCGTGGGCGCGGGAAACTCCTCTAACCCAAAGAAGAGTCGCTACATTGATACACGCAATGAACAACAACAGAGACACAGCCGCGAAGAGAACATAGAGTGCCAGACGTGTATTTCCGTTGACCTCAACGCGAAGCGGCAACCCAGCGATCCCACTCCCCCGGTTGGAGTCGGGATCAGACCTTTCCAGGCGGTGGAAGATTGTATTGAGTTCAGCCTGCGCTTCCTGTTGGTTTACGTGTTGCTTCAATCGTCCAATTGCCTGCCATCGCGCATAGAAGCCTCGCGCATGGGAGCCGTCGTTGCTGTTAACGGAAGGATCTCCCCAATAACGATTGGTCGAAATTGGAGCCCAGAACTGTGAATCTCTGGCTGGAAACTGAAAGGTCGACGGCATGACGCCGATCACCTCCGAGGTGTCTCCATCCAGTCGTATCTTCTGGCCAACAATCTCGGGGGTCGCCCCAAAGCGTCGCTGCCACAGACCGTAACTCAACACGACGACTCGCTCATGCTTCGACTCTTCTTTGGGAGTAAAGACTCGCCCAAGTGCCGGCGACATGCCAAGCAGAGAAAACAAATCGGCAGAAACAAACGCGCCCTGAACGGATACGGGTTCCTGTGTACCCGTGAGCGTCACCCGCGACCAACCACTATCACGATAGTAGACGGCCATGCCGGCGAAGGATTGGCTCTGCTCCTTCAGCGATACAAAATCCTTATAGAGAATGCCGCCGTCGTGCGGGTCCTGAGAATCGGTCAGATGTATCAAGCGATCTGGATTGTTATACGGGAGTGGGCGCAGAATTACCGCCTGGATGACGCTGAAAACCGCTGCGTTGACACCGATGCCCAGGCACAGCGTAAGTAGACAAACAGCCGTGTAGCCAGGAGACCTCCGCAGTTGGCGAAAACCAAAGCTAACGTCTTGCCCCAATACCTCAAGGATCGGCAAGCCACGTTGAACGCGGTACTGCTCCTTGGCCTGGATGACTCCACCAAACTCACGCAGTGCCGTCGTCCGTGCTTCCTCTTCCGGCATGCCGCGCTTCCGGTTCTCCGCGGTCGCGAGGTCGATATGCGCCAGCAGCTCTTCGTCAAGCTCCCCGTCCAGCTGCCTCCGGTGGAACAGCGCCGCGCAGCGGCTCAGAAGAATCCGTATCCAGTCCATCGTGAGTCCTCAACTGGATGGGGCCAGAAAGCGTGACATGGTCGTGGCAACCCGCTCCCAGTTCTCAGTTTCTATTTTCTGCCGCCCCAGTTTGCTCAGCGAGTAGAACCCATCCGACTTCCTGTCACTCACCGCCCACCTGTAGTTATTCTACATATAGATTAGTATCGAATAGGTTGAATGTCAACATATAGGGATTTATCTCTGCGATAAGCCGCCTCGGTGCTGGGTAAGGAGCGCCCGAACCAACCTGGCCCCGGTCCTCGTCTTCTCTGACAAGTACACAACTCCATGATCCTGGCTCAGAGGATAATGGAAGTGACCACCTGTGGGGAAGGCTGCGGGTTCCAGTGAGATGACGTACGCCGTGCTTCGCGCTGAGCCTTTAGAAGCGCTGCAAATCGCAGAAGGGATAGAACAAGCAGGCCGAGTTCTGCGTTGTGTGGCTTGACCTTTGCCTTCCTACGCGACGGGTGGGCTAGGAAAGCCATCCCTATACCGAGCAAGTAGAGAACAAGCAAGGGGCAGGCGAACAGACACATACCGAATGGGTCGGGCAGTGGGCAAATTACACCCGCGATGATGAAGATGACGATAATGCCGTATTTGAAATTACGAAGGAGAAACTTGGCGTCAACAAGACCGAACAGCGCCAGGAAGAACATGAGGATAGGGAGTTCAAATGCAATGCCGAGGCCAAGGATGATCGACAGAAAAAAGCCGGTATAGTCATCGATGGTGAGGATCGGGTGGAACCGGTGGCCGTAGTCGAGCACGAGTACCTTGATTGCGCCTGGCAGAACCCAGCGGTATCCAAAAAACGAACCGGCAAGAAAGAGGCCGATGGTCGCGGACATGAAAGGCCAGACGTAGCGCTTCTCGTGGGCATACATGCCGGGCGAGATGAAGAGCCAAATCTGAAATAGTACGAAAGGGCTGGCTAATATAGCGCCACCAACGAATGCGGTCTTAAGGTACAGCATCAGACCATCGGTCGGATGGGTAAAGTTCAATGGAATATGAAGCTGGTCGAGGGGTGCTTGGATGAAGCCATACAGACCCTCGCGGAAGGCGTAAGCGACGACGAAGCCGATCGCAAGATAGATGGCGGAGTGGATAAGGCGCTTGCGGAGTTCTTCCAGATGTTCGATGAGGCTCATGCCGGGCAGTTCGGCGCGAGTGAGCGCGGAGCGGGTGCTCTTGACGAGATCATCCATGAGAGTGTTCCTCGATGGAACACCATCTTACGCTACACAGGTTCCGAGTCTGGGGCATCCAGGGAATGTTGAAACCTATCGACGAACTGTGCCACATGCAGGCCGTCGACGAGAGCGTGGTGTACGTGGATCGACACTGGCATCGTCCGACGGCCATCCGCTTCAGTAAT
>Ga0070765_100003016_pt1 | contig 10769 bp, 11 predicted proteins | sample HubBroMetageWFT5_FD_71516 | JGI IMG/M metagenome (GOLD analysis project Ga0070765, IMG submission 71516) | Warmed and freeze-thawed soil microbial communities from the Hubbard Brook experimental Forest, New Hampshire - Hubbard Brook CCASE Soil... | ecosystem: Environmental > Terrestrial > Soil... | reverse complement strand
GCGTCCTTGTGTCCAGCGCCTGCAACGCCGACGAAGCCTTTAATGAATCTCCTGAGTGCACCAGGAACGTACCCGGCGCGAAGCTGGCGCTCTATGACGACACGAACCGCGTCATGTATGGCCTTGAACCGCAGGAAAAGGTTGTTGCACACTTGGGCGACACGGTTACCATCCGGGGAACACTCGATAGCGATAAGATTCAGTTGGCTTCCATCGAGTTGATGTCTATCGGACTCGCGGTCGGGCAAAAGGCTCCCGCCTTTTCCGTTCGCGATCAGTTTGGCCGGACACAGACTCTCGATACGTTGAAAGGCGCGAACGGCACCGTCCTCCTCTTTTTTCGCTCTGCCGACTGGTGACCCTTCTGCAAAGGGCAGCTGGTCGAGCTGCAAGCTGCAATTCCACGATTCGAAAAGCAAGAGGTCAAGCTGGCGGCCATCAGCTACGACTCGGAAGAAATCCTGAAGTTTTTTGCGGACCGGCACAAGATCGAGTACCCGCTGCTCGGTGACCCCGAGTCCAGGATCATCAAGGCGTATGGCGTCTTCAATGAGGAGGCGACCGGGATGCAGAAGGGCTTTGCGCGCCCCGGCTATTTCTTCGTCGACACAAAAGGCATCATTCGAGAAAAGTTCTTCGAAGCGAAATACCGCGAGCGGCTTACGGGAAATAGCATAGTCGCCAAACTTTTTCCGGAATTAGGCGAGGAAGTAACCGAGACCGTCGAAGCCCCTCATCTTCAGCTGGCCCTTGAGCAATCCGATCGCACCGGCGTTCCTGGGACTCGCATTACGCTATCCGCGCAAGTGCGGTTGCCCTCGGATGTGCACGTGTATGCGCCGGGCACTCAGGGTTATAAGCCGATCAAGCTAATGATCAACCCGATGCCCGAAATGGAGTTGAAGCCACCGATATACCCGCAATCCAAAACGCTCTTTTTGCCTGTGATCAACGAAAGCGTACCTGTCTTCGAGGGGACTTTCCGAATCAGCCAGGACGTAAAAGTGAACTCCGGCATGGAGTTTGCCGGATCGCTCGGCAAGGATGGGGAAACATTCACGATCACGGGAAAGCTGGAGTATCAGGCTTGCGACCAAACCAAGTGCTATATGCCCATCTCTGTTCCGGTGAAATGGCAACTGCAAGTCTTTCCCCTCGATCGAACCCGGGCCCCGGTGGACATTCGACACAAATAGGCAGGCGACGTAGAAAATCCAGACGTATTCCGCAGGCTGGCGCTTTGGCTCACCATTCCGTTTTCGTTAATTGCGACCTGCGCCTCTCTGGTTATCGGTTATTGTTTGTCAAAGCTGCATTCCTCGAACCTGGTAAGTTCTCTCAAATCATGGTGTTGGGGGGAGGAAATGAGGGGTGTGACGCGTCTGTAGACCGGGTCAAGAACCGGGTTTAGGCGCACTAGGACGCGACTTGGGCGGGGTCAAAGGGGTTTGGGTAAGGTGGCTTGCAACTATGGTTTATACGTGAAATGGCACGATTTTACGGTTAACTATAAGATATACAATGGTTTACGAGTAAATTTACTGGAATTCTCCCTTTTTCGGTTCAAAAATCCGCGAGTTTTCGCTCAATCCGAACGCTGGGGAAATTCAAGACTGAAGAATCAGGCGATCTGCTTGATGTGGCATCTATTGCAAAACCAACAAAACTACTACACCCTAATTCTCTGACCGATCCAACACGCCCCGGTTTGTCTGGTTGGAACCGATGACAAAAATCCTAGGCTGGAAAGTGAACTATCCGAGCTTTACATTCACGGCCAATGAGATCGACTCCCGCGATCACCTGGTACGGCCAGCTGTGGCACCTGACGTTGCGCGCCTTTGCCGACACTCTTAGGTAGATGTACGGCGAGATCTGCGCGTTCTTATTCAACGTGAGTCCCGGTTGCCACCTGCGGCTTCCGCTCGCGGTCACGGACCTTTTCGCCGAAGTCCGAAGCATTTTTGGCGATGTTGGCTCGCGTTTCTTCGCCCCTGGCCGGGGCGATTAGCAGGCCGACTCCTACGCCGATGCCCACTCCGATCAGCAGAGCACCTACTTTGCCCAACATTTGAGAATCTTCTTTGCCCGCAAGAGCGTCGGTGGCGCGGCCCAGGCGTTCGGAGGCGGTTTCATAAGTCTCCCTGGCCCTGCCTTTGATGTCGTCAACGTTGTCTGGCATACGCCCCCGGAGGGTATCAAACAGATAAAGGCCGGTACTGAGCAAGACCCCGAGAATTGATTCTCGCTTCTTGAATTTCATTTGGTATCTCCAGGACGATTGTATCGCCTATATTGTATCGCCGGGCAGAGGTTGCACAGAACGGTGTCTGCGTCGACGGCCTTGATGTCGTTTATCGGGTTCGCGAAACTCGCCCGGTCTCCGGGCAAGTAGCAGTAGAGAACGAACCGGACTGATAATCCCTTCCTCCCGGTTGCAGGCAGTACACTCGAACAGTCATGATCGAGAGCCACGTCAGCGATCGGACCGGCAATGTGCAGTCTGACCCTCACAACCGGAGGCCATAGTCGATGGTTTTTCCGAGGTTTGATCTCACCGGCCAAGTGGCACTCGTAACCGGTGCTGCACGTGGTTTAGGCAATGCGATTTCACTGGCGTTGGCTCATGCCGGCGCCGACGTAGCACTGGGCCTGCGCGATGTGAACGCACGGGGAGACCTGGCGGATCAGATCGGAGCTATGGGCCGACGGGCCATGCCGTTACAGATGGATGTCAGACGGCTCGATCAGATATTCCAGGCGGTTGATGACACGGTCAGGCATCTCGGAAGGCTCGACATCCTCGTCAATAATGCGGGACTTGCGCCAGACAATCTCGCCGAGAACGTGCGCGAAGCGGACTTCGATCTGACGCTTGCGGTTAATCTGAAGGGAACCTTTTTTGCCAGCCAGGCTGCCGGGCGTGTAATGATCCGGCAAAAGAGCGGCCGCATCATCAACATGAGTTCACAAGCCGGGTTCGTGGCGCTGCCAAACGAGTCGGTGTACTGCATGACGAAGGCTGCCATTGCGCATCTGACAAAATGCCTTGCCATTGAGTGGGGGAAGTACAACATCACGGTGAATGCGGTCGCACCGACATTTATCCGTACTCCGGGGACGGAGGGCGCCCTTGCCAACCCCGAGTTCTGCTCGGACGTGATCGAGCGCATCGCTGCGTTGCACCGCATTGGTGAGCCGATGGATGTGGCGGGGGTGATCGTGTTCCTTGCCTCCAGCGCTGCGTCCCTTATTACGGGCGATACGATTCTCATCGATGGCGGGTGGACGGCCAGGTAGGCTAGTTGGCGCAAGGTTCTTACTGCGTCGCTGCCCGGAGCCGCTTTCTTTCCTTGCTCTTGCTTCAACTTCGCCCGTGCAGCACTCGGCTCTGCAATATATGCGGGCAATCACGGCGAGCGAACTACTTGAACTTGATCGTCTGATTGCACCCCTTACTCACGAATTTCGACACGTTACCCTCGCTTGCAATGCCACAACCATAAAACTCACCGTGGGAATCACCGAATGTATATCGCTGCGAACTGTCTGCGTTGGTGTTTTGCCCGGTATTGAAATTCAATGTGTCCTTCGTATTCACCACATTGTCTACCCAGCCCGTAAACGAGGGACTCACCACGAAGTTCTTGAATGCCTGCGATACAACCGTCGTCTGGACGACCGCGCCGTTCGGGAAGGGATGAAGAATTTCAGCTTTTCCGAGCGGCTTGCAGACGTTCCTGCCATCTCTTGAGCGTGAGCGTTAGCAGTTCGGTGCAAATGTCTTGCTCTGCCTTGTGGTGCTCGTAGAGAATGTCGCTTTTGAGTTGAACTCGCTCGTTGGCAGTAATGGAAAGCGCCCCATCAACTGGCCTGCGTCCACAATGTGCAGGAGAAGGGATCGCAAGCCTATCAACAATTGCTGAGACGCCTGTTTGACGAACCCGACTGACCCAAATATCGTTCGGAGATCAAGGCGGTCTGCGCGATGCCAGAGGACCAAACATCGAGAGGGGATGTTGCGCTGTGGTGTTTGGCCGGTGTCATGGCTCTCGTGTTCTTTCTATTGGCTCGGCAGTTAAGCGCTGATAACACTGGCAGGGTGATCACCGTGGCGACATCAGTGGCTATCTTTGCATGTAGCATCCATCCGACGCTGCATTCACCTTGGCTGCACAGCAATATCAGTCGCAGAATTGTTTTGTGTTTCGTTGCCGTTGGAATAGCAGCATTTGGGTGGATACTTTGGCCCTATTCGTTGAATGTCAGTCCGACTAACGTTAGAGTTGCAGACAGAGGTGCTGCTGGTCAGACTTACAGTTTTCGGTTCACTAATCGATCTGACAAAGACCTTTATGCTTCTCAACTGAAGTTTCGTATCCATAGCCGGACGCTGTCCGGCAAGGATTTCCTGATAAATATCCCGACTGCAAGTCGTAAAGCATACGGCGAGAGTGTTGTCGGGGCGCGACGTTTCGCCGACATTCAGGGTCTTCTTTGCCACGACAGTTATCAGCGTCCTGTGTTTTCGATATTTGTGTTTCACTTGGCTCCTCATGAGTCACGAGAGATCACGATTACTAACGGCACGGCGGGAAACGCAAAAGTGGGAGCAACTACAGGCTTCTTTTCGACTACCCCTCAGCCGCTCCATGTATATGGAAACGTAGATTCAACTCCGTTTCGTAGTGACGAATCCCTTAGTGATTGTCAGTCTTTCGGGTTCTTGGTAGATTCGCGTGAACACGAGGAAATGTACTGGTTTAACCATGAAGGTGGAAAGCTTGACGGAATGATCGTGCCGCCGCAGAGCTAGGCCGCTCGCGTCCAATCGCCCTTAGCATCCACCAGAGGCTGACAAGGGCGAGTGTGAGTTTCGCAGGCCACGGTCTGCAGTCCGGCGAAACTCCGCTGGTCACGCAATTTGAAAAGGGATTCGAGAGCGTGCAGAAGCACAAGTAAGCTCGCTCGCTTTTTCTCTTTTTCGCCCCCAACCATGTAGGCAACGTGGGCTAAGCTGAAATGGTGGTGGGGAAAAGGGATCACAGTTCCGAGCCAACAAGGCTGGCCCTATCGCTCACGCGATGTAGGTTCCACCGACTTTGACGAGTAATTTTCCGATGCATTGCTGCGCCGGACGCCCAGTTTGCAAAAGCTCCGCAGCACAGTAAGGATGCCCAGGAAACTCCAGGGAATCCTTGGGAGCATTAGGTTATGAGCCCAAGCGGTCAATCTAACTTGTTGTTGATTCGACGACTCTTACACCCCTCGATACTCGATTTTGACCCTATTCGGGTCTTTGCCCAAGTCTTGCCCAAGTTTTTCGCCTTGCTCTTAGCGGGATCGAGTCGCGTCGCTGCCGCCCTTCCTATGACTGTAACTCCCAGCGTTTTTGCGAGTGACACTACTGCTGCAAATTGTTGTTCATGCAGGCTCACGTTCTCGAGAGACCGCTGGCTGGTCTGCTGCTCAACCGATGCCAGATCACGAATCTTTTCCCGGATGTCTTTAACTCGGCTGAGTGACTCCCTGTTGGCTTTCAGGATTCGGATCGCGAAGCAGAAAATAGCTGCGCTCGGTTCGAACGGCGTCAACACCGCGTGAAACTCCCCATTGAGCGACCTTGAAAATGGGACCGCCCGGGCAGTCGCCGGGTACAGAATTCTCGCGTTGACAGTTCACAAGGTGCGAACTAGTGTTTTCTTGGGGTCCAGCGACCGCGGCCGCAATCCGCGGGTGTTTCCGGGATGACCAGAAAATGGCGACCACCAAGAACCAGGCAGCCCTTGTCCAGAGGATCGTGAGCCTATGGAAGGACTATTCGAACGGCCCAGGCGAATACGAGCGCCTACTGTGGAATACGGGCGCGCTGGTGGGGCCGATGGTCGAGCGGGAGAGTTCCACGGCCGCCGCAGACCAGTGTCTGCACGAACTGGCGACGTTGCTCGCCAAGCCGCTCGGCGTTGCGCTAAATCTGCCACAGTTGGTTAACTGCCTCCTCATCCAACGTGCTTTTCCCGATGGCCCGCCGCCGCTTTCCTGGGGGCACCTGTGTTTCCTTGCACGTATAAAGGATGCGAGGACGCGGACGCTGTACGCGCGGGAAACCTGCTACCGCGGCTGGTCCGATCTGCAACTGCACCGCTCGATCGAGGCTGCGTCGTTCTCGGAATTCCGCGCACCCGATCCGAACTGGCGGCTCGCGGCATCCGGGGATGTTCTTGCGCTCGCGCAGACTCCGCGGGGCCTGGCGATCGTGCGCGCAAGCGGCGATGCGCCGCAACAGCAAAGCGGCGAATCCAGTGTCGACCAGGAAGGAAATCAAAGCGTCCGAGTGAGCGAAGTAGACTGGCGCACCGGGATCGAGTCTGATCTGGGTCGCGCGTGGTGCAACCTTTACACGGTCGAGCTCGGGTGGGCCGGCGGGAAGCTGTACCGAACGACGGTCGATGGACTGCAGCGCCGCGACCGCAGCCGGTGGCGGCTCGTGTTGCCTGGCGACGGCTGGGCGCTTGCCCAAGCTCCGTTGGACGTCGCGGGTACCGTCGTCACGGTTTGGAGCAACCAGGACATGTTCGATGCCAAGTTTCGGATCGCCGTTCTCGAAGGGGAAACGGTTCGCTGGAGCGAAGTGTTCGAGGGCGGGGCATCCAGGATCGTGGCTTGCGGGTCAAGCATCGTCGTCCGAGTCCGCTCGCGAGCGGAGCGGTCGGAGTCCTGGAGACTTCAGCGCATAGAGCTTTCGGACCTGCGGCAGGTTGCCAGCGCGACGGTGAACGGCTGGGGAGTTCTGGTTGCTCAGGGCGGGCAGCTTTTGGCCGGGTCCCGGCTGTGGTGTCGGTCCGCCGAGGATGTAGGGCGCGATATTTCGCAACCCGGCTCCCCGCGCGACGACGAGATCCATATCTCCAGGGTCGTCCACGTCGGCGAGGTCGGTCTCCATGTTGTCGCCTGTTTCGATTCGAACTCGCTGGCACCGGTGCGCCAATGGATCGTCGCGGAGGAGCCCGTCGCGCTGCAAGTACTACCCGACGGGCGCGGCCTCGTGGTCACGGAGGAACACAAAATCCAGGCGATTGTCCCGGGGCGTGCCCGGCCAGTGCTGCTCTGCGAATGGAATGGCACCGTCATCGGTGCGCCGATTCGGCTCGGAACCCGCTTGGCGTGGCTGGTCCTGCGGCAGAGCCCGTCGAATCCCTACCGCCGCACGGCCACCGCCGCGGGCAGCGGAGAGAAAGACTTCGTCATTGAGATATTCGACTTCACGTCCGGGGCCTGGTCGTTCCTGCCGTTTGATGCATCACAGCCGGTGAGCTCGATGCACCTGTGTGGCGACGCGATCCTGTTCATCGGTGCGCGCGGAGCGCTGGCCTTCAATGCCATTCACCTGCTCGACGCCGCGGTCCAGGATGGCGAGCGGCCTCGGATCGCACTCAAACCCGGCCCCAAGACGAGCGGTGCGATCACCGGCCTGGCCCTGTCTGGGCCTCTCGACCAGCAATGGGCCGCCGAGGTCGCCCCGGAACTTGCCAGGGAATTGTTCTCCCCGCGGGAACTAGCGGCATGGCTTGCGGCCAGCGACGCTAATGAACGCTTCCGTCTGTGGCAGCGGCGTGTCGACCAGGTTCTCGCGCAGGTGCGCAGCTGGCCGGACTTCCTCGGATGGGCCGCGCCGGGTTGCGCCGGCGAGTTTCTCGCGCTCACTGAAGCGATCGAAGGCGAAAGCCAGTCGAGCCCGCCCTTCGGCTCGACCGCGATCCCCTGGTCGGCGATCGAACCCGTGCTGGCGTGGAAGCGAAGCATTGAATCCAGCCCGATGGCGACGGTCGATAGCGACGACGCGCTGCGCAGCGCGCGAACCTTGCTGTATGAATACGCGATGCGTTGCGCGAGCACCCGTTCGCTCGACCCTATCCGCAACTTAGGGAGCAAGGGCGTGGCGGTCATCAATGGCCTGGAGGGCAGCGCGCTCGACAGCTTTGCCTGGCTGAACCTTGCGCCGGTAGGTCGCCGGCGCATCGACCTGAACGCCCTGCAGAGACTCTGGGCGAAGTGGCCCGACGGTTGTCCACCTCTGATCGAGGACGCCGAGGCGTTTGTCAAATTCGCCCAGGACTGCGTGCTGGCAGGGCTGCTCGATCGCAGGGGCCGCACCGAGCTCCAGGCCGCGGTCGCCAAGGCCTGGGAACAACCCGCGGTCAACCGCAAACAAATGGTATTCGTGAGCTACAGCCACCAACAGGCCGACCTTGCGCAGCGCCTCGCCGACGGTCTGCGCGATCTGGGAGTCGGCGCGGTCCTCGACCGCTACGAACTCGATCGCGACGCAAGCGGCGCCGTGCTCGAAACCTGGATCGCGGAAAGCCTCATGCGCTCGGTCACCACGGTGTACCTGCTGTCTGAGGACGTGCGCCTGTCGGGCTGGGTGCACCGCGAGAGCGAGTGGCAGATGCGCCTGCTGGGCATCAAGCCGAGCCTAGTTCTCCCCTACATCGTGATCTTCGACCATTCCGACAGTTCGGCGCGCTACCCGCGCAGCCGGACGATCTACGGCAACGCCCTGGTGAAGCAACCGACCAAGACCATTAAACAGCTCGCGGGTCGACTGACCATCGACTGGCTGCTCACACTGAAGGCGAGGAAACTCGACCAAAACTTCGGTATCGCGTACCAAGGCAAGCAGATCGTCGAGATCGTCGCCAAGCCGGAGTCGAGCAGCCTCGGTTCCGACGGATCCTGATGTCCTACACCAGTTTATTGGTGATGTAAATTGACTCGACTTTGGGGAGCTCCGTGACCCTGCTCGGCTGACGCGTGTGTCTTCTTGGTGGTCAGCAAAGGACGCGACAATGTTGTTGGAGAGCACATCCACGAAAGGCGCACTAGGTCTGCAGCATGGCACGAATTCGTTCCCGCACAATATCAACGTTCTTGGCTGGAAACCGATGTTGTTTCGCGTCAGCAGCATCGACTCGCCTTCCGGCTATCGCTAGTATCATAGTTGTCCCGTCCCCGCGCCTTCAGTCTCGCACAGCGAGGGTGCCTGTCCGGAAAGTAAATTGAGCCGGAGGTTCGAAATGCTTATTCATCCCGAACGCTGGAAGTCTTTGCATGACCGATATCAAGAAGATCGGCCACACCGAATGTTGTCTTTGGACGGCGGGGGCATACGGGGCCTCATCACTCTAGGGATTGTTGAGAGAATCGAGAAGCTCGTACAGGCAAAAACCGGGCGGAAACTTTGGGAATACTTCGACTACATTGCAGGTACCAGCACGGGGGCGATTATCGCCGCCGGTTTAGCTCGCGGTATGACGAGCGCGGATCTTATCAACTTCTACATTCGCGTTGGAGTTCTTCAGTTCTTCATCGCAGCGCGTTTCGTGAATCTAGCCGTTTCGCTGCCTCAGAATCAATTCGCCAGCCACAGCTTTGGGAAAGATTCCCTGGTTGATCATCGGGGAGAGCGGATGCATTGGGTCGGGCGGCTGAGCCCCAGGTCGCATAAAGGTCTCTGCTTCCGGCAACACCTCTCGCGTCAAACGTGCAAGGGAGACGCGTTTAGTTCGTCATTTCTCTAACAGCGTCTTTCGCGAGAGATTCTGGTTGTACTCCGACATCGTCGCCCTCAAGAAACGTCCGGTTCTCAGCTTTCCAGCCTCCACTCCAAAGCAGTTCCGCACTCCGCGTGAATCGATACACCGAAACGCCAACGGAAATGGATTTTTGAATTTCCTATATATCGAGTTGTACGTAGCCCGGAGGACTGGGAGTGGAAAAGCTTTCGCAACTACGCGGTGGGCAAGGCGGGGACAGTGAAGATTGAATGCCACTCAAGCCGAAAGACGGTTTGAGTGGGCCACCCGTCCGAAAAGTGATTCAGCGTGAGATTTCCAGAGCCTTGCTCGTCAACCTCTCTGGCAAACCAAGCGGCGGTAAGCACGTAGCTCCATTCGATAGCCACTTGGATGTCCAGCCCTTCGGTAGGACAAAATCTATGAAGCTGGTGCTAAACGAAGCCGACGACGAGCCGCTTTTCCGCATGGCACTTGCACCGCTCCCGCCATCCATGCGCACAACGAAGTCATAGCCGGTGCCAGTCGGCTGAACCTCAAATTCGAAACTAAAGTTCAGCGTGCCATGCCCATCTGTCGTCACTTTCTCGCTCTTCTTGAGTACGCTGTCTATGTACCAGAGGATAGAGAAACCGGCTGTGCTTTGGTGCACTCGCGCCTTGCACCTTGAACGTATAAGAGCTCTTGAGTGTCACTGGCACACTGCCGTTCCAGCCACTTGGCGGAGTCAGAATGGCCTTATCGAAGGAAGTGGTGACAGATGGCCCAACGGCGGCGGTAGACTTTGTCGCCGTCGCCGAGCCGGAGAGAGTAGGAGGCCCGACTGTTGCCGAGGATCCGGCTGTGGTGGGGCCGAGGCCGCCACAACGCGGGGACCTGACGTTCGTGTGGGGATAGTAGTGATTGTTTGCACTGCCAGAAATGTTATATGGCACGTATTTGCAAGCAAGTGCATACCCCTGGATGTGATCACTAAACGCTTGCTGGCCCCATGCAGCCGATGCGGAGAGAGGCACGAGAACCTGAGCAGCTAGAAGCCTTCGCAAAGTAGATATCCAAACGTGATCTCGGTACATAGAATCCTCCGTGCGCCGGTCGAAACCGGCAAGGTGTAGTGAATGAAAGTTTCATACGTTGAAGGAATAGCGAACCACAACGGCCCCGAGTCATGCGGAGCCGCTCGCGAGGGCGGCG